>WNGJ01026893.1_pt1 | contig 12696 bp, 13 predicted proteins | sample 5400611 | NCBI WGS metagenome assembly WNGJ01 (sample SAMN13153375, study PRJNA577476) | soil metagenome | isolation source: 40 cm soil or saprolite under Garry oak tree replicate 1 | place: USA:California | collected 2016-06-15
TGACGACCCGGCGGAACCTGGACGGCGGGGCTGCGGACCTCCGCGAAGTCACCTCGGGCGCGGATGCGGGAGAATAGCGGCATGGCAGACCAGCACGGCGAATCACGGCAGGCCGAGCCTCGCTCGGGCGACGACCACGAAGCTCAGCGGCCCAAGGCACGCGACCTGAACCAGCTCATCCGTTACACGATGTGGTCGGTGTTCCGGCTCAGCGACCGCACGGCGATCGACCTGGCGAACCGGGAGGCGCTGGCGGCCGAGGTCACCGACCTGTGCGAGCAGGCCGCGGGCAAGGACCTGGTGACCAGGGGCTGCTACGACCTGCAAGGGATGCGCGCCGACGCCGACCTGATGTTCTGGTGGATCGCCCCGGCCGCCGACGACCTGCAGGAGATGTACGCCAGGTTCCGGCGCACCAGGCTCGGCCGGGCCTGCGAGCCGGCGTGGTCGGCGATGGCGTTGCACCGCCCGGCCGAGTTCAACAAGAGCCACATCCCGGCGTTCCTGGCCGGCGAGCCGGCGAAGAACTACGTCTGCGTGTACCCGTTCGTCCGGTCCTACGAGTGGTACCTGCTCGACGACGGCGAGCGGCGCGCGATGCTGGCCGAGCACGGCCAGATGGCGCGCGACTACCCGGACGTGCGGGCGAACACCGTCTCGGCCTTCGCGCTCGGCGACTACGAGTGGATGCTGGCGTTCGAGGCCGACGAACTGCACCGGATCGTGGACCTGATGCGCCACCTGCGCGGGGCGACGGCCAGGCGGCACACCAGGATCGAAATCCCGTTCTATACCGGCCGGCGGAAGCCGGTCAGCGAACTGGTCGCCGCCCTGGCGTGACCGGCCGGCTACCAGCGCGAGCGGAGCGGAGCGGGCACTCTGGCCGAGGCTAGCGGCCCTTGCGCAGGAACTCCCGCAGCCGGCCAAGCGGCCAGGTGTTGATCACGTCGCCGGGGGTCAGCCAGCCCCGCTGGGCGGTGCCGACCCCGAAGCGCAGGAACTCCAGGTGCCCGGCGGCGTGCGAGTCGGTGTCGACGGAGAACTTCACGCCAGCGTCCCTCGCGGCCCTGATGTGGTCGGACGGCAGGTCAAGCCGCTCGGGATGGCAGTTGATCTCCAACGCGGTGCCGGTCGCCGCGCAGGCCCCGAACAGCTCGCCCCAGTCAACGTCGACCGGCGGCCGCCTGCCGATCCGCCGCGCGGACGGGTGGCCGATGATGTTGACCAGGGGGTTCTCGCAGGCGCGCAGGAACCGCCGGGTCATCTCGGCCCGCGGCTGGTCGAAGTGGGAGTGCACCGACGCCACGCACACGTCGAAGCCCGCGAGGATCTCTTCCGGCCAGTCGACGGTCCCGTCCGCGGCGATGTTCAGCTCCGTGCCGTGGAGCAGGGTCATGGCCGTGCCGCCGTCGCCGGCCAGTCGGCCCTCGAGTCGGCGGAGCTGGTCGCGTTGCTCAAGCATCTTTCCAGCGTCATCCGCTGCATGAACAGGTTCGGCGCGTGGTCGGTGACCGCGAAGTACTCGTATCCGCGGCCGCGCGCCGTGGTCACCATCTCCTCGAGCGTGCCGACCCCGTCGGTGAGGTTGGTGTGCGTGTGCAGGTCACCTCGGACGTCACCGGCCTGCACGAGCTCTGGCAGCTCGCCGCGCAGCGCGGCCCGGACCTCGCCGGTGTTCTCGCGCAGCGGCGGCGGTACCCACGCCATCCCGAGCCTGGCGTAGACCTCCTCCTCGGTCGCGCTGACGATCAGGTCGCCGCTGGACGCGTCGAACAGGCCGTACTCGGACAGCTTGAGCTTCCTGCGCACCGCGATCTCGCGTACGGCCACGTTGTGCGCCTGCGAGCCGGTGAAGTACTGCAGGGCGGCGCCCCAGCACCCGGGCGGACCACCCGCAGGTCGACACCGATGCTGCCGCCCTGCGCGTGGTGACCGGTGCTGACCCGTACCGACGTCTTGGTGTCGCCGTGCGCGACCACCTCTGTCACCTCGGGCAGTTCCACGATTTTTCGCATCAACGGGCCCGAGTCGCTGGCCGCCGCGAGAACGTCGACGTCGCCGATCGTTTCCGCAAAGCGCCGCAGCGAGCCGGCGTGCTCGCATCGCTGGCAGCCCGGCACCGCGCCGATCACGGCGACGATCCGCTCGGCGACGTCGGACGCGACGTTCAGCGGCACCCGCTGTCCGAGGCTGCGGGCCAGCTCGATGCCGCTCCGCAGCTTGTCCTCGCTCCTGGGCCCGAACCCGCGCAGGTCCCGCAGCCGTCCCTGGTCGATCGCGGCCGACAGCTCGGCAACGGAGCCGATCCCGAGCTCCCGGTAGAGCTGGAACGCGCGCTTCGGCCCGAGCGCGGGGATCTTCGTCATCTCCCTGACCCCGTCGGGCACCGTGGCGCGGAGCTCCTCCAGCGCCTTGATCGTGCCGGTCTGCTGGAACTCGGTGATCTTCGCCGCGATCGACCAGGGACGGCGCCGGGAATCTGCCGCATGCTCGTGGAGTCGAGCAGGCTCACGTCGCCGCTGAAGCCGGCCACCGACTTGGCGGCCTTCTCGTAGTTGCGGGCGCGGAACGGATCGCTGCCGGAGTCAGTAGCTCCGCGTACTCCGCCAGCATCGCGGCGACCATCTCGTTGGGCTGTGGCATACCGGCATTGTGCTCCGGGCCGAGGCGGCTCGCCGTAAGGCCCTTACCCGAGCGCGGCCAGCGCCGCCTGGATCTCGGCCCGGTGGTTGGTCCTGCGGTCAGGTCGTCCACGATGTCGGTGTTCACGGCGACGGGCTTGCCCGCCGCTGTCGTGCCTCGTCGATGGACTGCGGGTGGGCCGCGGGGGTCGTGTCGTCCGTCCTGCCGCCGAGCCTAGAGCCAGGAGGGGGCAGGTAGGCATCCGTATCGCCGGCTGGTTCCAGTTCCGGCCGCTGTGGGACCATATCTTGGCAACCGACCCTGACCTCTTCGACTGATTGGCCGACGGTTTGAACCAGCCGCCTGAGTCCTACCAGCCTGAGTCCTACCAGCCTGAGTCCTACCAGCTTGAGTCTTACCAGGATGAGATCTACCTCGGCGGGGTCGGCGGCGCGACGCCCGTCCTGCCGATGAACCTGGCCGCGCTCGAGGACCTCGCCCGCGGGCGGATGGCGGCCGAGTCCTTCGACTACATCCGCGGCGGGGCGGGCACCGAGGACACGGTCAGGGAGAACGCGGCGGCGTTCCGGCGGTGGCGGATCGTCCCCCGGATGCTCACCGACGTCAGCGCCGCGTCGTACGCGAGCACGGTGCTCGGCACCCGGCTCGCCGCACCGATCCTGCTCGGCCCGGTGGGCGTGCTCAAGATAGCCCACCCGGAAGGCGAGGTCGCGGTCGCGCGGGCGGCCGCGGCGGCGGGCGTGCCGATGGTCATGTCGACCGCGGCATCAGTCACGATCGAGGAGGTCGCCGAGGCCAACGGTGACGGCCAGCGCTGGTTCCAGCTGTACTGGCCGAAGGACAGGGACGTGGCGGTGAGCTTCCTCGGCCGGGCCCGGGCCGCGGGGTTCGGCGTGCTGGTGCTGACCCTGGACACGCGGCTGCTCGGCTACCGGCCGCGGGACCTGGACCGGGCGTTCCTGCCGTTCCTGCGCGGTATCGGCACCCAGAACTACTTCAGTGACCCGGCCTTCGCCGGCGCGCTGCCCGGACCGGCGGCGCAGCACCGCACTGGGCTCAGGTGTTCGGTGACGCCTCGCTCACCTGGGCCGACCTGCCGTTCCTGCGGGAACACTGGGACGGGCCGATCGTGTTGAAGGGCATCCAGTCGGCCGCCGACGCCGAGCGGGCGGCCGACGCCGGGATGGACGGGGTCGTCGTCTCCAACCACGGCGGCCGCCAGGTCGACGGCGGCATCGCGGCGCTCGACGCCCTGCCGCCGGTCGCGGCGGCCGTGGGCTCCCGGCTGGCGGTGCTGTTCGACAGCGGCATCCGCGGCGGCGCCGACATCGTCAAGGCGCTGGCGCTCGGCGCCCGCGCCGTGCTGATCGCGCGGCCGTACGCGTACGCGCTCGGGCTGGCCGGCGAGGAGGGAGTCCGGCACGTGCTCCGGGCGCTGCGCCAGGACTTCGAGCTGACCATGCGCCTTGCGGGCCACGCCACCCTGGCCGACCTGACCCCCGGCGCCGTGACCCGCGTCCGCTGACCGGTTCACGCCGGTTCATGCCGGTCATGCCGGTCATGCCGGGCGGCGGCTGCCAGGGTCGCGCCGATGGATCCGGGGATCCATCCGGCCACTCCGGATGAATCCCCGGATCCATCCGGTCGGGGGTCGGTCGGGGGTCGGGCGGAGACCGGTCGAGGGCGGGTGGAGGCCGGGCGGGCCGCGGCTCACAGTTCGCCGACGTTGACGACGATGGCCTCTTGGGTGGAGCGCGCGATCACGACGACGGCATCGGTGTCGGACGACGGGTTCTCCTCCCGGTGACGGGAGTGCGGCGGGACCCAGATGTAGTCGCCTGGCTGGGTCTCGAGCCTGACGAGGTCGCCGGAGGCGGCGTCGCGGTGGACGAACACCGGGGTGCCGGACACCACGTAGATGCCGGTCTCCGAGTCGCCGTGGTGATGATCGCCCGATGACACCCCGGCCGGCAGGACCGTCCGGCCCATCCAGATCGACCGGGCGCCGACCAGGTCACCGGAGATCGCCGCCGCGCGGACCATCCCCGCGGTCTGTGCGGTCGCGGCGGACAGGTCGCCGCCGCGGATCAGCCGCAAGCCGGACCTCGACGCCGCCGCCGGATCAGGCATTCTCGGCCGGCTCCAGGGTCAGCGAGACCGAGTTGATGCACCACCGCTGGTCGGTCGGGACGTCGTAGCCCTCTCCTTCGAACACATGGCCCAGGTGCGAGTCGCAGTTGGCGCACCGGACCTCGGTCCTCGTCCGGCCGAGCGAGCGGTCTTCGAGCAGCACGACCGCGTCGCCCTCCCTGGGCTGGTAGAAGCTCGGCCAGCCGCAGTGCGACTCGAACTTGGCGTCGGAGCTGAACAACTCGGCCCCGCATGCCCGGCAGCGGTAGACGCCGCGCGTCTTGGTGTCGGTGTACTCACCCGTGAAGGGCGCCTCCGTGCCCGCCTGGCGAAGGACGTGGTACTCCTGCCGAGTGAGGCGCTTGCGCCATTCGTCCTCTGAAAGCTGCGTATTCCCCATGACGACGAGACTACCGGGCTGGGTCAGGCGGTCGGCGAGCCATCCGGGGCGGTGTCGGCCAGGCTAGCCGCCGGGCTCGCTACCGGGCTCGACGGCGCCGCCGCGGGCCTGGGCGCCAGTGGGCCCTCGAGGACGTCGTCGGGATTCAGGTATCGGAAGGCCAGGGCGGCGGCCGTGGCACCGAGCAGGGCGCCAATCAGGTAGATGTAGAAGTTGCCCCAGTTCAGCAGGCCCATCAGCAGGGCGCCGAACACCACGGCCGGGTTGAACGCGCCGCTGCTGACGGCGCCCACCGCGAACGCGCCGGCGGTCACCGTGAACCCGATCGCGAGCCCGAAGAACTGGTTGCCCGGCTGGTCCTTGCTCGTCGCGACGTTGAGCATGACGTACACCAGCGCGAAGGTGAAGAGGAACTGGGCGAGCATGGCGGAGAAGATGGCGTGCGCCCCGCTGGTTGACAGCGTGTGCACAGCGCCGGGGTGGACGGTGAACTTCGCCAGCCAGGCCGCGAGGAACGCGGCCATGAGCTGCGCGACCCAGTACGGCACGGCGTCGGCGAGCGGGATCTTGCCGCGCAGGAATACCCCTAGCGTCACGGCCGGGTTGTAGTGCGCGCCCGAGATGTGCCCGCCGGCGTAGACGAGCACCATCAGCATGGCGCCGATGGCGAGCGGCGCGAGGGCCGAGCCGCTTATGATCGCGCAGCCAAAGGTGAAGACCAGCCCGAATGTCCCGATGAACTCGGTCACGTACTTGCGCATCGTCACTCCTCGCCGCCGCTAAGTGGCTTCACCTGCGTCAAGATCACCGCCAACCCTGCGCAAAGGATCATAGCGACGTCGGCCTCAGAACATCACCTCATACCGCATCTCACCCTGCGCCGTGATCATCTCGGCCGAGCCCACGTGCCCGGCGGCGACCACGTCCGGGAGCACTGACCGGAGCAACTCTAGCTCCGACTCCGGTCCTGTCACGGTCAGCCGCGTCACACTGGCCTTCTGCGACAGCCCAGCCTCCGACTTGGCCTTCCGAATCGCCCCGATCGCGGCCGCCGCGGCATCCAGCCCGGCGCCATCGACCCGTTGCGCTGCGGCCTGCGGCCACGCCGCGCGGTGAATCGACCCCTCCTGCCACCACGACCACACCTCCTCGGTCACGAACGGCAGCATGGGCGCGAACAGCCGCAGCAGCGCCGACAGCGCGCAGCGCAGTGCCGTCACGGCCGACCCGGCGCCCGCCGGGTCCTGCTCGCCCGCGTACGCGCGTGGCTTCACCAGCTCCAGGTAGTCGTCGCAGAACTGCCAGAAGAACTGCTCGGCCGACTCCAGCGCGCTGGCGTGGTCATAGTTCTCGAGCGCATCAGTGCAGCGGCCGATCACCTGGCCAAGCCTGCCCAGCATGGCCTGGTCGAGCGGCTCGGTCACGACCGCGCCCCGCCCGGCTCCCTCGCCATGCCGGGCCTGCCCGGCCTCCCGGGCATGCCCGGCCTCCCCGGCCTCCCCGGCCTGCCCGGACAGGTTCGCCGGCACGCCGAACCCCAGCACGAACCGGCTCGCGTTGAGAATCTTCACCGCCAGCCGGCGCCCGATCTTGAGCTGTGCGGGGTCGAACGCCGTGTCCACGCCGAGCCGCGCGCTGGCCGCCCAGTACCTGACCGCGTCGGTGCCATGCTCGCGGAGCAGGTCGGCGGGCGTGACCACGTTCCCGACCGACTTGGACATCTTCTTCCGGTCGGGGTCGAGTATCCAGCCCGAGATGGCCGCGTGCCGCCACGGCAGCACGGCCTCGAGCATCTCGGACCTCAGCACGGTGTAGAACAGCCAGGTCCTGATGATCTCGTGGGCCTGCGGGCGCAGGTCCATCGGGTAGACGCGGCCGAACAGGTCGTCGTCGGCCGGCCAGCCGCCCGCGATCTGCGGGGTGAGCGAGGAGGTCGCCCAGGTGTCCATCACGTCCCGGTCGCCAGTGAACCCGCCAGGTGCGTCCCGCTGCGCGGCCGAGTAGCCGGGCGGGGTGTCGGCCATCGGGTCGACCGGCAGCGCATCGCCGGCCGGCACGATGGGCGAGCCGTAGTCGGCGGCACCGCCGGCGTCCAGCGGATACCAGACCGGGATCGGCACGCCGAAGTACCGCTGGCGGCTGACCAGCCAGTCTCCGGTCAGCCCGTTGACCCAGTTCTCGTACCTGACCCGCATGTGCGGCGGATGCCAGGTCAGCTCGCGGCCGCGGTCGAGCAGCCGCTGCCGCAGCCGGGGGTCGCCGCTGCTGTTCCGCATGTACCACTGCCGGGCGCTGACGATCTCCAGCGGGACGTCGCCCCGCTCGTAGAACTTCACCGGGTGCCGCACCGGCTCTGCGGCACCGCGCAGCGCCCCGGCGGCTTCGAGCAGCCCGGCCGCCCGCTTCCTGGCGGCTCGGGCGGTCAGCCCGGCAAGCTCGGCGTAGGCGGCCCGCCCGGCCGGTGCGGTGATCGCGTCGGGCGGCTCGGCCAGCATCCGGCCATCGGTGCCAAGCACCGGCCGGGCCGGCAGGCCCAGGTCGCGCCACCAGGTCACGTCGGTGGTGTCGCCGAACGTGCAGACCATCGCGATGCCGGTGCCCTTGGCCGGGTCGGCCAGGTGATGGGCGAGTACCGGCACGCCGGTCCCGAACAGCGGCGTCGTCGCGATCGTGCCGAACACGTCGCGATACCGCTCGTCCTGGGGGTGCGCGACCAGCGCCACGCAGGCGGGCAGCAGTTCCGGCCTGGTGGTCGCGACCACGATCTCGGAGCCAGAGCCGGTGCCGGAGCCGGAGCCGGACAGGCCGAACGCGAGCCGCCAGTAGCTGCCGGGTATCTCGCGGTCCTCGATCTCGGCCTGGGCGACCGCGGTGCCGAAGGTCACGTCCCAGAGCACCGGCGCCTGCGCCTGGTAGGCGTCGCCCGTGGCGAGCGCGCGCAGGAACGCCCGCTGAGACACCGCCGCCGGGCGGTCCTCGATCGTCCGGTAGCTGGTCGACCAGTCGACCGACAGCCCGAGCCTGCGCAAGGCCGCCTCGTAGGCGCGCTCGTCGGCCTCGGTCAGCTCGCTGCACAGCTCGACGAAGTTCCGCCGCGAGACGGCGAGCCTGGTCGCCTGGCCGGAGGCCGCCTGGCCGGACGCCGGGCCGCCGGTGCCCGGCGGCACCAGGTCGGGCTGGTAGGGCAGTGAGGGGTCGCAACTCACGCCGTAGTAGTTCTGCACCCGCCGCTCGGTCGCCAGGCCGTTGTCGTCCCAGCCGACCGGGTAGAAGACTTCCTTGCCGCGCATCCGCTGGAAGCGCACGACGACATCGGTGTGGGTGTAGGAGAACGCGTGACCGAGGTGCACCGAGCCGCTCGCCGTCAGCGGCGGGGTGTCGATCGAGTAGACCTCGTCGCGGCTCTTGGTCCGGTCAAACTTGTACTACACGCCCCATTTCCCAGGCGCTCGACCACTTGTCCTCGATCCCGTCAAGCGACGGCTTGGCGGGCGGGCCGACGGGAATGGAGTCGGTGCTCATGCGCCGATGATAGCGCGAGGGGGGTCCTGCCGCGAGCGCGGTAGGACCCCCTCGGCGTTACGGCTTGGTCAGCGCGGGACAGCCGCCCGAGATCTCGGGGTTAGCCTTGACCGCCGAGATCGTCGTCCCGCCGAACCGTGCCACGTTCGGCTGGCCGTACTGCTTGTCCCGGCCGAGACCGCGCGTGGTCACGCCCTTGATCACATTGCCGAAGTTCCAGACGCAGGCGCCGGCCGGGAACAGCCCGTGCCCTATGTTCTGGCCCTTCTTGTCGGTCAGCGTCCAGAACGGATAGAACTTCGCGGCGTGCGGCGGCACGACGCAGAGGTTCCCGCTGAACACGTTGCACAGGAAGGCCGAGCCCGGCGCGTTGGACTCGATCTGGACCTTCGGGTACGGCTGGCCCGACTGGTCGAAAGGCCCGGCGTACCGGAACGACGTGGGCACGTTCGGCGAGCCATCCGGCCACTTGCCCTGCTGGTAGGACAGTCCGTCGAAGTCGAGGTCGCCGTTCTGGAACAGGGTGTCGGCACAGAAGTTGACCGGCGAGGTCGCCCTGACTTTGTGCGAGTCGATCGTCACCGTCCTGCTGCCCTGCGGCAGGCAGATGCCGTCGGCGAACTCGCAGAGCTGGCCGCTGGCTACGTTGTCGCTCGGGCACGCGATCGGGCCCTTCGTGCCTTCCGTGGTGGCGCCCTTGCACACCCCGGATTTCGGGTCGCAGCCGCCCTCGCCCGTGTGCCGCCGGTGCCGCGAGCCGCCCTCCGATCCGCCGACGCAGGTCTGGTAGGTGTTCTTGTCGACGATGAGACCAGGCTCCCTGAACGCGGACTTGTGCGACAGCGACGAGCAGACCTCGGAATGCCCGATCTCCTGCTCCATCAGCACGCCGCCTTCCAGCGCCGCCCACGGCACCTGGTTCTGCTTGGCCGCGGTGGCGTACTCGGCGTGGAAGGTGTGCCTGGTGCCCTGGCAGGTCTTGTAGTCGGTGTTCATGAAGCCGTTGTGCGCGCTGGCGGTCATCCGGCCGCGTGGTAAACCCGGCCGGCGGGTCGCTGATCGAGACCTTGAGCACGTCGCCGGAGTTGAGCATGAGCGTGTGCTTGTTGGGCTGGAACGTGTGCGCGTTCGCCGTCTGCGGTCCGGGCGGGCCCGACGGCCTGCCGGTCCTCGACAGGTAGGCGAAGTTGATCGGCTCCTCGCAGTTCGGGTTCAGGTTCACGAAGTTGAACTTGGACTCCAGGCTGTCAATGTTGAGCGCCACGCACCACTTCGTCGCGTTGCAGCTCACGCTGTCCAGCCAGGGTGTCAGCCCGGGCGGGTAGAACTGGAGCTCCATGAAGGCCGAGCCCGCGTCGGTCGGCAGCCCGGTGCCGGTGTTCGCGTCGCTGTCCGGGGTGCACGGGTTCTGCGGGTAGGACTTCGGGTCGCACATCGGCAGCCCGAACCACGGCGCGACGCTCAGCTCGGCGTACGAGACGACCTTGCCGTCGTTGGTCGGCCTCCTGGCCGGGTCTTTCGGCAGCCGCATGAGGTAGGTCATCGTGTTGCCCGAGTTAGCCGCGGACGAGATGAACTTCACGCTCGGCTCGTCATGGCCGACGTAGTGGCCGTTGTCCTCGAAACGGCCGCGGCTGCGGTAGCTCAGCTCGGGCGAAGACCACCCGCCCTTCGGCTTCTTGGCGCCGCGCGGGTCCACGCACGTGGACCGGTGGGCGGGGGCGAGCGGCTTGAACCGCGGGCTCCAGCCGTTGCAGTCCACGTCACTCAGTTTCCCCGGAGCCACGCCCGCCCTGGGCGCCGAGGCGACGTGCGCCGCCGCCGGGCCGGCCGCCCCGACCGACAGGCTCACCAGCGCGAGCGTCGGCGCCGCGGCCAGCGCCCAGGCCCGGCGGCTCTTTCCAGACACAACTCCCACACGTATTCCCCCGCTCGGACACCTCGCGATGAGGCGCGCCACGTGCGGTCCGGCGGGCTTGCCCGCGGCGCCAGGCGCGCTGATATGGGCGCAAGCTAGCAACGCGAGCGGGCGCGCTCAAGCCTGGGCGGCCCGACCTTGCCCGCCGCTGACCCAATCCTTGCCGGTCATTGACTTGCCGCCGGGCGGGGCGGTCGGGCTGGCTGCCGGCGGCGGCTGGCTGGCGGGGGCGGGCGGCTGACCGGGGCTGGGTGCCTTAGTCGCTGGCCGGCGCTACCGGGCGGGAGCCAGCGCGTCGAGCAGGCCCGCGGCACGGTCGGCGGCGGCGGCGGGCTCGGCGTCGGGCGCGCCGACCAGCGGATCCCAGTTCAGGTCGTAGAACACCTCGGTCACGCCCTGGCCGGCCAGCCAGGCGACGTCGCCGCGGATCTGGGCATGGCTGCCGGACAGCAGCCGCCGGCGGCCGCCGGCGTCGGTGGCCTGCTCGCCGTGGCGGATGACGCCGCGGCAGATAATTCGCATCGTCGACGGGTCACGGCCGGCCGCGGACGCCGCCTCGTGCACGATCGCGATGCTCGCGGCGATCGCGGACAGGTCCGCCCGGCTGGAGGTCACCCAGCCGTCGGCGACCCGGCCGGCCCGGCGCAGCGCCGCCGGGGCGGTGCCGCCGAGCAGGATCGGCGGGCCGCCGGGCTGGACCGGCCGGGGCAGCGCGGAGCCGCGCGGCACCTCGTAGAACTCGCCGCTGAACTCTGCGGGCTGCTCGCCCCATAGGGCGCGCAGCACCCGGACGTACTCGGCCGTCCTGGCGCCGCGCCGCGGCATCGACCCGCCGGTCATGGCGAACTCCTCCGGCATCCAGCCGAGACCCAGGCCGAGGTCGAGCCGGCCGCCGGAGAGCACGTCGACGCTGGCGGCCTGCTTGGCCAGGTATCCGGGCGACACGAACGGCGCGTTGATCACGGCGACGCCGAGCCTGATGGACGAGGTCACCGCCGCCGCGTAGGCGAGCGCCGCCATCGGGTCGAGCACGCTGCGGTAGACGGGCTCCATTCCCGAGCCCTCGGGAACGAGCAGCCGCTGGAAGGTCCACAGCGAGGCGTAACCTTCCTGCTCGGCGCGGGTCGCGAAGCGCGAGATGTTCTGAGGCGTTGCCCAGGCACCGGACACCGGCAGGCCGAATCCGACTCTCATGTCACCCAACCCTAGTGATGCGCCCGGGACGAGCGGAGGCCCCCGCCGGGAGCGGCGGGGGCCTCATGGGCTAACTCGCGGCTAGCGAACGCTCGCCGGTTCGGTCAGCGCCGGGCAGCCGCCGGAGACCTCCGGGTTGGCGCGAGTCCGCGACGTCGCCGTCCCGCCGAACCTGGCGAAGTCGGCCTTGCCGTACTCGTGGTCCTTGCGGAAGGTGTTGGTGGTGACGCGCGGGATCACGTTGCCGAAGTTCCAGACGCAGGCGCCGGCCGGGAACAGGCCGTGCCCCAGTCCCTGCCCCATCTTGTTGGTCAGCGTCCAGAACGGGTAGAACTTCGCCCCGAGCGGCGGAACCACGCAGTTGAACTGAGTCGCGAGGTTGCACAGGAACTCAGAACCCGGCGCGTCCGTCTCGAACTGGGCACGCGGGTACGAAGCGCCGGAGGTCATGAACGGCCCGGCGAACCTGACCGACTGCGGGACGTTCGGCGATCCGTCCGGCCAGCTAGTCGCCCGGTAGCTGATGCCGTCGAAGTCGAGGTCGCCGTTCTGGAACCGGTTGTCGCCGCAGAAGTTCACCGGCGACACTTCCTTGGCCGTATGGGTCCCCAGGGTGACCGTGCGGGATCCCTGCGGCACGCAGAAGCCGTCCGCGTACTCGCAGAGCTGGCCGCTGAGGAAGTTGTTGCTCGGGCAGCGGATCGGGCCTGTCGTGCCCTCGGTCTTGGCGCCCTTGCAGACTCCTGTCATCGCGTTGCAGCCGCCCTCGCCCACGCGCGGATGGTGATGGACCCTGCCCTCCGTCCCGCCGACGCAGGTGTCGAAGGCGTTCCTGTCGATGAAGAACCCGGGCGCGACGAACGGGTCCCGGTGGGTGAGCGAACCGCAG
>WNGJ01035097.1_pt1 | contig 12694 bp, 11 predicted proteins | sample 5400611 | NCBI WGS metagenome assembly WNGJ01 (sample SAMN13153375, study PRJNA577476) | soil metagenome | isolation source: 40 cm soil or saprolite under Garry oak tree replicate 1 | place: USA:California | collected 2016-06-15
TTATCAGTAATCAGTGACCAGAAGAAGCGCTACTGATCACCAATCACTGGTCACTGGCTCCTATGCTTGGCGCGCCAAGCGGCGGGCGGCTCAAAGCGCGAGGACCAGATGCCGCGGCCGGCGTTACGCGCCGCGCGCTCTTCCTGCTCATAGGCGCCGTAGGCGACCGCGTGGCCGCCGGCGACCATGGCGGCGCCGAGGTCGCGGCCGTCGACGGCGCACGCGGCGACCGGGCGGGAGGCGATCAGCGCGCGCAACGTGCGCGTGGCATCGACCCCGCACGCCCACGGCCGGCCGCGCCGGAAGCAGGTTTGGCGATATTCCGGGGCATCGATGCCGTAGAGGCGGATCTCCACGCCCGCGACGACGAGGCTGTCGCCGTCGATCACCTGCGCACTGCCCGTGATATCGGCAGTCTCGCGCCGGGCGAACCAGCCGGCGGCGGCGAGCGCGGCGAGCGCCAGCGCAACGAACGGGAACACGCGCACGTGGCGCGTGACGCGCGCGTAGAGGGCGTTCACGCCATGCGCGCGGCGCGATGCGAAGGATCCGTTAACCACCGCCTTCGGCTCCGCCTTACAGCATGATCCCGAAAAGTGGGAACCGGTTTTCGGAAAAGATCATGCTCCAGCAAGAACTTAAAGCGCGATGACGATTCGAAGAAAAGTCATCGCGCTTTAAGGTTTATCGGCGACTTTTACCGGGAATTTTCCATTTTCCGGATCATCGTCCGTTATGACCGTGCCTGCCAGCGAGACCCGCGGCGCCGCGGCCGACAAGGCAAGCCTCGACCGCCGGCGCGCCGCCGCCAAGCGCGTGCGCGAAGCGCGCGATCGGCTGACCTCGACCTCGGGCACGCGGCCGGCCTTCGACTACGAGCTGTTGCGCCAGTTCGCGCAGAACCGGCTGTCCGCCGCGATCGCCATCCTGCTGCTGATAGCCACGGTCGGCTTTCTCTCGGGCCTGTGGACCGGGCCGCTCGCCGCCGGCATCTGGACCGTCGGCGTGCTGGCGATCCACGCGGCGATCCTCGCGCAATGCCGCCGCCTGCTCGCCGAAGCGCCGGCGGACGTGAGGATCACCACCTGGCGCGCGCGCTTCGTCCTGCTCGATCTTTGCTTCGGCGTCGCCTGGGCGCTCAACGTCACCACCATCGTCCAGCAGGACGCCGGCTCCGGCACGTTCATGCTGTTCGTCATGCTGCTCGTGGTCGCGGTCTCGAGCATGCTGGCGTCGAGCCTCCCGATCGCGATGTTCGCGGCAACCGTCCCGGTGACGGCCGCGGTCGCCTTCGAACTGGTGCTGCGCGGCGACGTGCATGACTACATCCTCGCGGCGATGGCGGTCACCGCGCAAGGCTATTTCACCATGCTGGCGCATCGCCTCTATTCGACCACGCTCGCCACGCTCGAGGCGCGCGCGGAAAAGGACGCGCTGATCGGCGAGCTGGAGCAGGCCAAGGCCAAGTCGGACGAAGCGCGCCGCCATGCCGAGGCCGCCAACATCGCGAAGTCGCGCTTCCTGGCCCAGATGAGCCACGAGCTGCGCACGCCGCTCAACGCCATCCTCGGCTTTTCCGAAGTGATGAAGAGCGAGGTGTTCGGGCCGCATGCCGTGCCGACCTACAAGGAATACGCCGGCGACATTCACAATTCCGGCCAGCACCTGCTCAATCTGATCAACGAAATCCTCGACCTCTCGCGCATCGAGGCGGGGCGTTACGAGCTCAACGAGGAGGCGGTGCTGCTCGCCGACATCGTGGAGGATTGCCACCGCCTGCTCAAGCTGCGCGCGCGCACGCGCGGCCTCGTCATTCACGAGGTGTTCGAGCCCGAGCTGCCGCGGCTGTGGGCGGACGAGCGCGCGGTGCGCCAGATCGTGCTCAACCTTCTGTCAAACGCGATCAAGTTCACGCCGCAGGGCGGCGAAATCTGGCTCAAGGTCGGCTGGACCGCCTCGGGCGGGCAATATCTCACCGTCAAGGACACCGGGCCGGGGATTCCGGAAGAGGAAATCCCGGTGGTGCTGGCGTTGTTCGGTCAGGGCTCGAACGCGATCAAATCGGCCGAGCAGGGCACCGGCCTCGGGCTGCCGATCGCGCGCAGCCTGGTCGACCTGCACGGCGGCACCTTCACGTTCAAATCAAAGCTGCGCGAAGGGTCCGAGGTGATCGTCACCTTTCCGCCCGAGCGGGTGATGGCGGCGCTCGGGCCGCTGGCGGAACCGGGCCCGGCGCTGGCGCCCGCGCCGCGCCAGCCGCCGGCACGCGAAGGAATCGCGCGCGCCGGCGACCGGATCACCAAGGCGGGGATTTAGCCGGTCAGTGATTAGAAAACATTTGCACTGGCTCGTCATGCCCCGCGAAAGCGGGGCATCCAGTAACCCCGGCCGTACCTCTATCTGAAAAGCCGGGGTTACTGGATCGCCCGCCTTCGCGGGCGATGACGAATCCGAGTAGGACTTGCGCTCAGCGATTGCCGTCGTCGTCTCGCCGCTCGAAGTAGTGCCGCCAGCCGTGACGATGATGGCCGAAACGAGCCAACATGCGGAACCGGTTCTTCTGCCCGTCGTCGAGGCTCTGATAAAGCGGCGCGGCCGTGTCGGCGATCTGCTTGAGCACGGCGCCGCGGCGGCTCATGGCGTCGGCCACGCGCTTGAGCCGCTCGACCGGATCGCTCGCCTGCGGTTGCGTCCCCTCGCCCGCGGCCTGGCGCGCCTGGACGCGATCGATCCGATCCTTGGCGGCCGCGCGCAAGGCCTGCTCGAACGGCGGCCAGTTCTTTTCCTGGTCGGGACGAAGCGCAAGCCCGGCGTGCAGCGCCGCGATCCGCGCGTCGGCAAACGCGCGCATGTCGTCGGCGCTCAGCCGGTGGCGTTCGCCCTCGCCGCGGCCGCTCCAGCGGTGCCAACCGGGGCCGCCGCCCCAGCGCGGACCGTCCGGATCGCCCTGCGCCATGCCCGGACCCATCCAGCGGTGACCTTCGGGTCCACGGTCCTGAGCCATAAGGATCGTGGTGCCGGCGAGGGCGAAAACCCCCGCCGCCACGACTGCTGCCTTCCACATATTCGAACTCCTTCGAGATGCCCGTTAACCCTCGCGGGGCTCGGGCGCGTCGCCGCTCGTTCAAACCCCGGGCGCGGGTAATTCCTGCGGCGCGAGGCCAAGCTTGCGGCCCCGAGAAAACCTCACCATTTGACGCAAAACGTCACGTTTTCGCCGCCGGTCGCCGGTGGAATCCGCCGGTGCGGTTGATGGGACCATGCGCGCGGCGATTCCGGCGACGATGCAGCAACGTCTGCGCTGCCGGCTGCCTTGCGCTGACCGGATTGCTCCTCGCCGCGCCTCCGACGGGCGCGCAGGGGGCAGGCAGCGACATCACGGTCGAAGGCAATCACCGCGTCGAAAGCGACACGGTGCGCTCCTATTTCCACGCCAAACCGGGCGAGCGGCTCGATGCCGCCGAGATCGACGCCGCCCTCAAGGCGCTTTACGCGTCCGGACTGTTCGAGGACGTGCGCATCCGGCAGGCGGACGGCCGCGTGATCGTGACCGTGGTCGAAGCGCCGGTGATCAACAAGATCGCCTTCGAAGGCAACAAGCGCCTCAAGGACGATCAGCTCAAGAACGAGATCCAGTCGAAGCCGCGCGGGACCTTCTCGCGCGCCATGGTGCAGGCCGACGTGCAGCGCATCGTCGAGGTCTACCGGCGCGCGGGACGCTACGACGTGCGGGTCGATCCGAAAATCATTGCGCTGGCAAACAACCGGGTCGACCTGGTGTTCGAGATCAGGGACGGCGCGCGCACGGCGGTGCGGGAGATCGCCTTTGTCGGCAACCGCCGATACTCGGCGCGACAGCTGCGCGACGTGATCAAGACCAGCGAGTCGAACGTTCTCAGCTTCTTCAAGAGCACCGACGTTTACGACCCCGATCGAGTCGAGGCGGACCGCGACCTGCTGCGCCGCTTCTACCTCAAGCATGGCTATGCCGACGTGCGGATCATCTCGGCACTCGGGGAGTTCGACCCGGCCAAGAAGGGATTCGTCATCACCTTCACGCTCGACGAGGGCGAACTCTATCGCTTCGGCACGATCGACGTGCGCTCGAACGTGCGCGACGTCGACGCGGGATCGTTACAGGCGCGCCTGCGCACCCGTCCCGGCGACACCTACAACGCCGAGGCGGTCGAGAAGACCGTCGACGAGATGGCGGTCGAAGTGTCGAAGCGCGGCTACGCGTTCGCCGAGGTCCATCCGCAGGCCGACCGCAACGACCAAGCACGCCTGATCAATCTGGTCTACGCCGTCGACGAGGGATCGCGCGCCTACATCGAGCGCATCAACATTCGCGGCAACGCGCGCACCCGCGAGTACGTGATCCGGCGCGAGTTCGAGATCGCCGAGGGCGACGCCTTCAACAAGGTGCTGATCGATCGCGCCGAGCGGCGCCTGAAGAACCTGAATTACTTCAAGAGCGTCAAGATCACCAAGGAGCCGGGCTCGACCCCCGACCGCGTCGTCCTCAACGTCGACGTGGAGGAGCAGCTCACCGGCGACTTCTCGATTTCCGGCGGCTATTCCACGGTCGACGGGCTGATCGCCGAAGTGAGCGTGAGCGAGCGCAACCTGATGGGGACCGGCCGGAGCGTGAAGGCTTCGGTGACCTACGGCGAATACGTCAAGGCCGCGAGCGTCGGTTACCTCGAGCCCTATTTCCTCGGCAGCCGCGCCTCGGCCGGCGTCGACGTGTTCGGCAAGCAAACGATCCCCAATTCCTACCAGTCGTACGGCACCGAGACCTACGGCGCGAGCCTCAGCTTAGGCATGCCGCTGACCGAAGAGGTCGGGACGCAGTGGCGCTATTCGCTCTATAATCAGAGTCTCACCCTCGCGCCCTCGCTCATGGGCTGCTCGCCGGCCAATCCGCCGCCTGGATGTACGAACGTCGGGGCGGCATCGCTTCCGATCCGCCAAGCGGCGCTCAACGGGCCGGCCTGGGTCTCCGCCGTCGGGAACACCGTCGTCTACGACGGCCGCGACAGCAAAAAGAACCCGAGAAGCGGGGTGTACGCCGAGGTCAAGCAGGACCTCGCCGGCGTCGGGGGCGATGAGAAGTTCATCCGCACCACCGGCGACGTGCGCTACTACCGCGAGGTCGCGCCCGACGTGGTCGCCATGGGCCGCGTCCAGGGCGGCTATTTGACCGGCTGGGACGGCCAGCAGGTGCCGCTGATGAACAGCTTCTTCGGCGGCCCGCAGATGGTGCGCGGATTTGCCCCCAACGGCTTCGGTCCGCGCGATCTCACGCCCGGAACCGCGATGGACAACGTCGGCGGTACCAAATATTTCGTCACCACGGCGGAGTCGGTGGGCGCGGGCCTGGTGTGGGATTCTCCCCTCGGGCCGCTGCGGGTCGACTACGCCTTTCCGCTTACCAAGACCGGCTACGACGTGCTCCAGCCGCTTCGTTTCGGCGTCGGCGGATTCTAGGTATCAGGAATCAGGTATCAGGGATCGGGGGATGGGCCTGACGCCTGATCCCTGATACCTGATCGCTGATTCCTGATTCCCGGGGGAACCGTGCGCCGGCGTGTGCTGTGGAGCTTGCTGGTCGGCCTCGCGGTCGTGCTCGTGCTCCTCATCGTCCGGCACGACGCCGGCACCATCGAGGGGCTCGACCAGGACTTCGGCTCGCTGGTCTACAAGATCGTGCTGCTGGTCGCGGTGGGAAGCGTGGTGCTGGCGCTGTTTCGCCATCGCTTCGCCGAAGCGGTGACCGCGGCGCTGCTGTGGGTGGTGATCGCGCTCGCGCTTGTCGTCGGCTACACCTACCGCGCCAACCTGCGCGAGACGGGCGAGCGGGTGCTGGCCGAGCTCATTCCGGGCCGGCCGATCTCCCACGGGCGCACGGTGGAGATCGCGCGCGGCCATGCCGGCGACTTCCAGGTGGCGACCCAGGTCAATGGCACGCGCGTGCCCATGGTGCTCGACACCGGCGCGAGCGCGGTGGTGCTCACGCAGGACGCCGCAAGGGCCGCGGGGTTGCCGCTCGAAATGCTCGCCTATACCGTCAATATCGACACCGCGAACGGCCGCACGCGCGCCGCCGCGGTCACGCTCGACCGGCTCGGGGTGGGCACGATCGTCGAACACGCGGTGCCGGCGCTGATCGCCCAGCCCGGCCAGCTCAAGACCAGCCTGCTCGGCATGACCTTCCTCAACCGGCTGGAAAGCTATTCCGTCACCAGCGACAAGCTGATCCTGCGCGCGCGTTGACGGCGGCCGGGGTGGCGAACGCTGCGTCCGTCAATCCGATCGTGAAAAACGTAAAAAAAACGCAACCAACAGCTTCATCGGCCGCGAAGGTTGTGTAAGATAGCTGACCTTCCGGAACCGCGTCTCCAAAGTCATGAACAAGGCCGTGCCCGTACTCCACCTCGTGCCAGCTCAGGAAGGTACGTGTCCGGAGAGCCTCGGATTGCACGGTCGCCCGGTCGTGCGAGTTCACCTGCTCGGGCCGATGCGGGCAACCACCTACCTGGGCGCGAACATCCTGCCGCACGGGAAACGGGCACGCGCCGTCCTGGCGTATTTGTGCCTGGCGGGCGGTGAGCATGTCTCCCGCGAGCAACTGGCGCGGCTGCTGTGGGACCGGGTATCGCGCGCGGCGGCGCGCACCAACCTGCGCCAAGCCTTGCGCGAACTCTCGTCGTCTTTCGGCGAAATGGCGAAGGAGCTGATCACCACCGGCCGCGACGTGGTCAGGTTGAACGCGGAAGTCTGCTAGATCGATGCGCTGGCGGCGTGGAAGAGAGAACAGAATCTGGCATTTTCGCTCAGCCAGGAGATCGCGGCCGCGCTGGCGCGGTTTCGCTGGTTCGACGTGATCGCGCCGATATCGCTGCGGCCGACGCCTTCCGTGCACTTTGTCGACGAGGGCCACCTGCGGCGCATGGATCTCAACTACGCGGTCGACGGCACGGTGTCGGGCAACGGCAAACACGTGCATATCGAAGTCCGGCTGATGGAACTTGCCGAGTACGCCCAGCCGGTATGGCGCGAATGCTTCGACCTGCCGGTGGGCGAGCTTCACCGGCTCAACGAACTGGTCACGACGCCGATCGTCGGCCGCATCGACCCGATCATCCTGTTCATTGAAGGACAGCCGAACCGGCGCGCGCATTATGGCGCCACCGGCTTGCTGCTGCTCGCGATCCCGCTGATCTTCAGCATGGAGCGCAAGAAATACGAGGAAGCGGGGGTGCTGATCGAGCGGGCGCTAGACAACGAACCGGATAATGCAATGGTTGCCGCCTGGGCGGCGCAATGGCATCTGTTCTACGCCGGTCAAGGCTGGTCGCAGGACATCGACCGCACGAACGAGATCACGCAGAAATTCGCGCTCAGAGCGATCAAGCTGGACCCCAACAACGCCGAGGCGCTGGGCATCTACGCTCATATTTGCTCGATCGTTAACAAGGATTTCGATTCCTCCCTGTATTACTTCGACCGCTCGCTGCGGCTAAATCCAAGCTTAGCATTCAGTTGGGGACTGAGCGCACCGACCTACTGCTATATCGGCAAGCCTGAGATCGCCCTCGAGCGGCTCAAACGCTATAGCGAGCTTGCGCCGTTCGACCCTTATTCTTCGTGGTTCGAGCACCTCTACACGATCGCCTACACCTTCAAGGGAGACTATGAACGCGCCGTGATCGTGGGGCGGCGCAGCACCAGAGCCAATCCGGAGTTCGTCGCAGGCTACCGGCCGCTCATCGCGTCGCTCGGGCATTTGGGCCAGCGCGACGAGGCCAGGCTCTATGTCGAGAAATTGTTGAGCCTGCAGCCGAACTTCACGATCGAGCGCTTCGGCAGGACTTATCCGTTCAAACGGGACCAGGACCGCCAGCACTATCTGGAAGGCCTGCGCCTGGCGGGCGTTCCCGAGCGCTAGCCGATTGTCTCGCGCAAGGGTTCCGCCCGCTGCTATCCTGCCGGCCGAGCACCCTCCCCTGCCCAAGGATTTCCCCGTGCACTTCACCGCCAGCGACGGGCTGCAGCTCGCGTATTTCGTCGACGACTTCACCGACCCCTGGACGCGGCCGGCGACCGTGCTGCTGCTGCATGCCGCCATGGGCCACTCACGCCGTTTCTACGCCTGGGTGCCGCGGCTTTCGCGCCATTACCGCGTGGTGCGCCTCGATCTGCGCGGCCACGGCGATTCGCCGGTGCCGCCGGTCGAGCCGCCGCTCTCGATGGCGCGCCTCGTGGCCGACGCGAGCGAGCTGCTCGATCATCTCGGCTGCGCGCAGGCGCATATCGTCGGCAATTCGGCGGGCGGCTACGTCGCCCAGAACCTCGGCACAGCCAGGCGGCGACCTGGCTGCCGCGCGTCGCCAAGGAAGGCTTGCGCAAGTTTTTGGCCGATACGATCGCCGACCGTTTCCCGGTGGAGCGCACCGATCCGCGCCACATCGAATGGTTCCTCGACGAGGCGGCGAAGAACGACGCGGCCTACATCGCGCGCTTCATCGGCCTGATGACGACGCTCGACTGGAGCGACCGGCTCTCCGAGATCAAATGCCCGACCCTGATCGTCTATCCGGGCGCCGAGACCGTCGGCTCGGCGCGCGCCTATGACGCGATGGCGGCGCGCATTCCCGACGCCGAAGTGATTTCCTATCACGGCATGCCGCACAATATCTGCGACAGCCTGCCCGACCGCTGCGTCGACGACGTGCTGGCGTTCCTGCGCCGGCGCTTCGGAGCATGATCCCGAAAAAGCCTACCCCGGACTTGGTCCGGGGTGGGAACCGGTTTCCCGCCTGCGCGAAGCCCTTGGCACGGCTGGTCATTCGGCTTGACGCTTCGGCGGGCGAAGCCAGGTCGGAAAAGATCATGCTCCAATAGAAAGACGGCGGAGGATGATCACGGCAGGCTCAGCAAGAAGCGAAGGGCCACCGCAAGCAGGAAGACGCCGAACGCTATTTCCAGGCGACGGCGCGAGAGCGCGTGGGCGAGCCGCGCGCCGTAAACGGCAAAGAAGCTCGACACCGGCGCCATGATGAGGAGCGCGATGATCGAGATGAAGCCGACCGAGAGCGGCGGCATCAGCGCCTGATAGCGCAGGCCGGCCAGCGCATAGCCGACGGTGCCGGCGAGCGAGATCGGCACGCCGAGCCCGGCGGAGATCGCGACTGAATTGTGGATCGGCCTGCCGTAGAGCATCAGGATCGTGTTGGACACCGAGCCGCCGCTGATGCCGAGCAGCGACGAACACAGGCCGACCAGAAAGCCGTAGAACGTCATGGTGGTCCGGCCGGGCAATTCATCGGCGATGCGCCAGCTTTCGCGGCCGAATAGCAGCTTGATCGCGATCAAGCTGATGATCGCCACGAACGCGATCTTGAACACGGTGGCGGGCGCGAAGGCGGCGAGCAGCGCGCCGAGCGCGACGCCCACGACGGCCGGCACCGCCCACAGCCGCACCACCTCGCGGATGCCCTCGCCGCGCTCGCGGTGCGCCCAGTACGAGCGGATGGTGGTCGGCACGATGATCGCGAGCGAGGTGCCGATGCACAGCTGCATGCGCACCTCTTCGGGCACGCCGAGGACGCGGAACACCTCGTAGAGCGCCGGCACGATCAGCGCGCCGCCGCCGATGCCGAACAGGCCGGCGAGGATGCCGGTCACCGCGCCGCTGACGAGGATGGCCCCGGCAAGCCAGGCAAGCTCCCCGAGGGGAACGTCGAGGAACATGTTTGCTCTCCGCGCCCTCAGGCAGCGGCGACAGTGTAGGCGAGACCGTCGGCGGGCAGGAACGCGAGCGCGTCGGCGATCACTTCGATGCCGGCGCCGGGGCTGGTCGCATGGGTCGCCAGATGACGCCGGAACGCGCGCGCGCCGGGCATGCCGTTGAAGAGCCCGAGCACGTGGCGGGTGACGGCGCTAAGCCGCGTGCCGCGGACAAGCTCGCGCGCGAGGTAGGGCATGAGCAACTCGAGCGCCGCGCGGGGCGAAGGCGCGGGCGAAGGCAGCCCGAACAGCAGCGGATCGACGGCGAGAAGCCGCCAGGGTTCGCGGTAAGCGGCGCGCCCGAGCATCGCGCCGTCGACGTGGCGCAGGTGGGCCGCCGCCGCTTCGACCGTGGCGATGCCGCCGTTGACGATGACGGTGAGCCGCGGCCGCGCGGCCTTGAGGCGATAGACCCGCGCATAATCGAGCGGCGGAATTTCGCGGTTGTCCTTGGGCGAGAGCCCGTCGAGCCAGGCCTTGCGGGCGTGGACGATGAGCGCGTCGACCCCCGCCGCCGTGACCGCGTCCGCCATGGCGTCGAGCGCCGCCTCGGGGTCCTGCGCGTCAACACCAAGCCGGCACTTGACCGTGACCGGCACGCTCACCGCTGCCTTCATGGCCGCCACGCACTCGCCGACCAGCGCCGGTTCCTCCATCAGGCAGGCGCCGAAGCGGCCGTCGCGCACCCGCTCGGACGGGCAGCCGATGTTGAGGTTGATCTCGTCGTAGCCGAGGTCGGCGCAGATGCGCGCGGCGAGCGCGAGCGCCCGCGGGTCCGAGCCGCCGAGCTGCACCGCGAGCGGGTGCTCGGCCGCATCGAACGCGAGGAGCCGCGCCCGGTCGCCATGGATCACCGCGCCGGTGCCGAGCATCTCGGTGTAGAGCCGCGCGCGGCGCGTCAGCAGGCGATGGAAGAACCGGCAGTGCCGGTCGGTCCACTCCATCATCGGAGCGACACAAAATCGATGGGACCGATCTTGTACGGTTATTTCCGTTTTTTCAGTGACTTGATCCATTTTCGCTTTGGCTCATGTCGTACCATTTTCGGCCCATTTTTACCCATTTTCGCTTCCGTGGTACGACCGCGTCGTACTTCCAGGGTCCGTGTCGTACCGTTTCCGGTGATGGGACGGACTGGCGGGGCCGACTGACACAGGTACGGCAAACGATGGGTACGATAATTGGACGGACTCGCAAAGACGGCTCCAAAGCCTTCACTGCCCAGATCCTCATCAAGAAAGGCGGCGCGATCGTTCATCGCGAAGCCCAAACTTTCGACCGCAGGCCGGCCGCCAACGTCTGGATCGTTAAACGCGAAGCCGAGCTCAAGCGTCCGGGCGCGCTCGAACAAAAAGAAGATCCGACTCTCGCAGCCGTGATCGATCGCTACATCGCGGAATCGAAAAACATCGTCCTCGGAACAAAGGCCCAAGTGCTCAAGACCATCAAGAATAGCTATCTCGGTGAGACCAAATGCAGCGACATTACCAGCCACACGTTGGTGTCGTTCGCACGCGAGCTCACCAAGAACGTTGAACCGCAAACTTGCAGCAACTACTTTTCCCATCTTTCAAATATTTTCACGGTGGCGCGGCCAGCCTGGAGCTATTTTTTGTCGCGGCAAGAATTCGATGACGCCGTCACCGCCATCAAGAAGCTGGGGCTGATCAGGAAAGGCAACGAGCGCAATCGCCGCCCGACGCTGCAAGAACTCGATCAACTGATGGAGCACTTCGCACGCGTTCGCGATCACCGCCCTTCCTCAATACCGATGCAAAAAATCGTCGCGTTCGCACTGTTCTCGACGCGTCGGCAGGAAGAGATCACGCTGTTAAGGTGGGACGATCTGGAGGACGACCGGATTCTCGTCCGAGACATGAAGCATCCGGGCGACAAGAAGGGCAACGATGTCCATTGCGAGCTTCCGCCCGAAGCTCTCGAGGTTATCAGATCGATGCCTCGGGACGCAGAGCGGATATTCCCATATTCGACCGATGCAATCAGCGCGGCATTCACGCGTGCCTGCAAAATTTTAGGAATCAGTGATCTAAGATTTCATGATCTTCGGCATGAGGGAATTTCGCGTTTGTTTGAGATGGGCCGAACAATTCCGCAGGTCGCGGCTGTTTCTGGTCACCGCAGCTGGACGAGCCTGAAGAGATATACCCATATCCGACAAAGCAAGGACAAATATGAAACCTGGAAATGGACAGCTCTCATTCAAGGTTAAATGAGGTCCGCTATCGCCACAAAGAATTCTGAGCGAACTAGAACACGAACAGCCTAATGCCGCGATCCGCATGGCGACCTCGCGGAGCGGATCGCCACGCACATTTCAAACTCCCGCTGCCGGCCGGACGCACGGGCGCAGCCCGCCCTGGCGATTTGGACCGGGAGCTGCCCAACGAGCGGCGTTGTCTTCGGCTGTGATGAGACGAGAAGCCGGCAGCAGGTGATGAAGTCAACACCATTGTAGTGCCCGCGCAAAAGGAGGGGTTCGAGCAAGTGTTTCTTGGCGAGAATGCGTGGTGGGCAATTCGCATTTCCGGCGGCATGCTCGACAAAATAAAATATATTGCGGCATACCAACAGGTATCAGTCTGTCGTGTTGCTGCAGGCGCAACAATCGGCTGGCTGTCATGCATTTCACCGCGTCGAAGCTCGCTTGTGCCGGTGGCTGTTGCAGGCCGCGGACACTACCGAAAGCAATACGGTCAACCTGACGCAAGAATTTCTCTCGCACATGCTCGGTGTCCAAAGAACATCGGTCACTATTACCGCCCACGCGCTGCAAAAATCCGGGCTAATACGTTACTCACGCGGCAAGATCGAAATCCTCGACCGCCACGGCATCGAAGAATGTGCCTGTGAGTGCTACGCGGTGCTACGGCGCGAAATCGAT
>WNGJ01010090.1_pt1 | contig 12692 bp, 6 predicted proteins | sample 5400611 | NCBI WGS metagenome assembly WNGJ01 (sample SAMN13153375, study PRJNA577476) | soil metagenome | isolation source: 40 cm soil or saprolite under Garry oak tree replicate 1 | place: USA:California | collected 2016-06-15
GCGGCCACAATGCCGATAGCGCTGCTCATCGCGCACCCCAATCCTGCTCGCTGGCCCGGATACCGGCATCGTGTACCGGGTCTCCCTGCGGCGAGGGGTCACGCGCGCCGTCCGTGGCGGCTATCGTCCGTGGCGAGTCACAGCCATCCGGCGGCTGCCCCTGGCTTCCTGGCAGCCTCGTCACGCACGCTGCTGGGGACCGGCCGACCCGGCCAGGGGGACCTTATCCCTGGCCAACCTGCCTGCCTCCAGCCTGTCCTGTGCCGGGCCGGTTGCCGACGGCCCGGGTGTGCTCAAGCTCCCTGGCCCAGCAGCCGGGCGCGACCGCCTGCCAGACCATTTCGTCTATTTACATCCGCCTTTGCGGACCAACACCTCGCTGCCGTGAGGTTAAGCCTAGATAACGATTTGGGCAAGCATGCCCCTGCCCGGCTGGCCTTCCCGGCGGGTCAGCCGCCGGTCCACTCGTCGCCGGCCAGCGCGTCCGCCGCGATGTCCGGCCCGAACACATTGTCCAGGTCAAAGCCGGCGTCCGGACCGGGCCCGGCTTCCGCGCCGGGCGGGCCGTCCTGTTCCAGCGCCTCGCGTACCACCTGGTAGGCCAGCCCGGCCGGGTATCCCTTGCGGGCCAGGATGCCGACGAGATGGCGCACCCTGGCGGGCAGCGGGCGCCCCCGGGACGCCCCGAGCCGCTTCGCCACCAGCCGCCGCGCCGTCGCGAGCTCATCGGCGTCGCCGAGTGAGCCGACCGCCGCGCGTACCTCTTCGGCGGCGACACCCCGCTGGCGGAGCTCGGCGGAGAGCGCCCGGCGGGCGAGGCCCCGGCCGTGGTGCCGGGTCTCGACCCATGCCTGGGCGAACGCGGCGTCGTCGATCAGCCCTACCTCGGCGAACCGACCGAGGACGGCCTCCGCGATCTCGTCCGGCACCCGGCGGCGGCGCAGCGCGCTGGCGAGCTGAGCCCGGGTGCGCGGCCCGGCGGCCAGCAGCCGTAGGCAGATCTGCCGGGCCGCTTCCTCCGGGTCCACGCCGCCATCGCCCGCGCCTGCGGTCTTTGCCCTGCCCGCCCGCTCGGTTCCCGCCGGACCCCACGGCGGGCCCGGCGGTTCCACAGCCCCGCTACCCGACACCACCGGGGAGGGGAACTCCGGGATCGTCGGCCAAGCCGGTGCCCGATGGCCCGCCCGGCACCGCATCGGGGACCGCGTTCAGCTTCCCGCCCTTCCCAGGGCCGCCACTGGCTGCCGGGTCCGCATCCAGGCGCGGGCCCACGCCGAGCTTCTCCTTGATCTTCTTCTCGATCTCGTTGGCCAGGTCGGGGTTGTCGCGCAGGAAGGTCCGGGCGTTCTCCTTGCCCTGTCCCAGCTGGTCGCCCTCGTAGGTGTACCAGGCGCCGGACTTGCGCACGATCCCCTGCTCGACCCCCAGGTCGATCAGGCCGCCTTCCCGGCTTATCCCGATTCCGAAAAGGATATCGAATTCCGCAGTGCGGAAAGGCGCAGCGCACTTGTTCTTGACGACCTTGATCCGGGTGCGGCTGCCGACCGGATCGGTGCCGTCCTTGAGGGTCTCGATCCGCCGTATATCCAGCCGGACCGAGGCGTAGAACTTAAGCGCCCGTCCGCCCGAGGTAGTCTCCGGACTGTTGTGCACTATGATTCCACCCGCAAGATAGTTATGTGAGTCTTCTATCTCGATGTCGTACCGACTCATGATCGGGTAGTTAGTTTTGCTCTCGATCGCGAGAACACGGGCCGGAGACGGGCATATAACAGGCTCTGCGAACTCTGGTTCGACTGCGAACTTCCCGCAGAACCGTGGAAGAAGCTTGTAATCCATCGACGGATGGACATACGGAGCTATAAGTTCCTGGAATTTTTCCGTACTTGCCGTTGTGAACGTCAAATAGCTCATCCGCCGTGCCCCGCGCTCGGTGAGCTTCACGTCTAGGTCATGAGTGTCTCGCAGGTACTGCACGAGCCGCTCACGTGACCCTGGGCTCATCGCCTCAACGCAGATCTCGATCCGGCCAGTACGTCCCCTAGTCCGTTCCTGCACGCCCTTGGACCGGAGGGTGAAGCAGCCGTCGTCCATGTACCACACCGCGAGCGCCAGCGGCGTGAGTGCCTTGAGGTACTCCCAGGTGAGATGCTTCCTGCCGTCACCAAAGTAGACAGCCTCGTGCAGCTCCGCCAGCTCCGGGAGCGGGTGGACGTCGGCGAACACGGCGCCCTTGGCATTGGTGGACCTGCTGCACGGGATGTTCCCGAGCATCTCGACCTTCCAGTCGAGGTAGGCCGCCTGCTTCGCGCCGTGCCCCATACGGAAGCGCGCGCTAGCGTCCTCCTTCCGTACTGGTTTGGAGAGGCTCCCATCGCCCATGAGCGCGCCCAGGATGAACTGGTGCTGCGTCATACTGAGCAACTTCGACTGGGCGATCATGACCCGGTCGCCTACCGATATCTCTCCAGCCTCGCGCCAGCCTCCTGGAATACGCACAAGATGGTTGGGTGTGAGGTCCATGATTGCGCGGCCGTGTCCCGTCCCACCCCCAGCGCGCTCGACTGTGAAGTGGAGGAACTCCGTCGCAGGTCCATTGTTGAACCAGTTGACTATCGGCTTTGGCACGATCTTGCCAAGCTTTGGATCGTATGAAAGAACCTCGGCCGGAATTTTCTTGTTGACGATCTTTCCGATTCGCTCTCGGCTCCCATCAGCAAGTGAGACATACGTATACCAGGACGCGCACCCGAACATCACCCCGACCTTTTCCCGCAGCTGGTTGATGAAGATCGCGGTGGTCTTGGTCTGGTTGAGCGCACCGGCGAGCTTGCGCATGGCCTGGGACATAAGCCTGGCCTGCAGGCCAACATGACTGTCCCCCATCTCGCCCTCGATCTCGGCCCGGGGCACCAGCGCGGCAACCGAATCGATGACGACCACATCGATCGCGCTGGAGCGGACCAGCATGTCGGCGATCTCCAGCGCCTGCTCGCCCGTGTCGGGCTGGGAGACGAGCAACGCGTCGGTGTCCACCCCAAGCTTCTTGGCATAGTCCGGGTCGAGCGCGTGCTCGGCGTCGATGAAAGCGGCGATCCCGCCCGCCTTCTGCGCGCTGGCGATCGCACTCAGGGCCACGGTCGTCTTCCCGCTTCCTTCGGGTCCGTAGATCTCGACGACCCGGCCGCGGGGCAACCCACCGATGCCAAGCGCCACGTCCAGCGCGATCGATCCGGTCGGGATCACTTCCATCGGTACCCGGGCCTCGTCACCGAGCCGCATGATCGAACCCCTGCCGAACTGTCGCTCGATCTGGGCGAGCGCGGTCTCGAGGGACTTCTCCCTGTCGCCGGCCTTGCCGCCCGCCCTGTCGCTGCCTGCCATGGATACTCCCGTCGGGATCATGGGCTTCCTGTCGGCACCCGACGCTACGCGCCACCGCCGACAAAACCCCGCGCACTGGTCTGCTGAAAGGGCCCACGTCACGACGTGCCGCGCCGCAGACCGCCACGTAGCTGCCTACTCTAAGCGAACAACTGTTCGATCATGAAGGCGACACGCCGCTGAACCCCCGGGAAGGCCCGCCCGGACGGCCTGGATTCCCAGCACGACCTAACGCAGCCGTTCCGGCACGTCGAACGCCTCGCAGACGGCCCGCCATACCGTCTTCGCGTCCACGCCGTCGGCGAGTGCCTGGTTCACCGTGCGGCCACCCAGCCCAGCCAGCACGAAATCCTTGGCCACACTGTCCGCATAGGAATCGCCGAACTGCGCCCGCATCCGCTCCCAGAACACCGTCAGACGCACGGCGCCAGGCTACCGGCCGCCGGGGCTGCGCGCGGCTGGAGAACAGCAGGGAAACAACTGTGAACTTTTGTTAAGAATGTCTCAAGCTTTCCGGGGGAAGATCTCCAACAAGCATGTCGCGAACCGCGCGGGAGCCAGGGATGACCCTCCGGGAAGAGTCCGGGAACGGACCGCCGACCGGCTTGGAAACCGGGGGCCAACCGCAGGAACTCCCGGCCCAGCAACAGGAACTCCCCGGCCGGCAAGAGGAATCATCGGGCCAGCCGCAGGCACCGGCGGCCCAGTCGCGGGAATCGCCGGCCCATCTGCGGGAAGCAGTCCCGCCGGTGCCCCCGCCGCGGAAAGAGCCCTCCCCGCTGGAGGTACCCGCACCGCGCGAAACGCCCCCACAACTGGAGGTACCCGCACCGCGCGAAACGCCCTCCCCGCTGGAAGTACCTGCACCGCGCGAAGCGCCCCCGCTGGAGGTACCCGCACCGCGCGAAGCGCCCCCACCGCTGGCAGCCACGGCCCCACCGCCGGAACCGGCGGCCGCGCCCGTGGCCCCCGGCGGCCACGCTGCCCCGGCAGAGCCCGGTCCAGGGACCGGGCCTGCGTCACCGGGCGGCGGCCCGCCACGGCGCCGACGGCCCCTGGCCGCCATCCTCATCGGCGGTTTTGCCGCCGTCTGCCTGATCGGCCTCGGCGCCTTCGCCACCGTGCTGCTGCTGCACGGGCGCCCCCATGCCCCGCCCCCCGCGCTGCCGTCCGTTTTCCGGCTGCGGGTCGGCGACTGTGTCAATTCCGGGCCGGACGGAATCTCCTCGCCCACCGTCGTGCCCTGCGGCCAGCCCCACGACGCCGAGGTCTATGCCAGGTTCACGCTGACCGGGCACAGCTGGCCCGGGAGCGCGGCCATCGGGGCCCAGGCCCGCCAGGGCTGCACGGCCAGGATCGGCAGCTATCTCAACCCACAGCTGGCCACCACCGTCCTGGCCGAATCGTACGTTTTTCCCGACCGGGGTGCGTGGAACGCAGGCGAACGGGCGGTTATCTGCGAAATCCGTAGCACAACCGGGAAGCTCACCGGCTCAGTCCGCGGTCTTAGCTAGTTATAGCCGTTTAGCAGCACGAATACCGATCATCGGGGATATCCTGCACAAGACGGCATTTAGCGCTGCCGGGGGGGAGTGCGGAGATCTCTGTTCCGGTCCCACGCGGGGACGCCCCACCAGGCGGGCTCGCTCTCATGCGGGAGCTGCTAACGAGCTTGCCCGCCGCTGTGGCCTACCTGTCCGGGCCCGACCTGATCATCGATTTCGCCAACGAGGCTTGTTTCCGGCTGACCGGCGACCGGGATTTGCTCGGCAGGCCGCTGGTCGAGGCCTTCCCGGAACTGGCCGACCGGATGGACATACTCCACCAGATCATGAAAACCGGGGAGACGGTCCGCGGCAGCGAGGCGACGGTCCGGTTCAGCCGCCAGGACCAGGCCAGGCGGCTGTTCCTTGATTACGTGTGCCAGCCGGTCCGTGACGCCGACGGGGAGGTCGCCGGGATCCTGCTGTATGCCACCGATGTGACCGCCCATGTCCAGGGCCGGGTTGAGCTGGAGGAGACCGCGGCCCAGCTTGCGGTGACGGAGGAGCGGCTTCGCGGGGTGTTCGAGACCATGCCGCAGGGTGTTGTCCACTATGCCGCCGACGGGTCGGTGCTCGGCGCGAATCCGGCGGCGCGGCGGATCCTCGGCCTGTCGGAGTCCGAGATGACCACCTGGCCGCTGGCCAACCTCCGGCGGGCGGTCCACGAGGATGGCTCCCCGTGTCGGCCGGAGGAGCTGCCGCTGAGCAGGGCCCTGCGCACCAGGGAGATAGTCCCCGACATGATCATCGGCGTGCCGCACGGCCGCACGGGCGAGATCCGCTGGCACCGGGTCACCGCGGTACCTGAGGCCAGGGATGAGGCGGGCCGACCGCAGCGCGCCTACGTGATGTTCACCGATCTGACCGAGCAGCGCCGGGTGGAGGCGGCCCTGCGGAAGAGCACCGCCCTGCTCGGCCGGCTGCGCGAGGCCAACGCGCTCGGCGTGATCGTCAGCAGCGTCCAGCGGATCCACGACGCCAATGACGCCTTCCTCGACCTCATCGGCTACAGCCGCGACGACCTGGAGGCGGGGCGCCTGTCCTATCAGTCGATCACTCCCCCGGAATACGCCGGCGCCGACGCCGCCGCGGTGGCGCAGCTGCGCCGGACGGGCGTGGTCCCGTCGCTGGAGAAGGAATACATTCACCGCGACGGGCACCGCGTGCCGGTCCTGATCGGGGGCGCGGTGATCGACCCCGACCCGTTGCGGTGGGTGACCTTCATCGTGGACCTCACCGCCCGGCAGCGCGCCGAGCGGGAGCGCGCCGAGCTGCTCGTCCGGGAACGCGCCACCAAGGCCGAGGCCGACTGGGCCAGGGAACGGCTCACGTTCCTGCTCCACGCCGGGGAGATGGTGGCCGCCACCGACGACCGGCAGCAGATGCTTGAGCACGCCGCCCACCTGGTGGTGCCGACCCTGGCCGACCACTGCGTGGTGTACCTGCCGGCCGCGGACGGCACCCTCCACGCCACCTCGCTTGCGCACAACGACCCGGCCCGTGCTCCGATGCTCGCCGAGTTCCGGCAGCACAAGATCCCCCCGGTCGGCCCGATGTCGATCCAGCTGGCTTATTCCACCGGGACCAGCCAGCTCCTGCGGGACGCGAAGGCGCAGCTGCCGCGGTGGCACGACCTCGCCCCGGACCTGGCCGAGCTGCTGGCCCGGCTGCGGGCCGACTGCGTCCTGTCCACACCGCTGATGGTGGACGAGCGCCCGATCGGTGTGCTCGCCCTCGCCCGCGACGCTGACCGGCCCGGCTTCACCGACACCGATATCGCGGTGGTCGAGGAGTTCGCGCGCCGCCTGGCGCATGGGCTCGCCACCGCGGACACCTTCGTCCGCGAGCACGCCATCGCGGAGACCCTCCAGCGCTCCGTCCTGCCCGGCACCCTGCCCAGCATCGGCCGGCTGGACCTGGCGGTGTGCTACCTGCCCGCGACCGAGGGCGCGGACGTCGGGGGCGACTGGTATGACGCCTTCCCGCTCGACGACGGCCGGGTCGGGCTGGTGATCGGCGACGTGACCGGGCACAACATCGGCTCGGCGTCGATCATGGGGCAGGTGCGCAGCATGCTCCGTGCCTACGCGATCGACCACCCCCACCCGGGCGAGGTCCTCGAGCGGACCAACATCGCCCTGCACCGGCTGCTGCCCGAGGCGCTCGCCACCGCCGTCTACGCCGTTCTCGATCCCGGCAGCGGCGAGCTGGTCTACGCCAACGCCGGGCACCTGCCCCCGCTCCTCGCCACCGGGGCCGGCGAGGTCGACTACCTCGACGAGGCGACCGGCAGCATGCTCGGCGCCTCCCCCGACGCGACCTACACCGCGGGCCGCCGGCGGCTCCCCGCCGGGGGCGTGCTCCTGAACTACACCGACGGCCTCATCGAGAACGGCCGCCGCGACCTCACCGACGGCCTGGACGCACTGGCCGTCGTCATGCGCTGGTCGCCCGCCCGCACCGCCGAGCAGACCTGCGCCGCGGTGCGGGACTGCCTGCTCGGCACGGACATCCGGGACGACGACGTGTGCCTGCTCGTCGCCCGGCTCCCGGGCTGACCGTCCCAGACTGTCGGCGGCAGCATGCAGGATGGATATGTGCCTGCCCGCCGGCCCCCATCCCTGGACGCGCCCGCCGCACCCGGGGGCGTTAGCGTGCCCGCGGGCCAGCAGATGCCCGCGAGCAACGGCACATCCCTGCGGGGCGACCCGCTGAGCGGCTTCGGCACGCTCACCCGCGACTGGTTCACAAGCGCATTCAGCGAGCCGACCCCGGCCCAGGCGCAGGCCTGGGCGGCGATCGCGGCCGGCGACAATACGCTGGTCATCGCGCCGACGGGATCGGGCAAGACGCTGGCCGCCTTCCTGTGGGCGCTGGACCGGCTGGCCAGCGACCCGGTTCCCGCCGACCCGAAGCTGCGCTGCCGGGTGCTCTACGTCTCCCCGCTCAAGGCGCTGGCGGTGGACATCGAGCGGAACCTGCGCGCACCGCTGACCGGGATCCGGCAGGTGGCGCGGCGGCGCGGGCTGCCCGAGCCCGACATCGGCGTGGCGGTCCGCACCGGTGACACGGCGGCAGACGAGCGCCGGCGCCTGGCCAGCAAGCCGCCGGACATCCTCATCACCACCCCGGAGTCGTTGTTCCTCATCCTGACCTCGCGGGCCCGCGACGCCCTGCGCGGCGTGGACACGGTCATCGTGGACGAGGTGCACGCGGTGGCGGGCAACAAGCGGGGCGCGCACCTGGCGCTCTCGCTGGAACGCCTCGACGCGCTGCGGGCCGGCGCCGGAGGGGATGATACGGGGAGCTCCGGAGGGCCGGCCTCCCGGGCCAGCGTCTCCCCCGCGGCCCGGGCCGCCCAGCGGATCGGGCTGTCGGCGACCGTCCGGCCTCCCGAGGAGGTAGCCGCGTTCCTCGGCGGGTCGCGGCCGGTCACGATCGCCGCCCCGCCCAGCAGCAAGCAGATCGAGATCAAGATCGTGGTGCCGGTCGAGGACATGTCCGACCTCGACGCCCCCGCGGCGATCACCCCGGAGGTCGGCCCGGACAGCGTGCCGGCCGTCCTGGTCGGGCCGGTGGGACCGGACGGCTCCGTCCCGGCCGTACCGCCGCCCCCCGCCCAGCGCTCGATCTGGCCGCACGTGGAGGAGCGGGTGCTCGACCTCATCGAGCAGCACCGGTCCACCATCGTCTTCGCCAACTCCCGCCGCCTGGCCGAACGGCTCTGCGGCCGGCTCAACGAGCTCGCGGCCGAGCGCGCGGAGGAAGCGGCCGCGTCCGAGGAGGGCATCGCGCCGGCGGCCCCCGCCATACCCGCGCAGATCATGGCCCAGGCCGGCGCCTCGGCGGGCGCACCGGCCGAGGTCGCCCGGGCCCACCACGGCTCGGTGTCCCGGCAGGAGCGGGCGCAGATCGAGGAGGCGCTGAAGGCGGGCCGCCTGCCGGCCGTGGTCGCCACCTCCAGCCTGGAGCTGGGCATCGACATGGGCGCGGTCGACCTGGTCATCCAGGTCGAGTCGCCGCCGTCGGTGGCGAGCGGCCTGCAGCGCACCGGGCGGGCCGGGCACAACGTCGGCGACGTCTCCCGCGGCGTGTTCTTCCCGAAGTACCAGGGAGACCTGGTGCAGTCGGCGGTGGTCGCCCAGCGGATGCGGGACGGGGCGATCGAGGAAATGCGCATCCCGCGCAACCCGCTCGACGTCCTCGCGCAGCAGATCGTCGCCATGGTCGCGATGGACGACTGGGAGGTCGGCGCGCTGGAGCAGGTGATCCGCCGGGCAGCGCCGTTCAGCGGGCTCACCAGACCGGTGCTGGAAGCCGTCCTGGACATGCTGGCCGGCCGGTATCCCAGCGAGGAGTTCGCCGAGCTGCGGCCCCGGCTGGTCTGGGACCGGACCACCGACACCCTGCACGGCAGGCCCGGCGCCCAGCGGCTCGCCGTCACCAGCGGCGGCACCATCCCCGACCGCGGCCTGTTCGGCGTGTTCCTGGCCGGGCCGCAGCGCCAGGGCCGCAACTCGCACCGGGTCGGTGAGCTGGACGAGGAGATGGTGTACGAGTCGCGGGTCGGCGACGTGTTCGTGCTCGGCGCCAGCTCGTGGCGGATCGAGGACATCACCGCCGACCAGGTGCTCGTCTCCCCCGCCCCGGGCCAGCCCGGCAGGCTGCCGTTCTGGCACGGCGACGCGGTCGGCCGGCCGGCCGAGCTCGGCCGCGCGCTCGGCGCGTTCTGCCGCGAACTCGGCGCGGCGGGCGAGCAGGCGGCCACCGTCACGCTGCGCGAGGCCGGCCTGGATGAGCTGGCGGCGGCGAACCTGATCCGCTACCTGGCGGCGCAGCGGGAGGCCACCGGCTACCTGCCCGATGACCGGACGCTGGTGATGGAGCGGTTCCGGGACGAGCTCGGGGACTGGCGGCTGGTCCTGCACAGCCCGTACGGGGCGCGGGTGCACGCGCCGTGGGCGCTGGCCATCACCGCCCGGCTGCGCGAGCGGTACCAGGACATGGACGTGCAGGCACTGCACACCGACGACGGGATCGTGCTGCGCGTGCCCGACGCCGACGAGCCGCCGCCGGCCGGCATCGCCGAGTTCGAGGCGGACGAGCTGGAGCCGCTGATCACCGCCGAGCTGGGCGGCGCTCGGCGCTGTTCGCGTCCCGGTTCCGCGAGTGCGCGGCACGGGCGCTGCTGCTGCCGCGCCGCCAGCCCGGCCGGCGCTCCCCGCTCTGGCAGCAGCGGCAGCGATCGGCGCACCTGCTCGCGGTGGCGGCCAGGTACGGCACCTTCCCGGTGGTGCTGGAGACCGTCCGGGAGTGCGTGCAGGACGTGTTCGACGTCCCCGCGTTGACCGGCCTCATGCGCGACCTGGCCAGCCGCAAGGTCCGGCTGGTGGAGGTGGAGACGCCGGCCCCGTCCCCGTTCGGCAAGTCGCTGCTGTTCCGGTACGTCGGCGCGTTCATGTACGAGGGCGACTCGCCGCTGGCCGAGCGCCGCGCCCAGGCGCTGGCGCTCGACTCCTCCCTGCTCGCCGAGCTGCTCGGCGGGGCGGACCTGCGGGAACTGCTCGATCCCGAGGTGGTCGAGCAGACGCAGAACGAATTGCAGCGGCTGGCCCCCGGCCGCGCCTGCCGCGACCTGGAGGCGGTCGCGGACCTGCTGCGCACCATCGGGCCGCTGTCGGCGGCCGAGGTCGCCGGCCGGTGCACCGAACCCGGGGCGGCGCCCGGCTGGCTGGCCGAGCTGGCGGCGCAGCGCCGGGCGATCGAGGTGCGGATCAGCGGCGAGGCGCGCTGGGCGGCCATCGAGGACGCGGGGCGGCTGCGCGACGCGCTCGGCGTGCCGCTGCCGGTCGGCGTGCCGGCCGCGTTCACCGAGCCGGTGCCCGACCCGCTGGAAGACCTGGTGGCCAGGTACGCGCGCTGCCATGGCCCGTTCACCGCCGCCGACGTGGCGGGCCGATACGGCCTCGGGCAGGCGGTGGTCACCGGCGCGCTGCGGCGGCTGGCGGCTCAGGGCCGGGTCAGCGAGGGCGAGTTCCGGCCCGGCGGGCGGGGAGCGGAATGGTGCGACGCCGAGGTGCTGCGGCTGCTGCGGCGCCGCTGCCTGGCCCGGCTCCGCCAGGAGGCCGAGCCGGTCCCGCCGGAGGTCCTGGGCGCGTTCCTTCCCGCCTGGCAGAACGCAGGTCAGCGGGCCGGGGGCGGCGGCGGGCCGAGGCCCGGCCGGAGCTGGCGGGCGGCCAGACCGGACGCGGTGTACGACGCGATCGAGCAGCTGGCCGGGGCGCCGGTGCCGGCCTCCGCGCTGGAGACGCTGACGCTGCCCGGCCGGGTGCCCGGCTATCAGGGCGCGCTGCTGGACGAGCTGACCGCCGCCGGTGAGATCGTCTGGGCGGGCGCGGGCGGGCTGCCGGGCGGCGACGGCTGGCTGGTGCTGGCTCCCGCGCACACCGCCCCCCTGCTGCTGCCCGCGCCGTCGGAGATCACCATGACGCCCCGGCACGAGGCGGTGCTCGCGGCCCTGGACGGCGGCGGCGGGCTGTTTTTCCGGATGATCTCCGACCGGGCGGCGGCGCTCCTGCCGGAGACGGAGCGGCGTGGCTTCACCGACACGGCGGTGGCGGCGGCGATCTGGGACCTGGTGTGGGCGGGCCGGCTCACCAACGACACCCTGGCGCCGCTGCGCACGGTCCTCGGCACCGGGCGGCCGGTGGCGGACGCCGGCCGGCCAGCGGCGCGCCCGGGCGGCCCAGATGGGCCGGCTGGCTCAGGCGCGCCGGCCGGGCCGGGACCGAACGGGCTGGGCAGGCCCAACGGGCTGGCCAGACCCGATGGGCTGGGCAGGACGGATGGGCTGGGCAGGACGGGCGGCGGACCGGCCAGGCCGGGCGGGCTGGGCGATCCCGGCTGGGTGCCGCTGCCCAGCCGGCCAGGACGCAGCGGCCGGTTCGGGACGCGCAGGCCGGGCGCGGGCCGGATGGGGATGGCCAGCCGCACCGGGCCGCCCACGGTGACCGGCCGGTGGTCGCTGCTGCCGGAGCCCGACCCGGACCCGACCAGGCGGCTGCACGCACTCGCCCGCACGCTGCTGGAACGGCACGGCATCCTGACCAAGGGCGCGGTCACCGCCGAGCGTACGGCCGGCGGGTTCGGCGCGCTCTACCCGGTGCTGCGGGCGATGGAGGAGGCGGGGCACTGCCGCCGTGGCTACTTCGTCGAGGGCCTGGGTGGTGCCCAGTTCGCGCTGCCCGGCGCGGTGGACCGGATGCGGGCGATGGCCGCGGACGCGGCCGCCCCGGCCCCGGCCCGGCCGCCGCAGTTCCCGGAGAGCCAGCCCAGGTGGGCGGGGGCGCCCGGGGAGGCCTGGCATGGCGAGGCGAAGGAACCACCCGGCCCGACCGTGACCGTGCTGGCGGCGGCCGACCCCGCCAACCCGTTCGGCGCGTCGCTGGCCTGGCCCGCCCGGCCCGGTGAGGTGCCCGGCGGGCACCGGCCCGGCCGCAAGGCCGGGGCCCTGGTGGTGCTGTCCGGCGGCCAGCTGGTCCTGTACGTGGAGCGCGGCGGCAAGACGCTGCTGTCGTGGACGAGCGATCCGGCCGTCCTGGCCCCGGCCGCGGCCGGCCTGGCGGAGGCGGTGCGCGGCGGGGCGCTCGGCCGCCTCACCGTCGAGCGGGCGGACGGCTCGGGGGTGTACGAGTCGCCGCTGGCGCAGGCCCTGGCCGACGCCGGGTTCCGCCCGACCCCCCGTGGCCTGCGCCTGCGCGGCTA
>WNGJ01015009.1_pt1 | contig 12691 bp, 14 predicted proteins | sample 5400611 | NCBI WGS metagenome assembly WNGJ01 (sample SAMN13153375, study PRJNA577476) | soil metagenome | isolation source: 40 cm soil or saprolite under Garry oak tree replicate 1 | place: USA:California | collected 2016-06-15
GGGATGAACAGATGGCGTTTCGTTTGCCCCATGGCCTCAAGGACCCTCTCCGACAGGCCCTGCTGTCCCAAAACACTGGCGTCAGACCGGGCGTAGGCCCGGATGGTTTCGACCATGGCGGCGCGTTCGCGGACGCATTGTGCGTCCTGTGCGGTCGCTTCCCTTGCGATGGCAACCATGGAAAGCACGAGCAGCAGCAAGGTCCTCATGATCGTGCGACTCCAATCGGTCCACGATTCGCGCCGACCGCTTGCGGGCAACGAGGGGATTCGACCGATCAGCCGTTAAGCGAACACGGCGTCCAGCGAATGACCGCAATGCGTCAGGCGGTCCCCCAGGCAAGTCTTGATACCATGACTGCATGAGTTGACCAGAGCAACGACCGCGCTCAGCGCCCCTTCAACCAACCACGACGCATTCGCCTGGAGCGCGCATTTGGGGTGAGGAGTACGTCAAACCGTCAGCGTGCCCAAGTCGAAGCCACGGCACGTCTGAATAGCAACTTCAACCGTGCCATCTGGCCGCGAACCCATCGCCAGATGTCGGACGACGTTACCCATTCATGAAACCTGAGCCAGTGACGATACAGGATCGCGAAGGTCGGAATCTGCATCAACCGGTCACGTGTCAATCTGAACAGCCGCTCGACCAAGGTAATCTTTAGAATCTCGCCCGCAGCGATGGTCAGAGCGCCTTCCACAACATGGCCTGCCGAGACAAGAAACGCACCGACCGGCTTCACCGGTTCAAGGATAACGACTGGGACGGAAAACAGGGCAAGTGCAGGGTAAGGACGCAGGCTCGCAATCCAGGCGTTCAAGGGTTGCAGAATTTGCAGCCTTCCGATCCACGCTGACAGGGGAAGGGCCACGGCTTCGAACACCAGATCGGCGACGAAATAAACCGTGACGAGAGCATAGCCCAGAAATCTAAGCGCTCGCTTCATGGCGGGTTGCTCCTCGCTACAAAACGCAAGTGCTAAATGATAGTTCCATCCTTTTCTAAGATCTCATGGCAAACCACGGCGACTTTTCTCGTCGCTCGGGGCCACCCCCATCCTTGCACTCCAGCCCAGTCCAAGGGGTCAAACTGCGAAGTAGCGGCCCCTCTGTATGGAGTCTGCTTTACCCCAGTTTTCAGACATTCGTAGGTTGTGACGTCGGCAGGTCCGAAATGTGCCACAAGCGGTCATTGGCGAGCTTACTCGATTGCGCATTTACACCTTGCGATCTCGAGCTGCGAGGATTTTCTCGCAGAGGCGCGCGGCTCTCTCAACGTAGAAAACGGCTTTAGCCTTGCCATATTCTTCGAGAGCTCCGCCAACGGCATTGAGCGCATCGTCGCGATGGGTTGGCTCGCTGCCTTTATCGAACAAGGCGAAATGGGCCAGGGCGAGTTTTTCTTGGGTCTGCGCCCAAAGGAATGGCGTGTCCTCGCGGGTCCTTTCCTTCAACGCCTCATGAAGGGCGGCGACGGCCTCCTCCAGCCGAGCCGTCCCTTTCTCGCGCTCGCCGAGGATCACAAGCGCGGCGCCCAAACTGGTTTCGGTAAAAGCCCAGTCCAGCGGCGCGCGGTCGCGGGGTTGTTCCTCCAGCGCCCTCCGGTAGGCAGCGATCGCCTCCTCCAACCGAGCCGTTCCGCTCTCACGCGCTCCGATAGTTCGAAGCGCATTGCCGAGACTGGTCTGGGTCCTGGCCCAGTCGAGCGGCGCGCGCTCACGGGTATTTTCCTTCAACGCGTCGCGAATGGCGGCGACGGCATCCTTCAGCGGCGCCGTCCCGCTGTCACGTTCTCCCAAAGCCCGGAGCGTATTGCCCAGGCTAGTCTGGGTCTTGGCCCAGTCGAGCGGCACGCGCTCGCGAGTGTTTTCCGTCAGCGCCTCGCGAAAAACGGCAACCGCCTCCTCCAGTCGCGCTATTCCGCCTTCCCGCTCACCTAGAATCTCGAGCACGACGCCAAGGTTGTTCTGGGTCCTGGCCCAGTCCAGCGGGACCCGCTCACGTGTTCTTTCCTCAGCGGCACTGCGATAGGCGGTGATGGCCTCTTCCAGCCGGGTGGTCCTGGTCTCGCGCGCGCCAAGGATCTGAAGGGCGGCGCCCAGGTTATTCTGGGTCTTGGCCCAGTCGAGCGGGACCCGCTCGCGAATCCTTTCTTTCAGCGCCTCACGAAAGGCGGCAGTGGCCTCCTCCAGACGCGCCGCTCCGCCCTCCCGTTCGCCGAGACGCATGAGCGCATTCCCCAAGTTGGTCAGCGCCGCGGCCCACTGGAGCGGAACACGTTCACGCGTCCATTCCTTCAGCGCCTCGCGACAGGCGGCGACGGCCTCTTCCAGCCGGACAGTTCCGCCCTCGCGCTCCCCGAGGCTGCGGAGCGCAATGCACAGGTTGTTTTGGATCATCGCCCAATCGAGCGGCATAAGCTCGCGAGAATTTTCCTTTAGCGCGTCACGAAAAGCAGCGATCGCCTGTTCAAGCTGCACTGTCCCGCTTTCGCGCTCGCCGAGCCGCATGAGTGCGCCGCCGAGATTGTTCTGGGTGACGGCCCAATCGTTTGGCATGCGATCGCGCGTCCATTCCTTCAGAACATTGCGAAATGCTGTGACGGCTGTTTCCAACCGGCCCGGTCCGCTCTCACGTTCTCCGAGGGCCCAAAACGCGAGGCCCAAATTGTTTTGGGTCGTCGCCCAATCGAGCGGCGCGCGTTCCCGAGTCCACTCCTTTAGCGCCTCGAGATAAGCGGTGATCGCCGCTTCCAATCGCGTCGTCCCGCCTTCCCGCTGCCCAAGGGCCAAAAGCACATTGCCCAAATCGTTTTGGGTCGAGGCCCATTGCAACGGCACGCGCTCGCGGGGCGTCAGATGAACCAGCCGGTTGTATCGCTCCAGTGCCGAAAGCAAAGCACCGTTATCGCCGAGTTCGTCTCCCTGCTGATAGAGGGCGCTTGCCTCTTTTTGTAGGTAGCTGATCCGCTTGTCCTCGTGAGCGCTGTTTGGCCGAAACAGTGCAGCCGCATTGGCAAAATGCTTTGCGGCTTCGCGATACCGCAACCGGGTGAGTGCAAGGTCACCGCGTCGGGCTGACGTTTCGGCCGCGTTGAAGGTGAGGCGGTCGAGACCGTGCCGCTCCTCCATCTCTACATTCGCCAGCAGAGCGTCCGCCTCGGCCAGTTGGCCTGCTTCGATTGCTTTTTGCGCATCAGTTTTCAGGGCAGCGATTTTAGGATCGTCGCCGGGCTGAGCCGACGCCGTTGTCCGAAGGTCCTTGAAGCGCTCTGCGATTTCGACAAGCTTCGCAGCCAGGCGCTCCGGGGGAATGTCATTCTCGCCAAGAATACCCAGCGCGGCACGCACCTGGCGTTCATTGAGGTCTAATTTTTCCTTGAGTAGGGCGATATTATCTCGCTGTTGAGTGGTCAGGTCTTCCAACGGGCGTTTGGCATCGCGAACAAGTTCATCCACCTTTTCTTGTGGGATGCCGATGATCACCGTGGAGCCAGTGACACTGCCGCCAATAGCGATGCTACCGGTATCCGCCTTGACCTGAGCACAGGCAGCGGCAATCGACGCGAAGAAACACATGCCCAATGCTGCAATGAAGCACAGATGCCGCTTCATGGCGTGGCGCCTCATTTCGGTTTCGACGCGCAATCCGACTTGGTCATGGCCCCCGTCCGGATGGTCGCGCCGGTCACGTTGCCGCCGATGGCGATGCCACTACAGTCTGCCTGGACGTTGACAGGCACCGGCTGTGAAGCTTTCGTCTCAGGAGATTTCGGGGGAGGAAAGAAATAGACAAAAGCCACCCACAGTCCGGTCGCCGCAACGACCAGCCCGCCTCCGAGCCACCTCAGAACCTGCTGATTGCGCCTATCGCGCAAGAATCGCCAGAACGAGTTCATGACAGCTACCCGCATGTGAATAATCGCGGCAAAATGCGCGATCGTGTCGCGCTCTGTAACGAGACGAGCGCCGGCCCGTTCGAATCGGGCCTCTAATCCAAGTTGCAGACCTGGACGCGACGATAGCCAACCGTATTGCCGGAGGCCCCGGTGACTGGTCTGCGGGAGATGGAGCAATCGCTTCCGACTGCGCGGCCAGCTGGGGAGCCTTCCACAAAAACGGGAGGCGGAGGGCGACCCGGTCCGCGTGAACCATGCCAACCACCGCCGCCACCGCCACCGCCGCCCCTAGCTGAGGCCGGCGTGGACATGACCAGGACGGACATGACTAGGATACCGACGGTAAAGCCGCCTGCGATTGACCTGCGGAAATTGATCATGACCTGCCTCTTTCGTTTGTGACTGGAGGCAACGTCGCCGCATCTCTCTCGGCGCGCGAAGGGTGAATTGACAACGATCTTTCAGCCCAGTCCGCGCGCCCGGGAGGCAGCCAGATGCGCCTCCGTAGTCCCCGGCAGTTAACACAGGATGGGCCATCCGGCCGTGAAGCAGTTCACACGCTAAAAGTTTTTTGCCGCCGACCGATTTCACCGATGTCGGCTGTTCTCTGCCCGAGAGAGGCCCAACCCCTCCCCCAAGTGCGGTTATCCGCGGCGAAAAAGCGTCGCCGTAGTGGCGGCCTATGTTCATGTCGCCCTCCTCCAAAATCCGCCCCGCTCGCCTATCTTTTCGACTATGCGCCACATTTACGAGCCGTGCATCGCGACGAGCGGCACAAGGTTCCTGCCCGTCCCGACTGGCTTCACGAAATCAAACACGACGGCTATCGCCTGATCGTCCAGCGCGAGGGCGAGCGCGTGCGGCTGCACCCGGCGCGGCTATGACTGGTCCAATCTGATGAATATCGCGGCTCCCCGATCACGTCGATCGGGCGCTTCTCGCCTTTAGGGCCTCGGGGTATGGATGTTCAAGATCTCGTTAATTCGTCCGATGATTTCCGTGACAGCATTGGACTGCACCCCGTAAGTGAGACACGCTAATTTCTGTGACAGGTTGTCCCTGAGGATGACCGATGACAGACAAGATGGCGATCCGAACGTTTCCGACGGCGTACAAATTGAAAGCGATCAAGCGCGCTGAGGGAGCGCGAAGGCGAGCAAAGTCAATTTAATGCACTGGCACCGCATCCGGAAGCCGCGTCATGAAGGCGTGGCGCTCCAGACATCCGTTCGGTCGTTCCAACCGGACTGAAAAACAGCTGATGTTAGGCGTCCGAGTGTTCACGCTCGCGGGCAGGATGCTGGATGGTGAGGATGACGATTTCTTCGGCCTCGCCGTCGGTCGTGTAATAGACCAGGTATGGATAGCGCCGCGTCACCAGCTTGCGCACGCTCTCAACTGTCTGTTGCCGTCCTATGTGCGAAAACAGCACGAGGTTCTGAAGCGATTCAAGGATCGCGGCGCGCACGCGAAGCGCGGCCTGCGGATTGTGTTTGCGAACATAGGCGGCGATGTCGGCAAGGTCTTGTACCGCGCGCGGCGCAAACCGGAGCTTCATTGCTCAAAGCGACGGAACGCGGCCTCGACCTCGACATCGCTTGCGAACTGGCGGCGTTTGGCTTGCGCTAGACCTTCCAGCACGGCGGGAAGGTGGGCAGGATCGACCGCTTCGGGCTCCCCTTCCTTGCCGGTCAGGGTCAGCATGGCGAGCGCGATTTGATCCTGGTCGTCAGGAGGCAAGCGCCGCACGGCTTCCAGAGCTTTTTCCAGTAGCTTGGTCATGCACGGAAGATACGATCGAAGCACTCCGAATGGAAGGCCATTCGATGCGGGTGGAACGTCATCTCCTCCGTCCGGCGCCATCAGGATTACGAGGACTATGCATTTAATTCCTGCCGACAAGCCGCTGGACCCCTGATTCAGCGTTGCGCGGCCAGACGATTTTCCTGAACGGATTCAAGCTGATTTGGCCTGTCCAGTCGTCACGCGAAAAATATTTCACTTTCGCCGTCGGGCAAATCACCCTTATGACTTCGCCCGTCTCGTCCCCTTTGCTGAGAACCGCCCGTTCGCACATTCTGGCAGATTTTGCGGACACAAGAGCACGAAATAAGCCGCCAAATCCATTGCGCAGGGAGTGCCGGGTGTTCCGGCTGAACCTGTATGCTCGTGTGCCGCTTTCTATGTGCACTTTGCACACGAGGCCGTGGGTGCAGCGGGCACCCGGCACTTCCCTGCGCCCTCTGATTTTTTTGAGGGCGGGTCGATGGCAAAACTCGGACGCACCGCGCCGCGGGAACGCGGCTCTTTGTCGTTTCAAGCTGTTTGAAATTTGAATAGGAATTTGGGTGCATGTCCCAACCGCCGTCATTGCGAGGAGCGCAGCGACGAAGCAATCCATTTCTTTTTTCCGTTTCGAGAGACATGGATTGCTTCGCTTGCGCTCGCAATGACGTGGAGGCAGCGTGCCGCACTTTCCATTGTCATCGCCTGCGAAAGCGGGCGACCCGGACCGCTGCGCGTTACCGTCCCCCGTCCGGTCCCATCACGAGATCAGGCAGATAGGTTGAAATCTCCGGCACGAAGCACAGCACAACCACCGCCAGCATCATCAGCAGCACGAAGGGCAGCGTGCCCCAGATCACTTCGCTCAGCGGAATATCCGGCGCGACGTTGCGAATGACGAAAATGTTCAGGCCCACCGGCGGATGAATCAGCCCCATCTCCATCACGATGGTCATGACGACGCCGAACCAGATGATGTCGAAGGTCGCAGCGCGCAGCGGCGGCAGGATGATCGGCGCGGTCATCAGGATGATCGACACCGGCGGCAGGAAAAAGCCGAGCACGACGACCATGACGAGGATCGCCACCAGCAATTCCCATCGCGGCAAATGCATTGCGACAATCGATTCCGCGACCGATTGCGAGATGTGCAGGTAGCTCATGACATAGGAATAGAGCAGCGACATGCCGATGATCATCATCAGCATGGTGGATTCCCGGATAGTGGATTTCAGGATCGGCGCCAGGTCGGAAGGCCGCCACACGCTGTAGATCAATGCGATCAGCGCCAGCGCCAGCAGCCCGCCGAGCCCCGCGGTTTCCGAAGGCGTCGCATAGCCGCCGTACAGCGCGATCATCACCCCCGTCAGCAACAGCACGAACGGGATCACCCGCGGCAGCACGTTGAAGCGCTCGGCCATGGTGAAATCGTCGCGCGTGAGGATGGCCGAGGTCGCGCCGGTCTTGGCGTAGAGCGCGCTGGCGGCGGCATACTCTTTTCGAAAGTGGATCACGGCGTAGGCGCCGAACAGCGAGACCAGCAGCAGGCCGGGCCCGATTCCGGCGAGGAACAGCCGTCCCAGTGATTTTTCCGCCGCAACCGCGAACAGGATCATCGTGATCGAGGGCGGCAAGAGAATGCCGAGCGTGCCGCCGGCAGCGATAATGCCGGCGGCGAAGCCGCCGGAATAACCGCGCTTGCGCATTTCCGGTATTCCGGCCGAGCCGATTGCCGAGCAGGTGGCCGGCGACGATCCCGCCATCGCCGCGAACAGCGCGCAGGCAAATACGTTGGCGACGCCGAGCCCGCCGGGCACCCGATGCAACCAGGCGTGGAGCGCCGAATACAGATCCTGGCCGGCACGGGACTTGCCGATCGCGGCGCCCTTCAGGATGAAAAGCGGGATCGACAACAGCGTGATCGAGGCCATTTCCTCGTACACGTTCTGCGTCACCGTATCCAGCGAGGCCGCAGGCATATAGATGCCCATGAACACCACCGCGACCGCGCCGAGCGCAAACGCAATCGGCATTCCTGAAAACATCGCAAACAGCGTCGCGACGCCGTAGCTGATTCCAATTCCCAATACGGTCATTGGCGCACGGGGCGGCTGAGCGGTATAGCGATTTGCAGCAGAATCTGCACGCACAGCAGCGTCATACCGCATGCCATCAGGCCATAAGGGATGGCCAGCGGCGGCGACCACATCGAATTCGAAACCTGGCCGTCGACCCAGGCTTCATGCGCCAGTGTCCATGATTTCCAGGCGAAGAAGGCGCAGAACAAAAGGCTTGCGAGATCGACCAGCCATAATCTGATACGGTTGACCGTCGGCGACAGCAGCCCGACGAATGCCTCGATGCCGATGTGGCCGCGCTGCCCCTGCACATAGGCCGCTGTCATGAAGGTGGCGCCGACCAGCAGAAACACCGCCGCCTCATCCTGCCAGTAATTCGGGCTATGGAACAAGGCCCGGGTCAGCACGCTGTGGCTCAGGATGACGCAGGCGGCGATCAGCGCGATGGCTGCCAAGACGACGATGATGTTGTTGCAAAAAGCCAGAGCCCGTTCGAACGCCGCGACGAGCGAATTGCCCGTAATGGTTTTCGAACGGTCCGTTAGATCCGGAAGCGAACCATGCATCATGCGGAGACGTCGGACGCGAGCTTCAGCAGGTTGGCCGCGGTCGCGGTCTTCCCACCGTAGTCCTTCCACGCGGTATCCCGGGCGATGTCGCGCCATTTGCCGACGGTCGCGACGTCAAGGGCGGCGACCTTGGCGCCGGCCTTTTCATAGACTTTGGCGACTTCGATATCGTCGTCCTGCGCGCCTTTCTTGCCGAATGCTTCCAGTTCCGTGCCGACCGCCAGAATGATGTCCTTCTGGTTCTTCGGCAACGCGTCGAAGACCGATTTCGACATCAACAGCGGTTCGAGCATGAACCAATAGGACGTGCCGGCGCCCGAGGTCAGGGCTTTGGCGACTTCCTCGAGCCGGAACGAGATCAGGCTGGTGGAGGAGGTGAGGCCGGCGTCGCAGGCGCCGGTCTGCATCGCCGCATAGAGTTCGTTCGACGGCAGCGACAGCACGGCCGCACCCGCGGTCTGCAGCACCATATCCATCTCGCGCGAGCCGCCGCGAATCTTGAGGCCCTTGGCATCTTCCGGGCTGACAACGGGGCGCGTGCGGCTGGCGACGCCACCGGCCTGCCAGATCCAGGTGAGGATGATGATGCCCTTGTCGGCGAGGAAGTCCATCAGTGCCTTGCCGACCGGCTGGTTCTTCCAGCGCAGGCCCTGGTCGTAGGTAGAGACCAATCCGGGCATCAGGCCAATATTGGTTTCCGGCACTTCACCGCCGGCGTAGGAAAGGGGGACGAGGCTGATGTCGAGGGCGCCCTTACGCATCGCAGAGAATTGCGCGTTGGTCTTGATCAGCGACGAGTTCGGATAGATATCGGCGGCGATCTCGCCGCCACTGCGCTTGGCCACCTCGGCGGCGAATATCCGCGTCAACCGATCGCGAAAATCGCCCTTGTCGACCGTGCCGCCGGGGAACTGGTGCGATATTTTCAAGGTGGTTGCAGCGTGTGCGGTTCCGGTCCCAAAACGCAGGATTGTGGGCGCGGCTAGCGCGGATGCAAGGACATGACGGCGTGTAAGCATGGATATCTCCTTGAGTTGTATTTTGCTTGGAATGCTCGGAGCCGACCTCGGGGGATATTAGCCCGTCTTCATCAGAATTTTCTCTAGTCTGATAGTCCGAAGCCGAGTTCGGCGGGCACCGGTATTGCTGCGGTGCACACTGGCGCGAAGATTCGGCAGAAAGAAGACCGATCACCCACTTGGCTGACGAAATCATACCTAAGCTAAACACCGCCGCAAAAGCTTTATGCGGGAAATTTTTCCAGCGATGGGTAACAAACGGTGTGTCGGGATCGTCGTCAACATGGCGGCATCAGTCGCTTTCAAAACCGGTTTTCAAAGGGATGACCAACACATGACCATCAGCACCCGCATTGCGCTCGGAATCTCGGCCGCCGCTCTCTCGCTCAGCGTGGCCCTCGCCCCCGTCGCGTTCGCCCAGGACAAGATGGGCAAGGACGACGGCATGAAGAAGGATTCCATGTCCAAGGACGCTATGAAGAAGGACAGCATGTCCAAGGATGCCATGAAGAAGGACGACGGAATGAAGAAGGATGGCATGATGAAGAAAGACGACGGAATGAAGAAGTAACCGTCCGCTGCTTCACTTCACCGCAGGCTCGCCTCGATCGGTAGGCGGGCCTGTGATGCCCAGAGATGCCAATGGGTGTCACGCCGCCCGAAATTTGCAGCTATTTCCGCTTCTTGCGGGCGGCATAGCGCGCGTCGCGGGCGGCCTTGCGTTCGGCCTCCAGCGCCAGTTCGCGCGCAGTGGCTTCTTCTTTCTCGCGCTGGAGTTGTGCTGTGGCCTCGGCCGCCGCCTCGGCTTCGCGGGCTTTTTGCTCGGTCTTGGCGGCCTCGCGCGCCAACTTGGCTTTGGCGCGTTCGGCGGCCTCCGCCGCGCGCTCGGCCTGCCGCTGCTTGACCAGGGGATCGTCGGGGCCTGGCTGGCTGCGAAACTTGTTCAGGATGTTCTGCTTGGCTTGCTGCGCCGCTTTCTGCCGGTCTGCAAAGCCGGGTTCCTTGAATCCACTCATTGAACGGGCCTTGTCGCTTTCATGGTTTGATGTGGGTGGATCGGCGGGGTCGCAAGGCGCCGCACCGAGGCGCTTTCACGATCAGGAGCGGTGTACAGCCGCCCGGGCCGGGATGCCACCAATTATTCGGTTAATCACCCCAATTCGAAACCGGTAAAATGCCGCTGATGCCGATGCCCTCAATTCAACTACACGTTTCGCGCGATCTCGCCCGTTTGCTGCCGCTGCTGCGCGACGCCGAAGAGGGCGAGGAGCGCCTTATCGCCGGGCTGAACGATCCCTCGATCACCGCGTACATCGCCCAGTGTGATGGCCATGATATGGCCGCCGCAGTGGTCCGCTGGACAGCACACGACAGCGAGATCGTCTATATTGCGGCGTTGGAGGCGGCGCGCGGGCAGGGATACGGCAAAGCGCTCATGCGCAGCCTGATCGATGAAGCGCGGATCCGCGGGGTCGAAGCACTCCAGGTGGGAACGGCCAATTCAAGCTGGCCAAACATCGCATTTTACCAGAAGTGCGGCTTCCGCATGGTTTCGGTGCGCAAGGACTTTTTCGATTACCTGCCGGCGCCGCTGTACGAAGACGGCATCCAGATGCGCGATATGCTCATGCTGCGGTTGATCGTGGCCGAGGGTTGATCATTGGTGCGGCCGTCGCATCCTCATTTTCTTCCGGCATCGCGGACGCCTCGGGGAGCGATGATCTCGCGGATGAGGTCGCTGCTGCGCTGCGCGGTGTAGGCCGCCAGTTTCTCTCTGGCATGCTCCTCTACCAACAGATCGATCAGCGCCAGCCGCTTCGGTTCGTCGACCGCCTCGGCGAGCAATTTCCGATAACGCGGATAATCGTAGCCGCAATTCTGCTGATTCATCGGCGCGCGCCCACGCATGGCATTCCCCAAACCGAGTGTTTCGTAACGCCTACGGACACGCAATTACGTTTCAGGCTTCGTCGCGCGATATCCACCGTTCGTGCATCCGGCGGAAGGTTGGAGGGCGTTCAAACGAGATGCCCGGTCCACCAACTGGCTTCACTCGTCAGGCGGATAACCAATGCGCCCAGGCCGGCGACGAGCGCGGCCTAAAACAGCGGCGGCGCAATTTTGGCTTTCAGTCCGATCAGCCCGACGACTGTCAGAACTTCGAAAGTGATTTCGATTCCACGCCGCGCATGGTTCGAGCGAGTTTTGGGGCGCCACAACGACCCGGCGGAGGCTGTCGTCTTGCTGGGACGATAGCGGCGGGCGGCCGGGCTACAGCCCGCCAATTCCCGCCAGCGGCAGAACCCGTTGCAGGATGGATGCCAGGCAAATCAGCACCACGAGCAACTTGAGGAGATTTGCAAGCCGGCCATCCCGGACAAACTTGTCGATGGCCCAAAAGCAAATGGCGCCGACCACGCAAATGATGAGAATCCCGATCAAAAGTGAAATCATAGGTCATCCCCCTGAATGTTCCCGGCCGGGCCCGCGGCGCGCCAAGCTAACGTAACGATCCGGAACTGTAAAATAATGGAGCCGCGACGGAACGGCTCGCAGCCTCGACGGTTGATCTGACGTCGCGCGCCCCGCGACACCCAAGCCCCCGACGGCCTCAGTCGTCCCCCCGCGCTGGGGCCGTCACTTTGCGCTGCTACCGCAGAGAAGCCTATCTCGGAGAAAAAGGCCGCCTGGTTTCCCAGACGGCCTTTCCTGTCCTACGGCAGCTTCACATCAACGGGCGATTTCAGAACCTCTGCACCGGGGGGCCTATTTCCCGGCCGTATCCTGCTCGGAAGCCGCTGCATATCGGCGCAGTCGCGACTGCTGTTCCGATTCCGGCGCGGTGGTTTCCCACCTCCGTAAGATGACAACAGTAAACCGCCGTTCGGGTTGAAACGCAATCGAGCGGCGACAACTATCCCCGCTGTTAACAGGGTGACAGGCTATTATTCGGTCAATTCAGCAATCGCAGCTGCGATCCAACTGTTGAATTTGGCGTGGGATTCGTCCTGTCTGACCTTCGCCATCATCAGCGCTTCGCGCTCCGGTCCAGGTTTCAAACCGTCGGGCTGAAACAAGAGGTTCTCAGGCAATTGCGGGTGGTCTGGCGTCATTGCTGTCCCCCGAGACACGCGATACGAAATTCTAGGGCACTAATCGCTGCGCCGATTGTAGGGCGCCAATAACGGCAAAAATTAGCGGCAAAAAGGATGAGGTGGCGCCTGGCGTTATCTGGTTGTCATTGCGTTGCTGTAAGGCAACCCATACGGCGCGCGCGTTCGGTAGGTGCGTCGAATAATCTGTTTCTTGAAACCTCGCCCCGTTCGATGATCGACCATCAGCG
>WNGJ01008653.1_pt1 | contig 12689 bp, 12 predicted proteins | sample 5400611 | NCBI WGS metagenome assembly WNGJ01 (sample SAMN13153375, study PRJNA577476) | soil metagenome | isolation source: 40 cm soil or saprolite under Garry oak tree replicate 1 | place: USA:California | collected 2016-06-15
GCCGGCAGTATCCGCAGCAACACACTGCGGGCCTTCGGTGCCGACGAGATGGCCGGCATCATCGGCCGGACCGGCTGAACGGACTGGCTGAACGTCCCGCGCAACGATTCCTGGACGCCGCCCGTGCCGAGTGCCAGGCTCAGGTCTGTCGACAAGCACGCGAGTGATCAAAGGAGAGCATGATGAGCGTGTACAGGGTGACCGAGATCATCGGGACGAGCGGCACGTCATGGGAAGACGCGGCGGCGGAGGCGATCAGAACTGCAGCCAGGACAATCCGCGACCTTCGGGTGGCTGAGGTCGTCAAGCAGGACATTCACCTGGACGAGGGCGGCGCGATCACCTACCGCACCAAGCTTCAACTCTCGTTCAAGTACGAAAACGAGCACTGATCCCGGCACCCGGCTGCTCGACGTTACGCGCGAGTCCGCCGTCAGCTCTGGCTGCCGAACCGGTATCCCATTCCCGGTTCGGTGAGCAGGTAGCGGGGCCGTGACGGGTCGGGCTCCAGCTTCCTGCGCAGATGAGCCACGTATACCCGCAGGTAGTTGCCCTCGGTCTGGTACTGCTCGCCCCAGACTTCCTGCAGCAGCTGCCGCTGGGTCACGAGCCGACCGCGGTTGCGGACGAGGACTTCGAGCAGCCCCCACTCGGTGGGAGTGAGCTGCACGTCGGTCCCGTCACGCGCCACCCGTTTGGCGGCCAGGTCGACCGTGAAGTCTGCCGTGCCCACGACGGGCTCGTCCGGCGCGGGCGATGCCCGCCGCACGGCCGCGCGCAGCCGGGCGAGCAGCTCGCCCATCCCGAACGGCTTGGTGATGTAGTCGTCCGCGCCCGCGTCCAGCGCAGCCACCTTCGTGCTCTCCTGGCCCGCGGCCGACAGCACGATGATCGGGGTCGATGTCCATCCGCGGATGCCCTTGATCACATCCGCGCCGTCCATGTCCGGCAGGCCGAGGTCGAGTATCAGCACGTCCGGACGAACCCGCGCCATGGCGGCCAGCCCGGACGCACCGTCCTCAGCGGTGACGACCTCGTACTTACGCGCGGTGAGGTTGATTCGCAGCGCACGCAAGATCGGCCCCTCGTCGTCGATGACCAGCACCCGGGTCATCAACCGGCCAGCAGCGAAGAACTGGCGGCCTTGCCCGCCACCGGAAGAGTGACGCGCATCGTCAGCCCGCCGCCAGGCGTGTCGGCTGCCTCAATTGACGCGCCCAAGGCCTCGACGAGCCCCTTGGCCACCGCCAGCCCCAGCCCGACTCCCGTCCCCTGCGACGGGCCCACGCGCTGGAACGGCTCGAAGATTCGCTGCTTCCAATCGTCCGGCACGCCCCGGCCGTGGTCGGTGACCTCAAGCACAACCGTGTCGCGCACCTGGTGAGCGCGCATCGCCGGCGGCCTGTCCGGCGGCGAGTACGCCAGGGCGTTGGCGAACAGGTTGGCCAGAACCCGTTCGAGCAGACCCGGATCGGTCAGGACGAGCGGCAACGCGTCCGGCGCGAGCAGCTGCACGCGGGCTGCCTGGTCCAGGCCTCGCAGCGCGAGCGGCGCCACCTCGTCGACGGCGGCCGGGACCAGGAACGGCCGCAGCGACGCGGTGGACAGGCGCCCCATGTCCAGAAGATTGCCGATCAGCGCGTCGAGGCGGTCCGCGGACTGCTCGATCGTCGCCAGCAGTGCCGACTGGTCATCCGCGGTCCACGTCACGTCTTCCTGCCGCAGCGTGCTGACGCTCGCCTTGATCGACGCCAGCGGCGTGCGCAGGTCGTGGCTGACCGCCGCAAGCAGCGCGGTCCGCATCCGGTTGCCCTCGGCGAGCGCCTCGGCCTGCGCGGCCTGGGTGCGCAGCCGCTGCCGGTCGAGCGCGGCGGCGGCCTGGGCGGCGAATCCGTCCAGCAGCCGCGAGCTGGCCGGCCGGGGCTGCCCGGCGACGACGAGCACCAGGCCTTGCCTCGCGCTGACGCGAGCGCTGGCGGAAGCCTCCGGCGCTTTGCCGCTCGCGGCTATCCTGACCCACTCGCCGCGCACATGCTCCAGCAGCTCGGCCCAGCCGCCAACGGTCCCGGTCAGGTGATCGAGGACCGCGGCGGGCGTGTCGTCGCCGCCGAGCACCGTGCGCGCCAGGCCCGCGCGCCGGGCAGCTAGGTGGACGACACTGCTCACGGTCACGGCGACCACGACGAACAGCAGCAGCGCCAGCAGATTCTCTGGCTTCTCGATCGTGAAGGTGTGCAATGGCGGAGTGAAGAACCAGTTGAGCAGCAGGCTCGCGGCGACAGCGGCCAGCACAGCCGGCCAGAACCCGCCGGCGATCGCGATGGCGACGACGGCGACGAGGTAGATCAGCAGGTCGTCGTAGAGGCTCAGGTGATGCCGACCGAGTGCGAGTCCGGCGGTCAGCAGCGGCAGCATGGCGGCGGCGAGCAGCACGCCCGCCATCTGCCTGCGGCCGTCGATGCCGGCCGGAGCACCCGGCGCCAGCCAGGCCCGAGTCGTTTCCGCCGCGTCGCCGCACTCGTCGGCGGCGGCCGGCCGCCTGGTCAAGGCGGGCCAGCGCTCGCTGGGACCAGGCACGATCCGCAATCTGAACGACGCCCTGCTATGTCGCACCAGAATTCCGATGCCCGCCGCCACCAGGCTGCAGACGGCCAGCGTCACCGCCGCGTGCGCGGCCAGCGGTCCGGCGAGCCGGAGCTGGGCATACGGGGGCCTGGAGAAGCCCACCACGGTGAGCCACCCGATCAGTCCCAGTAGGGGCACGGCGCGAAGCTCGGTGACCGCAGATGTCGCCGCGACGAGGACCGCGACGGCGACGAGCACGCTGGTCCCGGAGAACCGGCCGTGCAGGGCCGCAGCGATGGTGCCGATGAGCAACATGCCCGCATAGGCCGTCGGCAGCGCTACATGCGCCCCGACTGCGCGTTGGCGGGTCTTGCGGCTCATCTCTGGGTCAGTCAACCGCTGGGACGAGCGACCTTCGGCGATCTTAGCGGCGTCTTAACGTCCATGCCCGCGATCTATACGCCGCGTTAACGCTGGTCAGGGCCGCAAGCCGGTAGGAAAGACAGGACAGGTCAGGTCCGGCCGAGCGAAAGACGCAGCATGACGATGCCGAGATCTGGGAAGGCGGTCACGGCCACCCAGGATCTTCCGGAGAGCCTTGGATACTCGATCAAGCGGCGGCTGCTCGGCCCGCCGCTGATCAACGAGCAACTGGCCGAGGAACGGCTGTCCAAGCCACTCGCCCTGGGCGTGCTGTCCTGCGACGGCATCTCCTCCGCTGCCTATGGCACCGAGGAGATCCTGATCGAGCTCGTCCAGGTCCTCGGCTACACGGCGGCCTTCGCGATCTTGCTGCCGATGACCGGCGTGGTGCTGTTCGGGATCGCGCTCGTGGTCCTGCTCTACCGCGAGGTCGTGTCCGTCTACACCAGGGCCGGCGGCTCGTACGTGGTCGCGAGGGAGAACTTCGGCCCGCGGGTGGCCCAGGTCGCCGCGGTCGCGCTGCTGATCGACTACGTGGTCACGGTCGCGGTCCAGACGGCGGCGGGCAGCGCGGCGATCGTGTCCGCGTTCCCGCAGCTCAGCAATACCCCGGTAATCGGCGGCAAGATCGTACTGATCATCTCGGTGATCGCGATCCTGGTCATGTGCTACGGGAACCTCCGCGGCGTCCGAGAGGCCGGACGGACCTTCGCGCTGCCCACGTACATGTTCTCCGCATCCGTTGGCCTCATGATCGTCGTCGGCCTGTTCCGCCAGCTCACGACGGGCCTGCCGAGGGCGCACCTGACGACCGGGACGTACTGCAACGGCTGCCACGGGCATCCCGGCTCCGGCCTGCTGACCCTGGCCGTCATCATCGTGCTGGGGCGGGCGTTCGCCAACGGCGGCTCCTCGCTGACCGGCATCGAGGCGGTCTCCAACGCGGTCAGCGCGCTACGGCCGCCGGAGGGCCGCAACGCCCGCCAGCTACTGGTCATCCAGGGTTCCATCGTCGCCTTCCTGATCGCGGGCATCTCCTGGCTGGCGCACGCCACCCACGCCGTGCCGTATCAAAGCGGCTACCCGACGGTGCTCGCGCAGGAAGCGAAACTGGTCTTCGGTCACACCGTGCTCGGCTGGGTGCTCTTCTACGCGGTCCAGGCCGGGACCGCATTCATCCTTTTCACCGGCGGCAACACCAGCTTCAGCGGGTTCCCGTACCTGGCCAGCTTCGTCGCCGAGGACTCGTTCCTGCCCCGCTGGCTCACCAAGCGCGGTCACCGGCTGGTGTTCTCCGGCGGCATCATCGTGCTCACCGTGGTCTCGCTGACGCTGCTGATCGTCGTCGGGGCGGTGGTCAACAACCTGATCCCGTTCTACGCGATCGGCGTCTTCACCGGCTTCACCATGGCCGGCTTCGGCATGGCCCGCTACCACCGGCGGAACAAGGGCCCCGGCTGGCGTCGCCACGCTGCGATCAGCGTGGCCGGCGCGGTCTACACCGGGCTCGTCGTCGTGATCTTCGCGATCGTCAAGTTCACCGAGGGTGCCTGGCTCGTCGTCGTAATCTTCCCAATCCTGGTGTTCGCGTTCATCAGGCTCAACCGGGAGTACCGCATGGAGTCGCGGGTGCTGCAGCGGATCGGCTCCAGAAGCAAGCCGCCCGACCCGCCGACCTACGCTAGGCGCACGGTCTATGTCTTCGTTGACGCCTTCGACCTGGCCACGGTCGCCGCGCTCAGGTACGCCCGCAGCCTGCGGCCAACCTCGCTACGCGCGGTGCACTTCGTCATCGACAGGCAACGCGCCACCGCGCTGCGGCGGGACTGGGTGAGGGCGAACAGCGGCGTTACGCTCGATCTTGTCGACTGCCCCGATCGCCGGCTCGCGAGGGCGGCCGCCGCGCTGGTAAGCGAGGAGGCTGCGCTGCCCGGCGTCGGAGTCACCGTGGTCTTGCCCAGGCGAAGCTTCACGCCGCTGCTCGGACGGCTGTTGCATGACCACACCGCCGATAAGATCGCCGCTGCGGTGAGCCGGATCCCGCACGCAGCGGCCACGATCGTCCCGTTCGACGTGCAAAACAGGCTGGAAACGCTCAGCGAAGGCAATGGCCAGCCGACCCCAGCCACCCAGGCGCCGTCCGGCGGCCAAGCCGCCTCACCGCCATCCGGCGGGCCGGTGTCCGGTGCCGCCGACGAGCCAGCCGGTTCCGTATCATCGCACCTTGTCAGCCCCATAGTCTCGCTGACAAGGGGACGGCGGTCGACCGTCGAAGGACGGGTGCACAGTGTGGAGATCCGTCCGGTCGACCATAACACCGTGCTCGCGTACGAAATCCAGGACGCGACCGGGCGCATGACGGCGCTGTTCTACGGCCGCTCGCATATCGAAGGTGTCGATTGCGGGTCGCGGCTCCGGCTCAGCGGCCGGATCGGTACCGAGAACGGCCGACCCGCCATGATCAACCCCGCATACGAGCTGCTAGCCGCCGGCGGGCGGCCATGATGGCGCTGCTTGGGCAACGTCCCCGAGCCTGCGAGTGAAGCCAGCCGGGATGACGAGGTTGTCCCTGCTCAGGTCGGCGACGCAGGAGCAGCCGAGGCCGAGCAGCGCCGAGTCGATGCCGCCGCGCAGCAGGTCGAGCACGTTCTCCACCCCTGGCTGGCCGGCCGCGGCGAGGCCCCACAGGTAAGCCCGGCCGATCATGACTGCCCTGGCGCCAAGCGCGAGCGCCTTGATCACATCGCTGCCCCGGCGGATGCCACCGTCGAGCAGCACCTCCACCTGGCCGCCAACGGTCTCGGCGATGCCCGGCAGGACTCGGATGGTGGCGGGCGTGCCGTCCAGGTTATTGCCGCCGTGGTTGGAGACGGAGATCGCCGTTACCCCCGCGTCGGCGGCCCGCTTGGCGTCGTCGATCCTGGTAATGCCCTTCAGCATGAACGGCCCTGTCCACTGCTCGCGCATCCAGGCGATGTCCTGCCAGGACGGCAACGGGGACTGCATCCACTGCCCGTAGGCGGAGAAGAACGTCGGCGCTTCTTGGCCGCCGATGGCCATGTTGGGCACGGCCAGGGCCGGAAGCCGGCCAGTCCGGGCGAATCCGAGCAGCCAGCGGGGGCGGGACAGGCCCTCAGGCGCCAGCCGCAGCATTTCCCGCAAGGTCATCTTCTCCGGGATGTGCGGGCTGCCCCGGTCCCGGCTGTGGGAAAACGACCAGTCGAGGGTGACAATCAGCCCCGCGGCCCCGGCCTTGCGCGCGCGTTCCATCTGCTCGGCAATCTGATCCCGGCCACCGATCCAGTACATCTGGAAGAACGTCTGCGGATTGGCGCCCAAGACCTCCTCGATGGGCTTGCTGGCAAACGAGCTCAGGCCCATGACGGTGCCCCGGGCGGCGGCGGCGCGCGCGACCGCCACCTCGCCATCGGGGTGGACCGCCTGGACGCCGGTGGGGGAGATGATGACCGGCAGCGACACGGGCTGGCCCATCACCGAGGTGGTCAGGTCTCGCCGAGCGGATAGCCCCGCGACATGCGGCGCGAGGCCCAGCTCGTCGAAGGCCGCCACGTTGTCGCTGACCGTAAGCCCCTTCTCGGTGCCGGCCAGCAGTGCGCCGTACACGGACTTCGGCAGCCGTTTCCGCGCCCGGCGCTGCGCCTCAGCCACGGACTCGAACCAGGTATTGCTCATCGAGGGGTGCCATCCTTGTCGTGCACGGACGCCGACTGGGCAGCGGCATCGATCCGGAGCCGGCGCCAGCCGATCACGGGACGGACCGGCGCGGTCGTGCGCTCGCAGACGCAGCCGGACCAGACACCGAGGCCATAGGCGATGTCGTCGGCGATCCGGCCCAGCGCGAACCGGGCCGGATCCAGCGTCCGTGAGCCGGCGGCCCAGGCGCTGAGCGGCGGGCCAAGCAGCAGTGACCCGGCTGCCGCGCGGCGACCCCAGCGCCGGGACGTTGAGCCGCCGCCAGGTGTGACAACCGCCACGGCCAGCAGCGGGGCCGCGAACTGCGTGGCGTACCGGCCCATGCCCAGCCATGTTTGCCGCGCCGCTACGGCCATCGCACGGACCGTGCCCCGGCGGGGGACGTCGGCACGGTGCAGGCTCCGATAGGTAGTGAGGACGGAGCCGCTGAACGCGGCCGCGGCGACGGCGGGACGCCGGGTCAGCAGGCCCGCCACCGTCGCGGCCGACCAGGGATGCAGCACAAGGTGGGTCACCGCGCCGGGATGCCGAAGGGCGAGCGGAGCGGCTGAAGTCCCGTACCGGTACCGCCGGGCGAGCAGCGCTGGCCAGGTCGCGGGCTCGTGATGGGCGACCTGGACGGCAGGGTCATAGCGGATTCGCCAGCCCGCCTCGTGCAGCCGCCACACGAGGTCGACGTCCTCGCCCGTGCGCATGGCCTCGTCGAACGCCTGGCCCTCGCGTGCGGTGGTGGCCAGCAGCGCGGCGCGCCGGGCGAGCAGGGCGGCCGTGGGGACGTAGGAGACCCGAGATCGCGGCAGCACCCGCGCAGCGCGGCTGCCCAGGTCGAGACTGCCGCTCGCCGCCGTGTACCGCCCGGCCCAGGTTCTGGGCGCGATGCCGGCGATGCGAGGAGCTACCGCGGCGACCAGCGGATCGGCGAGGTGAGCGGCCAGCTTCTCGATCCATCCGGGAGGGGCGACGCAGTCGCTGTCGACAAAGGCGACCAGTTCACTGGCGACGGCGTCCAGTGCGGTGTTCCGGGCGGCGCCGGGCCCTCCGTTGACCTCGCGGCGGATCAGCGTGGCGCCGTGCCGGGAGGCGACCTGCGCCACGGCACCGGGGTCGCGTGACCCGTCGTCGACCACCACCACCGGGTAGCTGTTCCCCAGCGCGGCCAGGCAGCGCCCCAGCATCGCGGCCCGGTCACGGACGGGGACCAGCACGGTGACGTCCGGTGCTGACGGCAGTTCTGGCGGTCGCGGGTGCACCAGCCCGGCGTCGGTGAGCTGGCGGGCCAGCGCGCCCGCAGTGCCGGAGGTCACCGGACCGGCCGCAAGCTCCTGCCATGCCGCTTGCCCGGCCGGCGTCAGGCGGAGGATCCGCAGGGGTGAGCCGCCGAACAGCAGGCCGGGTGTGAGCTGCCTCGTGAGGGAGTCGGCCTGGATGCCGAAGCCGGCCGGCAATGGCGGGGGCATCGGCGACGACACAGGCTTCCGGCGAGGCAACGCGCCGGTCACAGGGCAAGCCCGCCGTCGACGGGCACCACGGCGCCCGTCATGGCGCTGCTACCCGGACCGGCCAGGAACGCCAGCACCGCGGCGACCTCGGCGGGGTCGAGCAGCCGCCGCGCTGGCTGCTGGGCGGCGAACGCCTGCGCGTCGGCCAGACCGTACAGGCGGGCGCTTTCGTCCAGGACCGGGGTGCCGGTCGAACCGGGGCTGACAGCGTTGGCCGTCACGCCGGTGCCGCCCAGTTCCGCTCCCAGCGCGCGGACCAGGCCGGCTACCCCCGCCTTGGCCGCGCAGTACGCGGCCAGCATCGGCAGCCCCCGGGTCGCGGCCGCCGAGGCCACCGCCAGGAACCTTCCAGACCGCGGCTCGCTCCGGCGCAGCAGCGCGGGTATGGCGGCCCGGGCGAGGTTGATGACTCCGCCGAGATCGACATCAAGCACTGCTTGTTCCTGCTCGGGCGGGACCTCCCACAACGGAACGCCGCCCGCGATCACGCCGGCGGCGGCGATCGCCGCGTCCAGGCCACCCCACCGTTCCTCTGCTTCAGCCACGGCTGCCGCCAGCGCCGCGTGGTCGCGCACATCCGCGCGGTAGCCGGCGATACGGTCTGCCCCGGCAACCTGCCGCGCCCGCAGCAGCACGCTGGACAGGTCAGCTTCGGTGGCCATTGGATAGGGCAGGGCCGGGTCATCCGCTACCCGGTCGAACGCCAGCACCGACCAGCCCTGCCCGGCCAGGGCCAGCACCGCCGCCGCGCCAATGCCGCGCGCGGCACCGGTGACGAAGGCCACCCGCTGCCCGGTACTCATCCGCGTCTCCCGCACGACGCTCACTCAGGCGGCCCGGGGCTGAACCCGGCCAGCGGGTCCTCGTCGCAGGCACGACCAGGCGGTCGGCGCCTGCCGATCGTGACCGGCACCGGGCCGGACGGCCGGGGCAGCCGGGCCGGGGCAGCCGGCCGGACCTGACGGGAATGGTCGGGGGAGGGCGCGGGCAACGCGGCCCCGCCGGCGCCACCGGCCCCGGCGAGCACGGCTAGTGCCGCCTCGCCGTGGCCGAACACGCACTCGGGGTCGGGTCCGTCCAGGGGCAGCCCGGTAAAGAACTTCGCCGCCATGCACCCGCCCCGGCAGGCATCGAAGGCCGAGCAGGACGTGCACGCCCCGCCAGACTGGGGACGGCGCAGGTCCGCGAACAGGTCAGAGTCTCGCCATACCCGCGTGAATCCGCCGTCGCCGCGGACGTTGCCGGCCAGGAAGCTCGGATGGATGGCGAACGGGCAGGCGTAGACATCGCCGACCGGGTCGATCAGGCACACGACCCGCCCCGCTCCGCACAGGTTCAGCCCGGGCAGGGCCTGCCCGTAGCCGGCCAGGTGGAAGAACGAGTCGCCCGTGAGCACGTTCTCCCCGTGCGCGACCAGCCAGTCATACACCGCGCGCTGCTGCGCGGCGGTCGGCCGCAGGTCGTGCCACACGGTGGCGCCGCGCCCGGCCGGGCGCAGCCGGGTCAGCCGAAGCTGTGCACCGTGCTCCTCCGCCAGCGCCGCGAACTCATCTAGCTGGCCGGCGTTCTGCCTGGTCACGACCACCGACAGCTTGAAGTCACGGAAGCCTGCCGCGGCCAGGTTGCTCATCGCACGCAGCGCCGTCCGGTACGAGCCAGGGCCGCGCACCGCGTCGTTGACTTGCTCGGTCGCGCCGTCCAGTGAGATCTGCGCGTCCACGTAGTCGCCGTCGGCCAGCCGCCGCGCCACCTCGGGGGTGATCTTGATGCCGTTGGTGGAGAACTTGACCCCGACCCGGTGCGCAACGGCATAGTCGACCAGTTCCCAGAAGTCCGGGCGGACCGTCGGCTCGCCGCCGCCGATGTTGACGTAGAACACCTGCATCCGCGCGAACTCGTCGATCAGCGCCTCGCAGTCCGCCGTGCTCAGCTCGGCGGGATCACGCCGCCCCGAGGACGACAGGCAGTGCACGCAGGACAGGTTGCACGCGTACGTCAGCTCCCAGGTCAGGCAGATTGGCGCTGCCAGCCCGCGCTGGAACTGCTCTACCAGCGGCAACGGCGACGCCGTCACCGGCCGTCCCGCTCACGGATCATCTCGGAACTGGCCAGGCTCGCCAGTGCACGCTCGTAGGCCGGAAGCGCCTGCGCGGTGACACCAGCCGACGCGCACGCCGACCGGGCACTGGGGTGCTCCGCCAGGCCACGGACCACGGTCAGCACCGTCGGGTCCTTCAGGAAGGAAAGCCGCCGGTTCCCGAAGTGATACAGCAGCGCGCCGAACGGCTCGGGCCGGACTGCCACCCGCTGATCCAGGCACCACGGACGGTCCAGGTCGAAGGGCTCCGCCGGCCGGCCCGCCTCAGTAGACACCGCACATGCCGTCGATCGAGATCTCCTCGACCAGGAGCTCGTCAGCCACGAGGGCGTCATCCGTGGCAGGCTCGCACGGCTCGGCGGCAGGCGAGACCGGTGCCGCCTGCTCAGTTTCCGATACTGAGGTGCGCGCCGCCACTGACGTGTGCGCCATGCTGCCTCCCTTAATCTGGCACTGGGTGCCAACGTTAAGGGCACTCAGTGCCAAAGCGCAAGGCTCACCTGTGCGACCCTGGAGGGGTGATGGCGGAGCAGGCGGATCGGGGGACCGTCCCCATCGGCCGTCGGCGGAGCACTTCCCGGGCCGAACTTGAGCGGGTGGCATTCGAGCTCTTCAGCCGGCAAGGGTTCGAGCGGACGACGGTCGACGACATCGCCGGCGCCGCGGGAATCGGCCGGCGGACGTTCTTCCGGTACTTCCCGTCCAAGAATGACGTGCCGTGGGGCGATTTCGATGCCGAGCTCGTACGGATGCGGCTCCGGCTGAACGCCGCCCCGCCGCAGGCGCCGCTGATGGACGCTATCCGGCTTGCCGTTGTCGACTTCAACCGGGTAGCGCCAGACCAGATGCCCGCGCACCGGCGGCGGATGGAACTCATTCTCCGCGTCCCGGCGCTGCAGGCGCATTCCACGTTGCGCTATGCCGCATGGCGGCAGGTGATCGCCGACTTCGTGGCCGAGCGCACCGGGATGCGACCGGACGCACTTCTCCCGAGGACCGTTGCCTATGCGATGCTCGGCGTCGCCGTGGCCGCCTACGAGCAGTGGCTGGACAGCGGCGATGACGACCTGTGCGGCCTGCTTGACACGGCAGTGCACGCCCTGGCTTCCGCCTTCACCGCGCCGCTCGCCGCCCCGGCGCGCGCCGCCAGGCCTTCCGAGTGGGACTAATTCCTTTTACAGTGATACGAACGTACCCACCTCGGTCACCGACGAGGGCCGAACGAGACGAGGGACGGCGCGAATGAAGACCAAGGCCGCGGTGCTGTGGGGCCTGAACGAGAAGTGGCAGGTCGAGGAGGTTGAACTCGACGGGCCGAAGGAGAACGAGGTCCTCGTCAAGCTCACTTCGAGCGGGCTGTGCCACTCGGACGAGCATCTGGTCACCGGCGACATCCCGATGCCGCACCCGGTGGTCGGCGGCCATGAGGGCGCCGGCGTAGTGGCGGGCATAGGCTCGCATGTCACGCACGTCGCCGAGGGCGACTCCGTCGTTCTCAGCTTCCTTCCCTCGTGCGGCCGCTGCTCGTACTGCGCCCGCGGCATGCAGAACCTCTGTGACCTTGGCGCCTTCCTCCTCAACGGCCCGCAGCCCGACGGCACCTACCGCTTCCACGGCCGCGGTCAGGGCCTGGGCCAGATGTGCCTGCTCGGCACCTTCTCCGAGTACACAACCGTCCCGGCGGCATCGGTCGTGAAGGTCGACGACGGCACGGCGCTCGACAAGGCCGCGCTGGTGGGATGCGGCGTGACGACCGGTTTCGGAAGCGCCGTGCGTACCGCCGAGGTCAAGGCCGGGGAGACGGTCGTTGTCATGGGCATCGGCGGCATCGGCATCAACGCCGTCCAGGGAGCCAGGATCGCCGGAGCGCGGAACATCGTCGCGATCGACCCAGTGGAGTTCAAGCGCCAGAAGGCCATGGAACTCGGTGCCACGCACGCCGTTGCGACGGTCCCTGAGGCAGCGATGCTGGTATTTGAGCTGACCCGCGGCCATATGGCCGACTCCTTCATCATCACCACCGACGTGGCCGAGGCCGACTACTTGGGCCCCGCGCTCGACATGGTCACCAAGCGCGGGAAGGTCGTCATCACCGCGGTCGCCCACCCGGACGCCACCCAGATGACCGGTTCGATTTTCATGCTCACCATGATGGAGAAGCAGATCCGGGGCTCGCTGTTCGGCTCATCCAACGCCCAGTACGACATCCCCCGGATGCTGGAGCTCTACAACAAGGGCCAGCTCAAGCTCGACGAGCTGATCACCAGGGAATATGCCCTGGAGGATGTCAACCAGGGTTACGAGGACATGCGCAACGGGCTCAACATCCGCGGGCTGATCCGCTACTGAGCCCGGTTCCGATCCGGCGTTCGCGGTCAGAACGCTGCGTC
>WNGJ01007827.1_pt1 | contig 12688 bp, 12 predicted proteins | sample 5400611 | NCBI WGS metagenome assembly WNGJ01 (sample SAMN13153375, study PRJNA577476) | soil metagenome | isolation source: 40 cm soil or saprolite under Garry oak tree replicate 1 | place: USA:California | collected 2016-06-15
GTAGAAGTTGGCGTCGAAAGCCGGTCAGATAATGAACCGAAGGAAGTGGTCGTATGGGCCCGAGACAAAGGTCCGGGTATCAGCGAGGAAGAGCAACTGCACATTTTTGACCGTTACTACCGTACCCACAACAAAAAAACTGCTAAAGTCGAAGGCCTGGGGCTAGGATTGTACATTGCCCACGAGATTATTCACCAGCATGGTGGGCACATGTGGTTGGAGAGTAAGCCAGGAGCAGGCAGTACCTTTTATTTTTCGTTGCCACTTGAATAGATACAGTCACACATTCTGTACATCCTTGAAAACATGAGAACCTATGGTCCTTTCCGTAAGAGAAACTGATTTCCAGTAGAGTCGGGTAGTCTTTGTGCGAGTGTATTGCCAGTCATGCGACACCAGGCCTCTAAATCGATTGGCGCTGCTGGATCGTCTGCCGTGACGAGCAGGGTTTGACCATTATGCATGTGGCGCATAGCCAGCATTACTTCCATTATAAGCTGGCTGCAATTTTTTTCTCCTAGATCGAGAATAGAGTCGGCGTGGATAGAGGCGTCCATAGCTCTCAAAATACCACTCAGCGGATGGATGCGTCAAATCGGTTGAAAGGCAGTGAGACTGTCATTTAACCGATGGTCTTGCAGATTTATAATACCATGGTTTTGCAGGGAGTTGGCGCTAACTGAGCTTGAAGGAAAAGAAGGCTGATAATGTTTTAAGGATAGCAAGTAGTTAGTCACTCTGATGGAGAAGCATGGTTTCGCCTAGAAACTTCACTTTTAGTTGAAATGGTTAACTGATGAGTTTGGAGCTCTTTCAGAATTTCGCCATGCGGACTCAACGAAGCGTCAGGAATGCGACCCCAGAGCCTTAGAAAAATCTCACTGCTACTTTCATGGTTGAGTACTACATGACAAAGAAAAATAAGAGGGTGATGAAAGTTCGAGTTGTCGATTTTGCAAACGGATGTCCCAAGTAACCAGTACAGGGCTTTCTTCTCTACTTAAAGTATTCAAAAGATATTCTCGCGCTCTCAAGCGAAGGGATTTGAGGATAATCGTGCTCTACAATCCCCCATAAGCCACGGGATTGTACAAATGCACATATTTGCTGCATGTTCAGAATGCCCTTGCCAACTTCAGTCATCGAACTATCAGCAGCCATATCTTTGAGATGAACGAGGACGACACGGTCTGCTAGTACTTGAAGATACGAAACAGGATCGACACCTGCGTAGGCAGCCCAGTAGACATCAAGCTCGATCTTGACGAGAGAGGGGTCAGTAGCCTGAAGCAAGTAATCAAAGAGAGAGACACCATCAACTCTCGTGAATTCAAAATCATGGTTATGATAGCCAAAGGTAATGCCATGTTCCTGGCATTGCCGCCCTATAGCATCCAGGCGCGGACTGAGCACTCTTATCCCCTCCTGCGTGCGCCACTCTTTTGGTAAAGAAGGCAGCACAATGTACGAGCAGCCGATTGTGACACCCGTTGCAGTGTACCAGCGAAATCTTGTTTCGTCTCATCTCGTACGGTATACAACTCGAGAGCTATCTGTAGATCGTTCATCGTGTTCTCTCCATTTCAAGCGCCGCATTGATATTCCTTCACCATGCACTATATCACATGCACCGATCCGACCGCTTGTTGTGCCATAATATGTATATCATAGTAGCGCATGAAACTGATTGCGTGATCCGCATAGAAGGAAGCTTGTGACACGCTTATGAACAACAAAACCACCATCGGCATCATCGGTTGTGGCAACATCAGCTCAATTTATCTTCAAGCCCCTCGTCTTTTTGATATTTTGGAGGTCGTCGCTTGTGCTGATATTGATTTGAAACGTGCTATCAGCCAGGCAGATCGGTACGGCATCCCTAAAGCTTGTACAGTTGAGGAATTGCTGGCTGATCCAGACATCGAGATTGTCATCAACCTCACCGTTCCCAATGCGCATGCTGAAGTTGCCTTACAAGCGATTGCAGCAGGCAAAGTTGTCTACAGCGAAAAACCGTTAGCAACCCGGCGAACAGATGGCAAAGCCATTTTAGAAGCTGCACAAGCTAAACAGGTTCGAATTGGCAATGCTCCTGATACATTTCTTGGTGGAGGTTTTCAAACCTGCATCAAGTTGATCAATGATGGACAAATCGGAACACCTGTTGCCGCTACAGCATTCAGGTTGAATCACGGGATGGAACAATGGCATCCGGATCCATATTTCTTCTATCAACCCGGTGCAGGTCCCATGTTTGATGTAGGCCCTTATTATCTCACCGCACTCATAGCTATGATGGGACCAATCCGGCGTGTGACGGCCTCGGTGCAGTCTACCTTTCCCGAACGCACAGTGACCAGCGAGCCGAAATTCGGGACGAAAATCCAGGTCAATACGCCTACACACATTGCTGGGATTATGGAATTCGCGAGCGGCGCCATCGGAACAATTCTCACGAGTTTTGATGTCTGGCATCAACGATTACCCTTTATCGAAATCTATGGGACAGAAGGCACCTTGAGTACACCAGACCCCAATCGCTTCGATGGCCCGGTCTTTATTCGCCGGGCAAACGACGAGACATGGCGCGAAGTACCTCTCACACATGGCTACACGAGTAATTCACGTGGGATAGGTATCGCAGATATGGCCCATGCCATGCGTTCTGGTCGTGTACATCGTGCTCATGGTGATATAGCCTACCACGTCCTCGATATCATAGAATCATTCATACAATCTGCTACAGAGGGAAGACATATCATTCTTACCAGCACATGCGCTCGTCCCGAACCATTGAATCCCGGTATACAGATGTGGAATGATGATCAGACCGATTAAGAGTACGCTTCACCTATGAGATAGAATGATGCAAAATGCTTCGGCCAGTGACGTCGCTGCATGAGTGTGAGCGCTTTACACTAGAAAGGCAGGTATGTGTGTCTCAAATCAAAGGACCGGCTCTGTTTCTGGCACAATTCGCGCAGGATGTACCCCCTTACGACACACTAGAAAACATTACACACTGGGCTAAAGACCTGGGCTTCATCGGCGTCCAGATTCCCGCCTGGGATACACGCTTGATAGATCTCGATAAAGCGGCAGAGTCAAAACAGTACTGCGATGATCTCAAAGGAAAATGCAACGGGCTGGCAATCACAGAACTGGCGACACATCTTCTTGGACAACTCATCGCTGTACACCCTGCCTACGATGTTCAATTCGACGCTTTTGCGCCGAAAGCGTTGCATGGACATCCACAGGAACGAATGGAGTGGGCGATGGCTCAAATGATTAAAGCCATGCAGGCATCCCGCAACTTAGAATTGCACGTTTTGCCTACCTTCTCTGGCGCATTTCTGTGGCATACAATGTATCCCTGGCCACAACGTCCAGCTGGTCTGGTAGAACTGGGGTTTCAAGAACTGGCGAAACACTGGCTGCCCTTGCTTGATAAGGCGGGAGAATACGGAATCGACCTGGCCTACGAAATTCATCCAGGTGAGGATCTGCATGACGGTGTGACTTTTGAACGTTTTCTGGCAGCAACCGGCAATCACCCGCGCGTGCATATCTTGTACGACCCATCCCACTTTGTCCTACAATGCCTGGACTACATTGGCTATCTCGATTGCTATCAAGATCATATCAAAGCTTTCCACGTCAAGGATGCAGAATATCATCCTTCGCCACGCTCTGGGGTGTATGGTGGCTATCAGGATTGGAAAGATCGCCCGGGACGTTTCCGCAGCACAGGCGATGGACAGGTTGACTTCAAGCGCATTTTCTCGAAATTGACGCAAAATGGCTACACGGGCTGGGCAGTGCTCGAATGGGAATGTTGTATTAAGGATTCTATCCAGGGCGCGCGCGAGGGGGCTGAGTACATTCGGGGGATGCTTATCGATGTTCCAACCAGGGCTTTCGATGATTTCGCAGGTGGAGTGCAAGATATCGAGACAAAGTATAGGATACTGGGGTTACAGACATGAAACAGGATATTCTCAAGCGAAAACTACGCGCAGGTATCGTTGGCGGCAGCCAGGGTTCATTCATTGGCGCAGTTCATCGCATCGCTGTCGAACTGGATGGGCAGGCCGAAGTTGTCGCAGGTGCAATGTCTGCAGATCCGCAACGAGCAGAAGCATCGGCGCAAGCCTGGTATTTGAAACGCTCCTACAAGAGTTTTGAGGAGATGGCTGAGGTAGAGGCCAGTTTGCCGGATGGCATCGACTTTGTGATGGTGGCAGTGCCGAATCATCTGCATTACCGCGTCTCACGCTCATTTCTGGAGCACAGCATCCATGTCGTATGCGACAAGCCGATGACCTTCGACCTGGAAGAAGCACAAGCGCTGGTCGGACTGGTCGAACAGAAAAAGCTTGTTTTCGCGCTGACTCATAACTACACTGGCTACCCAGCGGTACGCCAGGCGCGTCACCTCGTGCGCACAGGAGCAATTGGCACGATTCGTAAAGTATTGGTGGAGTACCTCCAGGATTGGTTGATGGAGCCTGTTGAGCATACTGGGAATAAACAGGCACTGTGGCGCACTGATCCAACCAAATCGGGCATGGCAGGCTCTATCGGTGATATCGGTACCCATGGTGAGAACCTGTTGGAATTCATTACGGGCTTAAGAATAGCGGCGGTATGTGCTGACTTAACTGCCTTTATTGAGGGGAGACAATTAGATGACGACGCAAATATGTTGCTACGCCTGGAAAATGGAGCCAAAGGTGTCCTTGCTTGCTCACAGATCGCAGCTGGCGAAGAAAATGCTTTGAGCATCCGAATTTATGGCAGTAGAGCGGGCTTAGAATGGCACCAGATGGAGCCGAATACGTTGTTATTTAAGCAGCCTGGCAAGCCTCTCCAGGTACTACGAACTGGAATGCCATATTTGAGCGACGAGGCCAAAGCAACTACTCGCCTGCCCGCCGGGCATCCAGAAGGGTATCTTGAGGCCTTTGCCAACATCTACCGATTAGCAGTTGCCGATATTCGGCGCGTTGAATGGGGCGAATCGCCTGTAGGAGGTTATCCAACGGTTTATGACGGGTTGCGTGGCATGCAATTTATCGCGAAAGTTGTGGAGAGTTCGCAAAAAGGTGGTATCTGGACAGACTTTTAACAACGGTAGTGTCAGAACTGTGAACACAGAAGCTCACCAGGGCTTCAAAGTATGATTACTACTGGTCGTCTCTCGCTATGAGGCTGTTTGTATCAATGCCTTCAAGGCGACAAGTCGTCAGAGGAAAGCTTGTCGTTGTTCTGGAAGTGAGACAGATTCTGAGGAAGAATTGTCCTCATCAAGTAAAGTCTCTTCTCGAATTCATGCTCAACCAAATTGTCAATTAAGGGAACGGATATGCCAAGTAGCCACTACACCTGTCCATTTTGATGTATGAACCTCCCATACCAGTACGCGCTCTGTTTGGGAACACGTGCTTGCGTCCGGTAATCGACATAGACGATGCCGAAGCGCTGAGAGTAGCCAAGCGCCCATTCGAAATTATCCAGGAAGGACCAGACGAAGTACCCTCGCAGATCAACGCCTTGCTCAATCGCCACTGAGGCAGCCCGGAAATGCGCATCGAGATAGGCAATCCGTTCCACGTCATCGCTCTGGCCCTCTGGATCAATGTAATCGTGGAGCGCCATACCATTTTCGGTGACGAATAGTGGAAGAGAGGTATATTCGTGCTTCACGCGTAGCAGCAGCTCTGTCAATGCGGATGGATTGATGCTGGTTCCTCCAGCAGTACGCGGACCAGGCGGGACATCTATGAGCGCTCCACGTTCGGGGTTGCGTGGATCGGCATGCACGATATGCTGTTCGTAGTAGTTAATTCCTAGCATGTCCAGCGGCGCACTAATGAGCGTAAGATCCTCATCATGGACAAAGCTGAAATCGCTCACCGGGTGATAATACTCTACCATATCTTCTGGATAGCACCCGCGAAAGAGTGGATCGAGGAAGAGACGGTTCTCGTTGCCATCAACCCGCTGAGCTGCCGCGCGATCAGCCGGGTCGTCGGAGGCTGCAATCTGAGAAGCCAGATTGAGCACGATGCCCAACTGACCCTTTCCGCCTAGATCACGCAGTGCCTTGACGGCCAGGCCATGCCCAAGTAAAAGATAATGGGTTGCGGTCAGCGCTGCCGCTTCGTCGCGCCATCCTGGTGCATGCCGCCCCTGGAAATGTCCCACGAATGCAGAGCACCACGGCTCGTTCAGCGTCATCCAGAACGGGACGCGATCCCCCAGCGCGCGGTAGACCGCAGCGGCGTATTCCGCAAATGCCTGTGCGGTATCCCTCCGTGTCCAGCCCCCCTCATTCTGCAGCGCCTGAGGCAAATCCCAGTGATACAGTGTCAACATTGGGGTGATACCTCGCCGCAGCAGGCCGTCAACCAAGCGCTGATAGTAGTCGAGCCCTGTTTGATTGATCGCTCCACGCCCGGAGGGCATCACCCTGGGCCACGCAACCGAGAACCGGTAGGCAGGAATACCCAGCTCTGCTAACAAGTCGAGATCATCATCCAGTCGATGGTACTGGTCGCAGGCGATATCTCCTGTATCCCCATGAAACGTTTTTCCTGGTGTGCGGGAGAAGCTATCCCAGATCGACGGCCCACGCTCATCTTCCTGCACGGCTCCCTCGACCTGGTAAGCCGATGTCGCAACCCCCCATAGAAATCCCTCGGGAAATTCTCGCATAACACCTTTTCTCCTGTTAGCTTGTCTGCTGTCAGCGGTGGCTCAATGCATCAACGCTCACAGCGTTGACCAGAATAGTGCCGGTCGCGATAATTTGGGTACTCGTCTGATGCCCTAGCAGGTTCAGCCCGTTCTCGATACTTCCAATCACCTGGCACCAAGAAGTCAGCCCTTGACACTGCCGGTCCCCAGACCACCACGCCAGAAGCGCTGCAAGAGAATACAGCCAATCAGTAGCGGGATCGAGGAGATCAAGGCCCCAGTCACGATCAGATTGTAGATTGTCTGAGAATTAGCACCAGCATTGGCTCCGGTCACATTCCAGCTCTGTAAACCCACCGTCACCGGAAAGAGATTGGGGTCACTGAACATGACGAGCGGCAGAAGGAAGTTTGTCCAGATGCCCACAAACCCGAAGAGTAAGACCGTCACCAGGGCTGGAGTCATCAAGTGGAGCGCAATTGTAAAGGTTCGAAACTCGTTTGCCCCATCGATGCGCGCCGCTTCCAACAGTTCATCAGGGACCGCGGTGGCAGCATAGATGCGCGTCAGAAAGACGCCGAACGGATTGACCAGGAAGGGCAAGAGCACCGCCCAAATGGTGTTGGTGAGCCCCACTGCACTCATCATCAGGTACAGGGGGAGAGCCAGTGTCGACGCAGGCACCAGAATGGCCCCTAAGATTATTGAGAAGATCAGGTTGCGTCCGCGGAAGACGTATTTGGCCAGCGCATACCCAGCCATGGCGGCCAAGAAGGTTCCTCCCACGCTGCCCACTCCGGCGTAGAGCAGCGTATTGAGGAGCCAGCGTCCATAGATGCCATTGTTGTAGGTGAAGAGGGACTGCAGATTCGTGAACAGATGAAAGTCGGGGGCGAACCACAGCCCGAAGGTGCCGAACAAATCGGCCTGACTCTTGGTCGCCGAGACGACCAACCAGAAAAAGGGTATCAGAAAGTAGAGTGTGAAGATGAGCAGGATGGTCATGACCCCAATGCTCGACAGATTGAAGCGGCGCGGGCGTTCCTGCCTGGAGGTGGCCAGTTCCTGGGCAGTCGCAATCGGAACAGTAGTGGTTTGTTGGCTCATAGTGGTTACACTCCTGCTTGTCGCTGGGTGACACGTAGCACGCTAAACGAGAAGATGCAGGTGATCACTGCCAACACCACCGAGAGAGCGGCGGCATAGTAGTAATTGTTGTTGCCAAAGGCGGTGGTGTAGGCATAGAAGACGGGCGTGAACGATGTGGAGATGTTGTTGGAGATCGCCGAGAGCACCTGGGGTTCCGCGAAGAGCTGCAGCGCTCCGACGATGGAAAAGATGCAGCACAGGACCAGGGCGGGAGCCACCAGTGGGAGTTTGATGCTCCAGGCCAGCCGCCAGCCTGTACAGCCGTCGACACGGGCGGCTTCGTAGATGTCGGTCGAGATGGCTTGCAGAGCGGCGAAGATGATGAGCATGTTGTAGCCCGCGTAGGTCCAGGTCACTATGTTGGCGATCGACCAGAGGACAGTGCCTGGCCCCAGGAAATCGGGCGCGGGCAAGCCAAGCGCCTGGAAGCCCTTGTCAATGGGACTGAAGACCGGCTGGTAGAAAAAGGCCCACAACAGGGCGGCGATGATGCCAGGGATGGCAAAGGGCACAAAGAAGGCCACGCGGAAGAAGGCTTTCAACCGCACCACCGCCGAGTCCAGGAGCAAGGCCAGGAGAAGGGCGATGATCAGCATGACCGGGATCTGCACGATGCCGTAGAGCAGCACCCGGCCTATACTTCCGTAGAAGTTGGGGTCGCGCACGACATCGGCATAGTTGCTCGGGCCGTTGAAGCTGGTGGTAGCCGCTCCCAACCCCAGGCCACTCCGCTGAGAACGATACAAACTTTGATCGATGGCATAGAGAATGGGCACAATAAAAAATAGGATGAACAAGACCCCGAAGGGCAAGAGAAACAGATAGGGCGCCAAGGCCTTCGGCCGCAACGTTCGTGAGGTTCTCGGTGTGCGGCCGGCCACATGATCGAGCGAGGTGATTTTCACATCCATCTGCTCGTTCTCCTTTCCGAACTAGTACTTCCGTGTACGTGCCGCTGCTACACGGCCCACACGGGCCTGTGAGAGCGAACAAGATGTTGAACTGATCGTGAACGACGCTCTGGAGGCTCGGCGAAGGCGAACACCTCCCATGTTCCTCTGGGAGAGAGGTGCTCACCACCGCAGTATCCTCTATCGACGAGCCGAGCCGGCAGAGACGTCTGACCCGGCTCAGGTCGTGACGCTAAAGCCTTGCTTTTTCATATAGGTGATGGTACTCTGCTGCACGGCATTGAGTCCGTCGCTCAGGGTGCTCGTCCCATTGACTGCGTTGGCGAAATTGTCACCCATGTCGTTGTAGACCTGTTCCATTGTTGGGCCCCACTGGAAGTTGACATTCACCTGCTTAGCCGAGTCGCTGAAGACCTGGTTGATCACCTGGTTGCCAAAGAACGGCTGCGGGCTGTTCACCGTGGGCGAACTTAAGGCAGCAGTTGAGGCTGGATACGCCCCCGTAGAAAACTCCAGTTCGGCGCTCTGTACGTTCGCACTGATCCATTGGGCGAACGTACTGGCCTGCTGTGGATACTTCGAACTCTTGAAAGCCACGGTCGTGGACCCGCCCCAGTTGCTACTGACGGTTTGACCCGCCTGCCACTGCGGGAGGGGGGCAACGCGCCACTTCCCCGCGCTCTGTGGGGCATTTTGTTTGAGGATGCCATTGCCCCATGCGCCGGAGATCCAGGTGGCAAGTGCTCCGGTCTGCAGGTCGTTGTACCAGGCGTTCGTGAAGTCCGGTTCGGTCTTGATGAGTTTCTTGCTGATCAAATCTTGCCAGTAGGAAGCGACCTGGAGGGCTTGCGGGTTATTGATGGACACCTTCCAGGACTGCCCACTGATGCTGAAAAGGTTCCCGCCATTCTGCCACACCAGTCCGGTGAACCATCCTGGATTCCGGGGTGGAAAGTCAGTGATGTAGGATTTCGGGTTGGCAGCATGCAGTTTCGCTGCGTCGTCGGCGTACTGAGCCCAGGTGGTGGGTACCGGAAGATTATACTGCTTGAAAATATCATCCCGGTAGTACAGGGCCATTGGACCACCATCCTGAGGGATGGCGTACACCCCATTGCTGAGAGTGACCTCGTTCCACATCCAAGACGGAAACTGATCCTTCACCGAGTTCGCTCCGTACTGGGAGAGCTCAACGAGCGAGCCGGTCGTCTCGAATTGCGGCAAAGTCTGGAATTCGATCTGAGCCACATCTGGCTCATTATTGGCCTTGATGGCCGTAAACAACTTGTTGTATTCGATCGGACCTGAACCTACATTACTCAGAGTAACGTGAATCTGTGGATGGGTCTGGTTGAAGAGCGCAACCTGCTTGTCCATTCCTGGAATCCAGGACCAGTAGGTCAAGTTCACCGGACCAGTCGAGGTTCCACTCGTCCCCGTACTTGAGCCACCACAGGCAGAAAAAGAAGCCATAATCAGCAGTGCCAAGCTGACGATGGAGAATCCGGCCGCAAAGCGGCGCATCGAATGAGGAAAGGCAAAATGCTGCATAACCTGAGTACTCCTTTGCTTGTAAATAAGTGAAGTCGTAGTTACACTATCTCTCCAAATCTTTTGGCTTTTAGGCTAATTTCTTGCAAAGCCGGGTGGGAAGCTATACGAGCTATTTTTATAGAGATCGCGTGATCCCAGGCTACAAGGCATTCGACGCGAAATTAGTCTAAACACCAATGCTACAAAATAGCACTCGCTACGGAAGAACTGATAGGGGCCGGGGTTGACTGCCTTTTCCGCTGCAAGCCTCCTTTCTGCTTGATCGATTGCGATGGTCCAACGGTGAACAATGAGATAAAGATTAGCAGAGATATACCCTAGCCAACCGCCTCTTGCTTCGTTCCTCCACTGGACAGAAACTGCTCCAGGACAAGCGTTGCAGACCCCATTGCTACGGCATCCTGCCCAAATTGAGAGACCTCCAGTGAGACAGCCTGGGCGGAAGACGGTAACGCCATTGTCTCGATGAAGCCACGTAAAGCCGGGAGTATCAATTGACCAAGCTGGCTGCCAACCCATCCTCCGAGAATGAGACACTGGGGATTGAAGAAGTTGACGAGATTCGCAATCCCAACTCCAAGATAATGCGTTGTTTCCTCCAACACCTGTAGCGCATCCGCGTCACCTGCGCACGCGGATGCCGCCAGAGAACTCATGGCTTCCTCCTCGTTGGCGTAATCCAGTGCTGGATGTGTTGATACTCGCGCGCGTAGACGCTCCAAGATCCGCGAAGAACCGATATAGGCTTCGAGACATCCCCGGTTCCCACAGCGGCAGAGCGGACCATCGAGAGAGAGGCGAGTATGACCCCATTCACCTGCGCTATTGGAAGCGCCGCGATAAAGTACCCCGTTGGCAACAATACCTGCGCCAATACCTGTTCCCATGAGCACGACAACGAAGTGCTGGTAGCCACGTCCCGCACCAATCAGGAGTTCTGCCTGGGTCATAGCTTTCACGCCGTTATCAAGCAAAAGACGGTACGGAATCTGCTCCTCCAGCAAGCGGCGGAAAGGGACAGCTTTCCAGCCGATACTTGGTGCATGGACAACCGATTCAGTAGTCATTTCAACGATTCCGGGAACTCCAACGCCGATTCCCAAAATGTTCGCCCGTTGAGAGATTCCGGCAGTCGCGAGCATGGTCTCGATACCCTGGGCGATGTGCGCGGCAATACGCTCAGGATAAGCCAGGTGGCTGAGGATCGCATACTGTGCAGAAGCGACCTTGGCCAGCGTTAAATTGAAGAGTTCCAGGCCAAGATGTTGCTCACCGACATCAACACCGATGAAGTAGCAGTAACGGGGGTTGATGGCTAAAATGGTGCGGGGACGTCCGCCAAGAGACTCCTCACTCCCGACTTCAATCACGCTCCCCTCGTTCAAGAGTTCTACAACCACATTCGTGACGGTTGCGGTACTGAGCTGGGTTTGCTGGCTCAAGTCCACCCGGCTCATCTCACCACCGAAATAGAGCGTGCGGAGAATAGTGGCGCGATTGGTGCGTCGTAGATCGCGTGAAGAGAGGTTGGTGGTCGTCACGTGTCTCCTGACCTCCTCGAATGACATAGCCAGTTAATTTACGACTTATATTAAGTGTAAGTATAATGAGAAAAATAAGTTTGTCAAGAGGGGCGTATTCACTCTAGATTTCCTCCTTGACGTGTTGAATCTGTCTGGTATAATGAACAGAGAAAAGGATCAAGGTGACAGTATGACGACATACACTTCATTCATGATGCTTATGGCAATGCGCAGCCGCAGGAACCCATGCGGAGAGTTGCCTCTGTCTTCTGCCACCTGAGTCGATCAACGGAACACAGATTGGGCCACCCGGATGGGGTGGCTCTTTTTTATTGTGGTCGGGCAATCGTGATGAAGGAGCAGGCACGATGACGAACTTGATTCCCCCATCGCCCTCTCCCATCTTTGGGGGGATTATGTGGGATGAATTCCCCTCACTCACTGTCACAAGAACTGTCTTACGGGAATTTTCAGAAGTAGGGAGAGGGGATAAAGCCAGGTGTGAAGGGATCTCGGCGTGGTCGCTCTCGAGGCAGGCAGGCGGCAGACCTGCGCCCCTTTCTTTTTTGCATTTGCTCTGATTATGGCGTTTCATAAAATAATCTGGATATTAGGAAAGCCACCGGGGGCCGATACATCGGCACCTACGCGTGTCCAGATTATTTTATTCATCTGATTTATAAAGAGGTGAAACATGAATGATAGTTTTAAACAGAATATCGGCAATAAGCCTTACTACATTACAACTGCCATCGATTATCCGAATGGGCCTCCGCATCTTGGTCACACGCTGGAGAAAGTAGCAGCCGACGTTATTGCTCGCTTCCATCGCTTGCAAGGACAAGATAC
>WNGJ01006129.1_pt1 | contig 12687 bp, 12 predicted proteins | sample 5400611 | NCBI WGS metagenome assembly WNGJ01 (sample SAMN13153375, study PRJNA577476) | soil metagenome | isolation source: 40 cm soil or saprolite under Garry oak tree replicate 1 | place: USA:California | collected 2016-06-15
CGCTCTACGTCGCCTCGCACGCCTCCCGGATCATCGACTGGCCCGTCCCCGAGGGGCGGCTCCTGCTTCGCGATCTGATCGAGCATGCGACGCAGGCGGAATTCGTCTATCGGCACAGCTGGCGCGTGGGAGACCTCGTCATCTGGGACAACCGCGCCACCATGCATCGCGCGCGGCCCTTCGACGACGCAAAGTATCGTCGCGAGCTGCGTCGGGTCACGACCCTGGACATCGAGCAGCCCGCCCCTGTCGTGACGCGCTCCTGAACGGCGGGACCGCGTCCATGCTGACGACCACCGTCGTCGGCAGCTATCCGCAGCCTCGCTGGCTGCTCAACCACGAAGTCTTGACGTCGAATGCCGTCCCACGCATCCGCATGCGCGAGATGTGGCGCGTCGCCGAGCCCGACCTGGAGGAGGCGCAGGACGACGCGGTCCGCCTCGCCGTGCGCGACATGGAGCGGGCCGGCATCGACATCGTGACCGACGGAGAGCAGCGCCGCGAGAGCTACTTCAATCAGTTCGCTACCGCGCTCGACGGCCTCGACCTCGACCGGCCCGGGACGGCGATCAATCGTCGCGGCAAGCCTCAGCAGGTGCCCCGGGTGGTGGGGCCCATCGCGCGCGCCCGTCCGGTCCTCACGCGCGACGCGCAATTCCTCCGCAGCGTCACCGCGCGGCGAATCAAGGTGACAATTCCCGGGCCCTTCACCATGACCCAGCTCGCCCAGGACGATTACTACGGGGACGAGGAGAAGCTGGCCATGGCCTATGCGACTGCCGTCAATGCGGAGGTCCGGGAGCTCGAGCCCCTCGTCGATGTGATCCAGCTCGACGAGCCCTACATGCAAGCCCAGCCCGACAGGGCGCGCGCGTACGCAGTTCCCGCCATCGATCGCGCGCTCGCAGGCGTCCGCAAGACCACCGTGGTGCACCTGTGCTTCGGCTACGCCTTCGCGGTCAAGGACAAGCCGAGCGGGTACTCGTTCCTCCCGGAGCTGGACCGTTGCGCGGCGGATCAGATCTCAATCGAGGCAGCCCAGCCGGGGCTGGACCTATCGGTGCTGGCCACGCTGCCCTCCAAGACCATTGTCCTCGGCGTCCTCGACTTGGGCGCGCCCGAGGCAGAGCAGGCCGCCGTGGTCGCGAGGCGTGTGGGCCAGGCGCTCGAGCACGCGGCCCCCGAGCGCCTGGTCATCGCGCCCGACTGTGGGATGAAGCATCTCTCCCGGGATCTGGCGCTCGCGAAGCTCCGAGCGATGGTAGCCGGCGTGAGGCTGGTGGCAGGCAATTCGACTTCTTCGCGAGGTTGAGTTCGAACTCGCTGACCTGCGCGCGAATTGGTGACCCCGGCGGGATTCGAACCCGCGATCTCGACCTTGAAAGGGTCGCGTCCTGGGCCAGGCTAGACGACGGGGTCTACACCATTGCGCTACGTCAGCGAAACCAGAGGCTCACGTTAGCAGAGCCCTCCAAGGATGACAAGCTCAGCCGTGCGCCGAGCCCCCGGCGGACGGCTGAAACGGCCCCTCAGGTCAGCGGGACGTAGTCGTACTCGCCGATTCCCTGAAGCACGAGGAAGGTCGCGGAGGCGTTGCCCCCGTTGGTCACCAAGTGCGGGCGGCCCGGACGCACGGCATAGGTCTCACCGGGCCCGAGCCGCACTTCTTCCTTCGGGTCACGCAGGAAAAGCCGGAGGGTGCCCTCGAGCACGTAGAACGTGTCCTGGACGTTGCTGTGGTAGTGCCAGGGCACCTGCTGTGTGGCGCTGATCTGGAGCTCCGAGATCCGGAACCCCGGCCGCTCGGCATGGCGAGCCCTTCGCTCCACCTCGTAGAGCCCACTCGAGTCCTTGACGCCCTTCGCGGAGATGGCCATCTCAGGAGGCCTTGGACTTGCGCTGCCAGGCGGACCAGATCACGCCGGCAACCAGGAGGCCGATGCCCACGAGGAGCGGAGTCCAGTACGAGGGAATCGCGAGGGAATGCCTGATCACGATGAAGAGCCCGACCAGGGTGACGATGAGTCCGGCCAGCACCAAGCCATTCGGCTTCATAGGAACCTCCGTGGTTGCCAAGATTCCCACCCTGCCGACGGCGAAGTCAAGCCGGCGCGGGCTGGCGAGCGGTCGCGCCCACGGCGAGCGGAGCGTCGAACTCCGCGCTTCTCAGCGCGGAAGGACGTCCGTGAGCGCCGCCGGCGTGACGGAGACGCCGCCCCCGAACGGACGGTCGTACGCCATGATCAGAAGCGTGCTCACGGCAACCGCCGTCGCAAAGATGAGCATCGTGATCACCTTGGTGCTTCGGTTCTCCACGTGAATCATCGCGATGGTCAGCTCGATGAGCCCGGCCAGCACCATGAACACGAACCACTTGATGCCGCTCACCGACGTCTGGCTGATGAAAAGCCGTTGCCGTTGCGCATCCAGCGCCCGCTCCAGCGCCCTGACGGTATGCTCCTCCGCCGCTCGTCGATTCCCGGCCGCGTGATCATCCGCGAGGAGAGCCGTCAGGACCTTCCCCAGTCCGTCCCCCGCGCTCCTCGGGCCGTGGTCACCGGCCTTCATGGCCGGCCATTCCACGCTGACCGCATGGGTGATGTGCTCTTGCACGCCGTCTCGGACGAGACGCCGTTCCTCCGGGGGCAGCGCGTCCGCGAAGAGCAACGCCTGGCGCAGTCCCAAGGCTTCCTGTCCCACCGTGTTGCGGGCGCGCTCGAAGTTCGGCCAGACATCGGCAGCGAGGAACCCGACGAGCAGACCGAAGATCACGGCGAGCGGCGTCAACGTCACTGGCGAGGCCGCCTTGAACGCGGCCTCGTGACCGCGCCGGGCCGCGAAGCGCACCGCCCCGTAGATCGCGGCGCACATCAGATAGGACCAGGCGAAGCAGAGGAGACCGATGACGAGAGCCGACTGGGATGCGACCCAGACGAGCATGGCGGCTACGATAACACGAGCGGAACCCGCACTTCGGGCATGGGCGCGTCGGCCGGCGCTGGCCGTGCTTGTCGAGCCAGACGGGTGGGCCCATTTACAAAGCGGCGGGGGAGTGTGGCCTCTGACGACGGACCTGAGACTCTAGCGACCAAGCCGTATGGCACGCGAGGTGAGCGAACACGGGGCCATTGGGTCCACCACCTCGCACTCACTGGGGGCGTGAATTCGCCGCTCGCACACAACGCATTGATGGCCGGTCGCCGGACCAGTCCAGCACTTCGGGGGCTCGCGCGCGACTGAGTGTCCGCGCACCCGTGCGGGTCGGCGTTGCGCTACCAGGTAAGTAGCCCCCCGGGCTTCGGCAGAAGAATCGATCGCGGATCGAGGCCGAGCCGCGCCGCCTCGTCGACGGTCCGGCGCGGGGGCTCGTGGTAGGGCTCCTGAGCCAGCTCGAATGTGCCCCAGTGGATGCCGATGAACTTGCTCGCTCGGAGATCTCGGAAGGCGCGCAGCGCATCTTCCGGCGACATATGGATAGGCTTGGCGATGATCCGTGGCGTATAGGACCCGATGGGTAGCGCGGCCAGATCAAAGGGGCCGAGCACGCGGCCGATCATCTCGAAGTGTGGCGCATAGCCGGTATCTCCCGCGAAGTAGAAGCGCTTCGTTCCCACGACCACCCACGATGACCAGAGCCGCCACCCTCCGTCGGTCAGCGTGCGTCCGGAGCCGTGCTGCGCAGGAGTGCAGACGACCTCGAGCCCCTTGATCGAGATGGACTCGCCCCAATCCAACTCGGACACGTTCGTGAAGCCGCGGTCGCCGAGCCAGGCCTTGAGGCCCAGCGGCACCACGAAACGGGGATTGAATGCGCGGGCGAGCTGCCGAACCGTCGGCTCATCAAGGTGGTCGTAGTGGTCGTGAGATATGAGTACGAAGTCGATCGGCGGGAGGTCCTTGAAGGGAATGCCCGGCGGCGTGAACCGCCGCACGCCAACCGTCCCCGAGAGGGGACCGGCCCTGTTGCTCCAGGTGGGATCAGTGAGAAAGTTGACGCCATCGAGCTGGACGAGAAGGGTGGAGTGGCCAACCCACATGACTGTCGGCTCGTGGTGGTTCTGGCGCAGCGCGGTCACGTCGGGCACGGCGGTCGGCAGCGGAACGAATGGGCGTTCCCCCTTCGCCATCGCGGCAACGCTCAGCAGATAGAACCGCAGGCGAGTCCAGTGGGAAGCTCGGTGGAACTCCGGGTCGAGATTCCGATAGGTGCCGTCGTGCCGTGGCGCGCGAGGGAACTCGAGCCGTAGTTGGTGCTTGTTCTCCTCATCGGCCCCGGTCGAGGCCCCCGACGGCAGCGCAAGCAGGACGAGCATCAAGGCAAGCCAGCGAAAGGATCTACAGCTCGATCCGTACCGTCGGCCCACCCCGACCAGACCGGGTCGCATAGCTCTCAGGCGACGGTGTCGGCTCACGACTTCACCGTCGCGTACAGACGTCTGAAGCGACGGGTAGCGTCGACATTGCTGAATACCGCGACCGCCAAGGCCGCGAGCACCCGACTTGCGTTCGTAATTTATTTGGCCTTGGCGTATTCGAACCTCGGCATTGCCTTGATCGCTTCCTTGGTGGCGCCGGGGAGCACGATCTTCCCGTCGGCGGCCTGTTTCAATTGCGTGACCGGAATCGCGACATCGTGGCGTCGTATCCCTGCGAAGCCGCCCGCCCCGATGATGGCGAAGGACACGGCCCGATCCGGGGCGATGATGAGATCATCGATCACGCCGACCTTCTCGTTGCTTTCGTTGTACACGGTCTTACCAAGGACTTGTTTCTTGGCACTCCAGCCGAGCATCACTCCCCGCAGCTCCTCCGCGGTCACCCCGAGCGAAGTTGAGCCTGCGACCTGGGCCGAAACGTACGAACTCGAGTTCACCACTACCAACAACGCCAGCAACAACGCTCTGATCCAGTTCATTGTCAGCCTCCTTTTGTCGTGTAGACACGCGCGAGCCGTCTCGTCACTTGAGCATCCATGCAAGAGGTGCCCTGTTAGGCGCTCCGCGAACATCCGCCGACCTGCCCCCGCAAGACGCGTGCCCGGAGAAAAGCTGGGATTTTGGAAGATTCAAGGCCTATCGCGTCATGATGACCGGGAATGAATTTCCGCCACGGCGTCAGAGGTGCTGCATAGTGCCCATTTCAGGTCCATCCCCTTCGTCGACCTAGACGACGGGTTCCGCCTGGGAGTCCACCCTCTGGAGATCCCGCGGAAGTGTCGGATCAACTGGCCCAAGATCCGAGAAAGAGCAACCTTCGCCTTCCACTTGTGTCACGCTCGACCCCCTAGCCGGAGGTTTCCCATGAAAAATTTGGCCGATCAGTGGGGCCGCCGTATGTTGCTCCGTGGCGCGGTCCTCGCAGGAACCGCCGGCCTCGTGGGACTCCGCCCTGAACGAGCACTCGCGGAGCCTCCGCCAGAAATCACGAGGCTCAGACTGCTCGAGGTCCCGATCATCTGCGGGGTACCCCAGTTCGTGGCGCTCGAGCTGCTCAAGAGCGAAGGATTCACCGACGTGCAGTACGTTCCTCATCCGACCGGCTGGAATAACGCAATCCCAGCGGGCGCCGTCGACATCAGCATGTTATTTGGCCCGCCCACGGTGGTTCAAATCGACGCGGGCGCACCGCTCGTCGTCCTGGGCGGGAGCCACATCGGATGCGTCGAGTTGTTCGGAAGCACCCGTATCCGCACGACTCGAGATCTGAAGGGCAAGACCATCGCCGTGAGCGAGCTGAGAGGCGACGAGCACATCTTCGTCTCGATGTTCATAGCGCACGTGGGGGTGGACCCCCAGAGGGACATCAACTGGTTGGTGCGCCCTCTTGACGTTGATGTTCGCCAGCAACTGCTGGTCGAGAGGAAGGTGGACGCGTTCATGCATGGGCCCCCCTTCTCACTAGAACTTCGCGAGAGGAAGGTCGGTCATGTTCTGGTCAACACGACCACCGACCGCCCATGGTCGCAATACTTTTGCTGCGTGATCGCTGGTCACAAGGATTTCGTCCGTCGGCACCCGGTCGCCACCAAGCGTGCGGTACGCGCGCTTCTCAAGGCCGCCGACGTCTGCGCGCTCGAGCCCGAGCGAGTGGCGCGGCTCATCATGGAACGACGGCTTGCGACGCGCTATGAGTATGCGCTTCAGACCTTGCGGGAGATCCCCTACGGCCGTTGGCGACAGTACGACGGCGAGGACGCCTTGCGCTTTTATGCCCTCCGTCTCCACGAAGCGGGATTGATCAAGTCGAGCCCGCAGCAGATCCTCGCCCAGGGCACCGACTGGCGGTTTTTCAACGAGCTGAAGAAGGAACTGAAGGGATAGCGGGACGGGCCGACGCCGCACAGGTATCGGGCCACGCAACGGGGATTCGCTAGTGACGACGGCCCGTCTTTTACAAAGTCCTGAAACGACTAACCGAAAGAAATGGTGAGCCGTGGTGGGATCGAACCACCGACCCCCTGATTAAAAGTCAGGTGCTCTGCCAACTGAGCTAACGGCTCATCGCGGACCGGCACGTCACTGAGCTATGATCTTATCATCCCGTGCCGGTCCTACGGGGAAGGTCCGATCTCCGCGAAGGCGGCGCCGATCATGGCCGCACGTTCGGGATGGGGACCACGCCCTGGCAGCCCGCCTGGGGTCCGCTGGTAACGGTCACAACGTAGTGGTTGTCGAAGCTGCCCGTCTCCCCGATGACCACCTTGGCCCCGGACTCTGCGACACAGCTGACGAGCGGGAGCACGGTGATGGTCGAGGCACTGCTCTTGGCGAGGGCGAAGCCTTCGTCCATGGCGACGGCGCTGCGCCAGACGATGATCGCGGTCATGGACCCGAAGGGCACGAGGGTGGCCGTGCTGCCCGCGCTGACCCGCCCGTCCGTGGCGGCCTGGGCGTACCGGGGCGGGGCGTCCTCCGCCCGGGCGGGCAGCGGCACGAGGAGGAGAGCGAGCACGACCAGCCAGTGCACGTCGATTCACGCCCGCGGCGCGGAGGGCATCTCTCTCGCTATCTCTCGCGGGCGCGTCCTAGTGCGGCGGGAGCGAGGAGCGCAGCCCGGGGATCCAGCGGGTGAGCGTCGAATCGTTGACGAGAATGGTGTCGTCGCGGACGGGGCCGGTGGAGACCAGCGAGATGCCCACCCCGCACAGCTCGGAGAGGCGATCCAGGTACTCGCGCGCCTTGGTGGGCAGGTCCTCGTAGTCCCGCAGGCCCGCCGTCGAGCTCTGCCATCCCGAGAGCTCTTCCCACACCGGCTCGGCCTCGTGCCAGATGCGCTCCTCCTCCGGGAAGTCCGTGAGCACCTCGTCGTCGAACTTGTAGCCGACGCAGATCTTGACCGTGTCGCAGGCGTCCAGCACGTCGAGCTTGGTGATGGCCAGGGTGTCGAGCCCGTTGATCCGCGCCGCGTAGCGCAGGCCGACGGCGTCCACCCATCCGCAGCGTCGCGGCCGGCCCGTGACCGAGCCGAACTCCTTGCCGCGCGTGCGCAGCAGGTCGGCAACGTCGCCGCGCAGCTCCGTGGGGAACGGGCCGTTCCCCACCCGCGTGCAATAGGCCTTGGAGATGCCGATCGCCCCGTCGATCTTGGTCGGGGGCACGCCCGATCCCGTGCAGGCTCCGCCCGAGGTCGTGCTCGACGACGTGATGAAGGGGTACGTGCCGTGGTCGAGATCCAGCATGGTCCCCTGAGCACCCTCGAAGAGCACGGAGGAGCCTGCCTCCATCCAGCGGTGGAGGAGAAGGGCGGTGTCGGTGATATAGGGCGCCAGCCATCCGGCATAGCGGAGATACGAGCTCAGGATGCCCTCGACGGTGAAGCTCTCCGCGTCGTAGATCTCGCGGAGGAGCCGGTTCTTCTGCGCCACGTTGTATTCGAGCTTCTCGCGGAGCAGGCCCTCGTCGAGGAGATCGGCCATGCGGATGCCCACGCGGGCGGTCTTGTCGGCATAGGCGGGCCCCACGCCCTTGCCCGTGGTGCCGATGCGGTGCTTGCCCGCCTTGGACTCGCTGGCCCGGTCGAGCGCGGGGTGATACGGCATGATCACGTGCGCGTTCTTGGAGATGTAGAGGTTGCCGTCGAAGGCGACCCCGCGCTGGACGAGCGACTCCATCTCCTCGATCAGCGAGGCGGGATCGATGACCACGCCGCAGCCGATGATGTTGCGGCAGCTCGGGTGCAGGATCCCCGACGGGATGGTCTGCAGCACGAACTTCTCGCGCCCCACCACCACGGTGTGTCCGGCGTTGTTGCCGCCCTGAAAGCGAACGACCACGTCGAAGTGCGGCGTGAGCACGTCCACCACCTTGCCCTTGCCCTCGTCGCCCCACTGCGCTCCCACGATCACGATGTTAGGCATGATGCGCTCCTCCCACGCCCGGGAAGTGCCGGGCGGGATCTGCCAGGATCTCGGCGATAGGCACCCAGCCCTCGCCATTGCCGTCGAGCGAGACGACCCGTACCTGCCCCGCCGGCGCGCCCGGCTCTCCGATGACGAGGGCGCGGCCCGCGCGCTGCTGGCGCGCGTAGGCGAGCGACTCCTCGACGGGCCGGCTCAGGATGTCCCGCGCCACGGCGGCACCCGCGTCCCGCAGCCGTCGCGACAGCTCGAGGGCCCCCTTCTTGTCCGCTGTGAAGTCGATGATGAAGAACTCCGGGCCCGGCGACAGCGTGGCCACGCCCTGGCTCTCCATGGCCAGGAGCGCGCGGCCCACCTCGAAGGCGAAGCCCGTGGCCGGGCAGTCATAGCCGAAGCGCCCGAGCATGTCGTCGTAGCGCCCGCCCCCGACCAGAGTCGCCCCGAGCCCCGTGACGTAAGCCTCGAAGTGCACGCCCGAGTAGTAGTCGAAGCCTCTCACCTCGCCCAGGTCGAGCACGACGGCGTCGGCCAGCCCATAGACGCGGAGCAGCCGATAGATCTCGGCCAGGTTGGCCAGGGCGGCCTCGGAGCGCGGATTCTTGACGAGTCGCTCCGCACGCTCCAGGACATCGCCCCGCCCGTACAGCGTGGGAAGGGCCAGGAGCAGCTCCGTCACCGTCGAGGGCGCGGCCAGCCCGGCCACGAGGCGCTCCAGGGCGGAGACGTCCTTGCGGCCGAGCGCGGAGCGCAGCTCGCGCGCGCGCGACTCGTCGAGCCCCAGGTCTTCGAGAATGCCGCGGAAGAAATCCGCCTGCCCCACGTCGATCTGGAAGCGCGTCAGCCCCAGCGCGCCCAGCCCTTCCACCGTCATGGCAATCATCTCGGCGTCGCCTTCGGCATTAGGGAGGCCGACCAGCTCCACGCCCGCCTGATAGAACTCGCGGTAGCGCCCGACGTGCGGCTCGTCGTAGCGAAACACGTTCGTGAGGTACGCGAGGCGCAGGGGCTTGGGCGCCTCGCGCAGCCGGGTGGCCACGATGCGGGCGATCTGCGGCGTCACGTCCGCCCGAAGCGCGAGGAGCCGGCCGCTCTCGCGATCCACCATCTTGAACATCCGCTCCTGCAGCTCGTGGTCCGTCCCCTGCGAGAGCACGTCGAAGTACTCGTAGGCGGGGGTGACGATCTCGCGATAGCCCCAGCGCCGGAACACGGTCAGCAGGGTTTCCTCGACGTGCCGCTTCTGGCCGGCCTCATCGGGCAGGTAGAGCTTGGCGCCCTTGGGCAGCTGGGTCTGCAGCGCCTTGCGACTCGGCGTGGACATGGCTCTTACCGGCTTCCCGGGACGCCGTCGAGGTGGACCAGCGTGTTCATCCGGTGCAGGGCCGCCCAGTCCGGCCGGAACTCGAGCTCGGAGATCCCCGTCGGCGCGGCGTGGAGCGACCAGATGCGCTCCAGCCCCAGGCCGAGGGCCTCCAGGATGAGGATGCGAACAGGAACGCCGTGGGTGACCACGCAGACCGTCTCGTCCTCGTGGCCCGCACGCAGCCGCGTGAGCCCTTCCAGGACGCGCTCGCGAGCCTGCGCCAGGCTTTCACCTTCAGGCGGAAAGACGAGGTGCGGCGTCTTGATCCACGCCTCGTAGAGCTCTGCGTCGCGGGCGCGCGACTCGTCCAGGGTCAGCCCTTCCCAGCGGCCGAAGTGGAGCTCCTGGAACGCCTCATCCGTCTCGACCTCGAGGCCGTGGGACGCCGCGATCACCGCGGCGGTATCCCGGGCTCTCCGGAGCGGGCTCGCGTAGACCGCCTTGATCGGATGCTCCTTGAGCTCCCGGGCGGCGGCCTCGGCCTGCGTCCGCCCGATCTCGGACAGGGGCGTATCCGTGCGCCCCTGGTGCCGGCGCTCCCGGTTCCAGTCCGTTTCCCCATGGCGTAGGAGGAAGAGTCTCAGTGACATGGCCAAGCCCGCATTGTATCGCACAAGGCACGGATTAGATCGAAGGGGGCTCGACGGCCTCCTCCGAGCCACCCCCAGGATCGGGTTGCGCCGGCAGAGCCAGCGCGCGAGGGAACCAAGTCGCGATCTAGGAGCGCTCCGAGAAGATCTTCTGCGCGGCCCGGAGGCCGGCGCCGAAGTCCACGGGCTGCCCCAGCTCGTAGAGCACCTGCTCGAGGGCGGCCAGGGCCGAGATGACGTCGAAGTCGGCGACATAGCCCATGTGGCCGATGCGGAAGATCTTGCCCTTCGTCGGCCCGCGGCCGCCGTCGATCGTGATGTTGTGCGAGGTGGCGAACCGCTCCACCACTCGGTCCGCGTCCACCCCCGGCGGCACCTGCACCGCGGTCAGGGCGGGGCTCGGCGTGGTCTTGGGGAAGAGCGTCAGTCCGAGCGCCTCGGCGCCGGCGCGGGTGGCGCGCGAGAGCCGATCGTGACGGCGGAACACCTCGACCAGGCCCTCCGCCTCGATCATGCGGAGCACCTCGCGCAGGCCGACCATGATCGAGACGGCCGGGGTGAAGCGCGCCTCGTTCCTCTGCGCGTACTTCCGCTCCTCCGCGAGATCCAGGTAGTACTTCGGGAGCTTGGACTGCTTGGCGGCTCCCCACGCCTTCTCGCTCAGGGCGAGGAGGCCGAGCCCGGGGGGCAGCATCAGCCCCTTTTGCGACGCGGAGACGATGACGTCGATGCCCCAGGCGTCCATGGCGAGATCCGCGATGCCCAGGCTCGACACGGCGTCCACGATCAAGATCGCCTCGGTGCCGCCCGTCACCTGCGCATACGCGCGGACGTCGTGGAGCACACCGGTCGAGGACTCGCTGTGCTGGACGAGCACGGCCTTGACGCCGGGGTTCGCCCGCAGGGCTTCGGCGATGCGCGCCGCCGCCACCGTTTCGCCATGCGGCGCCTCCAGCTCGACGACATTCAGTCCATATGCCTTGCAGATGGCCAGCCACCGCTGGGCGAAGGCGCCGGCATTGACCACGATCACCCGATCGCCGGCGGACAGCGTGTTCGAGACGGCGGCCTCCATGGCGCCGGTGCCGGTGCACGCAGGCGTCAGCACGTCCTCCCGAGTCTGCACGAGGCGCTTGAGGGCCTCCCGCACCTCGCGGAAGAGCGCATCGTACTCCGGGGCGCGGTGATGGATGATCGGCCGGGCCATGGCGAGCAACACCTCGCTCGGGACGGGCGTGGGACCCGGTGCCATCAGCTGGTACTTCTTCATTACGAGGCTCCTTCCTCGGTTCGAGTGCGCTTCCGTCAGACTAGCAGAAGCTCGGCGGCCGAGGCAATGCGGAGGTATCATTTCGGGCATGTCGAGCCTGACTGTGCGGACCATGTGCCCCATGAACTGTCATCCCACCTTCTGCGGGATGCTCGTGGAGGTGTCGGACCAGGGTCGGCTGCTCGGTGTGCGAGGCGATCCTGACAATCCGGACAGCCAGGGCTTTCTCTGCATCCGCGGCCGCGCGGCCGTGGAGCTTCCCCACAATGAGCGACGGATCCTGACGCCTCTCCTGCGGGAGGGCCGGCGAGGGGAAGATCGCTGGCGCGGCATCTCCTGGAAGGAGGCGATCGACCGCATCAGCTCCGCGATCGAGAGCACGCGGCGCGAGCGCGTGGGCTTCTGGTTCGGTCACGGCGCGCATGTCACGGGCATCAACCGGCCCCTCATCATGCGCTTCGGTCATCTGGGCGGCATGCAGGTTTGGAATCCGGCCATCGTCTGCTGGGCCATGGGCGCCTACGGGCTCGCCCTCACCGGCGTCATCGAGACGAATACCAAGGAAGACATGGCCAAGCACTCGCGCCTCGTCATCCTCTGGGGCGCCAACCTGGCCAGCCAGCCGACGACGTCGCCACATCTGGTCGAGGCGCGACGCCGCGGGGCGCGCGTCGTCGCCATCGACGTCCGCCGCGCCGAGGCATCCCGCCACGCGGACGAGACGCTCCTCATCCGTCCGGGCACCGATGCCGCCCTCGCTCTCGCCATGGCCCACGTGATCGTGGCCGAAGGATTCGTGGACGGCGACTTCATCGCGCGACATACGATTGGCTTCGAGAAGTATGCGGAGCACCTGAAGCGCTTCACGCCTGAGTGGGCGGCGGCGGAGACGGGGCTGGCCGCCGCGGACATCCGGCGCCTCGCCCGCGAATACGCGAGCGTGAAGCCCTCGATGATCGTGGTGGGCGGCGCCAGCATGTACAAGCATCGCCACGGCTGGGAGCCGGGACGGGCGGTGGCCACGCTCCCGGCGCTCACCGGCCAGCTCGGTCTCGCCGGCGGCGGCCTGGGCCCGCGCCACCGAGCCTTCCCGACGGGCGATCACCTC
>WNGJ01016020.1_pt1 | contig 12687 bp, 7 predicted proteins | sample 5400611 | NCBI WGS metagenome assembly WNGJ01 (sample SAMN13153375, study PRJNA577476) | soil metagenome | isolation source: 40 cm soil or saprolite under Garry oak tree replicate 1 | place: USA:California | collected 2016-06-15
AAACTCAGTGTTGATACGGACCAGGAGGAGGGTTTCGACGGCCAAATCGCCCTGACGGTCGAAGGCCTTCCGAAGGGTGTGCGCGCGGTTATGGGAACCGAATTGCAGCCGGCTGTCCCGCCACCCTACAATCCGGGCAAGGTGGAGCGGTTCAAACCAGAAAGCCAGAAGGCCACGTTTTTGTTCGTCACTGAGCAGAGCGCCGCGCCCACATCGAAGCCGGTCGAAGCAACGATCCTAGCCCAGCCAGTGATGAAAGGCAGGCTGGGAAATCCGATAATCGTGAAGAAGATTCTGTTCACCGTGGCGCAAGTAAGTCCGCCCAGTCAGCAGAATCGCGAACCCAAGACGGAGGAGACACGCCGATGACGCTCACACAATCCGGGAACGCGCTATTGTTGCTTTGTACCGCCTTCGCGGGGCACATCTGGGCGGACCCCAAGCTTATCTCCCTGCGGATAATGCCTCAGGAGAGCACCCTGCGTGGGAAACAAGCGTCCCAACAGTTCCTGGTTATCGGCAAGTTTGCCGATAACCGCGAACGCGACCTGACCAGTCAAGCTCACTTCGCTCTTTCAAATCCTGCTTCAGCCCGTGCGGATGAGTCGGGCCGTTTATTCGCTACGGCCGATGGAGCAACGGTCCTTACCGCGACCGTCGGAGGGCTGTCTGCGCGGGCGGCGCTTACAATCGAGGGCTCGAACCAGGAGCGGCCCTTCAGCTTCCCGCGCGATATCGTCAGTATCTTCACCCGCCGCGGCTGCAACACAGCCGGGTGTCATGGCGGGATCAAAGGTCAGGCTGGATTCAAGCTGTCCACCAACGGAATCCATCCCAAGGACGACTACAAGTGGATCGTGGAAGGCGGTGTGTTCCAGGTCTTGACCGAGGAGTCCACCGGCGTCAAGAATTCGCGCATCAACCTCAAGGACCCCGAGCAAAGCCTGATTCTGCAGAAGGCGACCATGGCCGTCGCGCACGGCGGCGGGGTGCGGTTTCCGAAGGCGTCCGAGGACTACGAAGCAATCCTGGCCTGGGTTCGTAACGGCGCCTCTTATGGCGCCGAAAACAAGGAAAGCAACCCGAAAGTGGCGCGTCTCGAGGTGTTCCCGAAGGACGTTTTCCTGCGGGCCGGCGAAACTCATCGGCTCCTGGTAACGGCGTACTACGAGGACGGCAAAGCGGAGGATTTTACGCACCAGGTCCTCTATGAAACCGGCCAATCCGCTGTGGCCACCGTCTCATCGAGCGGCTTGGTGGAGGCGAAAAAGCCGGGCGAAACCGGCATTCTGATCAAGGCTGTCGGTAACCTGATCCGCGCCGGAGTGAATGTTCTTGCCGACCCATTGAAAGATTACCCGCAGGTTTCCCGCAACAATTTTGTCGATGACGAGGTCTTCAGCAAGCTCCGGCTGTTCAACATCATTCCATCCGAGCTGACGTCGGACTCCGAATTTCTGCGGCGCATCTGTCTCGACATTACTGGAGTCGCGCCGCCGCCGGACCGGGTCCGCGAGTTTGTGGCCAGCAAAGACCCGAAGAAGCGCGACAAGCTGATCGAGACGCTGTTGGCGTCGCCCGAATACGTCGATTACTGGACATTCCGCTTCGCCGACCTGTTCCGTGTGGCCGTGAATCCGACAGGCATCAATCCGAAGTGGAGCCAGTCGTATTGGTGGTGGATTCACGACAGCATCGAGAATAATAAGCCGTATAACCAAATGGCGCTGGAACGAATCTCCGCTCAGGGCTACAGTGCGCCCTCGCGACATTACCTGCCATACATGGTGGTGCCTCCGCCCCAGGACGCCATGGGCGAGCAAGTGCGAGTCTTTATGGGACGCCGGCTCGATTGCGCGCAGTGCCACGATCACCCGTACGAACAGTGGAGCCAGGACCAGTTCTGGGGAATGAGCGCATTCTTCGGCGCGATGTTCAAATTAGGCGGGAATCCCAATTCCGTGATCTTCGACAACCCCGGCGGCAAGGAGATTGCGGCCGACATCGCCGGAGCGAAAGATTACCGCGTACTGCATCCGCGCACGAAGCAGGAGGTTGTTCCAACGCTGCTCGATGGCAAGCAGATTCCATATACGCCGACGAATTTTCCCCGGCTGGCCGAAGCCACGGTGAACCGGATGTGGAGCTACTTCTATGGCCGCGGGATCGTCGATCCGGTGGATGATTTTCGTAGCACGAATCCACCTACTCATCCGCAACTGCTCCGCCGTCTGGCGAGCTACTTCGCGGACAGCGGCTACGACCTCAAGAAGCTCATGCGGGTCATCGTGCAATCGCGCACCTACCAGTTATCCAGCCGTACGAATCCGACGAACGAGGAAGACCAGGTCAACTATTCTCATGCGCTGCCTCGGCCGCTGGACGCCGAGATCCTGCTTGACGCTATATCCGATGTGACAGGCGTTCCAGAAACTTTCGAAACATCGATTCCCGACGGGAAGGGGCCATCCGGCCGCGCGCCGACGGGAACGCGAGCCGTCCAGCTCAAGGAATCGGACATATATTATTCGTCCTTTCTCGACATCTACGGACGCGCGAATCGATTTTCAGTTCCCGAGCGAAATGCGAAACCTAATCTTAGCCAGGCGCTGCATATCCTCGCCGGGTCAACCTACAACGACAAGCTGATTGGGAAGGGCGGACGAATCGACAAATGGCTCACGCGAGGAGCCTCCGACACTGAAGTCGTGGAGGAGCTGTATCTGTCTGCCTTCTCCAGGCAACCCACGCCCCAGGAGAGTGACGAGCTTGTCAAGCTGCTCGGACGGATTTCGGATCGCAAGGAAGGGCTGCGCGATCTGCTGTGGGCTGTGCTCAGCTCGCGAGAGTTTTCAGAGAATCATTGAATATACTAGTTGTCATAGAGGATTGCCATGATCGTTCAACGCGGTTGTCTCAGTGGAAGCGAAGCGGAATTCGGGCGGCGCGATTTCATCAAAGTCGGGTCGCTTGGCTTTCTTGGAATTCATCTCGCGCAGGCCTTGCGGCTCGAGGCGGCTACTGGCGGCAAGCTGGAAGGCAAAGCGAAGTCTTGCATTCTGGTATTTCTGGAGGGCGGTCCGAGCCAGATGGATACCTGGGATCCGAAGCCCAGCAGCTCGTTTCGCCCCATTTCCACCAATGTCGCCGGAATTCAGGTTTCCGAGCTTCTTCCGAATCTGGCGAGGCGAATGGATAAGCTGGCGCTGGTCCGATCCATTCGCTCGTTCGGCGACGATCATCCGCAGGCTGTGCACTACGCGGCCACCGGTCACATCCATAATCCGGCCATGCAGTTTCCAAGCTTCGGAGCCATTGTCGCCAAGGAGATGGGTCCGTTGAATGGTATGCCGCCCTATGTGCTGGCCCCTCGCTGGGAGAAGAATCGCCAATATATGGACTCTTTCAAGTCGGCCTTCCTGGGGCCCGACTTTGACCCGATGACGATTCCCGATCCCGCCAGCCAGAACTTTCAAGTTGACGACCTGACCCTGCCGAAGTCAGTAGCGCCCGCGGCGGTAGAAAACCGCAGGATGTTCCTGGACGTAATCGATAACTATTACCGCGACTCGATCAAGAGCGCCGAGCACGCTAAAATGGACGCTTTCCGGCAGAAAGCCTTGCAGATGATACTGACGCCGGGAGTGCGGGAGGCGTTCGACCTTTCCAAAGAGTCGGACAAGACTAAGGACGACTATGGGCGCGATTCGGTTGGGCAAAGTCTGCTTCTGGCGCGCCGGCTGGTGGAAGCCGGAACCCGTTTTGTCACCGCGGCCGGTTATCACGGCAATTCCTGGGACACGCATTCGGATAACGACAGAATTCACCGGGACAGGCTGACGCCACCGCTTGACCGCTCCCTGTCCGCGCTGATCGACGATCTGGTGGCACGGGGACTCTACGATTCCACGATCGTAATCACGATGGGCGAGTTTGGGCGCACGCCTCACGTCAACCCCGGCCTCGGGCGCGACCACTGGCCGATCTGCTGGTCGCTGGCGCTGGGCGGTGGCGGTCTTCGTACAGGCCAGGTGGTTGGCAAGAGCGATGAGCGGGGCGCGCAGTGTGTGGAGCGGCAGGTCAGCTTGGGCGACGTCTTTGCCACTGTCTACAAAGCCATGGGAATCCAGTGGGACAAGGAGTACATGACGCCTGTGGGACGTCCGATCAAGATCGCCAACTCCTTAAAAGACGCCACCGGAGAGCCGATCAAAGAATTGGTTTAACCCGTGGCGCGCTTCTTTATACTCGCCGCGCTCGCGCTTGGATCCGGCATTCTCGCCGCTCAGCAGGACATCGACCTGGCGCCGGTTACAGAACAGCACGTGATGATTCCCATGCGGGACGGGATCCGGCTCTCGACTTACATCTATCTTCCTCCTGGAAAGGGACCCTGGCCGGTGCTCTATGAGCAGCGCTACTCCGATCAGCGTGGCGCATCCAGCCGGAAAAGCTACGCGGCGCTGGCGATGAAAGGGTATGTGATCGCCGCCGAGAATTTCCGTGGCGCGCAGTTATCGGAGGGCAAGTACGTCGGCTACCGGGACTTGGGATGGGGTGAGCGGAAGGACGGCTACGACACGGTGGCGTGGCTGGCCAGGCAGCCCTGGTCGAACGGCGCAGGCTCTCAAGCCGGGTATGCTCAGAATTTTCTGGCTGTTACCCAACCGCCGAACCTGGTGGCGCAGTACATGACCGACACGGGCCAGAGCCTGTTTCACCTCGGCTACCGCAGAGGGGGCACGACTCGGTTGATGCCGTTCCAGGAAGCCAGAGATCCCAAAGACGCCGTGGACCTGATCCATGCGATATTCAAGCACGCCACTTACGACCAATACTGGGAACAAGAGGACACCACACGTCATTTTGACAAGATGGACGTCCCCTGCTTCACTCTGGGCAGTTGGTACGACTTCATGGACGCCGGATCGATTGAGAGTTACATCGGCCGTCAGCATCACGGAGGACCGCGTTCGCGCGGGAAGCAGCAGCTTCTGATCGGCCCCTGGCTGCATGGTTCGGTCACTAAAGCATCCGGAAAGGTGGGAGACCTGGAATATCCCGACGTCTCGATTTTTCCGCTCAACGTCCACATGATCCGCTGGTTCGATCATTATCTGAAAGGAGTCGATACTGGCGTGGACCGGGATCCCGTGGTCCGTTACTACGTGATGGGCGCGGTTGGCGCCGGAGAAAAGGGCGCTCCCGGAAATGAATGGCGAACCGCGGCGGATTGGCCCGTGCCGGCCCGCGAGACGGCATATTATCTTCACGGAACGGAGTCCGGAACCGCCGGCGGACTTTCAATCGAAAAGCCGAAAGGCTCACGCGCGACCACCTACATCAGCGACCCGGCCAATCCTGCTCCAATCTCCGGACGCGCTTTTCCGGGCGCGCGCGATGCCCGCGAGCATGAAAAGCATCCTGGGGTGCGGACGTTTACCACGGATGCGCTACAGACCCCTGTGGAGTGGACGGGCAAAGTACGCGCGGAATTGTTCGTCTCTTCAACTGCGCCGGACTCCGATTTCATCGTTCGCCTGACCGACGTCTATCCGGATGGCAGGTCGATTTTGATTATGGATGGAATCCGCCGGGCGCGCTTTCGTGAATCCTGGGATCGGGAAGTGTTCATGAAGCCGGGAGAAGTCTACAAGGTCGCCTTTGACGTCGGGTACCTGAGCCAGATCTTCAATCGGGGACATCGGATTCGCGTCACTGTGGCAAGCACGGGCGTGCCCTTCTACGACCCCAATCCGCAGACCGGCGAACCCTTGACCGTCGAGCCTGCGAAAAAACTAATGGCAGCTACACAGACTCTGTACCATTCCGGTCCGCAGGCGTCGCGCATTCTGGCGCCGGTCCGGTAAGCCCGACGGCGAACGGAAGCCATGTGCGCGATGCGGATCGCCCCCCGATAAAGTTCTGCCTCAGTTGTCTGTAAGACTTCGCTCCATTCGGACATTCCGAGCCTGTGATCGGCGGCGACCCGCATCGATCTCGCCAAAATGGCGTCATGCGACAGCCTGGTCGTGATACGGCACGGGACCTTCACGGCAACCAACGTGACGTGGAGCGCGCTGTACATCGCCGCTGCTCTACCAGGCTGTGATGTACATGAGGAGGAAACGTACGCAACGCCTGCGATCCTCGATGACAAGCTCTACATCAGGAATCGAGGAACAGTCTACTGTTTCGCCGTGCCGCGAGAGACTGCGAGACGGTCAAGAACGAACTCCTGAGCGCTCTTGATGCTCGCGGGACGCTCAGGGTAGTTCAAGTGAACTTCCACGCCGACCTCGGTCAGCCGCTCCGCCATCTTCAGGCCCAGGATCGCCGAATGCGTCGGGTCCGTCTGATTGGTCCCCGGAATGACCGGCTCTTTCTGGTTTGGGTAGTCCATGTAAATGGGAGGATCGCCGGCGCTGGCGTGTTCGTAGGGCGAGTACTCGTGGATCCAGGCCAGGATTTTCTCCCGTGCGTCGTAGGCCATCTGAAACTCCTGGGGTCGTGTACGGCCTTCTGCGCGGAAGCCAAAGGCATGGCCAGCGTAGCCCATGTTCGGAATCCAGGATCGGGTCTGTAGCGGATCGAGCGAGGTCTGCGGCGCGGTTACCGCAATGAGCATGGGTCTGGTCGATTCGCGGGCGATCGGATCGGAACTCGAAGGATCGGCGAGATCGTCGTGCAGCGCCAGCCACAACGATGTGCAGGCGCCGGCCGAGCCGCCCATGTAGGCGACGCGCTTCTTGTCGAAGTTGAGCTCGCCGGCCCTCGATCGCAGCAATTGGATCGCTCTGGCGGCGTCATAGAGGGGAGCGCGAACCGGTGGCTGGATACCAAGCTCCATTGCATCCTGAATGAAGCGATACTCCACCGACGCCACCGAGATTCCGGCGTCGAGAAACTGCTGCAGCCCAGCGACGTTATTCTTCGTACCAGCGGTCCAGCCGCCGCCGTGAATATACACGACGAGCGGTGTCGGACGGTCGGAATTGGCTTTGTAGAAATCGATGGTCTGCTTGGGATGCTCGCCATAGCGAATGTCGCGGAGAGTGGGAGCGGGCCCGGATGGGGCAGTCTGTGCGAGAGCGCCAATTGCGCAGATAAGTAAGGTGGCGAATCGGGTCATATTTCATCCTAATCTTACTGCTACTTCAGAACCTTGCTGGCTTCGGCTTGACCGATCAGGCGGTCCGCATCGTCCTGGAGAAGGTACCGTCCACGTACGAGTCGTTCGGCTGCGGCGCGTACTCGAGCGACGTACGTTTCGTGGGTTCCGTAGCGCTCCTCGAGGGACGGTCGCGGGTCACCCGAGGCGAGCCGCTCAGCCTTCGTTCTGGCGAAGGGAATAAAGCTGCCAGTATTGGTGCGGATATGGCCTTTGAAGAATCCGCTCGCGTTGGTATTCCAGCCCGTGTACGTCCCTAAAGGAGCCTGATGGAGGACGCTAGCCACGCCGGCCACTTCATTACCGTCGGCGTCCACTCGCGGTACTACCGTCGGTAGAATCTGGCGGATGGGGGGCGGCTGTCTGGTGATGACGCCCGACAGGTCGTTGTAATGAAACTGAGGTCCGAAGTCGTACTGGTAGAGTGGTGTGAGGATTCCGTCGGGAAGGGGCACTCCGGGAATCACGGGGAAACCCATTGCTGCCTGCGTGGGCGGCGCCAGTTCTCCGCGATCGAGTCGTGGATATTGGCTTGGCGGAGGCAGCGCGCCTTTCACGACCCAATCGACAAGAGCCATCTGCAGCGCCCGCAAGGTGTCGCTCGAAGGATTGGGATTCGGTGTCAGCTCGCAACAGGACTGCTGCCGCGGATCCGGATCAAAGCCGCCCGGTCCACCACCGTGGCTCACGCCCGGAAAGTAATAGCGGCGGACATTCGACGGGAGCGGAATATCGCGGTCGGCGCGAGTGCCGACCAGGCCGGGAGAGGCGCGCAAATTGTAAAACTCAGCCGACCCGAACGTCTCCATGATCTTTGGACAGGTTTCAGTAGCCCGGCATCGGTCGAGCAATCCGGCCGTCGGATGATGCCGGGCTTCGTCCGGGTAATCCTTCCACCAGACGACGCCGTCGCTGCCGGGCTCGTACATTGCAGCAGCTCCGCTAGGGGCCGCGAATCGCAAGTTCAACGCCAGCAGGCGAGCGGCGATATTCGGATTGCTGCCATCGAAGACCATCCGTCCGCTCTCATCCTGATTGAAGCCGAGATGAATAAAGCTGCGGAGGAAGTTTCCAGACTGCGAGTTGCCCTGGCTCACGGTCGCCCTGATCCGCCCCCGTAGAGGATTCGCGGCGCCGGTATCATCTTGGATGCCGTAGCGGAGGTACGAGTTCAAGTCGCGGGTCGCGGCGAAGCCGATGCCGTAGACTTTCGGGTCCTTGGCGGTGTACACCAGCTCGTACAGGTAGGCGGGATTGAACCCGCCCTTCAGGCAAAGCTTCCGGGGATCGGGTCTGCCGGGAAAAGGAACCAGGGTGCAATCGGCAAACGCCCAATCGGCGCTACGCAGGGGGACAAGCTTGCCTTGTTCCGAAGTCCGGCGGGTCAGCGTGGCTCTGGAAGTATCGAGGCTGGCCGGATCGGCGGTCCCGGCAACGCCGCCGCGAAGGATAGGCAAAGTCGTTGCGTCGGCCGGCATGTCGCTAAAGCGGGAGAGCACCCGGCCGGTGATGCTGGAACCATCAAGGTTTTTGGCGACCGGCGCCCGCAGCGTCTCGACACCATCGGCTGGCTCGATGTCTCCTTGCCAACCGCTAGCGACGATCACGTGCCCCTGCTTTCGGGCATCGGCGAGGAATCCGGCGCCAGTCAGGTTGATCCGGCCGCGGTTGGGCACGAAGTAGAGCAGCACACCGCTCGCTTTGGCCATGTCATCCGGCATGATGATGGTGAATGTTGCCGCATATTCCACCATCCCTCTGTCGTTGCGTGGCGCGAATTCAAGATCGGTGATAATGGCGTTGAGCTGCAGCTTGGGGTCTAGCTCCCCATAGGCTTGGCCAGTGAGCTTCTTGTACTCATCGCGTCCCAGCGTCTCACGGTGCTCAATCACGAGCCTCGTGATTCGCGCCTGTCCGGGCATAGCCAATACGAGGATTGCCGCGACCGCAAGTGTGGCCTTAAAGAGTGGAACTTCCAACCGCCGCCTCTTTCGTACCCTGAGTGAGGGTAACATTGTCACTTGTAATATACAAGATCCTCCAGGTCTTTCCGAGAAGTTGCAGGCCCCTGCACAGCACAAGCGCCGAACAGAAGCGGCCGCGCAAGTGGCAGCCCTTTAAAATTGCACTCGCAACCGTAGCTCGATCGTGCGAGCTCCAAGATAACCTTTCGTGCTGTTGATCACCCCTACCGTCCCCGGCGAGGAGATGTTGGCCGACGGCGCGGCGAAGGTCGGGTGATTCAGCAGATTCTGGACCGCCGTCATGAACGTGACGTTGATCCGCTCGCGTGCTTTGAAAGTCTTGGACACGTTCAAATTGTGCACGTAGAGCCCGGGGCCCTCGAGGGCGTATTGGGCCGCGTTGCCGTAATGGCCGGCCGTCGGAACCGCGAAGGCAGAAGCGTCAAACCAGTGCTCCAGCGTGCGCTGCTCGGACGGAAGATTGCCGTCGCGAATCCGGTCGGGACGCCCGCCCGACGTGTTGGTGTTCGACGGATCCGATCCGGAGAAGCTGGGCGTAAAGTACGAGCCGGTTTCCGCAATCATAACCCAGTAGGTCTGCCAGCCTCCCAGCGCGAATTCGACCGGGCGGGGCGCGTTCGTGAGGTACTTCTTTCCATGTCCAAAGGGCATGCTCCAGGCCGCGCTGACTACACCGCGAAACTTGGATGTGTACTGATCGTGACTCCACTGCAGCGGCGCGTACGGATCTTCGATCCCCTGGTAGTTCAGGTAATCCGATGTCCAGGTCCAATGTGCGTCGAAGGTGAGCTGGCCCATTCTCCGCTTGCCCTCGACGGAGAGGGCGTTGTAGTTCAGCGCTCCGTCGGTTCGTCCGATGGAGCCGCCGACGAATTGCGGGTACGGCCGCCGGCTCTGCGCAAAGGGAGTCAGGCTGGCGACCGGCTTGTTGATGTTGACGGTGTAGTTCATTCCCCGATCGCGCGCGCCGACGTACGAGATCCGCACGCCGATGTCCTTGAACTGCTGCTCGACCGAGAAATTGAACTGATGGATCTTTCCGTTCGTGGTGCCATTAGGGTAGCCGGTAATGCTCTGAGACGCAATCTGTCCCGCTCCCGGGGGAAACGGGTTGGGGAACGCAAATAGCGGCTGCGCGTTTTGGATCGCGTTAAAGAAGCTCTCGCTGAGTTGAAAAGGACCGTTCTGGAGCACCCTGGCAAAGCGCCCCAGTGTTTCGGTGAAAATCCCATAGCTGCCGCGAAACACGGTCTTTTCGCCGTGTGGCCGCCAGGCCGCGCCCAGTCTCGGAGCGAAGTTGCGCAGCGAGGGCGATTCCTGGGCTTGTCCGGCCACCACTTTGATGGTGTTCGTCGGATATAACGGGCTGATCTGGCCTACCGCGCTTTGCGGCACGATTACGTTGCCCGTCGCGGTATCCCAGTTGTAGATCAGACCATCCGAATAATTCCCAGGCCCGAAGTGGTCCCAACGCAGGCCCAGATCGAGCGTCAGGCGGCTCGAAACTTTAAAGGCGTCCTGCACGAATATGCCAAGCTCGCTGTCGGTCCTTTTGCGGCCCACCAGCGGGTTGAGACGCGAGCTTTGGAACGGGATTCCCAGCAGGAAGTCGGCGTAGCTGAAACCGGTGTAGGAACCGTTGAAAGTGAAGCTGCCATAGCTCCCGTCCGGAACCAGACTGCTGAATGAGGACTGCGGTTTAAACTCGCCGCCCATCTTCAGGACGTGCTTGCCTCTGGCCCACGTCAGCGTATCGGCGAAGCCCCAGTCCCGGTCGTCATTCGTGATACCGCCCGCCTGGATGGCGATATTCGAGTAGCCCGAGATTGCCATGATGGGAAATCCCATCGCGCTGAGACCCTGCGGATTTACACCCTGAATGCCCAACTCCTTGATCACCTGGTCGCCCTTCACCGGCGAGAAGCCGTTGACGGTGTCGCCGTCCTTGAGAGTTTCCTTATACAACCCGAACCGGGCCGTGTTCACCACCGTCGGGGAGAATACGTGTGTGTCCTCAACAGTCATGTGGGAGTTAGGACGGGTTCTGGTCCGGATCAGCGCTGGATAATCGATGTAACGAATGTAGCGGCCCCAGATCATGCTGAGTCGGCCGTGGATGGTATTTTTGTCGGAGATCTTGTGGTCGATGCGCTCGGTTATATAGTCCCACCACCTCACATCGCCGGGATAGGGAAAAAGGTAGCCGAAGTTGCGGGCCTGATCGTGCGGGCCACCCTGGTCCGGCGGCGGCAGGTAAGCGCTCTGCACCTTTGACGAGACTCCGTTGAAGCGACTGGCCGGCATGATGTTGCCGGGGAATGGCACGTTATTCAGTGGATCTTTGACGATGACCGGTTTCGATCCCACGAGCAACTCCGAAAAATCGCCGGCGCGCATCTGGTTGGTCGGGACGTTTCGGGTGTAAAAAATCCCACCGGGCCACCGCTGCGCGGTGTACGCCACGTAGAAGAACGTCTTATCCTTCCGAATGGGACCGGCCGCGTTCGCGATGATGGTGTGCGCCTTGGCCACGGGCTTGACGGTGGCAAAGAAATCTCGCGCGCCGAGGGAGGAGTTCTGATGCCAGAAATCCAGTTCCACGTGGAGTTTGTTAGTACCGGACTTCGTGGTCATGTCGAAGTAACCGACGCGGGCGAACTCCGCGGTGTTGTTCACGGCCACCGCGACCACCTCCTGAATGTCGTGGTAATTATTGGCCTGGTTGCCCTGGCCATCATTTGTATGTCCGTCCTCGCCGGTTTGAATCTGGCTCTGCGGCTGGCCGGCGAACTGGACGCTATAGACTCCACCGGCGTTCTGGATCATGGGCAGGGAGATCAGAACCGCGGAGGGAGTCCGGCCGTCGCCAATCAGTGGCATCTCTTCGAATCGTTGCTTCTCGAATGTCGTCGAAATCTTGCCGCTCTCAGTGGCGATGATGGCCGCGTCCGCGTGCACGGTGACTTCGACGTTCGCGGCGCCCAACTCGAAAGCCACGTTGATGCGGCGCACCTGGCTGCTTTCCAGGACAACATTGTCGGCGACGAATGTCTTGAAGCCGGGATGGGTGGCGGTCAATCGATAGGCGCCTCGCGGCAGGTCCACAATCTCGAAGTCGCCATTCTCATTGGTATTGAGCTCTCGGGTGAGATTCGTCTCCGAGTTGACCACTGTTATGTGCGCATTCACCACTACCGAGCCAGCGGGGTCCGTGACCGTCCCTCTCAGAGTGGAAACGGTCAATTGCGCCGGCAGGTTCAGGGGAGCGGCTAACACTGCGAAGGCTATCAGGCAAAACAATCGTTGAGACACAAATACCCCCTTGTGAGCTTTCGTGAATACTAGCAAAGGTTGCCCGCGATTCGCAAGCCCAAGGAATCTGTTTCTTGTTAAATTCTTGGACGAACGGGGATTCCAATCTGTCGCCCTCTTTACGCCTCATGTGCCGCCAGAGCGAGTGATCCGGGCGGATTGTCCAGTGTCCGATGGAAATTCGTTTATTGAGTATGCCATCTGTTGTTGCCCGGCGCC
>WNGJ01006132.1_pt1 | contig 12685 bp, 14 predicted proteins | sample 5400611 | NCBI WGS metagenome assembly WNGJ01 (sample SAMN13153375, study PRJNA577476) | soil metagenome | isolation source: 40 cm soil or saprolite under Garry oak tree replicate 1 | place: USA:California | collected 2016-06-15
TTGTGGGCCCGCATCGTGCAGCGCCTGCTCGCGCTTAACGCTGTCATCTGGTTCAACTGGCAGATCGGCGCGCCCGTCAAGCGATCCCTCATCGCTTACGATCACTGAGCTGCCCATATTCTCCGGTCAACGATCTAGGGGAGGCTACGCCGCGAGCACCACAGGGTCCGGAGGCGACCGCGGCCCGGACGTCGGCGAGCTGCGTCGACGACGTCGACGACGATCAGGGTGCGGCCGTCGTCGAGATAGGCGACCGGCATCATCGCGGAGCCGAGCGCCGACCCTGCCCGGGCGCGCGATCTCCGTGGTTCGCCGCGAAAGCCTCAGTGCTACGCTGAGTCCCGTGGTGCACTCGATCCCCGAGGACGACTGGGTCTCCGCCGAAGCCGAAGCGCTCCTCGACGCGACCCCTGGCCTCCGCGAGGACCTTCGTGCTGCGATGGACGAGTTGCACGCGGGGACCCTCCAGACCGTCGACGCAGCCACGGCCCGAGCGCGAATCGAAGCCCGTATCAAGTCCCGCGGCTCATCCTGAGCGGGTGCCCGAGCACCGGCGTCGCCTGACATGGCGGGACCGTGCCCTTAAAGAGCTGGAAGACCTGGCGGACGTGATGCCAGCGGCAGCGCTGACCGCCGTCGAGGCGATGGAGCGCATGGCATCGACGGGGTTCAACTACGGGCGAGCCACATCCGAACCTGGCGTCTGGTATTTCCCAACCGGGAAGATCGGCATCTACTACGCGGATAACGGGACGACGTTGACCGTGCAGGCCGCGGTGGACGCCCGGCGTCTGCGAGAACTCCCGTAGTCAAGCAGCTTTCCGAGCGTGGCACCACGTCACGCTGGCCTCCGCCGACCGACACGCCACCCGTCCCTACGGCCTCACCTCCGAAGAGGTAACCCGCTTGCGGAAACAGTTCGCGGCCTGGCCCCGCACCCCGGCACCGTCCCCGGCGTACCGCCCGCCGGTTAGGGCCCGCGTTGACGCGCCGGGGGAGTCGGACGAGTTGTAGTCTCAGCGGTGCAGCGCGTAGGGACGGCCCTGACCTGGGTCGGCCGGCCCTGGCTCGCTTTGGGGTAACCTCCGGCGGATGCGGGCGGTTCTGATCAGCGGTATCCCGGCAACGGGTAAGACGTGCTTCGGCAATTGGCTGGCCCGCTACCACGGCTTCCGGCATGTCGATCTTGAGAGCGACCCGGACCGGCCAGACCCATTCGCCATGGAGCCGCTTGCCTTCATCGACCAGACCCGCGCCGGGGAATCGGACTTGGTGATCACCTGGGGTTTCCCTCCGTGGCCGCCCTACCTGGCCAAGGTCCGGGAATTGCACTCCGCTGGCCTGGTCCCGTGGTGGTTCGATGGGGACAGGGCCGCAGCGTTCCAGAGCTTTCAGGATCGCCCCGATCATCCCGGCACCGTGCCTGCCTGGTTCATGCAACTATGGCTGATCGAGAGAGCATGGGCAGAGATCACCAGCTTGTACGGTGACCGTCTCATCAATGTCATCCGGCCAGGGCCTTCCTATCTGGATCGCGAAGAGATCTTTTCCCGGATATTCCCCTGACTGGCATCTGGGGGCCGAGGTTGCCGGAGGGGACGCTATGACACACCTCCGGCCGAGCAGGTCTGTGAGTGCGGCGTCGCTCCCAGTATTTGAGCTGGTAAGAAACGCGTCACCAGCCCGAGGGGAGAGCTAATGTCCGCTGAATCCAGCCTGACCGCTGTGGCCGTCGTCAGGGCCCTGCTCAACGAGGACACTGAGGGCCTGGCTGTCCTGCTGCCGGATGGCCTCCCTGAGCCCGGCCGCGAGCTCGTGGCCAGCCTGGCCAGCCTGGCAGTCCTCTCGGCCAAGGTTGCCGCCCGGGCCGAGGGCGTCACGGAAGGCGAGTACCTGGACAGGATCATCCGGCTCTGGACGGACAGCCCGGGGTGATACCGGGCTGGTAATGGCCGCGCAGCCGGGGCGTGCCTCAGTGCTGCGGTGGCGTAAACCCAGTGCACGCTGAACGGACGTGGTCACCTGGTGACGGCGCTTCCTTACGCCTGGTGGGCCGGCCGGCGCGCCATCGGGCATTCACCGGCCGGGCCGGCAAGGATGGCCCGCGAGTGTTGCCTACGTACACCTGGGAGGCCATCAGGCCCTAGAGACGGCTGAGGCCTGGCGCGAAGGCCAGGCCATCCAACAACCGCATACCCACTCGTTCAGATCCGCTCATGGTTGGCGCCGAGGGGCGGATCACGAACCGAAGGTCAACATCCGTGGCCACGATAACAGGCCAGCGGGCGAGTTCACTATTGCCCGCGCGAGACACGCCGAGAATTGAAGATCACCGCCCCGGAGCTTCTGAGGCGATCTCCCGCGCTGCGGCCGCGGCGGTGGCGTGGCGGTCTGTCGTGCCTGCGCTGGCCGGTACGCCGCACGTCCGGATCTCGCGTGACGGCGGCCGCACCTACCCGGCCCGTCACGCGCGGCCGCTTCCCGCGGAACCTCCGGGCCAGCCGTGCACGATCCCGGTCTTCCATCCGGCCTCGGGCACCGGGCGGATGCTGGTCCTTGACCTTGACGTGTCCCGTGCTGGCCGCGCAGCTGATGGTCCTGCTGTCCATGACGATCGTCAGCGTGGCGCCGTCGAGGTGGCCGCGCAGGCCCTGGCGATTGCCGAGCTCGTCGCCCGGTGCGGCGGCCAGGTCCTCGCCGACGTTGCGCCGACCGGCGGCCGCCATATCTACGTCGTGTTCGCCGCGGCGCTGCCCTGGCGCGAGCTGCGCGACCTCTGCAAGGCGATGGCGCTCCGGTTCCCGTCGATCGACACGGCGCCGCTGGCCAGTTTGGGTGGCCAGATCAGCCCGCCCGGCTCAAGGCATAAGTCCGGTGGCTGGAGGCTGCTGTCTACGCCCGTAGACATCGCCCTGGAGGCCATGGAGCACCCCAGCGGGCCAGAGGTGTGGAACGGGCTGCAGACGGAGTTCGCGGCCGAGTTGCAGCAGATTGGAACCGGTTCCACGGTGGAACCGGTTCCTGAGCTGGATGACACCGGCGTCCCGTGGGTGCCGCGCGTCGGCGGCCGCGCGAACCTCGGCGCTGAGCTTGACCGTACGGCCCGCACCGGCGGGTGGGACCGGTCGCGCTATGCCGACCGCAGCGCGGCGCGCATGGCGATTCTGTGCGCCGCGGCGGCGCGCGGCTGGCGGCTGGCCGATGTCCGCGCCGCGGTGGTCTCCGGCGCGTGGAAGGGGCTGCCCGAGCTCTACTACGGGGTAGGACCTGCAACGGAACCGTTTCGTACGTTAAGGCGGTTCGGCGAAGTCAGGACGGGGGTGCTGAAGGGGCCTGCGGGGGTCGTTAGCGTACATTCCGGTTCGGCCGGAGCCCGCGTGTGATCGTGGGCGGGGCGGGGGAATCGCCTGGCAGGGTGGGCGTTGGTGGCGGTGATCTTCGTGTCCGGAAGTCCTCAGTAACGGACAAGATCATTTTTGATCCGGGGGTGACCGGATCCGGCCGTCGAGGCGTCCGGAACTCAGTCCGGAATCAATGCCCTGAAACCTGCGTCAAAGGGCTGGGTTCCGGTGCATGACGCCTTCCGGGCACGAAGATCACGGCCACTGACCGTCACCCACCAGGGAGATCGCCCGGCCTTGGAGGCGATTCCGGACGACCTGCGCCGGAACCAGAACCCGCGCTAACGGGGCTCCACGGCACCAGCCTGACCTCGCCAGACAGCCGCTAATCGCGGGTTTTCGTTCCGATGCAGGTCCACCCCCGATTCGGGTTGCCGGAGCGCGTCCGTCCGTAGACGGGTCCAGAACCGGGCGATCGGTGCGCTGGTTGCGGCCACAAGGTCGTCAGGGTCCAACGGCATAGTCGGCAGGGCGCGAGGCGCCGCCGTCGCCCGTCATGGACTGTAGTTTGCGCTGCCCGCCGCTTGACGAGCGATATCCGCCGTTCTGCGTGGCTCATGGTCCGGTACCGATCAAGAAGTGGTACGGGCAGATTCGGATGTTCGGCGCGCTCATCAGTCCGGTTGCGGGCTTGTATGCCCGCCCGGAAGGGTGGCGTGCTTTGGTCGTTGTTCAGCGGGCCGGTGCGCGCTGCACTGCTGTGCAGGCTACTCGTCAGGCGGCCGCACAGGCGGCTGACGGCCGTGGCTTCGATCAGGCTCGTCAGCCTACTGCGGTGACGAGCCGGGCTCCAGGTGATGCGGGTCGGGGTTACTCGGCCCGCAGCGCGAACGCGGTGCGGGTCCTGGCCGCCCAGCCGGCCGGGGCCAGGGCGCCAGCCACCGCGATGACAAGGCCGGACACCGCGAGCAGGATCAGTTCCGGTGCGCGGTACACGTTGAGCACCGTGGCGGGCAGGCCGGTCTGCGCCGCGTTGCCCATGACCGGCAGCACGTACCAGTGCAGGATGACCCCGGCGGGGATGGCGATCAGGCCGGCGGCCAGGCCGGTCCCGGCGACGGTGCTGACCACCATGGCGATCGTCTGCCGTGGCGTCATGCCGACCGCCTTGAACACGCCGAGGTCGTGCACGCGCTCCCTGGTCTGCAGCGCCACGGTGTTGAGCACGCCGAGCCCGGCGACCACCGCGATCAGCAGGCTCAGCGTGGCGATGAGGCCCTCGATGGCGGGCAGCACCGCGCCGCCGCTGTGGTTGACGGTGACCAGGTAGCCCGCCCCGAGCGCGTGGCCCAGGGCGTTCACGTAGGATCCCACGTCGGTGCCCGGCGTCAGCGCCACCTGGTACTGGCTCGGGGCCAGGCCCGGGTCGACGGCGGACAGGGTGGAGATGGCGCCGATCATCTCCGGCTTCCCGCCGGCCAAGTCGAAGATCTCGCCGGCGATCTGGACCGTGGTGTGCTTGCCGCCGGAGGTGAGCATGTACTGATCGCCGACCTTGGTGCCGGTGTCGTGGAGGAAGGCGGTGTTCACGTCCACCTGGCCGGGACCGGAGTACCAGTGCCCGGCGATCATGGCGTAGCCGGTCCAGCTTGCGTCGCCGCCGAAGCCGGCCAGTGACAGCTGGTCTGACAGCCCGGGCACGCTGACCTGGCCGTCGGCCTCGGCGACGTAGTGCGCCGTGCCGGGCTGGGCGCGCAGCGCGGACTGCACCGCGCGCTCCTGCGCGGCCAGGCTCAGCTTGGCCGTGCCCTGCCCGTTGATCTCGACGGGACCCTGGCGTCCGGCCAGGAAGATATGCACCGGCTCGGACGCCGCGTGCGATAGGTCGGCCTGGACCCGCTCCAGCGACGTGCTCAGGCCCGCCGCGAAGATCACCGCGGTGACGCCGAACACGATCGCCGCGAGGGTGACCAGGGTGCGGCCGGGCCGGGCGAACGTTCCGGCCAGGCCGATGGTCACCGGCCGGGGCAGCTGGCGGGCGCCGCCGAGCAGCCGGTGCGCGCCGTACCCGTGGGCGGGCCGGGGCGCGCGGCCGGTCGCGATCGCCTGTACCGCGCTCATCCGTCCGGCGCGCAGCGCGATCGCCGTCGCTGTGACGCCGACCAGGCCGAGCATCGCCAGCGGCACGGCCAGGTCCGCCCAAACGGCACGGCCAGGCTGCCCACGCCGTACACCTGCGCGGTCTGGCCGAGCATCGGCACTGCCAGCAGGTTGCCTGCTGCCACGCCGGCGGCGCAGCCGATGACGGCGGGGACCGTCACCTGGAGCACGTACGCGGCCACCACTTGCGGGGGCGAGAACCCGATGGACTTCAGCACGCCGATCCGCCGGATGCCGGCCATTACCGCGCCGCTGACCACGTTGATCACGATCAGCGCCGACATCGCCAGTCCGATCAGCCCGAACACGACGATGAACGGCACCCACGGCGCGGACGAGCTGGTCGCCTGCGCCTTGGCGGTCAGCCAGGACTGCGTGCCGAGCACGCTGCCGTGCGGCAGCGCGGCGGTGACCGCGGCGATGTCCGCGTTCACCGCGGCGGTCGTCCCGGCGCTGGAGAAGCGGTACAGCATCTGCGACAGTTCCGGCGTTCCCGCGGCGTGCAGCGCGGCGATCTCGGCGGGCGTCACCCAGCCCTGCGCGGTGCCGGTGACCGACGTCGCGATGCCGACAACGGTCAGCTTTGGCGAGCCCGGCACCCCGGTCACCGTGACCTGCGAACCGACCCCCAGCTGCAGGCCCGACTGGCTGGACAACACGATCTGTCCCGGCCCCTGAGCCCAGTGGCCCGCCGTCAGCGTGAGGTCGTCGACCGGGCCGCCCGGCGAGGAGCGGCCGGCCAGGGTGAGCTGCTGATGGACGGTCATGGGAGTGCCCTTGGCATGGCCGGAAGAGACGTGGATGGACGGAGTGATCTGCGCGGTGACCGAAACGCTCGTCTCGGGAAGCGGCCCGGCCGAGGCGGTCACGCCCGGCAGCCTGGTGGTGGCGGCCAGGTCGGCCGCCGAGGCCCCGCTGACGGTGGCCGTCACGTCCGCGCCGTGCTGCGCGGCGAACGCGTGATCGAACGGCGCGTTGGAGTCGACCAGCAGGCCGAGCGCCAGCGTCGCGGCCGCGGTGGAGGCGAACACCACCAGGCCGATCACGATGGCCTGTACGCGCCGCCCGGACAGCCCGCCGCGCACGGCCCGGACGATCGGAATCGCCTTCATCTGGGTGCTCCGGTCAGGTAAGCGTCGCTGGCGATCCGGCCATCGACGATCTCGATGACCCGGCGCGCGTACCGCGCGGCCAGGTCCGGGTTGTGGGTGACCAGGATCAGCGTCTGCCCGGAGGAGTTCAGGTCGAGCAGCAGTTCGCCGATCGCCTCCCCGGTCGCCGTGTCGAGCGCCCCGGTTGGCTCGTCGGCCAGCAGCAGCGCGGGCCGGTTGACCAGGGCCCGCGCGATCGCCACCCGCTGCCGCTCGCCGCCCGACAGCCGGGCGGGGTAGGCGTCCTTGTGCTGCCCGATCCGCAGCGCCGCAAGCAGCTCACCGGCGTGGCTGCGGGCCTGGCTGGCCGGCATGCCGGCCAGCTGGGCCGGCAGCAGCACGTTGTCCATGACGGTCAGGTCGTCGAGCAGGTTGAAGAACTGGAAGATCATCCCGACCTGGCGCCGCCGGTACCGCGCGACGCCGGTCTCGCTGAGCGTGTCGACACGCTCGCCGCCGACCGTGATGGCGCCGCTGGTCGGCCGGTCCAGGCCGGCGATGAGGTTGAGCAGCGTCGACTTCCCGCTGCCCGAAGGCCCCATGATCGCTACGGACTCGCCGCAGGCAACCTCCATGCTGACGTGCGCCACCGCGGGCGACCCGTCGCTGTCATACTGTTTGCTCACGTCGGCGAGCTGCACGAGAGTATCCATGCCGGGGACGCTAAGGCCGGACCGTCGCCGTCGCGTCGGCCGCCGGAGGCAACTTGCGTACCGTAGCCGGCTGACCCGGAAGGCGCCGTCATCCCTGGGATGTACAGATCTCGGCCGGACGACCGACGGCTTTCCCGCGGCTGCGAGGGACAATGGGCACGTGGCGCAGAGTTCGCGGGGGCTGATGACGGCCGGGAGGGCGGCCCGCGTGCGGTCGGCGGCGCGGCGGCCGGTCCTGTCGGGCGTTTCGTACGCCGGCGACGTCGCGCTCGCCGCCGCGGTCACGATCGCGGCCGTCGTGACGGCGGCCAAGGGCCTCCTGTACGTCTCCCCCATCCCGCGCGCCATCGTGCTCCCGGGCATGACATACATACCCGGGCCGCCTCACTCGCAGCCGCACCTGCTGGCGGTCTCGGCCTGGGCCCTGGTCGGCGTCGTGGCGACGACCGCGCCGCTCGCGTTCCGGCGGACGTATCCGACTTGCGCGTTCGCCGTGATCCTGGTCGCGTTCATCGCCACCAGCAGCTGCTCGACCGCGATCACCGTCGGGGCGGCGATCTTCGCCGCTTACAGCGCCGTCGCCTACAGCAAGTACCGCCGGACGACGCTGCTCGCCCTGCTAGCGGGGGCAATCATCATCACGGTGGCCTATCCGGAGGCCACCGCGCGGGTAGCGGAGCGGTACACCCCGCTCCTGATACTGCTGCCCACCGTGGCCGTGGGAAACATGATGCGCATGTGGCGGGAACGGGCCGGCGAGTCCGCCGAACGGCTGCGCCTCGCGCAGGCAGAGCACGAGGCGGAGAAGCGTCGCGCCGTTGAGCTGGAACGGGCCAGGATCGCGAGCGAGCTGCACGACGTGGTCACGCACAACGTGAGCGTCATGGTAGTGCAGGCGGGTGCCGCGCGGCGGGTGCTCGAGGGCTTGCCGGGCGAGGCCTCGCTCGCCGGGGAGGCGCAGCTCGCGAGGGAGGCGCTGCTGGCCGTCGAGGGCAGCGGCCGGACCGCCATGACCGAGCTGCGGCATCTGCTCGGCCTGCTGTCGCCAGTCGAGGAGGCCGCCGCGGCTGACGCCGGGCATGGCGCGCTCCGCCCGCAGCCCGGCCTGGACCAGGCGCCCGTACTGATCGACCGCGTTTGCGCCGCCGGGCTCGAGGCCGAGCTGTCGGTCACCGGCACCCGGCGTGTCCTGCCGCCCGGCCTGGACCTCGCGGCCTACCGGATCGTCCAGGAGGCGCTGACGAACGTGATTAAGCATGCGGGCCCGGCGCGCACGGTCGTCCACGTCGAGTACCGCCCGCGTGAGCTGCGGATCACGGTTTCCGACGACGGCCGGCCGGCGGATTCCGGCGTGGCGCCCGGTCAGCCGCCCGGACCCGGCGGCCGCGGGCTGATCGGGTTGCGGGAACGGATCGCCATCTACCGCGGCGAACTGGACGCCGGCCCGCGGCTCGGCGGCGGCTGGCGGGTCAGCGCCAGAATCCCGCTGGAACCCGGGGTAGACGGCCAGGAAGAGGTCCGCACTGAAATCCCGGCGGCGGCATCGTGAGCATGGCCGCCGACTCGGAGCAGGCGCCCCGCGTGGTAATCGCTGACGACCAGAAACTGGTCCGCGGCGGGTTCCGGCTGATCCTGAACTCGGCTGGCATCCCGGTAGTGGCCGAGGCCGCGGACGGCAAGGAGGCGGTCGCCGCCGCGCTCAGGCACCGGCCCGACGTGGTGCTCATGGACATCAGGATGCCCGAGATGGACGGGCTGGAAGCGACCCGGCGCATCCTCGAATCCCGGGCCTGCCAGTACGTTCGGGTCATCGTGCTGACCACGTTCGACCTGGACCAGTACGTGTACGCGGCGCTGGCCGCCGGCGCCAGCGGCTTCCTGCTCAAGGACGTCTCGCCCGAGCACCTGGTCGCCGCCGTCCGGCTGGTGCGCACCGGCGACGCGCTGCTGGCCCCGTCGATCACGCGACGCCTGGTCGAGCGCTTCGCGCCGCGGCCGGCCGGACCTCGCGTGAGAGGCCGGAACCTCTCCGTCCTCACCCCCCGCGAGCTTGAGGTCCTCGGCCTCATCGCCCGGGGCATGTCCAACGCCGAACTCGCCTCGGCGCTTACGCTCAGCGAAGCCACAGTGAAGACGCACGTGGCGAGGATCCTCGCCAAGCTCGACCTGCGCGACCGCGTGCAGGCGGTCGTCCTTGCCTACGAGACCGGCCTGATCTCCCCCGCCCCTCCCGAGCCCGGCTAGATTGGGGTCGTGGTCATATCCGGCCGGGATTTCTCGATAAGCCCTGAGCCGCAGGTCCGGGTCCTGGACTATTCAGCCGAAGATTAGCGGTAAGCCGTGAGGCTGGGGCGCAACTGGGGAGAGTTCCGCGGCTGTGGTGGAGGGGTGCGGTCTTGCTGCCCGAGAATCACGGATACCCCCCGATAGCGAGGCTCTCCGGCCGGGTCGGTCAGCGGGGTTGGTCGCGGGTGGTCCAGCCGTGTTTGGTGATGAGCTTGGCCAGGGCGTGGCGGAGCTGGTTGATGCGGTCGGCGGCGTCGGGTCCGCGGATGCCGATGGTGATGGTGGAGTCGGTGGCGTGGTAGGTGGTCGCTCGTCCTTCGGCGGCGGTGCGGGCGGCGGCGTGGATACGGCCGCGCAGCGCGATGAGGTTGCCCGGGTCGGTGCGGTGCAGGCCGTCGATGGTGAGATAGCACAGGAACGGGCCGGGGTCGGTGAGCGGCCCTTCGGGCAGGCCTTCGGTGAGGGCCTGGCGGATCTTGTCCCGGTCGCTGTTGCTCATCGGGCGGCGGCCGAGCCAGTCGGGCCATCCGTCGGGACGGATCGGGACGGTGGGGGTGGCCGGCGGCGGTTGCTCGGCCGGCTCTGCCTGTGGCTGCTCGCCGGGCGTGGCCGAGATATGGTCGTCGGCCTTGCCAGGGAGAAGATGTCCTTGTTGGCGGAATTCCAGTTCTCCACCACGTTCAGGCCCTCGTGGATCGCCCGGCGTAGTTCGACGCGGGGGTCGGCTCACTCCCGGCCAGGGCCCAGGAGATCAGGGACCGGGCTCATCCCGATCGCGGAGCGGAGACGGGCGGCGCGGCGGCCGACGCTGACCAGCAGGGCGGTGGCCACATCCAGCGCCTGCACGCTTCCACGAGGGTCGTCGTCGACGGTGACCGCCCCCAGAAAGGACAGCAGTGCCTCGGTCGCGGCCGCCGCCGGGACGGCCAGGTCCCACATCAGCTCATCGAGAAATCCCGGCCGGATATGACCACGACCCCGGTCAGCTCCCGGCCGTCCTGCCCGCCCGGGCCTCAAGCCCAATACTCACCCCAGGGCCGGCCCAGCCAGCAGGACCCCGCAGACAGCGGCAGGGCACGGGGCCAGCGCCCGGTCACCGCCCGAGCCAGGGGTGACCGGTCCCGCCGCCCGGCACGGCAACGGCCCCGCGCCCCTTCCCGGCTCGTCACGAACGTCGCGGCGCGACGGTCATCGCCCGCCGACGGAACGAAGAAAAGAAAGGAACATGTCATGAACACGCCACTGATCCGCCATCCGGACGGCAACGGCGCGTCCGCGGAGGCCGTCCCGGCCGTCCCGGCCGCTGCGGGCGCATCGGACGGGTACCCGCTGCCGGCCACCTGGCGCGGCATCGGCGCCCAGGCAGCCGCCGCGCTCGGCATGTTGACCGGGCTGTGGGTCGCCCTCTCCCCGTGGTTCATCACCCTGCAGTACGCCGGGGGCAACGCCGCCGCCGTCAACCTGATCTCCGGGCTGGCGGTGGCCGCCGCCGGCGCCTTCGCCCTGGCCGGCCCGCGCGGGTTCGCCGACCTGCAGTCCGGCAGCGCGCTGCTCGGCGCCTGGCTGATCATCGCCGGGCCCATCCTCAACCACAAGCACCCCATCGCCGACTCGATGTACTGGTCCAACAGCTGGGCCGGCGGGGTGCTGATCGCCCTGGCCGCCGCCAGCCTGGCCGCCGTCACCCTGCGGCGGCCGGCCCGCCGCTGACCACCCGGACGGTGCGGGTCCTGACCGGGGGCCAGGACCCGCACCCCGGGCCGCCGGACGGCCTCGCGCCGCGAGATCCGCACCGACGGCAATCCCGCAGTTCAGGAGCATGCTATGAGCCTTAACCACCACCATCAGCGCCAGCTGTACCGGATCGAGACCGGCCTGCACGGGGCGGACCCTCAGCTCGCCGCGATGCTGGGCATATTCGGCAAGCTCTCCGCGGGCCAGGCGATGCCCTCCTGGGAGCAGGTGCCCACCAGGCGGGACCGCATTCAGCAAGCGGCCGCCCTGACCGCGCAGGCGATCACCCTTGCCGCCGCGGCCGTCGGCCTGCTGCTCGGCGCGATCCTCGCCCTGCTCATCGTCGTCGGCACGCGTCACCGCCGCCGCCGGCCCGCACCCGGGCCCGAGCGCACCCGCCGCGGCCGGGGAGCCGACGGCCGCCCGGACCCGGCCGGTCAGAGCTGACCGCTGATGACCACCAGCACGGCCGGCCGCGCGGCGGGCGAGCCGCGCACCGCGTTCGTGCTGGCAGGCGGCGCCGCCCTGGGGGCCATGCAGGCCCTCGAGGAACAACGGAGCGAAAAGTACCGGCACGCCCTGATCGCCGTGGTCGGTATCGGTGTTCGGGCAGGTCAACTGGGCGGGACCGATGCCTGGCTCTCGTCCCACCTGGTATCTCACGCATGAATATGCCGGCCGTGATCCAACTTGTGACCTGCAGAAACTCCAGGTAGCGCCACTCACCGTTCCGTTGTTTCTCGAGGGCCGATACCGCGGCCCGGTACTTCCGCTCCGGATCAGCGGAGAACGCCGCCGTCATCGAGCGGATCTTCGATCACTGACTAGAGGCCCAGGGGAACGAAAGGTCACGGTGAGGAGCGCGGCCGGGCCGGGCTTGGGTGTTGGCGGCATCCCTATCTGGTTATAGCCCGGCGACTTCGGACATCGCCCTTTTGGCTACAGACCCTTCTGACCGATCCGCGGGCTCCAGAGCTGCCGTGATCGACCGACATCCTCGCCCGAGGCTCACGGAGCGTGACGATCTGTGCGGCAAGCTGCCAGTTGCGGCTCAGTTGCTGACGCATGCAGATCTGGCCGGTATGTGCATGCCGGTTGTCATGGCTGCCGGGCACCAGTCCTGCTTGGTCTTTCGGCTGTGTTGGCTGGTTTCTAGTCTGCTGGGCAGGAGCGTGTTGCGACGCTGACCCTGCACGCCGAGGTCCTGCTTACGGGCTGGGAGAGGGCGGGCCGGGCTGTCCGCGCTGGTGATCTCGCGGACGGCCCGGGCCCGCCCTTTGGCCGGCTGGTCAGCCGGTGGTGGTGCCGATCTCTCGCCGGACGGTCAGTGCCGCGCCCGCGCCGGCCAGCACGGCCGCAT
>WNGJ01030695.1_pt1 | contig 12685 bp, 19 predicted proteins | sample 5400611 | NCBI WGS metagenome assembly WNGJ01 (sample SAMN13153375, study PRJNA577476) | soil metagenome | isolation source: 40 cm soil or saprolite under Garry oak tree replicate 1 | place: USA:California | collected 2016-06-15
GATTTCATCTACGTTCCCACACCCGACGTCGACGCCGAGGCCCAGCGTCAGGTCGACACGCTGGGCGCCCGGCTGGTCTGGAAGGTCCGCGGCATGGGCACGACCGTCGCCTGCCTGCGCGTCGGTGAGCCAGGCCCAGCCATTCTGCTCTCCGGATACCTACACGGCACCGGCCCGATCCTGGTGTATCGCGTCGAGGACTACGCCGCCACCGCCCGCCAGCTCCGCGAGCGAGGCGTGACCCTGCACGAGCTGGAGATCCCGCACGGTCCGTGCGCGAGCTTCACGGTCGGCGGCGGCCAGCGGTACGCGGTGTACCAGCTCGTCCGACCCGAGGCGATCCACCTCTTCGAGGGCCGCATCGACCCGTAGGAACCCACTGCGAATCGGCGGTCCTGGGCTCGAGTACCGGCGGCGTCGCTACCCGCCCGCCGCCCGCGCGTTCCACGCACGAACTTCCTGCCCCACAGGAATTCCTGTCACGGCGTCCGCGACTGCCGCGATGACGTATGGTGCGCGGCTTACTGTCCGGCCCGCTGTTGAACTTCGGGTGGCGATCCTGGGTTCCACATCGTCGTGGAGCTGCGTCAGATCGACGAGGACGAGCCCTGCAGCGCGCCGAAGAGCTCACCGACCACGCCGTCGCGCTGGAATCCGGGGCCGCCTGACACGATCAGCGCATGAGCCGCACCTGGCTGTCCATCCGCGTCGATCTCGTCGAGGGGCGTGGCCAGCACTTCTGGCCACGCCCCGGCAGGATCTTCGCGACCGCCCGCAGCCACAGCTTCGCTCAACTCGCCGAGGCGATTGATGATGCCTTCGCCCGCTGGGACCGCGCCCACCTGCACCAGTTCACCGTGACTGGCGGGCACCGGATCGGAAGACCTGACTGGGAAGACGAACCCATCGACGGCCTGATCGACGCACGCGAAACGACCGTTGGCCAGTTCCAGTCCGGCGCGCAGTTCGTCTACGAGTTCGACTTCGGTGACAGCTGGACTCACCTGTGCACCATCGGCGAACGCCGCATCGATCCTGTCGAGCAGTTCGGCGTCATCCCGGACCATCCGCGGCCCTACTGGGGTTGGGGTGCGATCCCAGACCAGTACGGTCGCGGCTGGGACAGTGACGATGGCGGAACACCCCCGCCGCCGGACCCCGGACTGGCCGACCTGCCACCGCTTCGACCCGGGTGGGGGCCCCAGCCGGGCTGATAGCTTCAACCCGCACCAACCCAGGACACGCGAACCTCGGGCTAATGGCCGGGGACAGCGCGTCCGCTGGAGCAGTCGCAGTGTCACGAACCGGCGACCATGCCCGACCGGCTCTGCGAGCGAACGACCAGGTCAGACCACGTGGACGAGATTCTCGGCACCCACACGTGGAAGTGGTCGACCACGAGTTGGGCGTGCGGCAGGATTCGTCGGACCGCGGACACGAACACGGTGCACATGTCGATCGCCACGTACCGGACCCGGTCCCGCCAGGCCGCCGGCTGAGTGGCCAGCCAGTACGCGACGTCGTCGCCGGTGCGGCCCTCGACCTGCCCGAGCATCCCCTGACCACCGCTGACGTCGGTGAACCCGACATGCCAGCGGTCGGCCAGCACCCGGGCCTTCGCGGTCTGACTCGCCGCCGGTACCGGCTGCGGCAGCACGGGTTCGGGCGCCACGGGTTCGGGCGCCACGGGTTCGGGCGCCACGGGTTCGGGCCGGTGCGACCCACGCCGGCTCGGGCGCCGCGTCGGGCGCCGGCTCGGGTACTGCCGGGTCGGGCTGCTCGGCGGCGGGTCGCCACCGCGGACGGCCCCGGCGGACCTCGTCGATCCCCAGCACCTCCACCGGCGCCGGCCTCGCCTCGGTCAGCGGCCCGGCCTGCACCCGCAGCGAGTCCATCACCGTCGGCCAGGACAACCCCAACTGCCGGGCCGAGGCCACCACCGTGGCACACGTCCCGTCCACCACCCGGTCCCCGGCTTCCTGCCGCAGCCGAGTCGTGATCCGTGCCCGGGCGGGGATCTGCGGCACAGACTCGGTGAACGAACCCCGCCCGCACAGCCGCTCCCGGCAGTACCAGCGGCGCTTGACCCACACCAGCCGCAACCCGCTCACCCCGTACGGCAGATCCCGCGGCCGGCTGCGCACCACCTCCTTCACCCGCGCGGAGAGCACCCCACAACTCGGGCACGCCCGCGCCGTCTCGTCCGCGGTCACCACCCGAACCACCCGACTGCCGTCCGCCGCCCGCTCGACCCGCGCCACCCCCAGCCCGTCCAGATCCAGCAGCACCGTCGCCGCATCCACCGCAGTCGTATCGTTGTCCAAGCCCGCAGCCCCACCGGTGTCGTGATTGCGTCAGAACAACCATGATCACCATGGGCTGCGGGTCACTCACATCACGACACGCCGACCATCCCAACCACAACAACGTCACACACGGTCACCAACCCGGCAGGCGGCTCCCAGGCCCCACCCCGCTTAACTTCGAAGACCCGCCATATGGCAAGCGCCCTGTCGGCCGGGTCGGGCGGTGGAGCTCGCTCGGCAGTCCCGCCGCCGTCGAGCACAACACCCGGCTCAGCCACGCTCGTGCCTCCAGGTCAACGACGGCCTCTTGCTCTCCAAGAGCCGAAGCCCCCAGCTCGTGGACCGCACCGACGCCGCCCGGATCGACTGGGGCAAGGACCGCGACGAGGCGTTGGCCGCGGCACACCATCCGGGGGTTATCCGAGTGCGAGCCTGAGGGCGACGAGGATCGTGAGAATGCCGAGGAATGCGGCGATCGCCACGATACCCAAACTGACCGCTGTCTCGAACCTTCGCAGTGGATCCTTGTCCAGATTGCCGCCACCATCGAGCGCGGCGACCTCGTTCTTGCCGCTCTCCAGGTCCAGCTGCAATCTTGTGGCTTCCGGCACCGAGCCCCGTCCAGCACCTGGGTGGTCCACGCCCCGTCGGGGTTGGCGGTGACGCCGAGGATGTGCACGTATCGGGGTAACTGGTCAGGTCATGGAGTTGCGGGCAGCCAGGGGTGGCCCTCGGCGAGCATGACGAGGGTGTCGAAGAAGTGTTTGCCGTGTTTGGCGGCGGTGGACAGGTAGCTGCGTATAGCGCAGAACTGTTCGGCTCCGGTGAGGGTGCGGAGGCAGCCGGACACCTTCTGTCTCAGTTTGATCATGCGGATGTCGCGTTCGGAGCCGTTGTTATCGGGCGGTATTCGCCGGTCGGTGGTGAACCGCAGGTAGTCGTCTTGCCGGTCGAGCAGTCTGTGGGCGAGCGCGTTGTGCTTCTTCATCAGCTTGCCGGAACGCGCTGCGGTCTGGGTGATGCCGATCTGCGCTGCCGAGCGGTAGAGCCGGACCTGGGTGTCCAGAGCGTCAGGATCGACGGCGTCGGCGCCGGCGGTGATTGCCTGGTCTACCAGCCGTTGCATGGCCACGAGCGCGTCAGCGGCCTGGGTGGCCCAGCACCAGTCGGCATCAGGCCCGGCGGCGTCGGTTACGGCGGCCAGTTCGCGCTGGGCGTGCGCACAGCAGAGTTGATGCTCGATGTCGGCGTAGGTGTCATACGGGGCCCACGCGTCGTGCACCGCGACACCCCGGAAGCGGCCGAGGACGCCGGCGTCGTCGATGCCCTTCCTGCCGCGTTTGGGGTGGCAGGTGATCAGGGTGTACTTGCCGGTACGGGCGCAGTGCACCCAGTGCAGCATGCCCGCCACCCGCAGACCGGTCTCGTCGAAACCGGCTACCTCCGATCCGGCGATACGGTCTTTGACCTGGTCGAGGAACTCGTCCAGCCCGTCGGCGGCGCGCTGGGTCATGGTGGCCACAGTGCCTTCCGAGACCGGGGCGCCGAACAGCTCGGACAGCGCCAGCGCGGTGCGCTTCTTCGACAGGAACTGCCCGACATACAGATAGAGGATGATCGCGGTGATCCGCGGCCCGTACTGCACCGGCGCGGTCACGCCCGCCGGTGCGCTGCCGCAGGTCGTCGCCCCGCACGAGCAGCGGCGCGCGATGAGTTGGTGCTCGGTCACCTGCACCGTCAGCGGCGGCAGGTCGAACACCTGCCTCCTGTCCATCCCCACCTCGGGCGCGTCCGCGAGGTCCGCCCCACAGCCAGAGCACCTGCCCGGCTCGTGCCGCTGCCGCCTGTTCGGGTCCTCCACCAGCGCCAGCGTCGACCCCGGATGCCCAGGTTGCCCACCCGGCTTGCGGCCGCTCCTACCCCGCAGCGACCTCGCAGCCGGCTTGGCGAACGGCGAATCCGACGACGGCGGCCTCGACGAGTTCTGCGAGCTCTGCCCCAGCCGCGCCCTCAACTCAGCAACCTGAGCCTGCAGCGTCTCGACCATCGCCCGAAGCTCGGCGTTCTCCGCGGCGAGCTCCTCATAGGACGGACGTCGATCGGCAGGCACCACACCATGATCGACAAGACGCCGGCAAGATCAAGTAGCCACGCCGGAGACCTGACCAGTTACCTTGCCGGTACGGGCGCAGTGCACCCAGTGCAGCATGCCCGCCACCCGCAGACCGGTCTCGTCGAAACCGGCTACCTCCGATCCGGCGATACGGTCTTTGACCACTGCCGCCAGCTCCCGTTGCCGCACCGGGTCGGCGCCGGGGTATCCGGGGCGCAAGATCGTACCCGGGGTGACCAGCCGGTGGTTCTTCACCGTCGTCGGCAGCCGTCGGATCAACGCGGCCAGGATCGCCCGGTCCGCCCAGTCCAGCCGCGGCCTGGGGTTCCCGCGTCGCAGGACGGCGACCTCGTGGCGCAGCACCCAGCAGTTCGGCGTCCTTGGAGGCGGTGGAGCGGGCGAGCAGCACCAGCCAGCCGACCAGCCGGGCAAAGATCAGATAGAGCAGCCGAACCGACACGGCGCACGATCACCCAGCAGTCACAGGGTCGCCCATCGACGCAGGTCGCAGGCGCGCGCCGACTTCTGGAACCCCACAGGGCCGGCCAGGCGCCGATAGCCTGTTCTGGTGGCCACAGAGGTCGTGACGGTGGTCGCCCGCGCTCGCGAGTTCGCGCAGCGGGAGCGCCGGACGATCCTCGGCATCGCCGGCCAGCCCGGCGGCGGCAAGTCGACGCTCGCGCAGAGCGTGGTCGCCGCCGCTGGCTCCGCCGCCGTCCTCGTCCCGATGGATGGCTTTCACCTCGCGCAAGCTGAGCTCGTGCGGCTCGGCCGGCGCGACCGCATGGGCGCACCCGACACGTTCGACGCGCTCGGCTACATCGCGCTGCTGCGACGGCTGCGCGACCGCACCGAGGAGGTCGTCTATGCACCGGAGTTCCGGCGTGACATCGAGGAGCCGATCGCCGGCGCGATCGCCGTCCCGCGCGCAACGCCGCTCGTCGTGACCGAGGGCAACTACCTGCTCGTCCCGGATGCACCGTGGGCCGGCGTTCGCCCGCACCTGGACGAGTGCTGGTACGTCGACCTCGACGAGGCCACCCGGCTACGGTGGCTCATCCAGCGCCACGTCGACTACGGCAAGACGCCGCAAGCCGCGCACGACTGGGTGCACCGCAGCGACCAGGCCAACGCGGCCGTCGTCGCGGCCACACGCAACCGGGCCGACCTCGTCGTCCGCCTCCCCGTGCCCTCAGGCGAAGGGTAGGACTGGCGACCAGCGCGTGAGGCGCTCAGGGGGAGCCGCCTGTCGGAACCGAACCGACGACCCATTCATTACGCTCGCTGACAGCGGCCTCTGAGTGCACCGCCCGTGGGGCGGCGGCGGACCGAGCCGACCGAGGACCAAGCCGGCCGAGGACGTAGTGTGACGCGTCAGAGGTGAAGCCATGTCGGGGCAGGTGCTAACCGAGGTCAGCGCGGTAGTGGCGATTGAACGCGAAGCCGTCCTGCTGTCTGCTTACCGTGATCTCCTCGCCCAACCGATGCCGGATGGATTGGTACGTACCGAACTTCTACGCGGCCAAGACGGTCATTGGCGTATTCAGACCCTGTGGCAGGACCGCGCGGCGCTGGACGCAATGCGGGGTGGCCCGCAGCCGCCAGCGGCACCTGAACTCTTCCGGCAGCTGGGCGCCGATCCCGTGCTCACCGTATTTGAGGTCGCCGAAAGCCATCCCTCGCCGGTCGACCACGCCTGAGCTGCGGGCGCCGATTCACCGGGCTGGCGTCGATCCGGCGAGCGCCAGGGCGATCGCCAGTGCGCGATTACCCGGTCCCCCCGTGCACCCCAGCGGCGTCCGTACCGGCGCTGCCGGCGTGCCCGGACGCGCCGCCGTTCCGCCGGCCACGCGAAACGCGTTACTAGTGAGCATCCCGCCCGGGGTGCGGTACGGCCGGATGTATGGCGCAGAGCGCGCCTCCGTGAGGACCTCTGGGCTCAGTCGGGAGTCGAAGTCGACACCGTCGAGCCACGGCTAAGGGGCGGACTCCGCCGCTGGTTCGGCGAAGCCGCGATTGGACAGCACGATCCGCACGAGTTCGCACACCGCCCCCAAGGCCTTGCCAGGTGCCGATCTATCACATCATCTCGGCGATGGCGATGCTGTCGGTCGTGCCGACGCTCGCTGAGCATCCGCTCCCCTCGCTCCTCGCTGCGGGCGTCCGCTGCAGCGTCAACGCGGACGACCCGCTGCTGTTCGCGACCGACCTGCTGCAGGAGTACGAGTGCTGCCGCCACGTTCTCCACCTCGGCGACGAGCAGTTGGCGGCCACCGCCCGTACCTCGCCCGAAGCGTCCGCCGCGCCGGCCGAGACGCTGGGTGCGGCTCTCGTCTCTATCGAGGCCTGGCTGCGGGGGCCGTCGTAGCGCGTCCTTACGTGCCCTGCCAAGGGGCGCGAGCGGTAGCGAAGCACCCGGTGGATCACCGAGCGTCCGGCCGTGACGGCCCGGACACCGCGCCTGCGCTGAGGTGAGGGGGTAGGTGGACTGGCTCGTCGTCGAGGCCGCCGCGGTGATGACGCGTCGTTCCCATGACTCTCCCGCCGACGCCGCCCGGCTGTGTGTTCAGAGCCCGCTCGCGAGCAGCGCGCCGAGGGCGCGCATCGCTGCCGGGAAGGCGTGGTCGGGAGGTGTTGCGTACCCGACGATGAGCGCCTGCGGGCCGCTGTAGGTACCGTGCCGGTAGGGATCGAGGCCGTGCAACCCGATCGAATGCTCCTCGCCGAGCGCGAGGAGCGCCTGTTCGGTCGAGCGTTCCGGAAGCTCGAGGACTGCGTGGAGGCCCGCCGCGACGCCTCGGATGCGGACCTGGGATGTGGCTTGGCCGATCGTCGTTATCAGCCGGTCGCGCCGGCGCCGATAGGTGGTGCGCATCCGCCGCACATGTCGGTCGAAGTCACCGGCGTCGATCAGCTGGGCAAGCGCGAGCTGGTCGAGGGCGGGCGAGTAGCGGTCGGCGATACTTCTGATCTCGACTGCCGGTCCGAGCAGGGCGGGCGGCAGCGCGAGCCAGGCCAGGCGCACGCCAGGTGCGAGCGTCTTGGCGGCCGTGCCGGCGTAGACGACGCGCTCGGGATCGAGTCCTTGCAGTGCGCCGACCGGGCGGCGGTCGTAGCGGAACTCGCCGTCGTAGTCGTCCTCGACCACGAACGCGTCGTGACGGGCGGCCCAGGCCAAGAGCGCAGAGCGCCGTCGCGGTCGCATCGTTGCCCCCAGTGGGAACTGGTGCGCCGGGGTGACGAGGACGGCGTCCACCGCCGCCGCGTCGAGCCGGTCGACGATGAGCCCGCCGTCGTCGACCGGGAACGGGACGATCTCGAGTCCGGCCGCGCGGGCGATCGGCGGGTGAAGCCAGACGGACGGGTCCTCGATCCCGAGACGGCGTGCGCCCCGCACGCGTAGGACGTCACAGACGAGCTTGAGGCCCTGCGAGAAGCCGTTGCAGACGATCAGCCGCGAAGAGGGCGCGACGGCGCCGCGGGCGCGAGCAAGGTAGGTCGCGAGGGCCGCTCGCAGCTCCGGCCGGCCGCGTGGGTCGCCGGAGGCGAAGACCGCGGGTCCTGCCTGCGCGAGTGCGCGGCGAAGCGCGCGCAGCCAGAGCGCGCGGGGGAAGCTGGAGAGATCGGGTGTGCCGGGACGAAGGTCGAAGCGAAGCGCCGCCGCCGACGGTTCCTCGTCGCCACCGACCGTCCCCACGGCGGCACCGGAGCCGACCCACGTTCCCGCACCCCGCCGGGCGACCAGGTAGCCGGCCGCGGTCAGCTGCGCGTACGCCTCGGTCACCGTCGAGCGGGCCAGGCCGAGATCACGCGCGAGCACCCGCGAGGAGGGAAGCGCCGTTCCGGCCGGCAACCGGCCGGCACGGACCGCCTCGCGCAGCGCCTGCTCGAGCGCCACCCGGCGTCCGCGGCCCGGCGGGAGCTCGAGCAGCAGATCGAGGGCGGAACTGGTCCGAGAACTTCGCATCCAACTGGACTTTATCCCAGTCCAGCCCGGCCGTACCTTCCGAGCATGGCTACCGATGCCACAACCATGGAAGCGCGGATCGACATCCACGCCGGGGCGCCGGAAGCCTACGAGGCGATGACGGCGCTCGACTGTGCGGTCGGCCTCGACGAGAAGCTGCGCGTGCTGGTGAAGCTGCGCGCCTCGCTGGTCAACGGCTGCGTCTACTGCATCGATCTGCACAGCAGGGAGGGACTCGAGGCAGGCGAGAGCGAGCAGCGGCTGTTCGGCCTTGCCGCCTGGCACGAGTCGCCCTACTTCACCGCTCGCGAGCGTACCGCCCTCGCCCTGACCGACGCCGTCACGCTCGTCGCCGACGGCCACGTTCCCGACCAGGTCTGGGAGGAGGCCAGCCGCCAATTCGACTCCGGCGAGCTCGCCAGGCTCGTCTGGACGATCACCGTCATCAACGGCTGGAACCGGATCGCGATCAGCACCCGCATCCCGCCCGCTAGGGCAGGATCGCGCGAGAGGAGCGAGACGGGTGAACGTTGAGTTGGCGATCGCCGGGCTGGCCTGCTTCGTCCTCGCATTCGGCCACATGACGGTCGGTCTGCGCTGGGTCCTGCCCAGTCTCCGGGCGGCGCGTCTGCCGAGCACACCGTTTGGTCAGCCGCTCGGCATGGTGCGCTTTACGTGGCACGTAGTCAGCCTGATGCTCCTCGGCTTCGGCGTCCTCCTCATGACACTCGCCTGGGCCACGGACGCCGATCCGAAGACTCTGCTGCTGCGCTGGTTTGCCGCGCTATGGCTTGCTGCTGCGGCACTGGCCTTCTGGAACGCGCGCCGCCGTCCGCGCAGCCTCCTGCGTCTTCCGGTGCCATTGGTCAACGTGGTCATCGCGGTGATGTGCTGGACAGCGACCACGTGAGCATTCACCCGTTCGTCCTACCGGCCGCGAGCGGCGCGAGTCGGGCGGCGCTCGGCGAACGCCCCCGCACGTCCGCGCTCGCGGCGGTGAACGCTGCGCCAAACCCGGGGTGAATCGCGGGCCGGTCACAGAGGAAGCGCCTGCGCAACGCGAGAGCCATCCGTCTCGACTCGGCGAACCGATCACGACCGTCGGCGGCGGAACCGCTGGCCTCGCTGCAGCGATCAGCTGCGCCGAGGCCGGTTTCGGGGTGCGCCTATACGGTCGCCGAGGTGAGGTGGACGGCGGTGGAGGGCCGGCCCGGCGGGCGTCTGCCGCCGAGGCCGCCGGAACAAGAGGGTAAGGAGGCACGCATGGGTGCTAACGAGAGCGTGGCGATCGTGCTGGAGGCGTTCAGGGCGGTCGAGCAACGCGACCAGCAGCGGCTGCGCGAGCTCTACCACCCCGAGGTCGAGTTTCACTGGACACCGTCGTTGCCGTTCGGCGGATCGTCGCGCGGCGGCGTCAAGGACCGGCCCGGCCCCAGCTGGTCGGAGGTCTGGGAACCACTGCAGCCGACCGAGGCGCAGCGCCGCATGGACCCCCGCGTGGTCGCCGCCACCGACAAGGAGGTCGTAGTGCACTGGCATCAGCGCGGCGTCAGCACCAGCGGGGAGCGCTTCGACGGCGAAGCCCTCGGCCTCTACGAGGTGCGAGACGGGAAGTTCGCCCGCGCACAGATGTTCTACTTCGACGCCGTCGCCGTGCAGCGCTTCCTCGCCGCGGCCGGAGCCGAGGCGAGCCATCAGTCAGCGGAGCCAGCCGTCACGCACTGACGGACGACATGGCGGCAGAGATCAGCCAGCGTGACCATGATCGACCCACACGCAACCCGGTCTCCGCGGTCTCCGTGGCGTCCACCCGATACGCGACGCCCCGCGGAAGCCCGGCACCTCCCGCTCCAGCCAGATCCGCAGTACGAGCACCGCTCCCTGCGGAGGCGCAGCTGCCATGGCCTGGCTCTCACCTCGCTTGTGACATCGACCGGACCAGGCCGAGCTTGGCCCGAAGGCCGCGGAGGCGGTGGCGCTGCTGGCGTTGGTGGCCGGGCAGGACGTCGAACCGGTCGCCGGATCGGACGGCACCGATGGGCGGTGGCGGATCGCGACGAGAGTCGTCCCGGACCGGGTGATCTCGACCGTCGATGCGGACGCGCGGCACGCGCACAAGACGGTGTCCCGCCGGCAGGACGGGTTCAAGGCCCACCTGGCGTCGAGCCGGACACCGGACTGATCACCGACTGCGCGCTGACCAAGGCATCCCGGTCTGGCGGCCGACGGCGAGCCGGTCAGCGAGGCGAGCATCGGGTTGGCGCTGCTGGAGGCAGAGGCCGACCCGGTGCGGGTGCTGGCCGATTCCGCCTACGGATCCGGACAGTTCCGCGCGGAACTGATCGATCGCGGGCATGCCGACCTGGTCAAGCCTGCCCCGCGCCGCGGTCCCGGGCGGGTTCACCGTCGACGACTTCACCGTCGACCACGCCGCCGGCACCGCGACCTGCCCCGCCGGGGTGACTCGCCGGATCAGCCGCACCGGCATCGCGCCGTTCAAGGCCGCGTGCAGCAGTTGCCCACTGCGAGCCAGATGCACGACCAGCGCCACCGGCAAGAGCCTGAAGATCCGCCCGCACGACGCGCTGCAACGCGCCGCCCGCACGACCGCCCGTGACCCGGTCTGGCAGGCCGAATACCGCCAGCACCGGCCCATGGTCGAACGCACGATCGCCTGACTGACCCGCGGCAACCGCAAGCTGCGCTACCACGTGTCAGCCGCCGCTGAGGACGACGACGTAGCGCCGCTCGGACGCCGTTGAGCGTGCGGATCGGGCTGTGGCGGGGCGGGTCGGGTTGATCTCGTTGGTCGGCGCCGCCACCGTGACGATCTTCGGGTCGGGGTGGGCCACGGCCCTCCCGCTCTTCTTCTTGGCCGGAGTCGCGCGGGAGGGCCGTGTGGTTGCGCTCGGAGGGGCGGTAGAGACGGATGTTGATCGAGTCGAGGAACGCCTCAGTTCGGGGCGTTTGGCGGATCCGGGGTGCTCGGGTGTGCTGGCGGGATGGGCGGCGAGGACGATCGGCAGATGGGAGATCGGACCCGCACGTAAGCTGCTGTCTCGGCCGGCCGCGCAAGCGATGACGGTGGTCGTCGCCGATCGGCGAAAATTGCGTGTCCGACTGGGGGCGGGGAGCGGGTGGTTGACACCTTTGAGGCCGTCGCCGTCGCGGCTCTGGCTTTGCTTCCCGGCGCTCTGTACATGTGGGCTCGCGAGCAGCGGACGGGCCGGTGGGGAGTCGGCCTGGCCGATCGCTTCTTGCGGTTCGTCGGCGCCTCCGCCCTGCTCCACGTCTTCTTGGCGCCGCTGACGTACTACCTCTATGGCGAACTCATTCGTAGCGGTCGGGTTGCCCGCGCCGAGCCGCTGTCTTGGTGGTACTGGCTCCTCGCTGGGGGCTATGTGATCGTTCCCATTGCGGCTGGGCGCATCGTGGGGACGGGGGTTCGGAAGAATTGGCGTTGGGTCCGCTTGGTTGGCGACACTCACCCGGCGCCTCGGGCCTGGGACTTCCTGTTTGCCCGGGACGGTCTCGCGGGCTGGGTCATCCTGAGGACCAAAGACGACCGGTGGCTCGGAGGGTTCTGGGCGGAGGCAGACCGAGGCGGCCTCCAGTCCTACGCGAGCGGCTACCCGGACGCCCAGGAGCTCTACCTGGTGGAGGAGTTCGGCGTCGACGACGGCAAGATCGTCGTGGACAAGGAGGGTGATCCGGTGACGCTCGGTCGCGGCCTTCTGGTGAGGTGGGACGAGATCGCCTACCTTGAGTTCATCCAGGCGGCTGAAGACCCGGGGAGCGGCTCGTGACCGGCGCCGAACCGACCCAAGACGTGGGTCCGGGCGTTGTCTGCGAAGGACCCAAGAGCATCAAGGACGGTGGCTACCCCGCTCGCGGGAACCTTGCGAGCCGGTTCCCGAAGCCTCCTGCTGCGGCGACCGAACAACCGAGCACTCAGCCCGCAGGCCCCGCCGAGCTCACCGCCAAGCCCGTCGCGGATGCGCCGACAGCCGAGAGGAACTGAGAGCCATGGCCGACTCGTCCCCCGCGCGGCCCGACCCCCCGACCGAACGGCGCGGGGGGTACGCGGCGAACGGTGTGAAGGTCAGCGACCTGCCGAAGCCGCCGAAGGAAGCGACGGTCAACCCGTCCGCAGATCCCGCCCCCGGAGGACCCGCGACGACTGCCCAGAAGTCGTAGCCGCAGGACAGCCACTGAGTTCGATCGTCCGGACCGGCCGTCCACCCCTTGGTGATCTTGTCGGTGGTGTACCTGCTGGTCCGTCGGCTGCTGGAGCTGGTG
>WNGJ01006134.1_pt1 | contig 12683 bp, 11 predicted proteins | sample 5400611 | NCBI WGS metagenome assembly WNGJ01 (sample SAMN13153375, study PRJNA577476) | soil metagenome | isolation source: 40 cm soil or saprolite under Garry oak tree replicate 1 | place: USA:California | collected 2016-06-15
CGATCATCCGCTTGAAGTTGTCCTGGGCCAGCGCGACCAGCGCCCCGTACACGACCGACACCACGCCGATGATGACGAAGACGAGCGCGTAGTGCCGCCAGGTGCCGGGCAGCATCGGCATCGCGATCCGCACGAACCCGTAGGTGCCCATCTTCAGCAGCACCCCGGCCAGGATCGCCGACCCGGCGGCGGGGGCGTCGGTGTGCGCGGGCGGCAGCCAGGTGTGAAACGGCACCACCGGAGTCTTGACCGCCAGGCCGACCGCGACCGCCAGCAGCACCAGCCCACCGTAAACCCGGCGCCCGGCCAGGGGATCAGCGCGGATCAGGGTGACCATGTCAAAGGTGTGCGGGCGTACTGCGAGGTACAGCCCGATGAATCCGAGCAGCAGCGCCAGGGACCCGGTGAAGGTGTAGAGGAAGAACTTCAGCGCCGCCGCGCGGGCCCGGTCGCCGTGCCCCCAGCCGGCGATGACGAAGTACATGCCGACGATGGACAGGTCGAAGAACAGGAAGAACAGGATCAGGTCCAGCGCGGCGAACAGCCCGAGCGACACGGTCTGCAGGAACAGGAACAGGCACACGTAACTCTTGACCCGGCGGGTCTCGCGCAGCGACCAGGCCGCCACGGCCAGGAACAGCACGGCGGTCATCGCGATCAGCGGCAGGGACATCCCGTCCACGCCCACGTGATAGCGGACACCCGTGGTGGGGATCCAGGGGACGTCCTCGGTCCAGCCGAACCCGCCGCGCGGGTCATACCCGGCCCAGGCGGCGACGACGAGAGCCAGGTCGGCGGCGCTGACACCGATCCACGCCCAGATGAAGACGCCACGCGGCGTCCGGCCCGGCACGGCCAGCAGTGCCAGCGCGGCGGCGGCGGGCAGGAACACGATCAGGGACAGCATCGGCTACCTCACCAGCACGAAGATCAGCGCCAGCACCGCCAGGGCCACGGTGGCCTGCGCAAAGTAGGAGTACAGCTGACCGGTTTCCGGGCGGCGGGCGAGCCGCCCCAGCGACCGCGCCGCCGAGGCGACACCTGCGACCAGCCCGTCGACACCGTCATCGTCGGCGCGCGCCGCCGCCCTGGCCAGGCCGAGGCTGCCGTGGGCGATCTGGTGCACGGCGCGGTCCAGGACCTGGTCGTCAAAGGCCGCCAGCCCGCGGGCCAGCCGCACGGTGGGGTCCGCGACCAGCACACGGGCGGCCCGCTCGAGGAGCAGCCACCCGGCGAGCCAGCCGCGGGCCAGCGCCGGAGCAGGCACCGGGCGGGCACCCCACCACCAGGTCACGCCGCTGGCCAGCAGCGCGGCCGCCGCGCTCACGGCCAGCTCCCACCAGGCGGGCGACGGCTCGCCCGTGACGCCGAGCGCCCGGCCCAGCGGACCGGCCACGGCCGGCACTGCGAGCACGCCGAGGACCACGGAAAGGACCGCCAGGACATACAGCGGCGGCCGCATGGCGGGCGCGACCCGGCGGGTGCCGCGTCGTTCGGTGTCGTACCCGGCGGCGACATCGGCGGGAGCCGGCTGCCACACGTACCAGGCGGCCTTGGCGCTGTAGACCGCTGACACCACTGCGGCGGCCAGGCCCACGCCGTACAGGGCCGGGCTGTCGTGCAGCGCGGCGGCGAGGACCTGATCCTTGGCCACCCACAGCGATCCGGGCGGCAGCCCGGCCAGCACCGCGGCGCCGATGGTGAACGTGACCCCGACCAGCGGGTAACGGCAGGCGGCGCCGCGCAGCGCCGGGAGCTGTTTGGTGCCGAGCGCGGCCAGCCACGCCCCGGCCGCCAGGAACAGCAGGCTCTTGGTCGCGGCGTGCGCCACCAGCTGCATTGTCCCGGCGCGGATCCCGCCCGCGCCGGCGGCCAGCACCATGAACCCCACCTGAGCGCAGGTGGAGGCGGCCAGCAGCTGCTTGAGGTCGGCCTGGGCCACCGCGACCAGCCCGAGCGCCAGCGCGGTGACCGCGCCCGCCCAGGCGGTCACCGGCGCGCCCCAGCCTGAAGCCGCCAGCAGCGGGTCCAGGCGCAGCAGCAGGTACGCCCCGGCCGCGACCATCGTCGCCGAGTGCAGCAGCGCCGAGACCGGGCTCGGCCCCTCCATCGCCCGGGACAGCCAGAAGCTGAACGGCAGCTGCGCCGACTTGCCCAGCGCCGCCAGCACCACCCCCACGGTGACCACGGCCAGCCACGGCCGCGCCGCGTACGGGAGCCTGGCCAGGGCCAGGCTCCCGGCCCCGCCGGCCATCGCCGCGCCGGCGGCCACGTACAGGCCCAGATCAGCCGCGCGGGTGGTCACGAACGCGGTGTTCGCCGCCGAGACCCGCCGCGGCTCACGCCACCAGTAGCCAATCAGCGCGTAGCTGGTGGCGCCCATCACCTCCCAGCCCATCAGCAGCGGCGGCAGCGTCGCCGCGGTGACGGTGACAAGCATCGCCCCGGCGAACAGCAGCATCAGCCCGAAGAACCGGCCCCGGTTCTCTCCCGGCCCGAACTCCCCGGCCGCGAACACCAGCACGGCCAGCGTGACCACGGCGACCGTGACGACCATCACGGCGGACAGGCCGTCCACCCGGAACGTGACGGCGATCCCCGCCAGCAGCGGCGCGGACCCGGCCGGACGCAGCGCCGCCGCCGCGCACGCCAGGGCCAGGGCGACCACGGCCGTTCCGATGCCGGCTGCGGGCGCCACCCGGTTCGCCCGCATCCCGGTCACGGCCAGGCCCGCTCCGCCGGCCAGCGGCACCGCTGGCAGCAGCCAGGCCAGCCACGCCTGGCCGGTCATCGCTTCAGGTCCGCGGCCATGTCGGCCATGTCCACGTCGCGGGCCCGGAAGATCGCGGTCGTGACGGCGAATCCCATCGCCATCTCCACCGCCATCGCTACCACCACGACCACCACGATGACCTGGCCGGCCACACTGGCCGGGGCCAGGTAATGCCAGAACGCGCCGGCCGCCACCGTGACGCCGTTGAGCATCAGCTCCAGCCCCATCATGATCATCACGATGGACTGCTGGGACAGCACACCGTACAGGCCGATCGCGAACAGCGCCGAGGCGAGCAACAGGAACAGCTGGAGCATCACTGGCCCACCCCGCCCCGCGCCGGGTCCGCCGGTGGGCGGCGTTTCAGGTCGTCTCCGAACCGGTCATAGCGGCCCCGGTGGGTGGCCAGCACGACCGCACCCACCATGGTGGCGAACAGCGTGAACCCCAGCGTAATCATGGTGAGCATCTGCGGGCCCATCAGCGCCTCGCCGAGTGCCAACGTGGCATCGCGCGGCGCGCCCACCCGGTGCGGCCACGGGGTGACGAAGATGCCGGCCGCCAGCAAGGCGAACGCGGCGCCGCTGATCGCCAGCGAACCCCGCCTGTTGTGCACCATCGACATCGGCATCAGCCCGGCCGGGTTCATCATGTAGGCGACCATGAACACGGCCATGATGACCATCTCCATGACCATCATCAAGATCACCACGGCGCCCAGGTAGGCCAGGCCCAGCCAGATCAGCAGCCCGCCGACGGCCAGGAACGAGATCAGCAGCGCGAACGTGGCCCGGGCCATCGAATTGAACCGGAACACACCGAACCCGCCCGCCACAGCCAGCGGCGCCAGCACCCAGAACACCGCACTTGTCACGGCGTACCTCCCGTCGTCAACACGACCAGCGCCACCGCCAGGGCCTGCACGATGGCCAGCGGGATCAGCGCCACCCAGGCCAGCTCGGCGTACCGGTCGGCGCGGATCACCGGCAGCCGGCGGCGCCCCCACACCAGCAGGACGAGGACCGCCACAGTCTTGACCGCAGACCACGCCCAGGCCGGCAGCAGCGGCCCGGCCCCGCCGCCAAGGAACAGCGGCACCGCCATCGCCGCCCCGGCGGTCAGCAGCAGCCACCGGCCCGCCTGCAGCACCAGCCGGTCCGGCCCGGACAGCTCGGCGAGCACGCCGCCGGCCAGGTCGCGGCCGGCCGGATAGCCGAACGGGCCGAGGAAACTGAACGCATACACGCTGGCCAGGTAGATCGCGAACGCGGCCGGCATCCACACCACGAACCACAGGTGGCTTTGCGCGGCGGCGACGCCGGCCACGTCCAGCGACTGCGCGCCTGCCGCGGCCGAGATCAGCGCGAACATCAGCGGCAGCTCATAAGCCAGGCCCTGGGCCACGAACCGGTACCCGCCAACCAGGCTCAGCACCGAGTTCGGCCCCCAGCCCGCCATCCACAGCCCGGCCCAGGTGAGCACCTCCATCGCGTTGAACCACACCACCCCGACGCTCATCCGGCTCGCCGTCACCTGACCGAACGGGATCACCACCGCGGACAGCACCCCGGCCACCGGGACCGTCACCAGCCCGAGCCGCCACAACAGCGAATCCGGCGCCAGCGTGGTCCGCCGCTGCGCGGCCAGCAGCCGCGGCACCTCCGCCACCGGCGCCGCCACCACACCCATCGACAGCCGCCGGCCGCCGGCCCGGGCCGCCAGCAGCGCATCCGCCGCCACCGCGACGGCCGTGAACGCGGCCAGCAGCACCGGAACCACCATTACGGACCACAGCGGCGCGCTAGTGATCATGGCCCGCCCCCACCCGCGCCGGCAGTTCGTCCAGGTCCGGGTCCAGGCTCGCCACGATCAGCCGGGCCGTCGCGAACTCCGCGCCCGCCAGCAACAGCGGCAGCACGGCCAGGAGAGACGCCGACGGCGCCTGCGCGCCATCCAGCCGGCCGCGGGGAGGCTCCAGCACCGCCGGGTCCAGCCGCGAACCGTCATCGAAGGCGGCCGTCAGGCCGGCGAGCTCGCGGCACCAGCAGCGGTAACGGGCCGTGACATCCCCGCCCGCGCGCCACGCCGGGCCCGTCACTCCCGCCGCGGCCGCCTCATCGGGCTGCAGCATCCCCGCACCGCGGGTCGACCAGGCCAGCACGCGGGACCGGGCCACCCGCACGGCAAGCCGCCGTACGGCCAGGCCCAGCGAGGACACCGGCCTGCCGCCCAGCGCGTCATCACGCAGCGCACAAGCCGTCGTGGCCGCGTCGTCCCAGCCCGCCAGGCCTAGGAACCGGGCCAGGCTGTCCAGATGCGCGGCAGCCCGTCGGCGTGCCGCCACGCCGGTGATCACGGGCTCCCCGTCGGCGGCGCGCCGCCACGGCTCGGTCCAGAACGACCCGGCGCCCCCCGCCAGACCCACCGCACCGGCCTCGGCGTGCTGCACCACGTCGCCCTGCAAGGTCAGCCCGACCACTAGCCCGGCGGGCCAGTCGGGCAGGACCGGGCCGAGTTGCACATGCAGCCGGTCCAGCTTCAGCCCGTCCCGGTCCTCACCCCGCTCCGCCATCGGCAGGCCACCCGGCATCCCCGTATCCATATCGCCCGTGTCGTGGTGGCTCGCCATTGCGTGGGCTCCGTGACTGCCGCCTGGCCCGGACGCCGCGCCGCCATTCGCGCCCGCCATGACGGCAGCGTCTCCAGCCGGAAGCCATCGAGGTGCGCCTGTGGCGAGCTCAGCCCGGGCGGCGTCCAGCGCCGCGGCGACCTCGCCGGGGCTGGTGACGAGGGCACGGACCCGCGGTGCCGGGACCGCCGCCCAGGTGGCCTGCACCGCGGCCGCGATGTCGGCCGCGGGAGTGCCGGCCACCAGCAGCACGTCGGCGTCCGCCGGATTCAGCGCTGCGGGCCAGCCGCGATGGCGCAACTGCTCCTCGGCTGCCAGCCGCACAGCCGCCCCGCCCGGCATCGCGGCCACCAGCACGTGCGGCCGCGCCGCGCCGGCCCGCACCAGCAGGCCGGTCACGCCCACCGCAGCGCGCCCTCCCGCCACGCATACGCCACACCCGCCAGCAGCACCGCCAGGAAGGTGAACATCTCGATCACGCTGCTGGCACCCACCGCCGAGATGACCAGGGTCCACGGGTACATGAAGATCATCTCCATGTCGAACGCCAGGAACAGCATCGTGATCGTGTACCAGCGCACATGGAAACGGCTGACCGCGTGCTCGGCCGGCGGCAACCCGCCGGTGAACGGCACCGCGCGCAGCGGCGACCGGGTCACGCCGGCCAGCCACCACAGGCCGTAGACCGCGCCGTATACCAGCAGCACCAGCCCGAGAAGCGCCAGCACCGCAGTGAATCCAGTCAACTCAGCCGCTCCCTTCTCACCGCGAGCGAGCCCTCCGCAGGAGCGTGACAGGAGTGCCCGATCATCAGCGGCTCCGCTCACCTGCTGGCGGTTCTGGGCCGTAGTGCGTTACCCGCGAGCCGCCGGCGGCCAACCTGCGCCATACCCCGGGGAGGTAATCCAATGCTAGCGGCGGCGGTCAGGGAGTGATCTGCGGGGATGCACCAGCGAGAAGGGGACGCCCGGCTGCAGCCGGGCCTGAGCGGTGCGCATGCTGGGCCGGGCAGGTTTGTTCTTTTGTCAGCGGGTGCTGCCGGGTGGCTCAGGCAGACCTGGGGGAGGCGGGGCGGGACGCGGCCGCCTTGGCGGCCCGAGCGTGGCTGGTGATGAGCCCGGCCAGGTAGGTGGCGTCCTGGTGGACGAAGCCGAGCAGGGCCGAGCCGCGGGTGTGCTGCCAGGACAGGCCGAGGAAGTACAGGCCGGGGACGTCGGTGACACCGCGCCGGTGGGCGACCTGCCCGTCGCGGGCCACGCCGGGTATGCGGATCCAGGAGTAGTCCGGGCGGTAGCCGGTCGCCCAGATCACGATGCCGGCGTCCAGGCTGCTGCCGTCGGCGAACCGGACGGTGCGGCCTTCCGCGCCGGCCACTGCGGGCCGGAGCCGGACCCCGGCCGCCTTCAGCCGGCGGCGGCTGCTGCCGATGATGAACTCCCGGCCGGACATCCGGCGGCCCAGCCGGGATTCGGCGGTGACCCGCATCAGCCCCAGCCGGGTGAGCCACCAGAACAGGTCCTTGCCCCCGAGGCGCTGCGGCAGCATCGGCGCCCGGGTGGCGATCGACAGGTCGACCGGGCGGGTCGCGGCGAGCTCCTCGGCGATCTGGAACCCGGAGTTGCCGCCGCCGACGACCAGCACCGGCCCGGGCGGCAGAGCCTGGGGGTTGCGGTACCCGGCGCTGTGCAGCTGGGTCACCGAACCGTCCAGCCGCTGCGCGGCCGGCGGCACGAAGGGCACCTGGAACGGCCCGGTCGCCACCACCACCTGGCGGGCGCGGAGGACACCGTCGCCGGTCCGGATCTCGAAGCCCTCCGCCGTCCGGCTGAGTTTGGTGACCCGGGCGTTCAGCCGGACCGGCAGGTCGAACGCCGCCGCGTAGGCCTTGAGGTAGCCGGCCACGGGGTCTTTGGCGGGGTAGGTGTCCGGCGGCCCGGGAAACGGCCTACCGGGGAGGGCGTCGTACTGGGTGGGCGTGAACAACGTAAGGGAGTCCCAGCGCGACTGCCAGGCGTGCCCGATCTCGGGGCCAGCCTCCAGCACCACGAACCGCAGGTGGTGCCGGGCCAGGTGCCAGGCGATGGCCAGGCCGGCCTGGCTGCCGCCGATCACGACCGCATCCAGGAGCTCATCACCTGCCCGGCCGGCGTCCGCTGGTTCACCGGGGGCGGTCATCGGGCTGCCTCCTGGCGGGCCACGGTGAAGCTGAACATCATGCCGCTTTGCATGTGCTCGGCGATGTGGCAGTGCGCCATCCATAGCCCGGGCTCGGTGACGTCAAACAAGATGTCTGTGGTCTGCCCGGTGCGGACCAGGACCGTGTCCTTCCACACCAGGTTGGGCTCGGCCACCCCGTCACGGGCCAGCACCAGGAACCGGCCGGCCCCGTGCAGGTGGAACGGATGGTGCATGGGGTGGTCGGAGTCCATCTCGTTGACCAGCCGGATCTTGACCCGGTCCCCGACGGTGAACCGCCAGTCGATGGCTGCGTTGGCCGCGCCGCTGTCCCGGTCCACCAGCATCCACCGCATGTTGGCCGGGGTGGTGAGCCGGTTGACTGCCACCATGTCGTCTTCCCACTCGATGCCGCCGCCGTCACCGTGGCCGTCACCGTGGTGGGCGTGCTCCGCGCCATGGTCCTCCTCGGTGCCGCCTGCGTGCGGGGCGGCGGCCGGCTCGCGCCCGGCCGGCTGGCCGGCCAGCGCGGTGACCAGCAGCTTCATGCCGCACTGCGGGCAGCGGCCGGGCTGGTCGCTGGTCACCTCCGGGTGCATCGGGCAGGCATAAGCACTCGCTACGGCGGTGGCCAGCAGCTTCATCCCGCATTCGGGGCAGCGGCCCGGCTCGGCGCTGGTGACCTCGGGGTGCATCGGGCAGGAGTAGACAACTGGTCCCTGCCCGGGCGCGGCTATGTCGTCCATCTCGGCGATCAACGCCAGCGTCTTGTCCGGCGGCGCCTCCAGCAAGGTATCAAAGAACTCCCGCTCGGCAACCAGCTCTGGTGCGGTCCGCAGCACCTCGAACTCCTTAGCCAGGGATAGCGTGGCCCGGTCACCGGTCACCGTGATCGCGGCGAGCCGGTAGGTCCGGCCGGGGGTGCGGTGCTGCAGTTCCAGTTGCCCCGGCTGGCCGAACAGCACGTCGAGGACCGCCCGCTCAGACGGGGCCAGGATCACCTCGGAGACGAACTCCTGGTGCTCGACCCGGCCGCTGTCGCCGCCGACGAGCTTCATCCGCGCGCCGGGCAGTTGCACGTTGAAGACCCGGGTGTTGGCGGTGTTGGTCAGCCACAGCCGCACCACCTCCCCGGCCCGGGCGGTGAGCGAGCAGTCCTGCTCGCCGGCCACCAGCAGCACGTTGCCGAACCGGCCCATCGCCGTGTACGTGGTCTCGACCGGGCTGAACGGAGCGATCTTGCCATCCTCCAGCAGCAGGTCATCCAGGGTCAGCAAGACGTCCCGGTTTGCCGGTGGCCAGTAACCGGGGTCGGCGGGGACGACCAGAAGGTTGCCGTACAGGCCCATCTCCTGGGTGTAGTCCTCGCGGATGTGCGGGTGGTACCAGTACAGGCCGGGGTCGGGGAACCGGATCCGGTAGGTGAAGCTGCCGCCGATTGGGATCGGGGTCTGGGTCTCGTGCGGGACGCCGTCGTACTTGTTCTCCAGGCGCAGCCCGTGCCAGTGCACGGTCGCCTCCAGGTCACCGTCGTTGGTGACGTGGACGATTACCTCCGAGCCCTGCCGCACCTTCAGGGTCGGGCCGGGGATGGAGCCGTTGTAGCCCAGCATCCGCACCGTGGTGTCCCCGAGCCGCTTGGCCACGGGGCTGATCCGCAGGTGGAGGTCGTCGCCGTCGGCCAGCTCGAGCAGCGCCGGGCGGGTGGCCTCCGGCAGCCCGGTGGGGTCTGTCGGGAAGGACTCGGCCAGCCCGGGCTGGGCCGGCTTAGCGTGCTGATCCATGATCACTACCTCGGGGTCTCTTGTCGTGGTCGGTCAGGTGCAGCGCCCGGATGTGGCCGCGGCGCGTGCCCGGTGTGAAGGTCAGAGGGAGCTGGCCCACATCAGCTTTCTGCCAGCACGGCTGCGAGCCGGTCAGCCCTGGGAAGGGCTCGCGAGGGCCGCGCCGTCCGGCGATGATGAGCCCTGTAGCGAGAGCCGCCAGCGTAACGGCGGCGGCGGTATCCATCGCGATGACGTAGACGTTCACCGGCTCACCTCCGCCCGACGTACTGACGGTTCGGCATCGCGGCGTCCCGGGTGCGAACCTGTCCCCTACCGCCCGTGTCCATGGCCTAAACGCTGGCCAGTAGGCGGATTTACTGGCCATCCTGTAGAGCTTCACTGTCCGTTGGCGTCTCGGGCTATTGGTGACCTCAGGGCCTGGTCAGTGGTGCTCGGGTGCTTGCGGAACGGACGACGTCGGTGATGGCGCGCACGGAGATAGCCGCGCCGCGCGGGTCATCGAGCAGTCCGCCGTGTGTCGCATCGGCGATGCGGTGGCTGCTGTTGGTGGACAGGGCGGCGAGCCGGTCCTGCGCAGCGGCCCATCCGGTGGTGGACAGCGTCTCGTTCGCGGTGACGACGGCTAGCGGTTTGCCGCCCAGCGTGGCTAGTGCCCGCGCCTGGGCGAACACGTCGCGCAAACGCGACTGCTCGTCGCGGACGTTGCGCAGGCCGTGGGCGCTAGTGCTGAATGCGCGTACCTGCGCCGCTGCGGGTGCGGGTAGAGCGGAGACGGGTGCGACTGGGCCGAGTCGCGCCAAGCCGAGGCGGGACAGGCTCGGAAGCAGCGCGACGACGCGGCGGGTCATTGCGTAGGAGCCTGCGAAGCTCGGGATGGCAGTGAACTGGTCAGGGCTGGAGGAGTCAAGCAGCACCATGCCGACTACCTGGGCCGGGTACTGCGCGGCGTAGGTCATGGCGTAGGTGCCGCCGCTCGAGTGCCCGACGAGGACGAACGGCCCGCGCTCGTGGGCGCGGGCAAGCAGGGTATGCAGGCCCGGGCGGTCTCTCGTCCGTCCAGCGGGTGGGCGGCTTCCTCGCTCCAGCCCTGGCCGGCCCGGTCGTAGGCGCAGACACGGGTGGCGCGGGCCACGGCGGGGATGATGCGGGCCCACGAGGCGGACATCTCGCCGAGACCGTTTTCGAGTACGACCGTCGGGGCGCCCGGGCCTGTCCGACCGCTAGGCGCCGCTCGCCCGTGGCAGTCCAGGTGAAGCCGGTGTCCACCTACGTCGTAGGACGACCCGGGCATCGGGAAGGCATGCTGGTCCCGGACTTGGACGACATCTTCGACGGCGGCACCCAGCGCGGCGAGCCCGAGGACCGCAACAACCGGGTAGAGGAGCCAGCGACGGCGGTCCGCCACCGCCCGGCGCAGATGTACGAACATCCAGCCGGCGAGTACGAGCATCACCGGTGGCCACAGCCATCCCATGACGGCCAGCCCGGCCTCACTCGGCGCATAGGCCAGCAGCACGAGTCCCATTGCGGTCATCACCGCGGCGGGAACAAGTGCCCATCGCTGCGGTTGGCTGGTAAGCCGAGTCGAGAGAACAGCCGGCATTGCCCAGCTGGCTCCGAATGCGACGAGGGTTGAACCGGTGATGGTCGACTCGGTGGCCCCTCCGAGCACGCCGAACGTGAGGGCGCCCGCAGCAACCGCACCGGCCGTCAACGAGGTGACGATGATGCGGCCGAGAGGACCATGCGAGGAGGCTACTGTCGGCCCCGGCAAGCGCCCCGGCGCGGTGACCGATGCGGTCGAGTGGGGTGAGCGGATCTTGGTCCTCATAATGGTCTCGTCTCCCTAGACCTGCTGGATGGGTGGCTTTGGTTTCCACCGTCGTCGAGAAGCTGGGTGCTCGCGCCGGCCAAATGACCGGGGTCGGGTGCCGGTCGCTCCATCGGCTCGGCGCGCCTCGCTTGTGTGCGAGGTGGGGCGAGGGTGGGCCACCCGCGAAGTGGGGCGAGCTTGACGGCCAGGCGAGCACCCCGTAGCGGCGAGGCAACTGGACGCGACCGTTCGGTGTGCGGGGCGGCCTCGCTGCGGAACGCGTCGGGGAACTCGCCCTTGAGGCCTCGCCCCGGTCAAAGCGCCGGATTGTCGCCTGACCCCGGCTCGGTCAGGGGCTCAGCGGAGGTCGAGCTGGGAGAGTTCGCCGCGTGAGCTGACGCTAGCCTTTGCGAACACGTTGCGCAGATGGAACGCGACTGTCCGGGGCGACACCCAGCACTGGGCGACGATGTCCTTGTTCGACAAGCCCGTGCTGACGAGCTATGCGACCTTCAGCTCCATGGGCGTCAGCGCGCGTTCCACGTCGCGACCCTGTAGCACCACCCGACCGTACCTCGCCGGGGACCGTCGGCCCCCGACACCGTGAACCCCGGCTATTCGACCGGGGCGACCGGCCGCCGCACGCACCACCGTGGAACGTGCACGTAGTCCCATCCGAAAGAAGCAGACCATGCCACCGAACAGCTCCGCAATTAACGCTGCGACCTGGCACGGAGCCAGAACTGACCTCGCCATGACCCCCCGCACTCACCATGGGTCGAGCACGCTGCATGTCCCTGTGATCTTCGGTGTCCTCGTCGGCGTGCTCATGGCGGCCGCGCCCCTGGCCTTCTGGTGGCTCCCGGCAGCGACCGTGTACTCGCTTGGTATCAGCCTGATCGCCGCGGTCTACATCGGCTTCGCCGTCGCCGGCGGCCGCCGGAGCGTCATCACAGTCGAAATCACCGTCGCGACCGTCTTCGTTCTCGTGGCCGCGATCGCCGCAACCGCGTCACCGTGGCTTCTGGTGGCCGGACTGGCCGGCCACGGCGCCAAGGACCTGTGGCAGCACCGCACCGGCTACGTCGCCAACACGCGCTGGTGGCCTCCGTTCTGCGTCACGGTCGACTGGGTCGCCGCCGTGATCATGACCGTGGCGATTTCAGCCGGCGCCAGCTTCCACTGACCCCGGTGAGCGACTCGATGAGCGATTCGGTGAGGGGGCCAGATGCTGCAATTTCCGCGCCTGAGAGAGGAGAATGCAGGTCACATCACCGTGACTGTCCCCGACATGCCGCAGGCTGAAGCGCGGGCAATCCTAAATGATCTTGGTCGTGGATCTTGGCTGGAACCGGGTCCAATTGGCTCCCGGAATGACCCTGTTGGCTAATTGGGTGACACGGGGCGGGTTCTTGGGCTAGATGCCGACCGTGATGAGGGTCATAGTCCGGGGGTGCGGCCGGCGCCTTCCCCTGCTCCTGTTCCCGGCCGCAGAATCGGGTCATC
>WNGJ01010548.1_pt1 | contig 12682 bp, 13 predicted proteins | sample 5400611 | NCBI WGS metagenome assembly WNGJ01 (sample SAMN13153375, study PRJNA577476) | soil metagenome | isolation source: 40 cm soil or saprolite under Garry oak tree replicate 1 | place: USA:California | collected 2016-06-15
AGGATCAAGACGATCGCTGAAGCTCGAGCTATGGCCATGGCCGTTGGTGACTTCATCGTTCGGCTCCTGTTCTTGTTAAGAGAGGCGGGGCACCCTCCCCCCCCGGGAGAGGGCGCCCCGCCCGGGACCATCCGTTATTGGCCGCGCTGGGTCCTGATCGCTTCTTCGATCTTCGTCTTGATCGCATCGAGGTTGAACGAAGCCGGATCCTGCATCGGCGGGTAGTCGATCGCGGTAGCCGCGAGCTTTCCCACCTGCTGCTGGACGAACACGAAACGCCAGAACTCGCGGGCATAGAAGTCGTTCATGTAGCCCCCGCCGAGATCATTCAAGCTCTGGCCGCCAATCGACGGCGTCCGCTCGAACGGATCCTGGCGGATATTCACGACGGTGGGCATATCGGTCGTGACCTTCGGCCCAGGCCAGCCAAGGGGCTGCTGGTAGAACTGGTACTTGAAGTCGCCGATCCGGACGGCGCCGAGGTGAGGGCCGCCGAAGTAGAAGAACTCTTCGCGGTTGGACGGCCCCTTGCCGAGAAGCAGGTCCATCTGATTGTAGCCGTCGAGGTGGTTCTTGTAGGTGCGGCCGCCGAGCGCTACGCCCTTGAGCAGCTGGTCGGTAATGTTCGGATTGCCGGCTGCAGCAACCAGAGTCGGAAACCAGTCCAGGGCGGAAAAGATGCCGTTCTCGATCGTGCCCGGCTTGATCTTGCCCGGCCAGCGGGCGATGCACGGCGCGCGGAAGCCACCTTCCATGACGGTTCCCTTGGTGCCTTTGAACGGGGTCATGCCGCCGTCAGGCCAGGTGAACACCTCGGCTCCGTTGTCCGTCGTGAAGACAACGATGGTGTTGTCCGCCTCACCGATGTCCTCCAGGTGCTTCATGAGAGCGCCGACGGAGTCGTCCAGTTGCGCCATCCCTGCCTCTTCCACGCCGTAGTTGGTCTTGTAGTTCATCTGCTTCTGGTACTTCTGGGACAGGTAGGTGAACACGTGCATGCGCGTCGTGTTGTGCCAGACGAAGAAGGGCTTGCCATCCCTCTTGGCCCTGTCCATGAAGCCCTTGCTCTGCTCGACGAGGACTTCGTCGAAGGTCTCCATGTCGTACTTGGAGCCCGGGGGGCCTTCCTGCCAACCCTGGTGGTCGGCCGTCATGTTCCTGAAGGGGCGCAGCGGTCCCTCGTCCACGATCCGCTGTTTGCCAACCTTGCCCCAGCGAGGCGCGACCGTCCCGTCGTCCGTGTTCGTCGCGTAAGAATGCACGAGATTGCGCGGCCCGTAGGTCTCGAAGAATTTCGGGTCCGAGGGGAAGGAATACCAGAACGGGTCCGACATGGCGTCGAGGTGGTACAGGTAGCCGAAGAATTCGTCGAAGCCGTGCAGCGTCGGCAGGAATTTGTTCAGGTCACCGAGGTGATTCTTGCCGAACTGCCCGGTGGCGTAGCCTTGTGCCTTGAGCGCGGTGGCGATGGTTGACGCCTGGGCCGGCATGCCGACATCGGCGCCGGCCTGACCCACGGTGGTCAGGCCGGTGCGGAGCGGAATCTCGCCGGTGACGAAGGCGGCCCGACCTGCCGTGCAGCTTGCTTCAGCGTAGTAGTCTGTGAAACGCACGCCTTGCGAGGCCAGCTTGTCCAGATTCGGCGTCTTGCCGGACATGATGCCCTGGTGATAGGCGCCGATATTGAACCAGCCGACGTCGTCACCCATGATGACCAGGATGTTGGGCTTCTTCGCCGGCGCCTGTGCGGCCGCCGGCCCGGCGGCCATTGCCGTCACCGCGGCCGCGGCGAACAGAACAACCAGGGTCTTCAGCGTACGTTTCTTACGTTTCACCGTTTTTTCCCTTCCCTCGTATTGCCGCATGTACGTCACTGCCCAAACTCGCAGTAGTCCACCACCGGCTCGTAGGCGCCACCCTCAGCCGCGCAAGACTGCGCGGCAGTCATCGTGGTGGTCTTGTAGGTGCAGCTCTTCGCCGTCGAGTCATAGGTGCCGCCGTGCGCTGCGCACCTCTTGGCCGAGCTGACGCGAACCTTACCGGTGCTGGCGCATCCGGTCATCCCGAGGGCGACGGCAAGCGACACCACCATGATCCACTGCCCCCTTCTCGTGCTTTCCATGTCGAACCCCTCCTTCGTGTGTAGTGAGTCGCACCAGGCAGCCCCCATCGGAGTGGGCTACCGATCCTCCGAGAACCTCAATGCCGGCCGCCCGGAGACACGTACCGTTCGCCCCGCATGGCGGCACGCACCGCCGGCACCAGCTCGTGTCCGGCGCTGTGCTTCGAGATGTGGGCGAGTGCGCCGGCCGCGTAGCCGCGCTCCGTCAGCTCAGCATCGTCGTGAACCGTGACAAGCACGACCCGCGTGTCCGGACGCCTCGCGAGGAGCGCCACCGTGGCGGCGATGCCGTCGAGGCCGGGCATCACGATGTCCGTGACGATCACGTCGGGCCGGAAATCCTCCTCCGCCTGGAGGAGACCGTGCCCGTCGGTCACCATGGCCACGACGTCGAACTCCGGCTCCAGTAGCTTTCGCAACTGTTCGGCGATGGGCGCGTGGTCTTCAGCCAGCACGACCCGCGGGCGATCCATGCGGTGAATGTAGGTGGCGTCCAGGCCCGCCGCAATTCGGAGAATCACGGAGGCGATCGGGAAAACTACTTAGGTGGGCGGGCTCGCTACGGCAGCGCGCACTGGCCGAAGATGACAAAACCCTCGTCGTCGCCAGAGACCGTGGCCGACATCTTTCCCGTAGCTTCGTGAATCAGTACGCTCCATCCGCGTTCACCTTCCGCGCCGCTGAGGATCATCTTGCCGTTCGCGTGATCGACTTGCCGGATGGTCGACTCCTTGCCACGTGGGCCGGTCTCCGCCTCCAGGTTACGAAGCTTCATAGCGGTGACGTCAACCTTGAAGAGGGAGGGTAGATTCACCGCGGCCGCGGTACGGCGCTGGCACCTGCCCTCCGCTTCGCACTCGGTCACCGTCAGCGCGGCGCAGATCAGTGGCGCCGATCCGTCATATTTGCCGGCGGCGTCGGCGGGGGACGGCGCGAGAGCCATCGCAAGCATTCCGAAGGCGGCGGCGGCAGACAGGGATCCTTTCATTGTCTTCCTCCAATCGGACACAGCATACGGACGCCGTACGTCCATCAGTTCACCGTGTAGCCGCGCGCCGTCATGCAGGCGCTGAAGGCGCGATCGTAGTTGCCGCGTCCCTGGGCCAGAGAGTTCTGCTGCTGCGTGCTGTAGCTCTGCTGCTGTTGCATCTGTTGCTGCTGCATCTGCTGCTCCTCCTCCATGAAGCGATGCCGCCTCATCATGCCGAAGAGACCCCCCACGCCGGCCCCGATGGCCGCGCCCTTTCCGGCGTCACCCCCGATAGCGCCTCCGACCGCTCCCAGGGCCGCGCCGCCGAAGGCTCCCCGGAACATCCCGCCCCGAGGTGCCTGCGGCTGCGGGTAGTAAGACGGCGGTGGTGGTGCCGCAGCCACCCGGGGATTCGCCGGGTCGAAGCCGCTCTGCTGGACGGCCCAGCCGTAGCACTGCCCCTTGTCCGACTCCTCCTGCTGCGGCGTCTGCCCCTTACCGGGATAGATGTAGGGCTGGCCCGCTGCGAGGGTGGGGATGGACCAGAGAATCGCGGCGCTCAGAACGAGCGCGAGCTGCTTCCGGCAGTTCGTGATCATCTGGTCTCCCTCCGGCGTGCGTGATCTTCGACCAACACCACCCGCGGCCGATCCATGCGCTGACTGTAAGTAGCGTGGCAGGCGCGCCGCAATTCGGAGAATCACGGAGGCGATCAGGAGAACTCCTGAGGCGGGCGTCGGGGGGTGGGCGAAGCCTCCGCCTCGATGGGCGGCGGCGACTACCCTTGGTCGACGGGCCCGGCCAGGCCGTGCTCGATGGCGTAGCGGATCAGCTCGGCCGTGGTCTTCAGTTCCAGCGCGGCCATGATCTGGTACTTGTGCGTCTCCACGGTTCGGGGCGACAGTCCGAGCACGGAGGCTACCTCCTTCATCGTCCGCCCCGCCGCGAGCAGCGAGACCACTTCGCGCTGGCGAGGCGTCAGCGCCCCCGCGCTGGAGGTGCCCCTGTCCGCCAGCGTTTTGAAGACGTCGGAAGCGAGCTGCGGCGTCACGTACGTGCCACCCCGGAGCACTGCGTGGATGGCGGCGATGAGCTCCTTCCCGGCCGCATGCTTCACGACGAAGCCGAATGCCCCTGCTCGCAGCGTTTCGGCTGCGATCTGGGCGTCGGCGTGCATGGTGAGGCAGATCACCTTGGCGGGTATCCCGTCCGTCTTGAGCCGGCGCAGCGCTTCGAGCCCGCCCATACCCGGCATGGCCAGGTCGGTCACGATGACGTCGGGTCGGAGCCGCCGCGCGGCCTCGAGCAGGCCGGCCCCGTCGGCCACGGTTCCGGCGAGGGTGAATTCGCGCTGCAGAAGGCTCGCGAGTCCCTCCGTGACGATCGTATGGTCGTCAGCGAGCAGCACGGTTGCACGGCGCATCCCGGTCCTAGCCTGCACAGACTGTCCGCATCTCGCTACGGCAGTGGCACCACGACCCGGATCTCCGTGCCTCGCTCCGGCCGCGTGTCGATCGTGAGGCGCCCTCTGGCAAGGCGCACGCGCTCCTCGAGGCTGATCAAGCCCAGGCCACCCCCGCCCCGCGCCTCTAAAGGATCGAACCCGCGCCCATCGTCATTGATGGTGAGCACGAGGTCGGCCGCATCGCGCGCCACGGCCACCCGGACCAGGCTGGCCTTCGCGTGCTTGGCGGCATTGTTGAGCGCTTCCTGGGTCACGCGATAGAGGCAGAGCGCGACATCCGGCGGCACGGGCCCAAGGTCGCCGTCCGCCCCGCATGTCACCGCGAGACCATGCTCGCGTTCGAACTCGCGGCAATGACTCCGAAGCGCGATAGCCAGCCCCGTGTACTCCAGGATTCCGGGATGGAGCCCATGCGATAGTTGCCGGACCGCCTCGCCCAGCTTCACGGTGCGCTCCTGAAGCCGAGCGACCTCGTGGCGCCGTCCGGCGGGCGTGCCCTCGGGGAAGCGGTCTTCGAGCGTGCTCAGGGCGATCGACAGTGCCGCGATCTCCTGACTGACCATATCGTGCAGGTCTCGGGCGATGCGCCGGCGCTCCTCCTCCTGGGCGGTCATCAGTCGCCCGGCCAGGTCCCGGATGTCTTTCGCGCTCTCGTCGGCCGCGTGCTCCGCGCGCTGCCGCTCCAGGGCGTTGGCGAACGTGGCGGCGAGGAGCCGCAACCGCGGGATCAGTTCGTCGGGCCACACGCGATCCGCGAGAACCGAACCGACCGCGAGGCCCCCCACCACCGAGCCACGCGCGATGAGGGGGACCACGGCACTCGATCGCGTGCCGAACCGCTCGAGGCTCTCGCGGTCGATCGGAGCCTGGTCCGACGACAGTCCAGACGGCGAGAGGCCGCTGACATGGCCCTGGCGAAGCTCGGCGAAGATCCGTGGGACTTCGCTTTCGTGGAGAACCGCTGGGGGGACCGGAACGCCTTCGCGAACCCACGAATGCGTGAGCCGGGCCTCACCAACGCGGCCAGCCTCCAGCATCCAAATAGAGGCCCGGTCCACCCCGAGATCCTCGACGATTCGCCGTAGCCCGATCGCGATCTGCCGGTCAGTCTCCGCGGCGGGACAGGACGAGAGCGCCGCCGAAAGGTCCGCGAGGATGGTCTCGAACCGCAGGCGCTCGGCGAGGCTTTGCTCGGCGCGGCGGCGCCGGGCACGCTGCACCAGCAGGACTCCGATGAGCCCACCCTGGACGACGAGCAAGCCGACCGCTCCGACAACGTAGCCCCGGTAGAGCTCCCACAGGGATGGCTCCCGGAACATAACGACACTCCCGGGGGGCAGGAGTCGACGATCGATCCCCCATCGATTGACCTGCCGATCGTCAAACATGGCAAACGTGGTGCCGTCCGCGGTTGGCGACGGGCGCTCCCCCGCGAGGACGCGTAGCGCGAGCTCCGCCGCCACCATGCCGTGCGCCTCGAAGCTCACCACGTACCCGCCCACGGCGCCCGTTCCGATGATGCCTTCAGTCAGCCCGTAGATCGGCACGCGCGCTACGGCGACCATCCGGGTGATCACTTCGGGCGTCGCGAAGTCCCGACCGGTCCTGTCTCGCAGGAGCGGGCCCGCGAGCACGACCGTGCCATTCTGGAGGGCCGCGACCTCCTTGAGGACGTCCTCGAAGCTGAGACCGACCAGATAGCTGACCTCGATCGACCCCGCGTAGGCCGCAAGCTGCTGGCGAGCATCCTCCAACCAGAACCGCTCAGCCGTCGACGACCCCACGATCACAACCGCCCGCCGCGTCCCGGGATGGATGCGCCGAGCGAGATCGAGAGTCTCCCCCCACCCCCGACGCCTCCACGTGCCCGTGACGGCGACCCCGACCGGGAGATCGGCGAAGGTTGAGGACTCTACGGCGAGGAACACAACAGGCGCGCCCGAAAAGAGCTCTGCCCGATTCTGGAGAACGATTGGCACCGTGAGTTGCCCTTGGGCCACGATCAAGTCGATGGGGCGCTTTCGGTACTTCTGGCGGAGCAGCTCGCGCAACTCGCCTTGGAGCGAGGCGCCCTCGAACAGATTGAGGTCCAGGAACTCTGTGTAGAAATGAACGGGCCGAGGCGAGCGGGCTTGGAGCGTAGACCGCAAGGCCCGGTCCGCGCTAACGACCGACGGCGTCAAGCGTGCTTCTGAGTACAAAAGCAGCACGCGGTAGCCCAGCTCGTTAGCGCCCGGCGCGTCCCGAAGAGCCGGATCCTCCGTTCCTCCGGTCGCAGGCGAGGACTGGCCCGAGGCAGGCCCGAGCGTGGCGAGGAGCGTCCAGAGCGCGACTGCAGCCAGGACCGAGCCGCGTCCCGAAGAAAGACGACCGAGCGCCGGCAATGTTAACTCCGGTCAGGTTCGGCCAAATATATTGCCGCGCCTCAACGCCGACCGTCCCAGGAGCCGTAGTAATAGCGTAACAATTGCCTCCTTCCGAGGCACCACTCCCCGGATCTCATGAGCGGCATCGTAGTCACGTAGTGCACCGCCGTCAAGCGGCAGGCAAGCCAGCAGGACTTCCGGCGAGGATCACGCCTCGTAGACGCGCTTGAGCTCGCCGTCGGCCCAGCGGACGGCGTCCTCGGGCGTCATGCCCTGCACCGCCTTGGCGTACATGTCGGTGATGATGTACTTGGTGTACACGAGCGTGGCCTTGGCGCTGGGGGGTCCCGCGTAGCCGAGGGCGCGCGAGCCTCGCGCGGCCGTCTTGAAGGCGCGCATCGCCTCGTCCACCTGGCCCCACATCGGGCTCGCCTCCCAGAAGGCATTGGCGCCGGTCGCGTAGCCGCCCTCGAGCTCGAACCAGCGGGCGTACTGCTCCTTCGAATGGAGCCACTTGAGCAGCTCCTTGGCGGCCGCCACGTTCTTCGACTGCTTCATGATCGCGCTTGAGTACGTCACGTGGTAGGTCGGCGTGGGCCCGGTGGGGCCGTCGGGATAGCGAAAGTGGCCGATGTCGGGCCAGAGCGGCTGACCCTTTTCGTCCTTGATGTCGGGGCGCCGCCTGGCCAGGATGAAGATGCTGCCGCCGTTGAGCGTGGCTGCGATCTCGCCCGAGTGGAAAGCGCGGTTGTTGGTCGTGTCGTCCCACGCGAGCCCGCCCTCGTCACAGGCCTCTTTCCAGAACGCCGTCATCCACTTGACCGCCTCGATGGTGTTCCTGGAGTTCAGCACCACCTTCTTGCCGGTCTTGTCCGTCTCGGCGCCGCCGAAGGTCCACGTGAGCGGATAGGACCAGGTCGGCGCGTCGTTGACGGTGTGGCCCAGCGTCTGGCCGAAGGGCTTGCCCTTCTTCTTGAGCGCGGTGCCGATCTTCCGGTACTCGTCGAGCGTCTTCGGCGGCTCCGCCGCTCCCACCTCGGCGAACCAGGACTTGCGGTAGTTGACGAGAGCCGGCGTGATGCAGTGGGGCAGCGCGAGCCACCGGCTGCCGTCGCGCGCGGCGGCTTCCGACTGCGTGTAGAACTTGCCCTGGTCGTGCTCCTTCCAGTCCGCCAGGTCCGACACATCGGCGAGCGCGCCGCCGTAGAGGTGAGGCCAGTTGTGGAGCATCTGCACGATGTCGGGCCCGGAGCCCGACTGGATCGTGGCGGTGATGCGCGTCTGCAGGTCGTTTTCGTTGATGGTCTCGAGCACGACCTCCATCTTCATCTGCTTCCCGTACTCCGCCAGCTGGCGCTTGAGCTCCGCCTCACCCTGCGGAATGAAGTCCACGCGGGAGAGCAGCTGCAGGCGCGTGCCCTGGGCGAAGGCAGGCGCCCGCCGAGATGCCAATACTCCGGCCAGCCCCGCCGCGCCACTCGTGAGAAAACATCTGCGATCCATCATGCCACTCCCTCTCGCTCGGCAAACTCGGCACCATCTTACGCCAGGACCTCCCAAACCGGCGATTTCCTGGGTTGTTGTTTTGCGCGCTCTTATGGTAGCGTTCCCGTCGATTGGCTGCGCTCTCTAACTTCACGAGTTTCCGAGGAGGCTTTACATGATGAATCGTGGACGGTTGTTCCTGGGCATCGCGCTGGCCGCTTCGCTGGCGCTGACCGGGTGCGCGGGCAAGGTGCGCCTGGCATCGGCCAAGACCTGCGCGGCGCACGGCGGGACGTACGACGCAGCGGCGAGGGCGTGTACGACCCAGGTCTCGACGAAGGGCGCCCAGCAGATTTGCCAGGCGAACGGCGGCTACTACGATACGGGTGCGGACGTCTGCGAGTACGGGCAGGACTAGCAACGACACCGCGCCGCACGAGAGGGGCTGTCCTCTCGTGCGGCGTACCCCTCTTGATCAGCGTCGCGGCGGGCCGGACGCCAGGCCCTGTCGAATTGCCTCCAGGAGCTGGCGCGGCCGCGGGTCGCCCGGGGAGATGGCCGCCAGCTGCTCCGCGATGAGCCGGGCGCGCTTCCACTGCTGGCGCTGGACGTAAAAGGCGGCCGTCGCGTAGACGATGTCGGGGTCGCGCGGGTCGAGCTGGAAGGCCTGGAGGAGGGCAGCCTCGGCCTCACGGTCGCGGCTCAGGCGGTCGAGAGCCAGCCCGAGATTGTAGCGCACGCGCGCACGCCGGGGCATGAGCCGCGCCGCCGCGCCGAGCGCTTCGGCCGCCTCGCCCAGCCGCTTCTCTTCCGCGAGCAAGAGCCCGAGCGAGTAGTAGAGCTCGCCCTCGTTGGGCGTGCGCTTGATCCCCTCGCGCAGCACCCCCTCGGCATCCGAGTTGCGTCCCATCGCGTTGTAGAGCGCGACGAGATTGGCGCGCGCCGGACCGAAGTACGGATCCATGCGGAGCGCCGTCAGGTACTCACGCTCCGCGAGCTCGCGCTTCCCCTGAGCGGCAAAGAGTATGGCCAGGTTGAGGTGGCTCGCGGGCATGTCGGCCATCGCCATCTGCGCCTCGATGAACTCAGCGATCGCCGCGTCCAGCGCCTTGCGCTGCGAGGCGTCGAGGTGCTCCGCGGGCACCGGCGCCAGTACCCGCGCCGCCTCGATCCGCACGGCGCGCGTGGGGTCGCTCAAGAGCGCCGCCGCCGCGGCCACGCGCTCAGGCGGCGGCACCGCCTCGAGCCCGGCGACGGCGGCGAGGCGGATGGCTGGGTCGCCGTCACGCACGAGGGCGGCCATGGCGCCGGTGCCCTGGGGGCCGTAGCCACGGAGAAGGCCGAGCGCGCTCGCGCGGACGATGGCGGGCAGCTGACGATCGAGGGCGACGGCGATGAGGGCCGGAGCGCCGTCCCGCGCTCCCGCGCGTCCCGCGGCCACGGCCAGCGCCCACTCCCGGCCGCGGCGGCCCACTCGGCCGTGCGGTCGCGGTGACAGGCGATGCACGCGTTGGGAGTCCCGATCTTCACCGAGAGATCCGGGCGCGGCGGGCGCAGCGTGTGGTCGCGCCGCGGGTCCACGATCATGTAGTCCTTGGTGGGCATGTGGCAGTTGACGCACTGGGCGCCGGGGGAGGCCGCCTTGTGGAAGTGATGCGTCGGCGTGTCATAGGACCTGGGCGCGAGCGTCGGGAAGCGCGGGTTCGCCTCGGGCCGGTGACATTGGGTGCAGACGGCATTGCCCTCGGCCCTGGTCTTGCCGCTGTGCGGGTTGTGGCAATCGGTGCAGCGGACACCGCGCTGGTACATCTTGCTCTGACGGAACGACCCGTACTCGTAGACCTCGTCGAGCTGCTGGCCGTCGGCGTGGTAGAGGCCCGCGCGCAGCGACTCGGGTCTCAGCGTGTCGTAGAGCGGCCGGCCCGGATGCTCGCCGGCGGCGATGCGGCTCCGGCGCGAATGGCACGTTGCGCAGCCGTCCACCTCGTAGGCCGCACCGCGGGAAGGCGAATCGCCGGGCTTGAAGCCGACCGCGAGCCCGCTCGCCGCGCCCCGACCCCCCTTGCGCGCCCACGCGACGTGGTCGCGGCCGGGGCCGTGGCAGGCCTGGCAGCCGACGTGGAGCTCGCTCCAGGTCGTGTCGTATGTGTCGGTCTTCGGGTCGTAGCCCTTCTTGAGGTTCGTCGTGTGGCATTCGGCGCACATCAGGTTCCAGTTCTGGTAGCGCCCCGTCCAGTGCAGCGGATCGTCGGGCGCGATCTTCTCGCCCGGGTAGAGCGAGAACCAGTGCTTCCGGCCGGTATCCCACGCGATGGTCAGGCTCTGCAGCCGCCCGCCGGGGAACTCGACCAGGTACTGCTGGAGGGGCGCCACGCCGAAGGTGTACTTGATCTCGAAGTCGGCGGGCTTGCCGTCCGCGCCTTCGGTGTGGACGAAGTACTTGCCCTCTCGCTTGAAGAAGCGCGACACGGCACCGGTCTGGCTGAAAGCCACGTCCCTGAAATCGCCGAGGACGGTCTCGTCCGTGGCGGGCTGCATGGCGCGCTGGTGATGCGAGCCGAGCCATTCCCGCGACTCCTTTGCATGGCACTCGGCGCACGAGCGGTCGCCGACGTACGCGAGCACCTGGGTCTTGGCGGGCGCGTACAGCTGCGTACCCGAGAGCAGCTTCCAGGTCAGGCCGGCGGCCGCCGCCAGGACGACCACGGCCGCCACGCCAACCAGGAGGCGCCGCCTGCGTGGCGGCGGCGCGGCCGCTGGGCTCAGCCTACCTGCTCCTCTTCGGCGAAGCGGAAGAGGGCGAGAGCCAGGGCAATCGCCACGGGACCCAGGATGATACCGATGGCGCCGAAGGTGGCGAGCCCGCCGATGAGGCCGAGGAGCACGGGCAGGGTCGAGATCTGGGCGCGGCCCGAGACGACGAGCGGCCGCACGATGTTGTCTACCAGCGACACGACCACCAGGCCCCAGAAGGTGAGGAAGAGGGCGGCGCCCACGCGGTCATGCGCGACGTGCACGAACGCCGCCGGAACCCAGACGAGGGACGAGCCCACCACCGGCACCAGCGCCGCCAGCGAGGCCAGGACGCCGAAGACCACGGGGGAGGGCAGACCCGTGAACGCAAAACTGAGACCCACCAATATCCCCTGCACCACGGCCGTCAGGAGCGTACCCAGGGCGACCGCGCGGATCACTGCCGAGAGGTGCCCGACCAGGTCAGCCTTGCGGGCGGCGGTCAGCGGGACGAGGGCGAGCGCGCGCGTGATCATCTCCCCGCCGTCGCGCAGGAAGAAGAACAGCAGGAAGAGCGTCAGGCCCACCTCGACCACAACACCCAGCACGCCGGCGAAGAAGGCACCGCTGGAGGCGACGAGGAGCGCGAGCACTGTCCGGCCGCCGTCGAGGGCCCATGCCTGGATCTGCTCGGGCGGCACGGGTACGAATTTCCCGATCCATGTGAAGAGCTGGTCAGGACGAAGAGCGCGCCGGCGACGGTGAGCAAGAGAGCCGCGAGTGCGGGCCGGCCGCCCAGCTTGCGCGTGAGGAAGCCGAAGACCGGCGCAAGGAGAAAAGCCAAAAGTCCCGCCCACAGGATGGATTCGAAGAAGGGCTTGAGGATGTTCAGGAGGAGCAGCCCCAGCAGGGCGATCGCGATCAACCCGAACACCCTTGCGTAAAAGCGGCGGCTGTCCTCCGTCCGAGCCATGGTGCCTTACTTCAGCTTGACCTCGATCCCCTCCCCGGCCAGCGTGAGCTTGACGCCGGTCTGGGTGCTCGTCAGCTCCAGCACGACGCCGTTCTGGTTCCGGAGGACGACGGCGCTCATGCCCCCGCCGACGGCCGCGCCCGCCTGGGCGGCGGCGTAGGTGCCCGCGAAATCCTCGACCTTCTTGAGATTGGAGACCTTGCCGCGGGCGCTCACCTTCGCCACGCCGAGGTCCACCACGCTGAGTCCCCGGACCGAGAAGTGGCGCGTCGTGCCTCCGCAGCTGAGCACGCCGTCGCCCCAGCTGACGCCCACGCCGAGCGCGACCGAGGTGCTCTCTATCGTCACCGTACAGGACGGCTGGTCTTGGGCCGCCGCCGCCCCGCCGAGGCACACGAGCGCTGCCGTCATGATCCAGATCCATGCACGCGCCATCATCAGCCTCCTTGGCCGCCCGCGAAGTTCACTGCCCGGTGGAGTGTAGCACGAGCCGAGGTATAGTACCGGGCATGGCCACCTTTCCTCTCGCGCTCGACGGCGTCCGCGTGCTCGATCTCTCCCGCGTCAT
>WNGJ01014922.1_pt1 | contig 12682 bp, 11 predicted proteins | sample 5400611 | NCBI WGS metagenome assembly WNGJ01 (sample SAMN13153375, study PRJNA577476) | soil metagenome | isolation source: 40 cm soil or saprolite under Garry oak tree replicate 1 | place: USA:California | collected 2016-06-15
AGTTACATAGATGTTCATCAATGCGTTTATATATTCTGAAGAGCGCTAATACGGCATGACACAGCACAAAGATCCCGAATCATTACAAGTTTTGATTGCCAGAGACCTCGCGAGAACCTATCGATCCTTCCTTCATCCAAGAAGGAACCACCGGACCAATGAACAGTCAAATCTGAAAAAGATCTTCTCAGAGCAAGTCGAACCTGCAAGGAGACATCCACACACGCTGGATAACAGAGGATTCAGCTGAAGCGCTGACGCCAGCTATCCAGAAAACATGACGCCGCTGGGACGTAAGATTGATGATAGTCACGTTTTCTTTTTGACTGTTTAGAGTCTGTTTCCAGCATTGGTGTAGAGATTGAATTAGGCTTTTTTCTACCTGAGCTTGACTTCTCTAGGCTGCGCCTTGAAACCGTTCCTCTTGTGCGTGCCATCGCAGAAGGGCATCATGCTGGAGCCGCCACAGCCGGCACCACGCCTGAACGACCTTTCCATCAACCATTACCAGATTGGGACCATTCTCCATGGATCGTATCACGACTTCCGACATGTCTCAATGACAGAATAGGACTGCGTAGTCAATATATGAATGGAGAAGATTCTAGAAGTATACTAGCGTGAGATCTTGACCGACGATATCCGCAAAAAAAGATTGAATGTTTCGCCGAGGGCGAAACAGTGCCCTGTTGGAATAGACCTTGCGGCGTTAGGCAAGAAGTGGACCTTTCATATTCTCAGAAACATTGGAATCGCACACATCGATCGTTTCAATCAGATCCTCCGCTCCCTCCCAGGGCTAACTCCCCGCGTACTGATCATGAGACTGAACGAGCTTGAGAAGTGCGGCCTGATCGAACCAGTCGAAATTCAGGATCGGCCGAGGTTTGTCCGTTGGGCTATGACCGAGAAGGGACGAGACACTATTCCAATAATAGACGGCTACTCGTCCTACCTGTCAAAATGGTATCCCAACCCTCGTTGATGAATCACCGAGCCATTATTAGATCGCCCAGCATTCTAGAGCTGGTCGAGACCTACAGACAGGATAGGCGGCCGAGCCCTCAAGAACTGAAATCTCGGATCTGAGAAGCGGGCTCTAGTCGAAGGAGTCTGGAGCTTCGCCAGCTCCAAACGTCAAATCTTCTAGATCGGTATACATTCCGTATCTTCTCCGTTCATAAGCCGAATCGACAGATCATTTGTCAATGAACGACAAGACTTCCTCGTCTTGGCCCGTCGTCCCGGGCTCCTACCTTGTAGGCGACGTGAATGGGCCGGTCGCCGTGTGCACGCTCACCTCTGAGCGCCTGATGGGACCCCTTGCAGGTCTGCCTGGGGTTGCGATTGCCGGGATGGTCTATACTGCCAATCTTGGCATATCGAGGCTCGTCGTGAATATCACCACCAATCCGGCTATCCGGTTTCTGCTCGTTTGCGGCAGAGACTCTCCCCTGTTCCGGCCCGGACAATCGCTTGTGGCCCTGGCAGATCATGGTGTTGATAGTAATCAGAGAATCGTTGGTGCGGCGGGCTACGAGCCTGTGCTGCAGGCTCTAACGCATGATCAGATTGGACAGTTCCGGAGACAGATTGAAGTCGTTGACTGGACAGGCGAGGAGGACCTTCAGTCCATGAAGAGAAGAGTCAACGAGCTATCTTCCCGCAACCCGGGTCGGTTTATGACAGGAACAGAGCCAGCTAGCTCGATCTCAAATCTAGAAAGGTTCGTCACTATTCGCCCAGGGGGCCAGCGTGAACCTTTGCGCTATGATCCGAAGGGATACTTCGTGATCAGCGTTGATACTGACGAGAAGGAGATCGTTCTGCGACATTATCTGCCAAACCACACGCCAGCTCATGAGATGCGTGGGCGAGGAGCGACATCCATGCTGTTAGGTCTCTTGCGGGAGGGGCTGGTTACGCAGTTGAGCCACGCTGGCTATCTAGGCGAAGAGTTGGCAAAGGCTCAGACCGCCTTGCAATTCGGGTTGCGATATGATCAGGACCGGCCTCTCAGGTTATGGGAGTCTCTTGCCGAGAAAAGAGCTGAGGCAGCGCCGCAAACAAGCCAGACGCAGAATTCTGAATCATCTTCACAACCGCAAACGCCGATCGGCAAGGCCCAGCTCCAGCCGCTAACCTTGAAACAGTTCGAAGACACCGCGCTGGGCGAAAAGGTAGACTTCCGCGTCACAGTGACGGATTTGCCGCGTGAACAGGTCCTAGGCGGAGTTTTCCTCGAGTCGAGTGAGGCTGAACCTTTCCCGCTTTTCACAGGACGTCCTACCGGACTGAGATTCTCTGGGGTCCGGCGACTCGAATAATAATGGGACAGACCGGCGAGCTCACGGTGGGAGCCCTCCTACGTGTCTTCGGTAAACGCGAGGAAAGCCATCTGATCAACGCGGACCAAATCATAATACTAACTCAAGTGGCCCGTATCATATCCTGATCATTCGCACGATTCTGCAATCTCGCCGTCCCAAGAACCCATTTCCGGATAGCAGAGAGGTTATGCGCTCCGTTTGCCTAGAGTCATATTAGCATATTCGAAATATCAGACGAAAGATTGAGTATCATGCGCAACGCGCGCACATTTGTCACCAATGGCATCTTTGCCGCCGTCTACACGGCTGTCGCGTTCACCAGCCTCAGGCTGTTCGCGACGCTGAACGCGAGTACCAGTCCTGTCTGGCCTCCGACCGGCCTCGCGATCGCTGCACTTCTGATCTGGGGTCCACGGCTCTGGCCCGGAGTATACATTGGAGCCTTTGCGGCCAACTCTCTGACCTCTGGTCCCATTACTTCCGTAGCTATTGCCGCCGGAAATACCCTCGAGGCCCTCTTGGCGTTCTTGCTCGTTGCACGTTTCGCCCATGGCGTGCATGCCTTTGATCGTGCAAGTAGCCTGGGAGTCTTCGTTCTTGCCGCCGGGCTGGCCGCTCCTCTGGTCAGTGCCACGGTTGGAGTGACAAGTCTCGCGGTGGCCGGGCTGGCTCAGTGGTCTCTGTACGGTGTAGTATGGACGACATGGTGGCTCGGTGACGCTTCTGGAGCTCTGATAGTGGCACCTCTAATCATATCGTTTGTCCGCCGTCCGATGCAAGATCCTGTCGGTGGTCTTCGTGAACTCATTCTACTGATCCTGGCCACTTTCGTCGCCGGAGCCATTGTTTTCGCGCCGTTGATCTTTTCCACGATCCCCCCTGTCCCCTGAGCTTCACGGTGATTCCAATCATTGTCTGGTCCGGGCTACGCTTCGGGTCGAGAGGGGCGACGGGAACCACCTTCCTCTTCTCAACGATCGCTATCTTGGGCACATTGGGGAGACTCGGACCCTATGGCTCGGGGACCACCAACACTGCCCTACTCTCCCTCCAGTTTTCGATAATGATCATCGCAGTCATGGGGCTTGCGCTCAGCTCGGTGGTTAAAGAGAGGCTGGACGCCCAAGAAGAGGCGCGCAAGGCTAGGGCTGCCGAGCGGCGGTTCGAGACGCTGGTAGATTCCGCCCCTGATGCGATGGTACTCGCTAATGCCCAAGGCAGGATAGTTCAGGTAAACTCGCAGACCGAGGCGGTGTTCGGCTACACACGTGGAGAGCTCTTGAACCTCAACATGGAGGATCTGATACCGCAGCGATTCCGGACACAGCACATGGCGCACCGCGCAGACTTCCACGCTGCCCCTCGGAGGCGGGGGATGGGAGTGGGCATGGAACTCTATGGACTGCGAAAAGACGGTACGGAGTTTCCAGTTGAGATTAGCCTTAGCCCTCTTCAGACAGACGCTGGAGTCCTTGTCTCAAGCGCCATCCGTGACATCTCAGAACGCAGGCGTGTTGAGGAAGAGCGCGCCCGTCTCGCCGCCATTGTGGAAACCCCTAGCGACGCCATCATAAGAGAAACTTTGGACGGCATCATTGTCAGCTGGAACAAGGGTGCAGAGTGTATCTTCGGCTATAGTACCCTCGAAGCTGTTGGTCAGAAGGCGGGTATCCTAATGCCTTCCAGCGAGAGTGGAGAATCCGAAATCCTCGAGCGGCTCAAGCGCGATGGACGTATTCTTCCGTACGAGACGAGGCTTACGCGCAAGGACGGTGCCAGTATCGACGTATCATTATCAGTGACCTCTATCAGCGACCCCACGGGCCGGACAATAGGCGCATCCATCCTTATTCAGGACATCAGCGAAAAGAAGCTCAGAAGATTGAGCCCTAAAGGACAAGGCTAGAACTTGAAGAATCGACGGCTTAGGCTATAGCTCGATTCTATTGAACTGGAGGGCAGGAAAATCGATTGATCGCTTTATTTGCGAGAAGCAACTCAGGCTGACTGCAATGCAATCTGCTCGGCTTGAAACAAGCCCGAGATCGCAGGTATTTGTGGACGACGCCTCTGAGGATCGTGTGATATGAGACGTTATACCTACATCATAAGCTACGAAGGTCTCTGGCATCAACCGGATATCTGTCACAAGTGCAAAGTCGAGATTCACGGGGAGTGTGTCCCAACCCAGGTCGGTAGGAAGTGCAAGTGTCGAAGAGCCTCCTCGATATCTTTGCCTAGCATTTCTTTTGATCTCCTTCACTTCTTCTCCGAGTCTCCTTTGATGGGATGAGAATTGTTCCACTTGATTTCTAAGTTACTCGAAACCAGGTACTTCGGGAGATTGTCCATCCGATCTGTAAATCCTTGCTCGTCTTTTACAGATGGCCAGGCTTTGCGAAGCATTGCTAGGTCCCCTGTCCTGGCAGTAGGGCGTCGGTCGCGAATAATTCGTCGAACTTGAACTTGCCGATCCCTTCAATCCAGTAGGGGCAGGTCCAACCACCATGCTCGGATTTCTCGGCTCCGCCAAGGTCCTCCATGGCACCGTCCAGTGTAGCAAACTCCGAAACGACCGATCTTCTCGGGGATGGTTCCTCCAACGATCCCGCTCGCTTGTCTAGAATGCTCCGTCATGGTTTGGACAATCTCTAGGCACCGGCTGGCCGACGTCCCACATTTCTACGATCTTGTCACCATCAAAGCGGAATAGATGAACGGTGGCAACCCCCGGCTCCCCCGGACGAAGCACGATCTGGGAGTGCACTGCTACAAGGTAGCCATCATTGAGGACATTCTTGACGAGAAGCTGCTTGTTCGGAAACTGGACATGGTTCTCAATCATAGCCTTCTTCAACGCGGGAAAGCCTTCCGCAAAGAAGGGGTTATGGTGCTTGCCACTAAGGTCGACATGCCTCTGGTACGCCTCGTCGATCTCTCCTGCCACGACTAGTTCGAGGAATTGCTTCGCTGCTTGTCTCCGAGCCTCAGTCTGGCTGTCGAGCATGATACTCTCTGCCATGAAATAGTCAACGACCCAGAACTGGATATGCGTTTCCCTTGGGCGTCAATTTAGCCTAGGATGGCAGCTCGACGACATTCTCTGCGATTCGCATATCGATCGTACAAGGCCCCACAGTTGAAGACTTACAAGGCATCAATACCGACAGGCCAATCGAAATTCGGGAATGGGGTGAGTGGACGCTGATTCGTGGAAGAATCAAGCATTGGACAGAGACACTGTTTGTCGACCATCCGGAACTGTTTCTTCCGTGGATGGAACAGATGAAGACGTTCGCTCAACCCCAGGTGGAGGGGTTGCGGAAAATCTTCCAAGCGCATGGGGTCCCGAGTGGCGGCAGAATCTTAGACTTAGCTTGTGGACTAGGAAGGATCGCGATTAATCTAGCCAAAGCAGGGTACGATGTTGTTGGCGTCGACATTTCTCCTTTGTACCTGAGGTTAGCTCAGAAATGGGCGAAGAAGGAGGGTGTAGATGGCGAGACAATTTTCTACAGAATAGATGCGAGAAAGGCTACGCGGCTGCTAGCCAGTGAAGAAGACAGGTTTGACGCCGTAGTCAATATCGGCACCTCGATGGGATATTACGGCGAGGCTGATGACAGACGAGTCCTCCACTCATTACGCGCTATCACCGGTCGACATGGAGTTTTAGTTATCGAGACAGTCAACCGCGACTATCTGGTGAGGCACTTCCAAGAGCAGAACATCTCGGAGATGGGCAAGATGGTATGGAGCGATGCCAGAAGGCTCGACTTGGAATCCTCGTTCATGAGAAACAGTTGGAAATTTTATCGAAGGGAGAGGAACTCAATTCCACTGATAGCCGACGTCCCGGTATCTCATCGGGTATACTCACTACACGAACTAAAGGCGTTGCTCTTCTCGGCAGGGTGGGACTATGTTGAATCATACGGTAGTCTAGTAGAATTAACTCCGCTCACCATAGACTCCTTTCACATGACTGTAGTAAGCCGAAGGCTCGCGTCCACTTCCAAGGTCTAGAGTCGCAAAGATATTCTTGACGAGCTATCTTTAGTGAATGGTAGTGTTAAATTCCATGGACCTCTTAAGAGGGTTGCCTTGCGTTGATTGACATATCCGACCCAGTATTCTGGAGCACTATTGCTCAGACGATCGTTCTCACTCTTACGCTTGTAATCTTCATCCTCTCGTTCCGCAGCCAGAACAATGCCACGAGAGAGGCAGCCTACCAGAGAGCGTTGGACGATTATACTGACTCGATGAAAATGCTGGTTGAGAATCCCCAGTTGAGCAAACTTCCCATGGAGATGGCGAGAGCAAACATGCCCGCGCGCGCGGAGCTCCAATCTCAACCTCCAGAGAGCATGGTTGTCCGAAACTACATGCTCCTCCTCTACGGAATATTTGAGAGGATTCACCTGCTCTACAGGAAGAAATGGATAGACAGTGACACCTGGAACCAGTGGAGCCTCTTTCTCGAGGCCGTGACGAGACACCCCGCATTCCGCGATGTTCATCGAACCTCGGAAGGAATGTTCGACAAGCCCTTTCAAGACTACGTTTCCAACATACTGAGTCGAAAGAGCTGAAGCGGACGATCCCAGAAGAAGCGTCAGGATCCTGTTATGGAAGAACACGACAGAACTATCGGAATACAGAACATTTCTAGTTTCCATATACTATTCGGGACTCCAATGACCTGGGTGGGCGCTGGTAACGGAATACTTGTAAGAAAAGTTGGACTCCAATTGCTCCTGATTCTCAATGATTACTGAGGGCAACCCCTTCGGCCCAGAACTGGAGGTCCCAGATGTTGAAATTGGGACCCCGCTTTCAGACCAGTCTGGAAGCGCTGACCTACTCGGTCTCATCATGAAATTTTTGGAGTCGACCGGGAATGTGCTGCTGATTCAAGGTCCGCCTGGCACTGGAAAGACCACTCTCGCACTGGAGCTTCTTCGACGGATGGAGGGACCGCGGATCGGATCCCGCACCGTTCCTCCCAACAGACTTTACATTTCGAGCCGTGTCTCGCCTCCCAGGCTGCGGAAACATTTTCCCTGGTTAAACGAGGTGGTCGATTCGATATCGGGTAGAACAGCAAAAGGCAATGTGCCTGAGGGAGTCAACGATTTTCGCGTCTCGCAGGCTGACAGTATCCTCAGCAAAGTTCTGAATATGAAACACTCCTCACAGAGGAGCCTCATCGTCATAGACAGTTGGGAAGGGGCTCTCAGAAACACGACCGAAGAAGGGCGTCGCATGCTCGAGTCAGCTATCCTTTCCGAGCCTGAAGAGAGCAAGGTCAGCGTTGTGCTCGTGAACGAGGGGGGACAGACGGGCGACATGTCTCATCTCGTGGACGGAGTCGTCAATCTCTCCCTATCTCAGCTGGGAGGCCGCAGGGTCAGGACGCTGTCTGTGAACAAGCTACGGGGGCTGAGAGTAGAAACCAGCCAAGGACTATTCTCATTGGACAAGGGCAGGTTCACATTCCTATCGGATTCCGAAATACTCGATGCTACGCCGACCAGGGCGAAGATGCCCGAGTCTATTGCTCCCTCCGCAACATCGTTTTCGACTGGCAGCTCCGACCTGGACAAGATGCTGAAGGGTGGGATCAGGAAGGGCTCCTCGCTATTGTTGGACCTCAACAACACCGTTTCACCTGTCGAAGTGAGACTTCTCCTGAGGATCATTATAGCTAACTTTGTAAATCAGGGAGGCACCTCGATCATCGTTCCCACCAGCACTATCAGCTCTGAGAACGTAGCTGAAGCGCTGGGTCGATGCGTCGGGCAGAAGGCTCTCGAAGAAAGGGTTCGGATCGCAGAGTTCAACCAGACTCTCCGCCCTAGGAAGTGGAGGTTGCTGTTGAAAGGGAGCCTAGAGGATGATGCATTGTTGTTCGGTGCTTCCTGGAAAGAATTGACCAGTGTCTCCTCATCGATCGTTCTGGCGAGCGATTTCGACAAGATAGTCCAAGTCTATGGAGAAGAGCTATTCCTTCCTGGCCTTGCCGACATTGGTGCGAGTATTCGGGATTCGGCGGCCCTAAGCATCGGCTTGGCCTCCAGGCCCACCAAGCTGAGGGAGGACTTTCTAAGAATAGCCGACTATCACGTAAAGATGCAGAATATTAACGGCTCATTGATCATCTACGGCATCAAACCATTTACGAACATTCATGGTGTCAGCTTCTCATTCGAAAAAGGATTTCCCGCGTTAAGACTCACCGAAGTAGTGTAACCAGCGCTGACACGACTGGAATCTGTGTTATGTGAACGATCCGATATCATGCTACGAATATGCAATCCGGGGGAAGGACCTTTTGGAAGATCTCAAGGGCGTCCGCTGCGTATTCTCGTAGGATCGTTTCCCTGCTCTGGGTCTGTCTCCTGGGCTTGAAGTACACACCTAGAGGAACCATGTAGAATTTGACCGTGGCGTCCTGGTCCGGGCCTAGCGTGTATTTCATCTCGAAGTTGTATACCTGGAATATTCCCCCTTGCCTTCTCATCGTCAGCCATAGGAAAAAATCGTGTCTACGGCGTTCATGCTCTTCCGCTCTCATCGCTAGCGAGACAACCGCCTCATGTGGAACGGTGAGATTCGAGTCATCCGCCATCAATGATTCAACGCTGGTTTGCTCAAAGTCGTCAAGGGTCTTCGGTATCACGTCGGTCACCAGCGCGGTTCCAATCCTCATCTCGTAGCGAAGTACAAAGCTCCTTCTCGTCTTCCTCTGACGGATGAAAACTGATCGGCGATCCGTCACTAGAATTGCGTACTCTTTCGGATACTCCTTGTCAGGCACGATGACTCGGTGGACCAGCGCCAGCCTCCTCTCAGGTACCCTTTCGGGTCCCTGCCTGACTTGGGAAATCATTGACAGGTCACTCGGGCCCCAGAACTAGTCTCACAAATGGAATTCCCCACACGAGAGCTAGAACAGCCGTTGAACGTTGTCATTGTCTCTCCATCCTCGGTAGAGCGACTCTTCCTATAAACTGCCGCGCACGAAGAGTACACTCAAAACGAAATCAACCGTTGTGACCTCCCCCCACTTTCTAGAGAATCCCAAAGAAATACCCGGTCCCGTGACGGAGTCGATTAATGGAAAAAAGGGGGAAGTATTGTTCTGTGTCGCGTTTGGCTATGCTTATCCTATCGGGAGAGCTGGACGCAGCGTCCCATCATGAAGCTGCTTGACACTGTGTTGCCCTTGCCATCAGTGAACTGGAGGAATATCCATGGGTTTCCGCCTACACCGCCTAGAGATGGTTGCTTTGCGAACGAGATTGTCTGGCCAGCTGGGATGAGGACTACGCTGACAGTTGTAGACTGTGTGTTCTCGTGGACTAGGTTCACGGAATTGGCGAAGATGAGGTTGGCCTTAATCCCTGATAGGGCTAGCTGTCCCGAGAGAGTGATGTGAGACCCGGTGTTGCTGCAGTCCACTGCTGATACCTGTGCCATGGCCGTGGATGGGATGGTAAAGTCCGCTGATGTTGTGAAGAGACCCTGGACACATCTTCCGAGGAAGGTCGTGCCGGAGAGCGGGTTATCGTGACTGTCCATGAACTGTAGCCAGATGTACGGGTTGCCGCCGACCCCACCAAAGACGGGCTGCTTGGGGATCTGAATACTCTGTCCTTGCGGAATGACTGTTGCGCTAGCGGTCGACTCTACTGTGTACGTATGTGTGCCTTTGACATTGTTTTCGAACAGGAGTTTGACTCCCATTCCTCCAAGGGACAGGGCTCCTTGCAGTGTGATGGTTGGCCCGGGCGAATTGCTGCAGCCCGAGGTGGACATCGATGTCTGGATATTGACGGGCATCTCAAAAGCCGTGCTGACAGTCGAGCTGCCCTGAGCTACTGAGACCAGTCCGATGCAGAGTAGGATTAGCGAAGCTCCGAATAGCTTCTTCATGAGATTTTCTCCCCCCAAGATCCGATCCGGTTATTTCATCCAACGCATTTGAACGCTCATCGAGAGAACACAAGATGCATCACACAACACATTGAAGAACACAAATGACTCGACTTGGTCAAAGCACCAAGAGTTCGAATATATCTAATTCAAGCCCTCGGATCGTGAGGGAGAGGACGGTTTATCGCATGAGGCATGATCCCACTGTGTTCGCCGAAATCGTCGACGCAACGCCTGTCTCCTCAAGCACCCTCTCGAGTCGCCATCTACCTCTATCGGATCGGAAGGCATTCCGATGAGCTGCTGTCGGCTGGCTACTCCAAACTGTTGAGGTATTGCAAAGGCAATAGTATCAATCTGCAAATATCGCCCTCACGCTTTCGGCTTTCACTACAGTGGAACGTGTTCCGGCGGAACAAGGTAGTTTGGTGAAGACTAATGTCCGTGACGGCCGACATTGGGCTGGCAGTATTGTTCGTTCTAGCCTTTGGCAACGGAGCGAATGATGTTGGAAAGAGCATTATCGCTCTTATGACAGACCCTGAGACTGCAACATTTCGGCCTCGATATTCGCCACTTGTCTGGGGGGGCATATTCAGCGGGCTTGGCAGTGTCGCTGCCATTCTCATCTCGGTCAGACTGTTCTCCGCGTTCACGCCCCAGAGCTTCCTCCAGACCGCTCCCGGGTCCTCCTTCATACTAGCAGCGCTTGCAGGTGCGGCGGCTTGGATCCTGCTCGCAACTCTCCTCAGGATTCAAGTCTCGACAACGCATGCAATAGTCGGCGCGATCATTGTACAGGCGGTCTACTTGCTCGGTGCCTCGAGTCTACAATGGGACTTTCTCATCTGGAGGATCCTCCTTCCCCTAGCCGCTGGTCCGTTTGCTGCATTGGTAGGAGTCTACATACTTAGCCGATTGTTACACAGGCGAGGGGCTGAAGCGAGTGAAACTTCTTCGGGACGTGTTGGGTTAGCCGATTGGGGCTCCGCTGCAGGTGTCGCCTTCGCGAGGGGCGTTAACGACGCTCCCAAAATGGCAGCGCTGGGAACATTCCTCCTTCTAGGCACACCAGAGGACACTGTCTGGTTGCCCTACGTGATCGTAGGCGTCGCCGTCGTCGCCGGATCCCTAGTTTGGGGGGACCGGGTGGCCAAGACGTTGATTGGACACACCCCCCAGCAACGCGGGCACCGTCTCAAGGCCCATGCTGCGACAGCAGTCCTGATCTCTGCGGGAGCATACTTTGGTGACGCTTTCTCAACAACTCACGTATCGGATGGCGCCGCAGCCGGTCATCACGGAAAGAAGGGAAGACAGTTCCTAGGGTCCGCGCTACGCGGGATGGCAACGGCCTGGATGGTCACACTACCCATGGCTGGATTGTTTGCGATTGCCGCGTCTATTCTGGGCGCAAGATTCTGGGGCTAATCACAGCCACTTCCGCAAAAACATACAAGGCTAATAGCTGCGTAGAAACGGGAAATCACGTTTCCAAAGATAATACCGATTCTAGTCAGACCGATAACTATCTCCGCAGTGCTGGCTGGAGCCGTATCCTCAACGCTCTTCACATCGGTCGCAGAGAAGCGGAATCACCTTATAGCAAGAACAAATCTGTAGAAGAGCTGGAGAATAGACAATTACCCTTTGCAGGAAGAACCGAGAGGATTCCATGAAGGAGAACGAATAGCAAAAGTCTCCGTCTGGACCCTACTAGCCCTAGGCATCGTAGAGATAGCGTTCAGTGCCGTGACCGGGAGCGTAGCATTACTCGCCGATGGGATCGACTCTATCGGTGACGCTGGGGTCAGCTTCTTCGTCTGGACCGGACTCCGCTTTGTCCGCCGCAAGCCGAACCGCCGGTTTCAATACGGCTACTACAAGGTCGAGAGCTTCACTGCATTTGTCACAGGAATAGTCCTGATACCCATCTCAGCATACATCTTGTTCAGATCCTACAGAGCTCTCCTAAACCCATCTCCACTACGATTGTCCCCCCTCGCGCTTCTCGTCCTAGCGGCGGCTGGCCTGGGCAGTCTGTACAGAGCGCTCCAGATGCGCCGAATCGCGAACAAGTACAACATACTATCACTCAAGCTGGATGCGAAGAACTCGATCAAAGACGCCACATCCAGCTTCGTCGCGTTCGCCAGTGTACTTGTAGCGAGCTTCGGAGTTTATCATGCGGACGCCATCGGAGGAATGCTTGTAGCGGTCTACATCCTGTCAGTCGCCTACGTTACCATCAGAGAATCAACCCTAGTGCTCTTGGACGAGTTCCACGAGCCGGAACTCTCGAAGAGGATAGAATCCGTTATCAGGTCCCATGCTCATGTCAAGGGAATCAGAGACCTTCGCCTCCGAAGAGCCGGACCCTTCATAGTAGGAGCACTACAAGTCGAAGTGGA
>WNGJ01006136.1_pt1 | contig 12681 bp, 8 predicted proteins | sample 5400611 | NCBI WGS metagenome assembly WNGJ01 (sample SAMN13153375, study PRJNA577476) | soil metagenome | isolation source: 40 cm soil or saprolite under Garry oak tree replicate 1 | place: USA:California | collected 2016-06-15
AGGCTCCCGACATCTCGAGCAGCATGACCTCTTCGCCCTGGATCCATCTCATCGTCGAGGACTCGGGCGTTAGCCCGAAGCGCGCCTGGACCTCGCGGTCGAGCTGCAGCTTGCTGGCGCCCTCAGCGATCCGGCCGAAGTGCCAGAGCATGTTGGCGAGATTGTTGAGCCCCAGGTGAACGAGCAGCGGGTCGCTGAGCTTCTCGCCGAGCTCGACACTGCGCTCGAGGTCAGCGAGCCCGCCCTCGTCACCGCGCACCGCTCGGATGGTCCCGATCCCCCGAAGGGCGTTTGCGGCCACGTCTTCGGCGCCGAGTGCCTCCGCCTCGGCGAGTCCTTCCCGGCCGAGCGTCAGACCCTCCTCTTCTCTCCCGGAGATCCAAAGCCGGTTCGCCAGCGCCACCCGGACGTGAGCCTTCGTTCGCGATGGAGGAGCGTCGGAGACGAGCGCAAAAGCATCCCTGGCGAGCTGGACGGCGGGATCGTTCTCGCCCCGGACCCAGCGCTGCTGAGCGAGGACGGTCATGGCCTCCGCCGCGAGCTCAAGCTGGCCCGACGCCAGGGCGACATCGTGCGCGAGCTGGGCAAGCTCGACCGCGTCCTCGCCGAGCATCGATTTCGTCTTCAGAAGGGTGGAGAGCAACACCGCCCGGCCCGGGTCGTCCTCAACGGTCAGCTCGAGAGCCTGCTCGAGGAAGCCGACCGCGGCCGCGGGCGCGTGCAGCGCGAGCGCTCGGTCGCCGGCCTCGGCGAGCGCCTTTCGGGCAGGCTCTCGGAGCGTGCTCTCGTCCCCGCCGGTGACCCGGATGAGCTCGAGCGCCTCGAGGTAGTGATGGGCGAGCATCTCGGCCCGGTCCTCCGAGCGATCGGCGGACAGCGACTCGATCCAGGCAGCCGCATTCGAGTGCTTGTCGGCCCGCTCTGAGCGTGGAATCTGCGAGTACGCGACATCCCGGAGCAGCAGATGCAGGAAGGCGTACTGCGTCTCTCCCGCGACCGCCGAACGTCTCTCGCGGCGCACGAACTCCTTGCGCTCGAGCCCGTGAAGCTGCTCTTCCACCAAGAACCGCTCGCGACCAGTAAGGGCGGCCAGCGCACCGGTCCAGAAGACCTTCCCAAGCACCGCTGCGTTTTGGACCAGCTCCTTGTCGGCTGGGTCCAGCGAGTCGAGGCGCGCCGCGATCATGCCCTGCACCGTCTCCGGCAGCGGCAGCTGCTCCCGCTCGTCGAGCTGCCAGCCGCCTCCGGTCTGGACCAGGAACCCACGGTCCTGGAGCATGCGGACGTACTCCTCGGCGAAGAGCGGATTTCCCTCGGTTCGCTTGAGGACAGCCGTCTGGATCTCAGCCGGAAGCAGCACCTGGTCGAGCAGCGCCGCAAGGAGCGTCGCGGTCTCGTCAGACGCCAGCGCAGAAACCGTCACGGTCGACGCGTTGCGCTTGCCGCCGCCCCAGCCCGGCCGGCGGGCGAGCAACTCCGGACGCGCCGTCGCAACGATTAGCAGTGCGACGCCACTGGCCCAGTCGGCGAGGTAGTCGACGAAGTCGAGCAGGCCGTCGTCGGCCCAGTGCAGGTCCTCGAACACGAGCACGATCGGGCTTCCCTCGGCGACGCCCTCCAGGAAGCGGCGCCAGGCGGCAAACGCCTCCGCCCTGCGGTCTCCGCCCTCGGCAACCGCGACATCGAGTCCGACGAGCGGCCGCAGATGCCGCTCGATCCAGCCGGCCTCCTGCGGATCGTCGATCGCCTCGATCACCGAAGCCCGCAGCTTTGCCTCGGCTGTCTCCGTCGAGTCCGTTTCGAGAATGCCGAGCTGGGACTTCACGATCTCGGCGACCGCCCAGTAGCTCAAGCCCTCGCCGTAGGGCAGCGATCGTCCCTGGCGCCAAAGGATCAGCTCTGGATCACGGTCGCCGACCTGAAACAGCTCGGCGATCAGCCGGCTCTTGCCGATTCCCGGCACGCCGACGAGCGTTACGAGCTGCGGGCTGAGGTCTTTGCGAACGCGCTCGAGCGCGCCGGTCAGGACATCGAGCTCCCGTTCGCGGCCAACGAGCTCTGTGCGGGGACGCTGCTCGACGTCGAAGCCGAAGCGGGCGCGCGCCGCAACTGCCTCCCAGGCGGGGACGGGGTTCGCCTTCCCTTTCGCCTCGACCGGCGGCGCGTCCCGGTATTCGATCGTGTGGGCCGTGGCGCGATAGGTGGGCTCTCCGACGAGGATCCCGTCGACAGGCGCGGCGGTCTGGAGCCGCGCCGCCGTGTTGACGACGTCCCCGGACGCCATGCCTTCCCCGAGGTCCGGCCTGGCGCCGAGCGCCACCAGCGCTTCGCCCGTGTTGACGGCGATTCGCACCTCGAGCTCGAGCGTCGGATCGACCTCATTGAGCTCGACGATCGCCTCGCGGATCGCGATAGCGGCGCGAACGGCCCGCTCCGGATCGTCCTCGTGGGCGATCGGCGCGCCGAAGAGGGCGACAACGGCGTCGCCGATGAACTTCTCGACCGTGCCGCCGTGGCGCTCGAGCTCGTGCCGGAGGCGCGAGTAGTACGGCGAGAGCATTGCCCTGACGTCCTCGGGATCGAGCTTCTCGGCTCGCGAGGTGAAGCCGACGAGGTCGGCGAAGAGGACGGTGATGACCTTGCGTTCCTCGCGTGCGGGCGCGACAGCGGCGTCGAGCTCCGCGCCGCACGCCCCGCAGAACTTGAAGCCGGCCGGGTTCTCCTGGCCGCAGACCGGGCAGTTCATGCGCTGAGTCTAGGACGGCACGCGAGCGCCGTCTCTCTCAGCCGCGCGCCAGCGGCAGCTCGGTGCCCACCGGCCGCTGCTGCCTCGCGTGCTCGACCTGCAGCGTCGTGTGCTCGAGACCGAAGCGCTCGGCCAGCATCGCCGCGAGCTCGCGGCGCGCCTCGTGGCAGTCGCCCTCCGGCCTGACGAGCACGTGCGCGGAGAGCGCCGGGAAGCCGCTCCCGACCGTCCAGACGTGCAGGTCGTGGACCTCGACGACGTCGGGGACGGCGAGCATCGCCTCGGCGACCTCCTCCGGGGGCATCTCGCCCGGCGAGATCTCGAGCAGGATTCGCGACGACTCCCGCAGCAGGATTGCGCTCGACCAGAAGATCAGTCCCGCGACGGCGAGACTTGCGAGCGGATCGAACCGGTCCCAGCCGGTGGCGAGGATCAGGGCGCCGGCGACCGCCGTTCCGGTAAACGCCGCCAGGTCGGTCGTGACGTGCAGGAACGCCCCGCGGACGTTCAGGCTCTTGCGGCTCGGCCCAGCGAGCAGCGCCGCGGCCGCGATGTTGACGACGATCCCGGCGCCGGCAAGCGCGAGCACGAGCCCGCCGTGGACGTCCGGCGGCGAGATGAGCCGCCGCACCGCCGCGTAGACAATCCAGATTCCGACGAGAACCAACGTGATCCCGTTCGCGAGCGCCGCCAGAATCTCGACCCGCCGGAAGCCGAAAGTCCAGCTCCCGCCCGGCGGGCGTCGGGCGACAGAGGCCGCGACGAGCGCCAGCGCGAGCGCGGCCGCGTCGGTGAGCATGTGCCCGGCGTCGGCGAGCAGCGCAAGCGAGCTCGCGGCGAGCCCGACCACGATCTCGGCGACGAGCAGGCCGACGATGAGCGCGAGCGCTCCGGCCAGCATCCGCCGGTCGGCCGAGTGGTCGTGCTCATGCCCCGCCACGGGCTCGATCGTAGCGAGCGCTAGTTCACGAGCACGCGGCGCTGGTAACGGGCCACAGCGCCCTGGTCGAGCGTGTAGACGATCGGGTCTGCGAGGAGAACATCGTCGGGGAGCTGAGCCTTGAGGGCGTCGACCAGCAGGTTCTCGGCGAGCCACTCCATCGTTGGGGGCACATCGGCTCGACCGCGAACGAGCCAGGTGCCCTCCCCCAGCTCACGCACCTCGACGACGCTCGGCGCCCGCAGAAAGCGAGCCTCACCCGCTGGCCCGCGACGGCCGACACCCTCGATTGCCCGCTTTGCTTGATCCGGGTCGCTCGTGATCAGCTCGACGCTGTAGCGCCTGTAGCCACGCGGGCTCCTGATCGCGGCGATGATCTGTGAATTCGGCACGTAGGCAAGATCGCCGTTCAGCGACTGGAGAACGGTCGTTCGCAGGCCGAATTGCTCCACGATCCCACTCGCCTTCGTGGGCTCGAGCATCAGGAAGTCGCCGACCGCGTACCAGCGCTCGAACCCGATCAGGATCCCAGCGACGATGTCCATCAGAAAGCGCTGGGCCGCGAACCCGAGCACGATCGCTATGAAGGCCGAGCCGCCAAGGACCGCCACAGGCAGGAAGATCGAGGCGAGCACGATCAGGACGACGATTGCGGTCGCGTAGGGGATCGCGGTCGCGACGAGCACGATCGCCGTCTCGCGTGTGCGGAGTTGCTGCAGCTCGTGCTCTTCGCTCGGCCGCCGTTCTCCGAGCCGGCCGGCGATCAGCTTCAGCCCCCGCCCGAGCACGACCGCGAGCAAGATGGCGAGAGCGCCCCAGATCAGGCGGTCGGCGCGGCTCGAGAGAAGCGCAAGCATGCTCAACGAGCGCGCGCTCCGACCGACTCGGGTCTTCTCGCGACTCGGTTCAGCGCGGTCGTGAAGGGACGAGCGATGTCATCGACCCAGCGCCGCTCCGTATCCACGGCGAGGAAGATAGTCGACCAAGCGCAAATCATCAGGCCGCCGCCGAGCACGTATCAATCAGGCAGCAGCGCGGTAACTACTAGTTGAGCGCAGCGATATTGGCGAACTCGCGCTGCAAGGAGCGCATGGCTAGTTCGCGCTCGAGAAAGGCTTCGACGACCGCCGGGTCGAACTGCCCGCCCGCCTCCGAGGCAATCACCTCGCAGGCGTCGTCCCAGCTACCTGCGGCCCGGTAGGGACGATCGTTCGTCAGCGCATCGAGCGTGTCGGCCACCGCGAACACCCGCGCGGCGATCGGAATCTCGTCCCCCGCGAGCCGATCGGGATACCCAAAGCCGTCCCAGCGCTCGTGGTGAGAGCGCACGACTCTGAGCCCTTCTCCCCGCAGCAAGGCCACGTCGGAGAGCATCCGCTCGCCCACGAGCGTGTGGGTCTCCATCAGCCTCCGTTCGTCCGGATCGAGCGGCCCTGGCTTGCGGAGCACGCTGTCCGGAATCCCGATCTTGCCGACATCGTGGAGCAGAAACCCGTGCTCGGCGCTCGCATTGCCGAGCAGCTCGGGCGCCACGGCACCGGCCAGCTCGAGCGCGTACCGCTGGACTCGCTGGGAATGAGCTCCTGTCCCGCTGTCCTTCGACTCGAGCGCACGGGCAAGGGCGACAACGGTGTCTTCGTAAGCGTTCTCGAGCAGTACCCGCTGACCGCGCTCGATCTCTACCAGCCGGCGCAGGTCGTCCGCAGAGAGATCCAACTGTGCATCCGTCGCTTCGCTGATCGGCGAGGCGCGGCGAAAGAGTGTGATTCCCATGACCATTGAGGTGCCGAAAGGTGCTGGAACCTGCGTCGGAACACTCGATGGAGTGACGAGAAGTCGGCGCCCCAGGCGGCAGCAAGCGATTCCTGCTGGCCGGTAGTCGAGTTGGGCGCTGCCCGTGAAGACGCGAGCAGGCCGGAGGGTCATCGTGGCGGCATGCAACGAGATGCTCTCAGCGACGAAACGGCTGTCGAGCGCTTCGTCGACGCCGTGGTCGCCTTCTCGGACGACCCGGGACCGGCGAACCTCGAGCGCTACCTCGAGGCAAGTCGCTCACTCGAAGAGTCGCGGCGCCCCAGCCTGAATCGGCGCAAGCCGGGCGCCGCCGCTCCCCGCATGGTTGCGCAGCGCAGCGCCTCTCCCGGTTAGTCGGGGGCCGGCGACCAGTCGACCTGTTTCCAAGGCAGGGGTTCCGGCAGGCCCGTTCCCCCGGCTTCGGCGTCGAAGAGACCGGCTGGTCCTGAAAGGTCACGCAGGGCCAGTCGCGAGATCCCGTCCGGAAGGATGGGGTCTTGCGCGACCTGGCCGTTCTCCGGCTCGAGTCCGAGCAGGACGCGCAGCAGCAACAGCGGCGCTCCCGTCGCCCAGGCCTGCGGGCTGCACGCAGTCGGATACTCGACCGGGTACTCGGTCAGGCTGCGCGGGTAGCCGGCGAACGTCTCGGGCAGGCGGCCGAGGAAGTATTCGGCCGCCTCGAGGATGGCGAAGGCGATCGTGGCCGCCTCCTGGTCGTAGCCATAACGGCGCAGGCCGGCGGCGATCAGCGAGTTGTCGTGCGGCCAGACGGTTCCCTGGTGGTAGCCGATCGGGTTGTAGCCGCCGCTGCCCTCGGCCATCGTGCGCACGCCCCACCCCGAGAAGAGGCGCTCCTCGAACAGACGCGCAGCAACCTCCGCGGCGCGGTCGTCGTCGACGATCCCGCTCCACAGCAAATGGCCGATGTTCGAGGTGAGCGCGTCCACCGGCGTCTTGTCGCCGTCGAGCGCCAGCGCGTAGTAGCCAAGATCCTCGAGCCAGAAGTCCTCGTTGAACGAGCGCTTCAGCTCCTCCGCCTGGCTCTCGAGCTTCGCCGCGAGCGCATCGTCGTCCCAGAGCTCGCGCGCGAGACGTGCGCTTCGGCGGCGCGCGTCGTAGACGTAGCCCTGGAGCTCACAGGTCGCGCGTGGGAGCTTGGCCAGCTTGCCGTCGGCGAACATGATCGAGTTCCAGGAGTCCTTCCAACACTGGTTCTCGAGCCCGGACTCGGTGTTCCGCCGCTCGTACTCGACGTACCCGTCCCCGTCGCGATCGCCGTCTTCGTCGATCCAGGCGAGCGCGGCGCGGGCGTTCGGCTCGAGCCGCCTGACACGCTCGCTGTCGCCTGTGAACCGCTCGTACTCGTCGAGCAGGATCAGGAAGAGCATCGTCGCGTCCGCGCTGCCGTAGTACGGCGAGTGCGGCCGCTCCTTGAAGGCGGTGAGCTCCCCGAACCTCAGCTCGTGCGGGATCTTCCCCGGCTCCTCGTCGCGGAAGTCGTCGCGGCGCGTGCCCTGCATCGAGGCGAGCACGTCGAGGGTCGTCGCCGCGAGGTCGGGATCAATGTGCAGCGACTGATAGCTCGTGATCAGGCTGTCGCGGCCGAAGAGGGTCTGGAACCAAGGCAGCCCCGCTGCGGGGACGGCGGCCTCGGACCCCTCCTTGGGATAGAACCGCAACGCGGCGAGATCGACGATGCTCCGCGCGTACGTCAGCTTCAGTGGCTCCCAGTCGGTCTCGAGCTTCGGCGCGACCGCGAGCAGTTCGCTGAGCGTCGGGTGCACTCCCGGCCGCGCGCGGGACGGTGCGTGCGGCCGAGGCTCGTCGCCGGGCCGGTAGCGTGTTTGCTCGTGGCCGGCGGGCGTGCCGTCGACGGCGGTCACGACCTCGATCCAGGTGCTCCAGCTGCCGTGCGGCTCGATCTTCGGCCGAAAGACGATCTTGTCGGCGCTCAGCTCCGCGTCCTCGTCGTGTGGCCGAATCCAGGTCTCGCGGATGTAGCCGCCGCGCTCGTAGCCGAGGACGAGCACGCCGTCGTCGACCTGCCCGAACGTCTTCCCCGGTTTGTCGATCGTCGCGTCCTTGACCTCGAACAGATCGGCGAAGTCCGCAGCCACCACGAGCTCGATTTCGGGCTGAATGGGCTCGTTGTCGTGGTTCAAGACCGTCAGCTCCTCGAAGAAGCCGTCGCCGACCACGCGCCGGCGGATCACGGAGAGAGTGGCGTCGGTGTACTCCGACCCGGAGCCCGGCACGAGGAAGAAGCGAGCCGAGAACGAGTTCGTGTCGTCGGTCGAGAGCGCCTCGAGCGGCTTGCCGTCCAGCGTCAGCAGCCAGCGCGAGAGGTGACGCGTGTCGCGGTGGAAGAGCCCATGCGGCTCGCCCGGCCTTGCCTCGACGTCGCCGTTTCGGCGGCCGACGACGAAGGTGTTTCCCTCGAGCACGCTAACCGTGTCGCTGTTCATCGTCATGGCATCGCCTCTCCGATCGTCACGCGCCCGCCACCGCCCCGCTCGTAGGCAAAAGGATGCCTGAAGACGTCGAGCGCGTTGGCAGCCGTTGCGTTGATCCGAGCCGTGCGGCCACTCCGCCGGTGTGTGACCGTCACCCAGAGGTGCCCTGACGCTCTCGCCCAGGTCAGCACGACGTCGAGGTCGTCAGAGTGGCGCTCAGCAAGCTCGACGATGGACGGATCGGATTGGTGCGTGAGCATGCAATTCGACTCTCACCGAATCGGTCCGGTACCGAATCGGCGCGTTCGCGGATCGTCTGCGCGTATCTCGCACCGCGACCCCTTGCCGCGGAATGCGAGGTTTTCGCACGGCGCCGGCGCACTCACCGATTCGGCGACCGTGGCCCTTCCGCGACAGTCGACGCGTCAACACAATGGAGGTCATCGATATAGCCTTCGGAGCCGTCATCCTGATCTGGCCCGGCATCAGCTTGTTTGCTCTCGCGATCCTGTGAACGGCAACATCTCACTCGGCCGCATCGGCGGTGTCGCAGTGCGGGTCAGTTGGAGCTGGCTCGTCATCTTCGCGCTGATCGTCTGGACGCTCGCCAACGGAGTCTTTCCGTCCCAGAACCCGGGCCTCTCCCGCGGCACGCACCTCGCGATGGCGGTCGTCGCGGCTCTCTTGTTCTTCGTCTCGATCCTCCTGCACGAGCTCGGGCACGCCTGGCAGGCGCGGCGAGAAGGGTTGGAGGTGGACGGGATCACGCTCTGGCTGTTCGGGGGCGTGTCGCAGTTCAAAAGCGGATTCCCGAGCGCCGGGGCCGAGTTTCGGATCGCCATCGCAGGACCGCTCGTGTCGCTCGGTCTCGGCGGGGTCTTCGTGCTGATCGCGCTCGCCGGGCTGCCGAGCGCCGTCGACGGCGTCGCTGCCTGGCTCGGCTACATCAACCTCGCCTTGCTCGTCTTCAACCTGATCCCGGCGCTGCCGCTCGACGGTGGCCGCGTGCTGCGGGCGGCGCTCTGGCAGAGCAAAGGCGATCTCGGCTGGGCAACGCGGGTCGGCACCGACATCGGGCGGGTCTTCGCCTACCTGTTCATCGGCCTGGGAATCGCGATGTTCATCTTCCAGGGCTCGTTCAGCGGAGCGTGGCTCGCGTTCATCGGCTGGTTCCTGCTGCAGGCGGCGACCGCGGAGGCTCGCTACATCGCGACGGAGGCAGCCCTCGACGGGCTACGTGTGCGCGACCTGATGACGCGGGACCCGGTGACGGTCGACGGTAATCTCACCGTCGGCCAATTCATGGACGAGGTGGCGCGGTCTCGCCGATTCACGACCTACCCGGTCGTCGACGGCGAGCGGCCGATCGGCCTGCTCGCGTTCGGCTCGGTCGCCGCGCTTCCCCGCTCGGAGTGGGACTCGCGACGGGTTCGAGACGCGATGCTGCCGCTCGAGCGGGTGCCGCTGCTCACCGAGAACGAGACGGCGATCGAGGCGCTGACGGCACTGTCGTCACCGACGTCGAACCGCGGTCTGGTCGTCGAGAACGGGCACCTGAACGGACTCCTGTCCATTACCGATCTGACGCGAGCGCTCGAGCTGCGGCGATCGTTGCGTCCGTCCGCCGGCGGGTCGCAGCCGAAGCTAGGCGTTTAGCCGGTCGCTTCGGTCATGCCGAGCACGGCCGCGTGAAGCTGGCTGCGGGAGGTGACACCGAGCTTCGGGAAGATCCGGCGGAGGTGGTACGCGACCGTCCTGTGCGAGATGTAGAGCTGCTGGCCGATCTCCCGGTTGGACAGCCCCTCGGCCGCCATGCCGGCGATCTGGAGCTCCTGCGGCGTCAGCTGGTCTCGGGTCTCGGGAATCCGGCGGCGGCTCGTCACTCCCGAGGCGCGGAGCTCCTGGCGAGCTCGCTCTCCCCAGGGGACGGCGCCGAGAGCATCGAATGCCTCGCGCGCGGCGCGTAATGGGACGCGCGAGTCGGCGACCCGCCGGCGACGCCGCAGCCAAGCGCCGTACGCGAGCAGCAGGCGTGCGCGAAGGAACGGCCAGGGCGCGAGATCGCTCTTGAGGCCGGCCTCGAAGAGCCGCTCGGCGTCGTCGTCCTCGGCGAGCAGGGGCCGGGCATAGGCGAGAGCCGCTTGTAGATACGGAAACCCGGTGTCGGCTGCCAGCCGCTCGAGCTCCACTAAAAGACCCCGCGCTTCTGCTTGCTGCCCGCTGTAGGCGGCGGCCTCGGCAAGCTCGCCGATCAGCCAGCAGCGGATGAACGGGTGGTAGGCGACGTCGGCTGGATCGAAGACGCGCCGAAGCTGCTCGTAGGCGTCGGCATGGCGTCCGCCCGCCAGCTCCGCGACGCCACGTGCTTGCTGAACGAGTGCCAGCATCCCCCCGCCGATCTGCACCAAGAACGCTTCGGCTTTCGCCACAAGCGCTTCCGCCGATTCCTCGCTCCCGCGCACCGCGTCGAGCGTAGCCCGGGAGAGATCCGCCGCAGACGCCCAGAACATCTGCCCGGTCTCCCGGGCGAGTCTGCCGGCCTCGTCGGCGGCGGTGCAGCCTTGCTGCCACGTCCCGAGATAGAAGGCATTGAATGCGTGGATTTGGAGCGCCTGGGTCAGGAGTCCCAACCTGCCCTGAGCGCGCAGCCCCGCCGTGGCATCGAAAACACATGCCGTCGAACGCTCGAAGTCGCCGACTGCTGACGCCGCCTCACCGATCAAGAGCGTCGCTGCCGGATCCCCGCCCGTTTCCAGGGAGAACCGGCCGATGCGCTCGAGGACGACCGCCGCCGTCTGCACCGGTGCCGCGAGCGCGAGGATCGCGGTCACGTCGGGGCTGTCGTCTGGGACTGCAAGGCGCTCGGCTCCAGCGACCACAAGCTCCCGTGTACGGTCATCCGGGTTCGCCCAGTAGCACGTCAGCGCGATCGTCAGGAGCAACTTCAGAGCGAGATCCGCACGCCCGTCCACGGTCATTCGCTCGGCGCTCTCGATGAAGGAACCGACTTTCACCGGTCCCGACCAGATCGAGGCGTCGTATGCGTCCCGCAGCCACGACAGCCGCAGCCAGTCCTCGGACGCAAGCTCGAGCCCCTCGGCCGCTCGAAGGAGCCGAACCGCGCGTGCGCGGCGACCCAGCTCGAATTCCAACTCCGCCGCGCGCACGAGGCGACTTCCACGACAAGCAGGGCGCTCGCTGAGCTCCGCCGCGCGCTCCAGGGCAGTAATCGCGACGGCAACCGCTCCACGGCGCCCCGCGCGATCAGCGGCCTCGTCCAGCTCGGCCGCTACCGCCTCGTCCGGCCCCAGAGTCGCTGCCGCCCGATGCCATACCTGGCGGTCGGGCTGGCCAACGAGCACTGTCGACAGCGCCGCCTGCGCCCTCTGGCGTTGTAAGCCAGCCGCCGCCTGGTAAAGCGAAGAGCGCACCAGGGGATGGCGAAACCGCAGGTCCCTCCCCTCGATCTCGACCAGCTGCGCGGCGACGGCCGGCGCCACAGCGTCGACCGATACTCCCGCGCCCTCGAGAACCTGGGTGGCGCTCAGCACCTCGTCGAGGTCGCCGCCGTCGTCGACAGCGGCGACCAACAACAGCGTTTGAGTAGCGGGGGGCAGTTCGGAGGCTTGCGTCGCAAATGCCAATTCGAGGCGAGCGGTCAACGGCAGCGGCGACGAAAACAAAGCCCCCTTGCCGAGCTCGTCCAGCGGCAAGCCGACCGGCAGCTCGACCAGGGCGAGCGGATTGCCGGCTGCCTCCAAGAGAATTCGCTCCCGCAGGACGGGCTCGAGACCGGGCGCGTGCGTATCGAGGAGCGCTCCCGCAGCAGTCGGGTCGAGTCCCTGCAATCGCAATTCAGGGAGGCCGGCATCGTCGAACGGGGTTTCGTATCCGTCACGGATCGCGATCAGCATCACGATCCCTTCCGCCTCGAGCCGGCGAGCGACAAAGGCCAGCACGGCGCAACTCGGATCGTCGAGCCACTGGGGGTCCTCGACGATCAAGAGAATCGGCGAGCTCGCAGCCTTCTCGCCGATTAATTCGAGCGCCGCGAGCCCGACCAGGAACAGCTCTCGAGCTTCGTCGTCGGACATGCCGAAGACGGCGAGTAACGCGTCTCGCTGACGAGCAGGGAGCCCTTGGGCTAGACAAAGGATCGGTTGAAGAAGCTGATGCAGGCCACCAAAGGGAAGGTGCGCTTCCGACTGCACGCCGACCGTGGACAGCACCTGGATCCCATGGTCCGTTGCTTGCGCGGCGGCGGCCGCAAGCAGCGTTGACTTGCCGATTCCGGACTCGCCGCGCACCAGCAAGACCCCGCCGCGCTTTCGGACGCCTTCGACGAGATCCGCGAGGACGCCAAGCTCGGGCGCGCGCCCATACAAGACACGCGTCGGCGGATCGCTCGACCCGGGCTCCCCGGATCGCAAGGCACCTCCGTTCTCGCCGCCCCTCATCCTGCCCCAAAACAACGTCGAAGTCGCCTCGCTATGCCCGCGCGAGCTTCATTCGCTACCCGGAGACCGGCAAGTCGGCCATTAGACCGGCCAAATGGCCGATGCGACTGGAAGGCCATGCGCATAGCGTCGCAGTCAGCCAATGACCCTTGCGCTACGCCAAGAGGACCTCCTAGTCGACGAGTTTTCCGAGTTGGCGCGCGCCTATGCCGAGTCGCAGGCCTTCGTCTCGGTCCTCGCGCACGAGCTGCGCACGCGGCTGAATCTGACCGAACGGGCGCTCGCGAGCGA
>WNGJ01007148.1_pt1 | contig 12679 bp, 17 predicted proteins | sample 5400611 | NCBI WGS metagenome assembly WNGJ01 (sample SAMN13153375, study PRJNA577476) | soil metagenome | isolation source: 40 cm soil or saprolite under Garry oak tree replicate 1 | place: USA:California | collected 2016-06-15
AACCCTGCGGCTCGTATATTCCCATCGCGTTTTGACTCAGTCGATGACGACCACGTGATCAATCATACGCAAATCGCCCATGTCTGCGTAATAAACGCGTACGCGAGCGCCGGGTTTGATCGCGGTTTGGACGATTTCGCCGGCTTTGTTCACAACGTGTCCACGCCCGTTGAGAACGTAACGAACGGGGTTATTGGAACGGTCCTCGCGAACAACGAGTGTTTTGGCAGGCTGATAACTGGCAGCTGCTCCTTCCTCAGTCGTCGTTCTGATAATTGTTCCGGTTACCTTTATCCGTTCCGTTGTGGTTGTGTTTTGTTTTTTATCTGTCGAGCTCGGCTGGGCGAATGCCAGCGGCGCAATCACCACACAACCAAGCGTTATAATTATTTTTTTCATGTTCGTCTCCTATGTTAATGATGTTCTGCTAGGCAAACGTCTGAAAGGAGTGAGGATGGGACAAGAGCCACTTCGTCTATTTCAGACGACCCACTTTGCACGCGCTGGGGAGGCCAAGCCGCGCCAAAGGGCCCCGACGCTGACGGTAGCAATTTGTTAGTAGATCCCGGGAACCAGGCGCCACGTATGAGAGCTGTAGGCAATGTGCTCATACCCAAAGTGCGCACGCAGTAAATCCTCTTCTGCGTTAATACGGCAGATGAGGGGCGGAACAAACAACAGCGTAAGGATTACACCAACTCCAGAGCGAAAAGCCAGGCTCCACCCCAATGAGTTAATGAACAGCCCAAGATAGCTCGGGTGACGGACGATGCCGTAGACACCATTAGTTACCAGCGTGTGTCCCGACTGAATCGCGACCAAGCCGCTGAATCGTTGGCCCAGCACAAACACTGACCAGATCCGCAATGCACCTCCAGCAGTGAAGAGTACGACACCGAGCCAGCGAATCGTGTCACCGTCAATCGTCCACAGCTCTTTGCGATCGGTGTATGCCGGCAGATACGCGTTGACCAATCCATTAGCACGAAGACGGGAATGACCCAGCGGTTGCCGCGGGCCTCGCGCACACCGGGGCTAAGATTTCCGCCAGCGAAAAACGCCAAACCGGAAAGCGAAAAGAGCACTGCCACGAGCGCGATCAGCGCCGGGTGAGAGAAGAACGACCGAAACCCAGCCCAACCAAGAATGGCAAGGCCAGCATAAACGCAGAAGCCGATCGCAATGGACGCTAATCGAAGAGCCGGGTTCATCATTGTTATTATTCTGCGATGACCCAATCACACAACTGAACGTGACTGCCAAGGTTTCACCATGGTCCACTTGACCGGTGACAGTACACACGAATCCACGTGGCAAAGGGCGGACCTGGTTCGAGCTCAGCTAGACGAGCAGAGCTTTTGGACGATCATGCATCAATTGCAATATTTCACCTCTCTATGAGCGGCTTCTTCGAAGAATTGAGGCGCCGAAAAGTTTATCGGGTGGCGATTGCGTACGTCGTTGTGAGTTGGGCGCTCGCGCAGGGTCTGGCTCAGGTTCTTCCGGTTTTCGATATTTCGAACTCGGTGATTCGGGTTGTTATCGCGCTATTGCTGATCGGGTTTCCGGTCGCGCTTGTTCTCGCCTGGGTGTTCGATGTCACGTCGCAAGGCATCCGGGCAACTTCGACGCCAAGCGTGCCCGTTGCACGGCGTCGCCGCAATTTGATAATGTTGATCGCAATCGGCGTGATCATCTCCGTCGCGGCGGGTTTCTTTCTTTTGCCGCGAGCGTCAGCGCGCAAGGTCGACAAGTCGATCGCGGTGCTGCCATTTCAAAATCTAAGCGATGAGAAGGAAAACGCCTATTTCGCCGATGGCATGCAGGACGATATCCTGACCAATCTGTCAAAAATCGGTGATTTGAAAGTTATCTCTCGCACGTCGGTGATGTCATACCGCGACGGAGCGCGCAACGCGCGAGAAATCGGCAAATCGCTTGGTGTAGGCACGCTTTTGGAAGGCAGCGTCCGGCGCTCGGGCAACCGCGTCCGAGTGAACGTACAGTTGATTAACGCCAATAATGACGAGCACATCTGGGCGGAAGATTATGACCGCGAGTTAACCGACGTATTTGCAATCCAGACAGATCTGGCGCAAAAAATTGCCTCAGCCCTCCAGGCGAAACTGTCCCCGAACGAAAAGGCACGGCTCGATCGCCGGCCAACAAGAGATTCTGATGCTTATCTCCTCTATGTGCAGGCGCATGGCTATGCAAACCGACCAGATCGTTTCCGCGACACCTCATTAAAGGCCGAGGAGCTTTTCGAACAAGCAATCAAGCTCGATCGAAACTTTGCAGCTGCTTATGCTGGCCTCTCGATGGTGGAGAGCTGGTTATATCACGAGTCCGAGCCCATACCGGCCCATCGAGAAAAGGCGCGCCTCAACGCCGAAGAATCCCTGCGCTTGCAACCGAATCTTCCGGAAGGACATCTCGCGCTCGGGTTTTCGTACTATTATGGCGATCGCGATTACGAACGTGCTCTTAGCGAATTTGAGATCGCGAAGCGCGACCTGCCAAACGAAGCCGACGCCTACTCGGCGATCGCCGCCATTCAGCGACGTCAAGGCAAATGGGCTGAATCAACCGCGAATTTTGAAAAGGCCGTCTCTCTCGATCCAAAGAACGCAAACGTTCTTTTTAACCTTGGTCTCAACTACATGGCTCAGCGCGATTTCGAGACTGCTGACAAGATTTTTGATCGGGCTATTGCTGCGGACCCACAAGCGTTCGCTTCACGCGGAATGAAATCCGCTTTGGCAATCGCATGGAAGGGCGACGTCGGGTTCGTCGAAAAACAATTGTCCTTGGTGCCTGGGGAATTCGATCCAGACGGCCTCGTTACGGCAGCGCGAGTGGGGATTCTGATGCTACAACGGAAGTTCGCTGATGCTCTTAAATTGCTGCAGCAATTTCGCGGAGAGACATTGCTTTACCCAGACACTGGCCCTTGCCCAAAAGCTTTGTTGGAAGGGAGACTTTATCTGTATCAAGGCGATAAGACAAAAGCGCAAGCCGCTTTCGAACGCGCCAGACCTGTGGCGGAGCAACTTGTGCGTGACGCTCCCGGCGATCCTGGTCGTCACGTGCAGCTCGGTGCCGTTCTTGCAGGATTGGGTCTGAAAGAAGAGGCGGTTAACGAAGGCAGGAAGGCGGTCGAATCGGTGCCGGAATCTCAAGACGCCTTCGAGGGGCCGCAAGCCACCGCTGCACTTGCCGAAATCTACGCCTGGGTCGGAGAATACGACGAAGCATTTCGGCTCCTCGATCATTTACTCAAGGTGCCAAACGGCCTCACGGTGCCAGCGCTCAAACTCGATCCGGTATGGGATCCACTGCGCAAAGATCCTCGTTTCCAAGCTCTGATCGACGAATACGCAGCCACCCGCTAACGCCACGCTGTAGACTAAATATGAAAACGGCTTACGGACTCGGCATTCCGGAAACGCTCGAAGAGGTATGCGATCGAGATCGGGTCGCCTTGCTCGTGTACGACATGCAGGCCGGCATTTTGAGTCAGCTCAAAAACCCCGAGCAAATCACGCTACAAGTTCTCAAGGTCCTGATAGCTGCGCGAAAAGCTAAAGTGCGCGTGTTCTTTTCGCGGCATCTTTCGCTGCCAAAAGAACTCATGGGCATGTTTCAGTTTAGGATGGCCATGGCTTGGCAACTGACGGATTCGCCTGAACAGGTGAATCCGTGGTTTCTGCGCGACGCTCCCGAATTTCAGATCACGCCGGAACTGGAGCCGCGTGAAACTGAAGGCGTCTTCGACAAATTGACTATGTCAGCCTTCGAAGGGACGTGGCTCGACTTCGCTTTGCGAGATTGCGGCATCAACGCCTTTATCATCGTCGGCGTAGCGACCGAGATCGGGATCGAACCGACAGCGCGCCACGGAGCCGACCTCGGTTATATTCCCGTGCTGGTCACTGACGCGTGCGGCGCGGGTGATGAAGAAGCTGCCAAGCGCTCGATCGAAAGCTTAAAATTTACCGGCGACGCAATCTTAACTGATACGGCCACCATTTGTGCGGTTCTCGAGCAGCAACACTGACACTAGAGCAATCAGGTCCGAGTTGTCCGTACCTCTCACATCGGCCTCGACACCTGAGCACGGCGTGTTTGAAAAAGCGCGATCAGATGAAAGATCGTGAACATTGGCACGAGAAAACTCGGTACCATCGAGAGCGGTAAATGGCGCATAGGCGCGGCTGTCATCATTTGCGGCGTCACAGTTTGCAGAAGCCTTGGAAAAATCAGCGGCGCGATTGCACCCATGCCGACGGCCAAAACAGCAAAGTCGAAAATACCAAAGATATTCCAGGCGACGAACGGTTTGCTCGTGGCAAAGCGGGGATTTCGGGTGAGCGCAAGGGCGACCCATGGCGCAGTGACACCGATCGCCATGTCGCCAAGGCCAGCGGGCCAGGCGAAGTAACCGGGCAAAAATCCGAGCAGGTTCAGAGCGATGAATCCAACGCCCGCGAAACGCCACGATTGCGTTGCGGTGAGCAACGGCACATCAGCGGCCAATACGAGGTTGCGGAAGGAGCGCGAGGTCCAATAAGCAACGAGAAAGACGGCGATTGGAACGACGACCGCGGCCAACAAAGCCAGCGGCGGCGTCCCAGGGCGATTGATGAAAACTCCACGGGCCCCGAGCGTGAAACTTAGCGCGAACCAGAGAGCGAGGAGGATGAACACAGACGATCGCAGGCCCCGGTTCGTGCGAGGCGTGCTGCGAGTGAGCGGCAATGATACAGCAGAGTAAGACATAAGCGATGTTTCCTTTCCTCGTGACTTGCATTTTGCAAGTTATCCGCAGCGTGGCACCGTTACTTGCAATATGCAAGCTACAAATAAGACCCGTCGTAAACGCCCAGGCACTAGCAGACGCGGCAAACGCGCCACGGTGCAGATTCACCATCTGCGGTCACCGTGCCCGATCGCCAATCTGCTCGATGTCGCCGGAGACAAATGGTCGCTCCTCGTCGTGCGCGATTTGTTGCGTGGCCGGTCCACCTTCAACCAACTGCTCGAATCGCCGGAGAAAATCCCAACCAACCTTCTGGCCGATCGTCTGAAACGACTGGAAAAAGCAGGAATTCTTATGCGGACTCCTTATCAAAAGCGCCCGGTGCGTTATTCCTACACCCTGACGCAAAAAGGCAAAGAGTTGCAACATGTGCTTGATGTGGTGGTGCGATGGAGCAAGAAGCACATCGCCGGGGTCCAAACCTTTACGGATCTTAATTTGTAAGCACAGCGGATTTGAAGGGGTGCACCGGTGAAATACGAAAAAAATATGATTGCTGGAGACGGCTCGGATTTTCATGGAGCGCATTATTCCTCACGCTGGTTCAAGCGGAACAACTCGTCCAAGAAGGCCGCATCTTGGCCGGTGGACCGGTAGCTGCAAACAAATTGCACTTTACTTCATTGCAGATGTCGTATCGCCCCTAACAGCTGGGCCAGCTGGTTAAAGCTTGCCAATGCACACAGTCGCCGATACGCGGGTCACGCCGCTGATTGGGTTTAGCGACCGCTGCGCTCAGGTCGACGCGTGTTTCAACGCATGACAAACGATGAACCGCTTTGATCAGACGCGAGGTAAAAATTCTTCCCGCACAATCTTGCCGTTCTTTACGGTGTAAACGCCGACTTCGGATAGTTGGCGACGTTGTTTTGACTCTTTTTCGGCGACGTCGGCGTCGTATTGCACGACGAACCGATCATGTGCGACAAATGGTTCGCTCGCCTTGAAGCCATGGACTTCCATGGCGTTCACCCACCAATCGACTTTGCCGCGAACGCCTTCTTTCCCACGCGTTTCCGGTGAGCCGCCGCCCATGGCGTGGGCTTCCACGCTTACGATATCATCATCGTAGAGGTCCAGCGCTTCATACCAAGCTTGTTTGCGAACCAACTCCACCACTTTTTTTGCAACTTCTTCGGTACTCATTTTTTTCTCCTTTGTTGTACATCGACAATTTATTTGCCGACAAATTGTTCGAGCCGATCGATAACACTATTCCAACCCCGGTTGTGACGATCGCGCGATTCTTCGCTTGGCAATTGAACATGGGTTAAGCGCAGTTCGGTGCCGCTATCTCGATCAGAAAATTCGACCGATACGACGCTGGTGTAATTTTCCCACGCTTCATCGTCATCCCATTTCCAGGTGAAGACAAGCTTCCTTCCCGGAATGAGCTCCCGATATTCGCCGAACACGCTCATTTTCTCGCCTTCCTGGTTGATCAGGTCCCAGCGATACTTCCCACCGATCCGCGTGTCGGCGACAATCTTGAGCGTTTGCACCTCTTTCGGCCCCCACCACTCCTTTAGTTGCACCGGATCTGTCCATGCGCGGAAAACGCGCTCACGCGGCGCGTTGATGAATCGTTTAATTTCTAACCTGGTGGTTTCTTGTGTTTTCATTTTGATTTTGAAATGGCGGATACTCGGTGAACTTCGGCAAGTTGGGATCCATGAAATCCCACGGCTGTGCTTCCGATGTGAAGATGTCCATTTGCGGACGAAACCAACTCAGATCGTCCAAACTAGAGGCTTTGATGCCGATAAATTGCGAAGCGGAATCACTCTGCCCGATGATGGGACAGCCGCACTCAACGCAAAAGCCGCGGTTGTTATGACCGCCCATTGCGCTGGAAACTGAATGGTAACGGAGCGCGCCTCGTGTCAGTTTGAACGCGGTAGAGGGCACGACTACACCCGGAGAAAAAGGACTGTCGGTGAATCGTTGACAGTCGCGGCAATGGCAATTCAGCATCGCGAGCGGTCCTGCCACGCATTCGTAACGAATCGCGCCGCACGTACAGCCGCCCTGATACGGAACTTTCATTGCACTTTGACTCATACAATCGCTTCCAGCTCGACCTTTCCCGGCTTCGCCGAAACAAAGGCAAACCCAAGCAAGCTGGCGATCAAAAGATCAAAAGCAACCGGCGCAATCAGCGAAAAGTATATCCAAACGAGGCCGGCGTGTGCGAGATTGGCAAAGATAAACAACACGACGATCGGCCTCACTCGTGCGGCGTTGTCCTTCGCGAGCAAAGCGACTTGCCAGATGAGGACGGCTTCGACCACGCCGCTCAAAATCGCGAGCAAACCGTAGCCAACGTAAAAATCCCAATAGCTGTGATGTGAGCTAGCCGCAATTGCAGCAATTGGAGAGGGATGCGCCGTAATCGACAGCAGAAACAATGAGCCGTGCGCGGCATACTGCACAAACGCGAGGAGCGACGCCGTCTGCAAAATAGCTGGCGCCTTACTTGACTGCGTGTTGCTTGCACTGTGTGTTTGCAAATTCATTTCCTTTCAACGAATTGTTTGAGCTCGGTCCCGATGAGTCTCGTCCAGCCGGCTTCGAAATTCTCGCGCGCATAGGCCGGCGTTTTGGGGAACGTTTCGATTCCCGTGTGCGTCAGCTTTAATCTCGTCTTATGCCCATCGGGAAACAATTCGAAAGTCACCAGCGAATCTCCCGGCTCGCCTTTGTACCGCCAGGTATAGGCGATTTTCTTTTCAGGAATCACCTCGGTGACTTTGCAAAGGTGATGATAAGCATTGCCTTCATGCTCGACCACGAACTCAAATTCAAATCCGATTTCCGACTTGAATTCCTTTAAGTCAAAATACCACTGCCGCATTTCATTCACGTCCGTGAGCGCGGTCCAAACTCGCGCCACTGGCGCGTTGAAAGTCCGCTCCACGATAATTGGCTCCGTTACATCACTTTTTGTTGTCATTTATTCTCCTGCTGTTAGCTCAATCCTTGTTGTCGATGAAACCGCCGGGCTTCGCTTGGTGTGGTATCGACCAACCAAAATAGACTTCGACATCGACGATTTGATTATCCCGCACCGTCACGATCTCGGTGTTACGAAACGCGCGGTCCTTTGCCTTGCCTTCATAGGTCACGAACACACGATCGCGATTGGGAACCAGATTGATAAAATCGAAACCGATGATCGTTTTGCTGTTGGGCCAGCAACGCGCAAAATAGGTCGCGCGATCGATCCGGTTATCGAGCGGACTGCTGAAGTGGAAATCCGGCGCGATCAGATTCTCGATCGCCGCCCGATCCTTGGCTACATAGGCTTCATAAGCGGCTCGTGCGATCGCGACGATGTCGATGTTGCTACTCTTCTCGTTTGCCATTTTCTCAACGGTGTTGTGCTACTTGGCGTTAGTATTCGGCTCGATAACGCCGAACACGTTGCCAGCCGGATCTTCTGCGTAAGCGAGCCAGCCGATTTTCGGTATCGCCATCTTCGGCACACAGATTTTCCCGCCGCGCTTCTCGATCTTCTTAGTGGTCTGATCGAGAGATTCAACCGCGATCGTATTCAGCGTCCCCGGCTGCTGGCCTTCGCGCGGCCTCGTTAGGCCACCGTTGATTCCCGGCTCCTTGTCGTCCCCGGTCGTCACCAGCCAATATTCGATCGGGCCGCCTTCGAACTTTTCGAACTTCCAACCAAAGACATCCCGATAAAACGGCTGCACCGTTTCGGGATCGTCCGTGTAAATTTCAAAATGGGTAACGCGATTCATATCTTTGCTCTTTAAGATTTGGGATATTCGTCGTGGCGGCGCCACCAAACGTCCGGCTCGTTGCGACCTTTTGGTGCGCGATCGAGCCATTGATACATTCCCCAAAGTCCGTCCAGTCCGCGCGCATAGCTGGAATAGGTGTGATAGACAACGCCGTCTTCGAGCGCGAACGCGCTCATTCCTGGTCTCTCGCGCACGTACGTGGCCGGATCGGTTCCTGACATCTTTGCGAAAGCGACAACCCCCTCCGACTCTTCGGGATTCCACACTTCCTCGCGCTCGAAGTTGTATTCGGCGCCGCCTTTGCGCTGTTGCTCTTCGGTTAGCTGAACATTGAAATCGAAGTTGAAATCACCGCCGAACGAGGACGCCCATGGAAACGTCCAGCCCATCCGTTTTTTGTACGCCTGCAACTTTGCTAGCGGCGCGCGCGAGATCGTCCAAAACATAACGTCGTGATTGGCGAGATGGACAACAATCCCGTTGTAGCCGTCTGCGATCGCCGAACACGAGGGACAACCCGCGGTGTAATCGGGCCCCAACATGAAATGATAAACGAGCAATTGTGAGCGGCCGCGAAACAGATCTTTCAGCGACGCCTTCCCATCGTCGGTCTCGAATTGATACTCCTTGTCGATCTTAACCCAAGGCAGTTCCTGACGTTGCTGCGCAAGTTCGTCGCTGCGCCGCGTTAATTCCTTCTCCGCTTTGAGCAAATCGAGCCGCGCGTGCAGCCATTCTTCACGTGTTCCAGTCTTATGTTTAGTCATCGCTCTTGTCTCCTGCTTTACCTGCCCGGCGCTTCTGCGATTTGAACCATCACTTGGCGTCGCCACCCGCTTGCCCGGCTGCGCGGCCTCGTCGAATTTGTTCAAGGACCTTCGCGGAAGCTTCGTCGCTGCCGTACTCGTCGTGCCAGTTCCACCATTCGTACGGCGGGGTTTGAGGATAGCCCTTTGGTGAGTCCTCCCACTCCTCTTGTCGCCCGAGCGCGGTGATGTCGAGGTAACTCCAGGTGGTCCCGATCGCTTCGTCCCCGCGGCCATTAATGAAGTAGGTGCGGAAAACCTTGTCACCGTCGCGGATGAATGCGTTGTGGCCGTGCCACTCGTCCACACCGAAGTCTTTGTCGAAGTCGTCTGTGATAGTGTACCAGGGAACGCGCTCCCAGCCCATCCGCGTCTTTAAACGCTTGATGTCCTTCTGAGGCGCTCGTGACGCGAACACGATAGTAGTGTCGCGCGCGTTCACGTGCGCAAGGTTGCCAACGTGGTCGGCCATCATGGAGCAGCCGACGCAGGCATGGTCGGGCCAGCCAACCACGCCCGGTTCAAAGAACGCACGATAAATAATTAGCTGACGGCGACCGTCGAACAGGTCGAGCAGGCTCGCCTTACCATCGGGTCCTTCGAACTTGTACTCTTTCTCCACGGCCGCCCACGGCATCCGCCGACGCTCGGCGGCCAGCGAGTCACGGGCGCGGGTCAACTCCTTCTCCTTCACCAGCAGTTGCTGGCGCGCAGCTTCCCACTCCTTCGGCGATACAATTTTTGGCGGTTTTAACTGATCCTTTTTCTTTTCGACTTCTTTGGTTTTCATCCTGGTTGTTCACTGTCTTTATGTGTTTGCTGCTTTTGTAAAACTTGCTGAACACGAATGCGGTCACTCCTCCGCCGGACGTCGCGCCGGCGGCTATGAGAGTAATGTTAGCGACGCATGCCGGACACATGTCGGTTTCCCTTTACTTCGTTTTTCTTCTTTCGAGTGGCTGGTTCTGCTTTTCTAAATATTCGGCGAGCCGGTCGAGCGAGCCATCCCAGAATTTCCGATATTCTTCGACCCACTGCGCCGCCTGCCTGAGCGGTTTGGCGTCCAACTGCATCTGGTGCACGCGCCCGTAACGACGCCTGCGCAGCAGTCCGGCCTTCTCGAGAACGCGCAGATGTTTCGAAATCGCGGGCAAGGACATTGCGTGCGGCCTCGCGAGATCGGTCACCCGCCGGTCGCCACGAGCCAGGTGCGCCAGGATGCGGCGGCGCGTGGGGTCGGCCAGCGCGGCGAAAGTTTGGTTCAACGTTCGCGGAGAATGTTTAACCATCTGGTTAACTATTAACCACTACCTTCAACACGTGCAAACATTTTTTTGTTACGATTTTCAGACGCCTGCCGTAGTGCCCCTGCTGTTACTGGAACAGAGGCCAACGGCTGATCACGACGGCGATTTACACGAGCGCACGTGCGCTCCTTAGCCAATCACTGGTCACTTATCACTTTCCTTGAATGCTTCCTTGTTCACCACGTATGGCATCTTCGTCGGGTCGCCGCCGTAATTTCCTTCCAGCACATCGATTAATCCCTGGACGCAGCGGCCGGCCATGCCTTTATCGGGATCGATGTCCAGACGCGTAATCTGCGCCCCGCTGGCAAAATGATGAAACACTCGGCAACGGTCCGCAATCTCCGGGTCAAGCAGTGGTGAATCCTGCGGTAGCGGCTCCTCTTCGAACACATCGAGCGCTGCGCCCGCAATGATTCTTTCTCTCAATGCTTTCGCCAGCGCTTTCTCGTCCACGACCGGGCCGCGCGAACTATTTATCAAGTACGCGGTCGGTTTCATCATCTTGAGCGTATTTTCGTTGATAAGGCGAAACGTCGGTTTGTCCGCCTCGCCCTCGCGCAATAACGGCACGTGCAGACTCACGTAATCGGCCCCACGTAATGCTTCCTCGAGCTCGACATACTTGATCCAGGTTTTCTCTTTCTGAATGCCGCGCGCATGGCGCAGGTCCATTAACTCCTGAATTGTTTTAATGAATTCGTGATTCTGATACGCCGGATCATAGCAAAGAATGTTCATGTCAAAACCCGAACACTTCTTAATCATCGCAAGGCCGATCCGCCCGGTTCCAATCACGGCGATGGTTTTGCCCGTGACTTCATCGCCAAGGAACGGCAGGAATGGATGCCACGACGGCCACCTCTGTTCGCGCACCAGCCGCTCGCTCTGCCACATCTTTCTCGCCAGCATGCCCATCATGAAAAACGCGAACTCAGCCGTCGCTTCGGTGAGCACATCGGCTGTGTTGGTAAACGGAATTTTGTATTTGTTCGCTGCCGCGCGATCGATGTTGTCGAAGCCGACCGCGATCTGCGCCACAACCTTCAGCGTCCCCTTCCCTCCTTCGAAGACTTCCGAATCAATCGGATCGCGCAGTGTGGTGATCAAGCCGTCAATACCGCTTTTCACCTTATCGACGATCAATTTCTTCGGCGGCGCCTCTGGTCCTTGCCGCCGGATCGCCAATGCGCGATGTGGCATACACGCGAAAATGCTTTTTCTCAGTCATGGCTGGAATTTAATCAGGAAACCAGGAACGCAGGAACGCAAGCAGGAACTTACAGAATCAACAGTACTGCCTTTGCGCAATGCGGAATCCGCGATCCGTGAATTCCTTAATCCTTGCAAGCTGCTGCATCAACGTGATCGACAAGCGCCGGGATTTCTGAAAGATCACGAAGAACGTAATCCGCCTCTTTCGTGTATTCGCGGGGGTCAACAAACCGGGTGTCGGGGATCGCTGCCACACGCATGTTCGCCGCCTTGGCAGCTGCGATCCCCGCAAGTGCATCCTCGATCACAAGACAGCTATCAATGTCCACCTGAAGTTTTTCTGCTGTGATCAGGTAAATGTCCGGATGTGGCTTGCCCCGTTCTACTTCGTCACCTGTGATAACCACCTCAAACAAGCTTCTGATTCCGGTTCGCTCGAGAAACGGGCGCGCGGATGCGCTCACCGAGCTCGTCGCAAGTGCGAGGTATAACTTCATCTCGCGTAGTCGTTCCAGAGTTACTTTTGCGGATGGAAAGAGACCCACACGGTTCGCGAAAAATTCGGTCGCGATCTCGCCTCGTCGACGCATCAATTCCTCGACGGGCGCCGAAATGTGAAAAGCATTTTTATAAAACTCGATCGCAAGCCGGTAGCTTACGCCGAGCACGTCTCGGTGGTATTCGCCGCGATACGTCACGCCGTATTCGGCGAGCAATTTCGCATCAATCTGATTCCACCACGGTTCGGAATCGGCAAGCAGACCGTCG
>WNGJ01032477.1_pt1 | contig 12679 bp, 12 predicted proteins | sample 5400611 | NCBI WGS metagenome assembly WNGJ01 (sample SAMN13153375, study PRJNA577476) | soil metagenome | isolation source: 40 cm soil or saprolite under Garry oak tree replicate 1 | place: USA:California | collected 2016-06-15
ATCTTCGGCCCCCTGCCCACGGACGACCCCAAGGTGCGCCAGCCCGACATCGGCAAGGCCCGGCGCGTCCTCGGATGGGAGCCCATCGTGGAGATCGAGGAAGGGCTCGCCCGCACCGTCGAGTGGTATCGCGCGGCGGGACGCGTCGCGTGAAGATCCTCGTCACGGGCGGCGCGGGGTTCATCGGCTCCCACGTCGTGGACACCTTTCTCGGCGCGGGCCATGAGGTCGCGGTCGTGGACAATTTCTCCACGGGCAATCGCGCGTGGGTCAACCCCCGCGCAAAGCTCCACGCGATCGACCTTCGCAGCAACCGCCTCGCCGAGGTCTTCGCCACCGAGCGGCCCGCGGTCGTCGCCCACCTCGCTGCGCAGGCGGCGGTCGGCCGCTCCGTCACCGATCCCGTCTTCGACGCCTCCGTCAACGTGGGAGGCGGGCTCAACCTGCTCGACTGCTGCCGGCGCTTCGGGGTCCGCCGCATGATCTACTCCTCCAGCGGCGGCGCGGGGTACGGCGACACCGACGTCCTTCCCACGCCGGAGACGCATGCCAGCCTGCCCATGTCGCCCTACGGCATCACCAAGGTCGCCATGGAGCTCTACGTCGGCGCGTGGACGCAGATCTTCGGCGTCAGCGGGATCTCGCTCCGCTACGCCAACATCTACGGCCCGCGCCAGAACCACCAGGGCGAGGCGGGCGTGGTGGCCATCTTCTGCCACCGGCTGCTCACGGGCCAGACGTCGATCATCAACGGAGATGGCGGGCAGACGCGCGATTTCGTCTACGTCGGCGACGTGGCCCGGGCCAATCTCCTCGCCCTCGAGCGTCCCGAGGCCACGGGCGGGATCAACATCGCGACGGGCATCGAGACCTCCGTCAACGACATCTACGCCGGGCTCACGAGGGCAGCCGGCTCGCGCGTGGCGGCCCAGCACGGCCCCGCGCGCCCCGGCGAGCAGCGGCGGAGCTGTCTGGATGCCAAGCTGGCCGAGCGGGTCCTCGGCTGGCGCCCCACCGTGGCCCTCGACGAGGGCCTCGCCCGAACCTACGACTTCTTCAAGAAGGAGCTTTCGCGATGATCGACGAGGAACTCCGAGCCATCCTGGCCTGCCCGGCCTGCAAGGGCGACCTCCTCTTCGAGGAGACGCGCATCATCTGCCAGCGCTGCCGCAAGGCCTTCCCCATCCGTGACGGCATCCCCGTCATGCTGTTGAGCGAGGCGGAGCCCTGGACACCGGCGCCCTAACGGCCGTCATCCTGGCCGGGGGCCAGGGCACGCGGTTGCGGCCGCTGACGCATGCCCGTCCCAAGTCCATCGTCCCCCTGCTGAACATTCCCTTCCTGGCGTATCAGCTGGCCCTGCTCAAGCGCCACGGCGTCCACCGCGCCGTGCTCTCCTGCTCCTACATGGTCGACGAGGTGCGCGGCGCGATGGGCGACGGGAGCCGCTTCGGCGTCGAGCTCGCCTACGCCGTCGAGGAGACGCCCCTCGGTACGGCGGGCGGGGTGCGGAACGCGGCAGACCTCGTGCGCGGGCGGGTGGTCGTGCTCAACGGCGACATCCTCACGGACGCCGACATCACGGCCATGCTGCGCTTCCACGCGGAGCGCGGCGCCCGCGCGAGCATCTACCTGACGCCCGTCGAGGACCCCGGCCCCTACGGACTCGTGGACGTCGCCGAGGACGGCCGCGTCCGCCGCTTCATCGAGAAGCCGTCGGCGGAAGACCAGACGGTCAACACCATCAATGCCGGCATCTACGTGCTGGACGCCGCGCTCCTCGAGCGCATCCCCCCTGCCCGCGTCGTCTCGATCGAGCGCGAGTTCTTCCCCGCTCTCGTCACCGACGGGGTGCCCTTCTTCGGCTGGATCTCGAGCGCTTACTGGCTCGATATCGGCAATCCGGAAAAGTACCGCCAGGCCCAGCTCGATCTCCTGGCCGGCCGCGTGGCCACCGACGTGATGCCCGACAGCCCCGGCGCCTCGCGGCGGTGGATCGCCGAGGACGTGGACCTGGGCGCCCGCGTGGCCGTGACCGCGCCCGTGGTCATCGGCGCGGGCAGCCGCCTCGAGGAAGATTGCCGCGTCGGCTCCCTTACCGTGCTCGGCCCCGGCTGCCAGATCGGCCCCGCGGCATCCGTGACGGGCGCCGTCCTCTGGGAGCGCGTCTCCGTCGGCGCCGGCGCCGTGCTCCGCGACTGCGTCGTGGGCGCGGGCGCCCGCATCGGTGCGCACGCCCAGGTCGGCCCCGGTGTCGTGCTCGAGGATGGCGCCGTCGTGCCCTCGGGCGCGCGCCTCGCCCGCTGACCCACGGTGTTTCCTCGCGTGTTATCCTGAGAACGATGCCCACCTCGCGTATCCGCAACTTCTCCATCGTCGCCCACATCGACCACGGCAAGTCCACGCTGGCGGACCGGCTGCTGTCGCTCACGGGCACCATGGACGCCAAGAAGGCCGTGGGCCAGGTCCTCGACTCGATGGATCTGGAAAAAGAGCGCGGCATCACCATCAAGGCGCACACCGTGCGTCTGCTCTACACGGCCCGCGACGGGCACGAGTACACGCTCAACCTGATCGACACGCCCGGCCACGTGGACTTCTCCTACGAGGTGTCCCGCTCCCTCGCCGCCTGCGCGGGCGCCCTCCTCGTGGTGGACGCGGGCCAGGGCGTGGAGGCCCAGACCCTCGCCAATTTCTACCTCGCCTACGACAGCGGGCTCGAGATCGTCCCCGTCATCAACAAGATCGACCTGCCCGCCGCCGACGTGGAGGGCACCCGCGCCCAGATCACCGAGGCCCTCGGGCTCGACGGTGACGAGGCGCTGACCATCTCGGCCAAGCACGGGACGGGCGTGCCCGAGGTGCTCGAGGCCATCGTCACGCGTATCCCGCCGCCCACCGGCGACCCCGAGGCGCCCCTCAAGGCCCTCGTGTTCGACTCCTTCTACGATTCCTATCAGGGCGTGGTCGTCTACATCCGCCTCATGGACGGCCGCGTGCGGGCGGGCATGCGCGTGCTCCTCATGTCCAACGGCAAGACCTACGAGGTCCAGCAGGTCGGCGTCTTCGCACCCGACATGCGCCCCGTGGAGGAGCTCTCCGCCGGCCAGGTGGGGTTTCTCACCGCTTCCATCAAGCGCGTGGCCGACGCCAAGATGGGCGAGACCATCACGGACGTCCTGCGGCCCACGGCCGAGGCCTGCCCCGGCTATCGCGACGCCAAGCCCATGGTCTTCGCGGGGCTCTATCCCATCGAGGACACCGACTACGAGGGATTGCGCGATGCCCTCGAGAAGCTCAGGCTCAACGACAGCGCGTTCAACTTCGAGCCCGAGACCTCGCTCGCCCTCGGCTATGGATTCCGCTGCGGCTTCCTGGGCATGCTCCATCTCGAGATCGTCCAGGAGCGCCTCGAGCGCGAGTTCAGCCTCTCGCTCATCGTGACCGCCCCCAGCGTGCGCTTCCGGGTCGTCACCACCGAGGGTGAGACCATCGAGGTGGAGAATCCCTCGAAGCTGCCCCCCGTGGACAAGATCGAGCGCATCGAGGAGCCGTACGTGCGCGGGTCGGTCTTCGTGCCCACCGAGTTCATGAGCGAGATCTACAAGCTCGCCCAGGACAAGCGGGGCGAGCACAGGTCGCTGGAGTACCTCGGCAAACGCTGCCACATCCAGTTCGACTTTCCCCTCTCCGAGATCGTGGTGGACTTCTACGACAAGCTCAAGTCGATCTCCAAGGGCTACGCCTCGTTCGATTACGACTTCCTGGAGTTCCGCGAGTCGGAGATGGTCAAGCTCGACATCCTCCTCAACGGCGATCCCGTGGACGCCCTGTCCGTCATCGTGCACCGGGAGAAGGCCTACGAGAAGGGCAAGACGCTGACCGAGAAGCTCCGCGGCGTCATTCCACGGCAGCTCTATGAAGTCGCCATCCAGGCGGCCATCGGCAGCCGCGTCATCGCGCGGGAGACGGTCAAGGCCATGGGCAAGAACGTCACCGCCAAGTGCTATGGCGGCGACATCACGCGCAAGCGGAAGCTGCTCGAGAAGCAGAAGGAGGGCAAGAAGCGCATGAAGCAGGTCGGCAAGGTCGAAGTGCCGCAGGAGGCGTTCCTGTCGGTCCTCAAGAGCTGAGCATGACGATCAACGGCACCCAGACCAAGCCGGAAGAGACTCCGTCGCCCGCGGAGACCGTCGCCCCCGTGAGGCGAAAGTCTCTCGTCCGCGAGTACGCGGAGGCGATCTTCATCGCCGTGCTCCTGGCCCTGGTGATCCGGCAATGCGGGGTGCAGGCCTTCACCATCCCGTCGGGCTCCATGATGGACACGCTCCTCGTGGGCGACTACATCCTCGTCAACAAGTTCCTCTACGGCGCCGAGCTCCCCCTCACGGACGCTCACCTGCCCGGGCTGCGCAAGCCGCGGCGCGGGGACATCGTCGTCTTCAAGTACCCGAACGACGAGAGCCGGGACTTCATCAAGCGCATCGTGGCCGTGGAGGGCGACACCGTGCAGGTGCAGGACAACCGGGTCATCCTCAACGGGCGCCTGATCGACGAGCCCTACGTGCGTCCGGGCTCCATCCCCGCCGTGCCCTCCGCGCACTGCGGGTATCTCTACGCGTGCGATCCCCTCGTGGTCCCCGCGGGCTCTTACTTCGTCATGGGCGACAACCGCGACAATTCCCAGGACAGCCGCTACTGGGGCTTCGTCCATCGCGACAAGATTCGAGGCAAGGCCTTCCTCATCTACTGGTCCTGGAACGCGGAGAGCCACTGGCCGCGGTGGAGCCGGCTAGGTCACTGGCTTCCCTAGCCAGACCGCCTGCAGGTAAGTGGCAATGAGCTTTGCCACGTGGGCGCCGCGCGCGGTAGAGCTGGGCGCGTACCTGCATATCCCGTTCTGTACTCAGCGGTGCGGTTACTGCTCCTTCAACACCGCGCCCGACGCGCCCGGCGCGGTCGCGCGCTTCGTGCCCGCCCTCCTCGGCGAGATCGGCCTGGCCGCGACGGCGCCGTGGGCGGCCGCGGTCCATCTCAAGAGCGTCTTCCTGGGCGGCGGCACACCCTCCTTGCTGCCCCCCGAGGCGATGGCGGCGATCCTGGACCGTCTGCGCGCGCACTTTCCCCTCGAGCCTTCCGCCGAGATCACCGTGGAGTGCAATCCCGAATCCGTCAGCGTCGAGCGGCTCGCCGGCTATCGGCATGCCGGCGTCACGCGGATCAGCCTCGGAGTTCAGAGCCTCGACGACCGCATCCTGCCCACGCTCGATCGGCTCCACACCGCGGCGCAGGCGCGCGAAGCCTTCGACGCCGCCCGTGCCGCGGGCTTCTCCGATGTCAGCGCAGATCTCATCTACGGCCTTCCCGGGCTCGATCTGCCGACCTGGGAGGCCACGGTCAAAGGCGTGCTGGGCTGGCAGCCGGATCATCTCTCCGCCTATGCTCTCACGCTCGACGAGGGCAGTCTCTGGCACGCGCGCGGCGTGTCCGTAGTGCGAGCCGCAGGACGTCGTGGGGCTGGGCCCCCACCGGCCGAGGCGAGCGAAAGTCCAGAGATTCGAGCCGCAGGACGTCGTGGGGCTGGGCCCCCACCGCCCGGCCATCGCTCCGCGCACAACCAGATCTACTGGCGCGCCGAGGAGTACCTGGGCTTCGGGCCCGGGGCCTGCGGCTACCTCGGCGACGTGCGCTACGCCAACGTCAAGCCCGTCGATCGCTGGGCGGCCATGATCGCGGACGGCCTAGCGCCGGTTGACTCCCACGAGACCTTGACGCCGCGCCAGCGCATGGCGGAGCGGCTCATGCTCGGTCTCAGGATGCGCGAGGGCGTGCCCGCCCGGTGGATGGAGGAGCGCGTGGCCGTCGATGGCGCCCGCCTCCGCGGAGTGCTCGCGGCGTGGACGGAGCGCGGCCTTCTCGTCACCGAGGGCGGTCGGGCCCGGCTCACCGAGCCGGGCTTTCTCCTCTCCGACGCCCTCTTCATGGAGCTCCTGTGACGATGTAGAATGGGCGACATCATGTCCGAGCCCACGCTGGATCCGCGTCTCCGCCAGGTGCTGCTGGCCGTCATCGCGGAGTACGTCGAGACCGGGCAGCCCGTGGGCTCGCGCTCGGTCGCCCGCCGACACGTCCGCGGCCTGTCGCCCGCCACCATCCGCAACGCCATGGCCGATCTCGAGGACATGGGCTTCCTCACGCACCCGCACACCTCGGCGGGGCGCGTGCCCACGGACAAGGCCTACCGCTTCTACGTCAACATCCTGGGCGAGGTGCCCTGGAAGGCCGCGCCGGGTGGCCAGAAGACCGCGGAGGCCGCCACTCCGTCGACCGATGGCGCCGAGCGGCTGATGGCCGAGACACCGACCCGCCTCTCCGACGGCACCCACATGACGGGCATGCTCCTCGCCCCCCCGCTACGCCGCACGGCCCTCGATCGCATCGAGCTGGTCGGCCTCGGTGAGGACCGCGCGCTCGCCGTGGTCGTCACGGACACGGGCTGGGTGACCGCGCGCGCGCTCACGCCGATGCCGCGTCCCAGCGTCGAGGAATTGCGCGAGATAGGGCGAATCCTGACGCGTCGCTACCGCGGCAAGACCTTCCAGGCCATCGTGGAAGACATCGAGCGGCCCGCCGATCCCCTCGATCCCCTGTGGACGCGGAGCCGCGGGCTCCTCGACCAGATCGTCGGGCTCCTGCGCGACCGCAATCTCTACATCAGCGGCGCCATCAACCTGCTCGACCATCCCGACCTGAGCGACGTGGGCACCATGCGCGGGCTCTTGCGGGCCTTCGAGGAGAAGGCGCGGCTCGTGGATCTCCTCACGCGCATGGCGGAGGAGCGTGGCGTCCAGGTCCTCATCGGCGGCGAGAATCCCGTCGAGGACATGCGCGAGTGCAGCCTCATCACCTCGACCTATACCTATCGAGGCCAGGTCCTGGGCGTGCTAGGTGTGGTCGGCCCCCGTCGCATGCAATACGGAGACGTCATCTCGCTCGTGGACGAGACCGCCCGCCTCGTCTCCGATTCCCTGTCAAGGGTCCAGCGCGAGCTCTACCTGCCCGGTTAGCCGCCGAAGCACTCGGTTTGGTCTGCTATACTTTCTGTATCATGACCGATGCCGACGATCTGTTCCTGACCGCCGAAGACGAGATCCAGAGGCTCCGCGAGGCCCTGGAGGCCAAGACCCGGGAGGCCGACGAGCAGCGCGACCGTTACCTCCGGGCGGCCGCGGAGTTCGACAACGCCAAGAAGCGCGCGGCCCGGGAGCGCGAGGACTACACGCGCTATGCCACCGAGTCGCTCGTGCGCGAGCTCCTGCCCGTCCTCGACAACTTCGAGCGGGCCCTGGCGGCCGCCCGGAACGAGCCCGGGGCCGCCGCCGTCGTCTCCGGTGTCGAGCTGATCCAGCGCGAGCTGCTGCGCGCCCTGGAAAAGGTCGGGGTGACGCCGTTCGTCTCTGTCGGCCAGCCCTTCGACCCCGAGCGACACGAGGCCGTCGCGCGCGTGCCCGCAGGACCGGGCGCGCCCGAGGGCACGGTGGTGAACGAGACGGCCCACGGCTATGTCCTCAACGGGCGCGTACTCCGCCCCGCCATGGTCACGGTCGCCATGGCTCCCGATCCGTCCTAGTGGCGGCCAAGGACTACTACACCGTCCTCGGCGTCGGGCGCGACGCCGAGGACGCCGAGCTCAAGAAGGCCTACCGCAACCTCGCCCGGCAATTCCACCCCGACAAGAACCCCGGCAACCCCGCCGCGGAGGCGCGCTTCAAGGAAGTCAGTGAGGCCTACGCCGTGCTCTCCGACCCCGACAAGCGCGCGCAGTATGACCGGTTCGGCAGCGTGGGGGCATCGCCCTCCGGGTTCGAGGCGGGCTTCGGCACGATCTTCGAAGATCTCTTCGAGGGATTTTTCGGCGGCGGGGGTGGCGGGGGCCGACGCAGCCGGGCGCGACGGGGCGCCGACCTCCAGTACCGGCTCGAGATCTCGCTCGAGGAGGCGGCCGCCGGAACCGAGACCTGTCCCACCTGCGCGGGGGCGGGACGCATCAACCGCCACCCTTGCAGGAGCTGCGCAGGCGCGGGGCGGGTGGCGCGCGAGAAGCTCCTCAAGGTCACCATCCCGCCCGGCGTCGAGGACGGCAATCAGCTCCGCCTCACCGGCGAAGGCGAAGGTGGCCTCGCCGGAGGCCATCCGGGCGATCTCTACGTGCTCCTCCAGATCCGCCCGCACGAGATCTTCGTGCGACAGGGCGCCGATCTCGTCTGCGCGCTGCCCCTGACGTATCCCCAGGTCTGCCTGGGCGACGAGGTCGACGTGCCCGTCCTCGACGGCAAGGCGCGCCTCCACGTGCCCGCCGGCACCCAGCCAGGGCAGCGCCTCTTCATCAAGGGCAAGGGCATGCCCCACCTGCGCGGTCGCGGCCGCGGCAATGCCGTCTACGAGGTCGTGGTCGAGGTGCCGGCGAGACTGAGCGCGCGCGAGCGTCAGCTTCTCGAGGAGCTGCGGGAGGCCTCGAAGGAGTCCTCGGGCCCGCTGCTTTCCTCCTTCCTCGAGCGCATGAAGAAGCTCTTCGGCGGTTGAAGCCCCGTCCGAGGTAGCGGTCCCGCCTCCATGGGCTTCTGGCAGTTGACCGTCCCCACCTCGCCCGACACCTCCGAAGGCTTCACGAATTTCCTCTGGGAGCAGGGCGCGCTCGGCGTCGTCGAGGAAGAGGGACCGGCGGACCCGCCGCGCGTCCGCGCGTTCTTCCCCGACAGCGCCTCCTCGACGGGACTGGTGGCGGGCGTGGCCGCCTATGCGGCCGAGCTCCGGGCCCTCGGCTTCGCGACGGCGCCGGGCCAGATCGAGATCGCGCCCCTCGTCGAAGAAGCGTGGGCCAGCGCCTGGCAGCAGTCGTTTCCCCCCCGCGCGATCGGGCGCCGGCTCTGGGTGCGTCCGTCCTGGGAGCGCGCCGAGAGTCCCGGGCGGGTCACCGTCGTCATCGAGCCGGGGCGCGCCTTCGGCACCGGGCATCACGGCAGCACCGAAGGGTGCCTGGCCCTGCTGGACGCGGCCGTCGGCGAGGCGCCGCCCGACCTGGTCCTGGACATCGGCACGGGCACGGGCATCCTCGCCATCGCTTGCCTTAAGCTGGGCGCCCCACGGGTGCTGGGTCTCGACATCGACCCGGACGCCATCGCCGCCGCGCGTCGGAATGCCACGGTGAACGACTGCGCCGATCGCCTCGATCTTCTCCTCGCCGGCCCCGAGCTCCTCCAGGACAGGCCGCCCTTCCCGCTCGTCCTGGCCAACCTGCTCGCCCACACCCACGTCGCCCTGGCCCCGCGGTATCGCCGCCTCGTCGCCCCGGGTGGCCATCTCATCCTGGGCGGCATCCTGGAGCACGAGGACGCCGAGGTCGCCGAGGCGCTCGCGGGCGCCGGCTTTGCCCTCGAAGAGAAGCTCGTGATCGAGGGTTGGTCCGGGCTTCGTCTGCGGGCCGTTGCGGCATGAGCCGCTTTCACGTCCGCCCGGAGGCCGTCTCGGGCACGCGCGTCGCATTCGACGCGCAGGAGAGCCGCCATCTCACGCGCGTGCTGCGACTCGGCGTGGGCGCGGTGGTCGAAGCTCTCGACGGAGCCGGTGGCGTGCTGACCGTGCGGATCGAGCGGGTCGGCCTGCGTGGCGCCGAGGGCACCGTCCTCGCTCGTGAGGAGGCAGCGAGCGAGTCGCCCTGCCGCCTCGTGCTCGCCCAGGGCATTCCGAAGGGCGAGAAGATGGAGGGGATCATCCGCATGGCCACCGAGCTGGGCGTCGCGCGCATCGTTCCCCTGGCCACCGCGCGTGCCGTCGTGCGCATGGAGCCGAGGCGCGCGGCCGCGCGAGTCGCGCGCTGGCAGCGCGTCGCCAAGGAGGCGGCCAAGCAGAGCGGCCGCGGCGTCATTCCAGAGATCGCTCAGCCCATGAGCCTCGGCCCGTGGCTCGCGCAGGGCGGGCCGTTCGGCCTTCTCGTCTGTCTGTGGGAGGGTGCGACCGAGCCGCTGCAACCGCTGCTCCCTCCCCCGCCCTGCCCTCACGCCACGCTCGTGGTGGGTCCCGAGGGCGGCCTGGGTGATGACGAGGCCGACGCTCTCCGCCAGGCCGGAGCCATCTGCGGTCGCCTGGGCCCGCGCATCCTTCGCACCGAGACGGCCGGGCCGGTGGGCCTGGCGCTCCTCCAGTCGAGGTATGGCGATCTTGCCGGTGGGGCCGCGTGACCACGCTTCCCCTTGATTTCAAAGTTTTTTTTCGTTGCGGAAATGAGACAGAAGCGCCCGAAGGCCGTGTATTTCACGCATCGAATCACCGGGTCGGCAATCAAGCCGCAGGAGAGAAACGCTCTTCAAGTCAGCAGTTTGCCGCTGATCCGTCCCCGTGGCACCTGCATTGCTAATACCCCCGCCGGGCATGGACCTTCAGCGAACAATCAGACGGAAGGTCAGCGTAGAAGGCATAGGTCTCCACTCCGGCGAGCCGGTTCAGCTGACCCTCACCCCGGCCGCCGCCGATACCGGCATTCTCTTCCGCGCCGCCGACGGCACTCTCGTTCCCGCCGACATCGAGCATGTCGTGGATGGACGCGCCGCGACCACGGTGGGAGCCTTTGGCGTCCGCGTGCGGACCATCGAGCACCTCATGGCGGCCGCGGCCGCTCTCGGCATCGACAACCTGGTCGTGGACGTCGATGCGGAGGAAGTGCCGGCCCTCGACGGCAGCGCCAAGCCATTCGTGGATCTCCTCTATTCGGCGGGCGCCGCGCCGCTGCCCGTCCCGCGCCGGCCCCTCGTCGTGCGCGAGCCCATCCGGGTAGGCGACGGCCATCGCTGGCTCGAGATCACGCCGTCGGACTGCTTCCGCGTCACCTACACGCTCGACAATCCGCATCCGGTGATCGGCCAGCAGATCGTCTCGCTCGAGGTGACCGAGGCGGCCTTCGTCGACGAGCTGGCGGCCGCGCGCACGTACGGCTTCCTCAAGGACGTGCCGACGATGAGGAAGAACGGGCTCGCCCGGGGTGGGTCGCTCGACAACGCGGTGGTGGTCGGGAAGCGCGCCGTCCTCAACGACAGCCTCCGCTTCGAGGACGAGTTCGTCCGCCACAAGATCCTCGACCTCGTGGGCGATCTCTGGCTCCTGGGCCGCCCGCTCTGCGGGCACGTCACCGGGAAGAACGGGGGGCACGCGCTCAATCACGAGCTGGCGGCCGCCGTGAGACGGGCCTTCGCCGCCGAGCGCCGTCCTCGTCCCAGCCGCGCCCGTCTCCACCCCGCCGACACCATCATCCCGGGGGGGAGCCTGTCCCCGCGTCCGGGCATCGCTGCTCTTTAGCCACACCCACTTCTCAAGCTCCCGGGCCGGGCCGGACGATATAATGGCGTGTCCGGCATATGCCTAGATCTCGCCTCCTGACCCGCTCGACGCGCTCGCGGGTGATCGCCCTGGTCGCCCTACTGCTGCTTCTGCTCTGTCTGCCCCCTGTGGCCACTCGAGCCCAGAGTGACCTCAGGATCACCGGCCTCTCGGTCTTCCTGAACGACTTCGACGTCACCGTGCAGGGCGTGCTCCTGGGGGCCGTCCCTTCCGATTTGCACGAAAGCCTGCACAGCGGCGTGCCCGTGCACGTGCGCTTCATGGTCGAGCTGTGGCAGCAGCGGTTCCGCAACCGGTTGATCCAGTCGCGCACCGTCGATCGCCAGGTGACCTATAACCCGGCCACCAAGGAGTACAAGGTCGCCTCCACGGCCGGAGAGGAGCGCGAGCCCTTCGTGACCAAGCAGCTCCGCGAGGCCCAGCGCGTGGTCTCCGAGCTCCGGGTGGGCAAGCTCGCTCCCGACGCCTCCCTCGACCCGCACGAGCTCTACTTCGTGCGCCTCCGCGCCGCCGTCTCGCTGAACGGGGTCAACACGTGGCTCGCCCGCTACAGCGGCGAGGCGGCCGAGACCGACTGGGTGCAGTCGCCGCTCCTCACGCCCACGAGACGCCAGTGAGCCCGCTGACCACGGACAATCCCATCGAGATCCGCGGCAAGCGGCGGCGCAATGTGCTGCTCGTCTTGTGCGCGCTCGGCCTCCTCCTGGCCGCCTGGTGGGGGTTCAGGGTCTGGATCCACTCGCCCCAGATTCCCCTCGCCTCCAACCTGGCCGTGTTCGCCCTCTTCAACCTGAACCTGATCGTCCTCGTTCTCCTCGTGGTCCTGCTCTTCCGCAATCTCGTCAAGCTCGCCTTCGAGCGAAAGCAGAAGGTGCTGGGCGCCCGCTTCAAGGCCAAGCTCGTCCTGGCTTTCCTGTCGCTGGCCCTCACGCCGGCCATCCTGATCTTCATCATCGCCTCCAACTTCATCAACACCTCGATCGAGGGGTGGTTCAAGCCTCAGGTCGAGAAGCCCCTCGACCAGGCCCTCGAGGTCGCGCAGACGTTCTACCAGGGACAGGAGGCCATGGTCCTGCGCCACGCGCGCTACATGGCCGACGTCGTCTCCCGCGAGGGCTTCATGGGCCTCGCCCAGCGCCCCGTCCTGACCACGTACCTGAACGGCCAGCAGGAGCGCCTGGGACTCGCCGCCGTCACCGTCTTCAATCGCGGCGGGGTGGCCGTGGTCCACGCCAAGGAGCCCGGACTCGCCTCCGTGCTCACGCGCTCGGTCAACCGAGAGCAGCTC
>WNGJ01006140.1_pt1 | contig 12677 bp, 15 predicted proteins | sample 5400611 | NCBI WGS metagenome assembly WNGJ01 (sample SAMN13153375, study PRJNA577476) | soil metagenome | isolation source: 40 cm soil or saprolite under Garry oak tree replicate 1 | place: USA:California | collected 2016-06-15
TTTTATAGCTGGTCAAATAACTTAGGAATGGCTCATCAGATCGCTTAGAGTTGGCTGAGGGCCCTCGGCTCCTGACTCTCATCTATCTCCACAATTATTTTCAGATTTTTAGCTATTTTATTTCCCAAAATAGCAAAAACGTCGGCTCGAGCTGCAGCAACACTACATGGGCCCAATAATCATCTGAGATATGCTGCCAATCCCTTAGGATGGGCCTGCACATATGTGGCAGCAGCTGCTGCCAATAGCTTCACATGGGCCCAATAATCATCTAAGATATGCTGCTAATCCCCTAGGATGGGCCCATGCATATGCAACAGCAGCTGCTGTTAATAGCTTTGCATGGGCCCAATAATCATCTGAGATATGCTGCTAATCACTTAGAATGGGCCTGCGCATATGCTGCTGCTGCTGCTGCTGCTGCCAATAGCTTCACATGGGTCTAATAACCATGTGAGATATGCTGCCAATCCCTTAGGATGGGCCTGCACATATGCAACAGCAGCTGCTGCCAATAGCTTTGCATGGGCCCAATAATCATTTGAGATATGCTGCCAATCCCCTAGGATGGGCCCATGCATATACAACAGCAGCTGCTGTCAATAGCTTCACATGGGCCCAATAATTATCTGAGATATGCTGCCAATCCCCTAAGATAGGCCTGTGCATATGCAGCAGCAGCTGCTGCCAATAGCTTTGCATGGGCCTAATAACCATATGAGATACACTGCTAATCCCCTAGGATGGACCTGCACATATGCAGCAGCAGCTGCAGCCAATAGCTTTGCATGGGCCCAATAATCATCCAAGATACACTGCCAATCCCCTAGGATGGGCCTATGCATATGCAACAGCAGCTGCTGTCAATAGCTTTGCATGGGCCCAATAATTATTTGAGATACACTGCCAATCACCTAGGATGGGCCTGTGCATATGCTGCTGCTACTGCTGCCAATAGCTTTGCATGGGCCTAATAACCATGTGAGATACACTGCTGATCCCCTAGGATGGGCCTGCACATATGTAGCAGCTGCTGCTGCCAATAGCTTTGCATGGGCCCAATAATCATCTGAGATATGCTGCTGATTCCCTAGAATGGGCCTGCACATATGCAACAGCAGCTGCTGCCAATAGCTTTGCATGGGCCCAATAATTATGGGTGATCTAGCGTGAGAATCTCATGATAGAGCGTGGTCTTTGGGCAAGTGGGGCGCAAAGCACGTGGCCATCAATTTCTCCTCTGGCCACACTGCTGCTTGTCCCTGCTGCTGCCACTTGCTTGCCTTCTTTTTACAAGGATACTACCACTCTATTTACAACAGTTTAAGCTTTGCACCCACATTCCTTAACACAATGCTGCCACCTGAACCGAATCAAGAAGCCCCACCAGACTTCAGCACTCATCCTGATTATCAACACCTTTTCGACACCCTAAGGTCAGTGGCCAGACTAGAGAACAAGCTACCTTATTACTAGCCGACCTCTGGTGAAAAAGGGCCAATGTCAACGTGCAGCAATGGCATCTCAAGCCTCAACTGCCTGAGCCACAACACGATCCAGATGACCTGGGGCTGCAACAGGAGCCAGCCCACCAGGATGCCCCTGAGCAGCTCCGCTAAGCCCAGTTACCACCTGAGCCATAGCCACCACTTCAGCCTCCCATTCGAAACCATGAAGAGTGACCAGGGTGTCAGCACCGGGACCATCAGCAAGGGCAGGATCCATGCCCCCCCTGCACCTGGGATACTTTCTCCCCCCTAGGAAGCACTTCCTTTGCTGGTCGATGACTAGGACTGGTTCACTCCGGACAAGACCGACAAGCGGACCCCACAGCTCCTGCCCATTGACCTCAAAGCGAAAAGCTGTACCATGACCCTACAGCACCCTACAGCTTATGCCATCGAGAGGTTCAGGAGGCATGATTACATGCCCTTGTGGTACTTTACAGAACAGGGCTGCCAAGCTGCTGACAGGGATAAGGCCTCCAATGACGACCTGTGGGATGTTACCAAGACCAGCAACAACCACCTCTCCCTCCGCACAGCTGCATCCAACCACCCCAGCACGAACACGCTGAGTGATGAACAGCTCACATGGGAGCAGTTCATGGATGCCAACCACCTCTTTTGCAGGTGGCTTATCCCGGCAGGCTGGCCTGTAGACTATGCCAAGCTCCTATCCTCTTTCTTTTGGCAGATCGAGAACCACAATGACAAAGCCATCGCTGAGGGTAAAGAAACCCTACTGCTGTACCAAGCCTGTATACACAAGGCATGGCACGATGAGCTCAGGGTGGGTTATTTCTTCAACCTTGCCAGCCTTGATGAGAGAAAGATGAACATGTACTGTAAAGAGGTCGATGCCAAACAAAACACCATAGTGCGCAAAGTGGTATGTGCCCTAAACACCCATCCCTAACTTGTAATTGACCAATGCCCTTCTCCTTCCCCTCCCTTACCAATCATCTGTCCTACTCCATACTGCTGTGGCATCCTGTGTCCTTTGGATGACTTGCTTCCTGCCTGAACCCACACTGCTCTCTGTGCCTGTTCATGCTCCACCTGCACCTAAACCTTTTGTGCCTTTTGATACATGCCATTGAATCCTCACTGCTCTTTGTGTTGATTCATGCCTCTTTGCTTGCTCTGCGTCTGGCATTTTGCCCTTAATGCCAACCTTTGCTGCCATGCCGACCTAAACCTTAGGCCATGGCATTATTAGCCATCCCCACATAGGACGCTACCTCAAACTCTGCAGGTAGAAGGTGCCAATAGGCAAGAGATACCAGCTTAACAGATGGTCCTCATTTGCCTCCTTCACGCCCTCACCCATACAAAAGAACGGCATCAGCCCTCAATCATTCCTTTTGCCCCAGTCCCACTGACCACCTGCAAAGCCTCTGCATTGTCTGTCTCTGTAGGCCCCATCTGAACATGGGCAAGTGCCATGAGGAGACACTTAGTGATGGAGAACCTGCCTTTAGCTCCCACAGCAAGCTCGGCCACCTGATCGACCACTAGGGCAAGTCCCTCTGTGCAGATTTCCAGCTCTACAAAGGTTGTCCCAGCCAGCACCATAGCACGCATCATTGCTGTTCTGGATGTGGATCTGACCAACATGGCACTGCCCACTGCCCTTGCAGACCGTTGAACTAATCCAGTCACTCCCTTAACATTTGCGGGCTGGCATGCATCCATGCTTAAATATAACCTTGTACATAAGTATCCCAACATTCTCAGTATATTACAAAACGGTGCAACCATTGGTGTGCCCCGCATTGAGCACACTTTTACACCATCCAATAGCCCATCTATCGCACACCATGCCACCCAGTTCCACACTATATTACAGCACAAGTATTTGAAGTGTCGTCACTTGGGCCCCTTCACTAGAGCACAGCTAGAAGCCGCCATAGGCCCTTTTCAAACATCACCATTATCCATAATTCCGAAATCTAATAAGCTGGGCAAGTTCTGCCTTGTTCAAGACTTCTCCTTTCCACACTCACCAGCCTCCCCCATCCCTTCCATCAATACCTGCATCGATTCCTCACTCTTCCCATGCACATGGGGCACTTTCTCCACCATGGCCCTCTGTATCGCTTGCCTTCCACCCGGTTCACAAGTGGCTGCCAAAGACGAGGCCAAGGCCTATCGCACCATCCCACTTCATCCATCCCAATGGAATGGCACTATCATCAGGGTTGATGATGATGCTTTTAACCTTGACACCTCCCTTGCCTTCAGGCTGGCACCCTCAGCAAGTGTCTATGGTGCTTATGCTGATGCAGCCAATGACATACTGTGGGCTGAGGGCATAGGACCCATTATCAAATGGGTTGATGACCAGGTATTCTTCCACATTCCAAAGTCAACCCTCACCGATTTCAACACCACCCGAGCCCAGTTGCATGCCCAAATCATCCAAAACAGAGCTAGGCATCATAATGGAGGCAGATGGTGGTACCATGCTAGTGATCTTCCTGATGGATGCCTCATTGTATGTGATGAGGACATGGCTTACCCGATCAAAGACCTTTCCGATGTGTCACCTAGGTCAACCCATGAGGCATCCTTCACTTATAATATGGATGATATCAACAGAGTTATGGTGCACTTGGGCATTCCATGGGAACAGTCTAAGGACATTCCATTTGGCACAGTTATACACTATATTGGACTTGAATGGGACATTGCCCAGTGCACAGTAGTGCTTTCAGCCGACAAGAGAGAGAAATATAAAGCAGCAATCTCACAATGGAAGTCTTCCACCACCCACACTCTGCATAAGGTGTAGAGCCTACATGGAAAGCTACTCCACGCTTGTCATATTTTTCCAGCGGGCCAAGCTTACCTAACCTGCTTAGAAATCTTTATGCAAAATTTTAACAACATGCCTTTTCAACCTTGCACTCCTCCCAAAGGAACCCACGCTGACCTGAATTGGTGGATATCTACACTGCTTTCCCCTTCAATACCACATCCCATACCAGGCCCAATTGTCTTGTATGACCATAACGCATTTTCAGATGCAAGCTCAGAAGTGGGCCTTGGCATCATTGTGGGACAACATTGGCATGCATGGAGGCTCATCGGTGACTGGAAATCTGAAGGGCGTGACATTGAATGGGCAGAGGCAGTCACTTTCGAACTCCTTGCCTGTACCCTTATCATCCTGTATGGGCCACTCAGCCACTTTAAATGCCATGGCAACAACACAGGTGTCATCGAAGGATGGTGAAAAGGCGCTAGCAAAAACCCCCAAACTAATGGTGTCTTCCAGTGGCTGCATGACATTGTCGACACCACAGGAGCACATTTCCACACATGCTATGTCCCTAGCAAGCACAATCCCACAGACGAGCCATCACAAGGGATACTTGGACCCTCTCATCTGCTACTCCCTCCTATCCCCCTCCCTGACCCTCTCCTGCCCTTTATTCGAGATGCGTCAGAGCCTGCAGCTTGGCCTCGACACCTCGATCCACTGCTCAAGCATCACAAGCAGCACAGCACTACAGTGCAGCAAGCCTTCCTTAGCAGCCAATTGGAATGAATTGGCGAGGAAGTCCATGCAGCCACAGCTGCCCGAGATGATGCCTAACCATCTCCAAGCCACCCTTGCAAAAAACAGGGCAGACAGGCGCCAACCCCTTTCACCCCATCAAACATTACCTTTGGCCAATCGCACATTTTCTCCAGCATGCCCACTCTGCTCAGCCAAGGACCGCCTTTTTAAATGGCGGCCGCTCCTTACTACAACCACTTCCCCATCAGGTGAGGACTTGGAGAAGCATTACCAGCTGACAGCCCTTGCCTAGGAACCCTCCATGCTCACATCATATGCCTTGGGCCTTCTTGTCTTCCACACATGGGGTGACTCAAAGGGCCTGCCAGAAGAGGAGCATGCCCCAGTCTCACAAGACACAATAGCAAGCTTCATTATGGACTTAGCAGGTTCTTATGCAGGGGACACTATTGCTAACTACATACAGGGCATTAGAGCCTGGCACAGGATATATAACATTCCTTGGAATATAGACAAGTTGCACATACAAACTATGCTAAAGGGTGCTAGAAAGTCCACACCCAAAGCCCTTAAAATCCCTAAGCGCCTACCACTCCTTGTCGAGGACATTGTTGCCATGTGTTCCCAACTTGATTTAGCACAGCTGCTGGATGCAGCTGTCTTTGCATGCCTAACTACCACCTTCTTCATGGCTGCATGACTGGGCGAGTTCACAGTTAAAAACCTCACCAGCTTTAATGGCAAGACACATGTCAAGGTAGTGGATATGCAGCACAACATTGAAGACAGGAGTGGTAACAAAGTCACCACATTCCACATCCTGCATACAAAAATTGTCCCTAGGGACAAGGGAGGTGAGACAGTCTTTTGGGCCCGACAGGAAGGCCACACAGACCCTCACGCTGCCCTGGTAAACCACCTAGAAGTGAACCAACCCCCTCAGCTGGCACACCTCTTTGCCTATAGGCACAATGGCTCTCACAGGCCCCTAACTAAGACAATCTTTCTCACCCACCTAAAGAAAGCACTGAGGGATGCAGAATGCCCTATGAAGCAGGGCCATAGCATACACATCGGTGCCACCCTTGAGTACCTTCTAAGAGGTGTCCCCTTCGAAGCTATGAAGGGTATAGGCAGATGGTCAAGCGACTCTTTCTTCAAGTACCTGTGCAAACATGCACAGATCCTAGCCCCCTATGTTCAAGCCCATCCAGACTTACATCAGAGGGTATCACACAAGCAAATGGCGGTCATTTGCTGACCTACTCAGGGACAGGCCCTTGCTGACTAAGACCAAGGGAGTCTGCCTGTGCACCACATCAACGAGCGACTATTACACAGGGCACTGCAGCTGGCAGGCTCCTTTCCCATGCCCCAGCCAGGCCAGAAAGCACCAAGCACTTTACCCACACTATATGCATATCATACTTGTATTAGACTCGATGAGATAGCGCTACTGCCTAGTGCAATTGTAATTACCCCAACTGTGAGATAGCTGAGCAATAACCAAAGATGGGTGATCTAGCATGAGAATCTCACGATAGAGCATGGTCTTTGGGCAAGTGGGGCATAAAGCACATGGCCATCGATTTCTCCTCTGGCCATACTGCTGCTTGTCCCCACTGCTGCCACTTGCTCGCTTTTTTTTTACCCTCCCACCACTCCCTCAGAACTCTCACAAGTCTCCCTGAGCTGATAGCATCTCAATGCCCCACTAAGTGGCACTGAACCCACCACCAGCCTGTGTAGCATCAAGTCTTGAAAGTTGAAACCAAGGCTGGCACTGCAACCTTGGCAGCAACACTACATATTGTAACATGCATTTTTCCACATTTGCAGGCACAGTCTGAGCATGCTGGGAACCTGCAGTGCGATGGAGTTCTCCCACCCACCCATGCAGCTGGCAGGCTCCCTTTCCATGCCCTAGCCAGGCCAGAAAGTGCCAAGCACTTTACCCACACTATATGTGCATACCATACTAGTATTAGACTTGATGAGATAGTGCTACTGCCTAGTGCAATTGTAATTACCCCAACTGTGAGATAGCTGAGCAATAACTAAAGATCTGAGATATGCTGCCAATTCTCTAGGATGGGCCTGTGCATATGCAACAGCTGCTGCTGTCAATAGCTTTGCATGGGCCTGATAATTATCTAAGATATGCTGCTGATCACCTAGAATGGGCCTACGCATATGCAGCTGCTGCTGCTGCCAATAGCTTTGCATGGGCCCAATAATTATCTGAGATATGCTGCTGATCCCCTAGGATGGGCCTGCATATATGTAACAGCAGCTGCTGCCAATAGCTTCACATGGGCCTAATAATCATCTGAGATATGCTGCCAATCCCTTAGGATGGGCCTGCACATATACAGCTGCTGCTGCTGCCAATAGCTTTGCATAGGCCCAATAGTTATCTGAGATACACTGCTGATCCCCTAAGATGGGCCCATGCATATGCAACAGCAGCTGTTGCCAATTGCTTCCCATGGGCCTAATAATTATCTGAGATACAGTATGCTGCCAGTCCCATAGGATGGGCCCACACATATGCAGCAGCTGCTGCTGCCAATAGCTTTGCATGGGCCTAATAATTGTCTGAGATATGCTGCTAATCCCCTAAGATGGGCCTGTGAATATGCAGCAGCAGCTGCCAATAGCTTTGCATGGGCCCAATAATTATCTAAGATATGCTGTTGATCCCCTGGATGGGCCTGTGCATTTGCAGCAGTAGCAGCTGCCAATAGCATCGCATGGGCATAGGGTGTAACATGGGTATAGGTCATCCTATAGTGTTATGGTCACAGGTGTGATAGGTGCAGGTGTGGTGCTGAACTCTACTGCACTGTGCTAGACTGCTAATCTGTACCCACAGTTTACAGGTATTTCATGGGTTTTCAGAGTTATTCTTTATACTTGGATTGTTATTGTTGTAGAAAAAGTACATGATTTAAAAAAAAGGAAAGCAATAAACATGAATAAAAAGTGAATGTGAAAATTATATGATGCCATATGATTATAATAACGATATAAGGCAGTATGGGAGCATGTAAGTGTGATTAGGACTGAAAAGGAGGCTAAGTAGACAATTACTAGCAAGCTATTACTTGAGAGTGTCAAAGCCTTTATGTCCCAGGCCAGATTGAAAAAGGCCTGAAGGTTGACATTGGAGATACCCAATGCACACACATTACACCAGAGACTATGAACCTTTGTTGCCTAGTTGGCAAGATGTTGCATCATATAGTTCTGCACAAGAATGGTTGAATATTCAGCAACAAACATATTATACTGTATAGGCTAGTTGAGGTCACTGGGAATGCCTTTAACAGTATGAGAGAAAGGAAAGCCTTAAAGAGCATATACACATCCTTAAGGTACAGGAACTGGGTCCGAAAGGGGGGTGATTCTGGATTTGATAATACAAGTGGAGTTTGTTGGAGGAAGTGTGGATGCTTTTAACACAGGCAGGTAGTAGGTGTAGTAAAGGGAAAGGACTGATTGATGGATAAGGTACATCATGATACACCATGGCTTTGAACCAGATGGGGCAGATGAGTAGATTGCTGCTATATGTGTGGGAGGCATTGATGTTGAATTTTGGATGGAGATTAATGACAAGTGTCTTAGGCAGCATTGACCCAAACAGTTGCTGATAGGCAGAATGACTGGCCTGTCAGCCATAGCTGTATAGTTCTTTCATTATCATTTCATCTTATTCATTGCCTCGTCAGCCCTCACTTTAAGATTATTATTATCCCTCAACCCTCAGCACAATATGACTGCAAGCAAATTGAAGACATTCCTGCCCTTACAGCCTCTATTCCATGCCATTCTCTCCAACTCAATTCACCCCTTTTGGCCATTGGACAATAATGATCAGCTTTAGCTGCAATGGTGCAGCACTAGTATATCCTCTGCATTCAAATTTTAGCACCATTTTCTTAGTTACTAACTTTTTTCTTTTCTTTTTTGACATTTTTTCATACATTGGGCACAGCATTAATGTGCATGTCCCATCATCCAGTCCTCATTCTCACTGGTGCAGGCACCTAGTAGATAAGCATGTACTGTATTTAAACCACCCCCACTTGTTGAGAAAGGGCATTAAAATTTAGTTTCTTTCTTTCTTTTCTCTCTCACTCTTGTGTGTGTACATCTTGTCTTGTTCTCCTTGCTCAACACTCACATCAGTGGAACTGCCACCTTTAATGCCTTTGCCAACATCACCCTCTCTCGCTCTCTTATCTCCCCTTTTATTTTAGACAACACTCCTTTCTTGCAGCTGATAGCTTTGCTACAATAACCCATCCAATGAACCATGAAAACTCAGTATTATTGCGGTCTTCATTATACCTTTGCTCATTTTGATCCTTGTCATCAATGCATTCTATTACTTTTACTACATCATCTGTAAAAAAAGTCACAAAGGCTTTAAATTCTGTTGCTACATCTCTCAAAATTGTTATCAAGAAAGGGGCAACTGCTGCAGTTTGCCCTTTGAAAAAGGCATGAGCATTTCTGTCTTTAAGAGGAACCCTGATCAATATTGTTGGTGTGTTTCTTCTATTATAAGGTCAACATGTTCTTGACTTATGTTTCTTAGAAGATGATGACAGTAATGATAAGTGTTCACCCTTATCTAGCCAGGAGGGCAAAGATGAACCTGAGGTTGAAACTGATGAGCAGGAACTTAGTGTGTACAAACTCATTTTCAGTATAATTTGGGCTTCTGATCTTACTTGATGTAGCATATCTTCAGATCAACTGGCATTCAGCTGCCTATGGCTTTTTTCAGGCAAAGGTTTCTATTGGATATGAAGGGTGTCATAAGTACCATTTTTTCAAGTGCACTTCCAGAAACTGCAAGGGAAAAGGTCATAAGGGCATTTGCTGCTACCTAGACTTGAAGGATTGTGCTGCCACATCCAATCTCAAGAGTTACATAGTTAGGTGCTTTGGTCAGGGTGCTGTTGAGGCTGCATTTGAAAAGACATAGCCTAAAGGGTGTGATGGATCAATCTTTGCAGTGTTTGCTTGCCAAGGTCAACAATCTGTCAAAATATCTCACCATGCTTATATGTTATGTCCTGTGGCATATTTAGGTGATAGCCTATTGGGTTTTGGGTGCAAGCAAAAGTCCTTCTAAGTTGAGCTTTACTGGATGCTTAATGTGTCAACTTGTTCAAGTTGTTGAGCTTCGGTAACCACTGAGGGTGTCAATAATATCTTCATAGAGTGGGCTTCAGTAATGCATCACGTGCCACTACAATCTATAGACATCAATTGAAAGATATCAAGTGCCTTCTTTAGTCAGTGACATCAAGTAGTGACATAGTCAAAGACTAAGATGATTGTGTTAAGTTCCAACACAAGCACCTTCTATCCACTTAGCATATAATGACGCAAGTGATAAGAGTTTTAGTTTCGAGGGTTCAAGGGTTCAGTTTACAAGTAGAAGGGAAGCTTTTTCTTCTTTGAGAGAGAGTTCAGAGATGAAACAGGAAATGGATTTCAAGAGAAGCTTAAGGCTTCTCGACTAATACAGTTGTGCTTTTATAGTAAGTAAGGGCCAGATGACATAACCAAAGTGTATAGTAAAGAGTACTAGAAAAGGAAGGCACCACAATAACACTATGGAATACCACTACAGATATGAAGTGGAGTACTATCTGTACTAAGTGGTTAGTTTTTATAGTGTAAGGCAGGAATTTCCGGCATCTGAGCCACCCGGAAATTGCCACTGTAACTGCTCCCTTAAAACACATCCAAATCCTATATAAAGTAGTACATTGTGATCGCATTGTAATGTAGATTAAAACATATACATTATTTTTTTTATAAGTTTTAAGTGCCTGAGATTCCGACCCCAAATTAAAACGAATTTCAAATCAAACCACTTTCCCATGCACCAGAACCCTGTGCGAGCTCAGAATTGGCATAAAATGGATGTTCACAACTGCTTAATACAAAAAAATAGCATTTATTGAGGATTAAAGGGGGTGTGGGCAAGTAAGGTAGGTAAACACTATGAAGGTATATAGGGTACTAGCGGTGGCCCATGCTCCACCCAGGCATAGCTAGCCAAGCCAAGCCAAGCCAAGCCAAGCAGCAGAGCTGAGCTGACATGAGCCAGCCATGGCAAGGCCAAGCTCTAAGATGACCATCCAAGGACAGCTCAGCTGAGGCCAGCTCAGCCCAGCCAAGCCAAGCCAAGCCAAGCCCAGCTCAGGCCAGCCAAGCGCAAGGGAGGTGTGTGTGATGCTGGAGTTGTACAGTGCTTGCTTCTCAGGGGTGCGGGTTAATTATACAGCTTGCATTGCTAATATAGGTATAGTATTACATTGTAAATAGAATAGATGTCAAGGCAATGAGGGGAGGGCATTGCAGCTGAGTTCCAAGTATGAGCAGCATCATTGTTGGCAGGGCTTGATGGGGGTCAGGTTAAGAGGCAAAATAGAAGGGGGGGTTGGCCAAACACAATCAGAACAGCGTGAAGAAATAAAAAAGTCAGTTAGTAGAGGATGAGAGAATGACAACTGTGGTTAATACGCACCATTTCAGATCTGCTAGACAATAACAATGGTGGATGGGGAGAGAAACATGAACATGGTTTAGTGCACACCCGATCAGGTGACAATGGAATAGAGACACAGGTGATGACATTGAGAGCAGGCAGGACAGAGTTGACAGTTCCATTTTGAACACTGCATATGGAACAGATAACTGATTTGTGTGTCAGCAGATAACCAATTTATGTGTCAGCAGTGCCTGCACATTTGCAATGAGCGGCTTTATATTATAGTAGATGTGTTATTTCCTTATTTGTATGTACCGGGCCGTCACCTGCTATCTACACGCAGTACATATGCTCCTCCATCGCACAACTTGTCAACACATCAAGTTTACTCCTTTTTTTTCTTTTAAAAAAAAATCCGAATTTGTATTCCACAGCGCATGCAATGTGGCACAGAGGCGGTCACAAAGTGTAGCTAAGCATTATGAATGGACAAGTATGAGTATTGAGATGAGATAGCTTTCTTAAGCTATCTATGTGCGGCAAAGAAGCAGCTTTTGGACACACTTCAGGGTTTTGAGGAGCTGTTGGAAGCTTCTTGTGTGGCCATTGGACACTAGGTGTTTGAGGCGCTGATGAGCTGGGAAGTCGGTTTGTGGGGAACAATCACCCAAAACAAACCAAACACGCTCCCCAAGCCAGCAACAAGTTCTAGGGGGTGTGAAGCGTCGCAGCGTATCTTGCAGGTCTCCGCGGAAGGCCAAACTTTGTAAGGGAGTCTGACTAGATCCTAAGGACTTGGGACTAGCTTCGCTAAGGGCGCGGACGCGTGCGGCGGTGCCGAGAATCGCTGGATTGTTCCGGAAAGATGTTGAACGCGTCCCACCGCGCACGCTCGTGCGGACTTCGCTACTTCGCAACCTTGGCCCCACTGGACCTCGGAAGATTCTCCTAATTTTGCTAAGGCCGCGGACGCTTGCGGCACACTCAGGAGGCGAGGGAGAGCGAAACTGATGAAGAGGATACTGCACTGAGAGGGGGAAAGGGGGACTCCTATGATTGTCTCTGGAGGTTCTCTAGTGTAGTTTACAGGGTTTATATACTAAGGCTGACAGTTCTAGGAACTGTAGTG
>WNGJ01000911.1_pt2 | contig 12674 bp, 15 predicted proteins | sample 5400611 | NCBI WGS metagenome assembly WNGJ01 (sample SAMN13153375, study PRJNA577476) | soil metagenome | isolation source: 40 cm soil or saprolite under Garry oak tree replicate 1 | place: USA:California | collected 2016-06-15
GTGCGCGTGCGGGCCGTCATGACGGATAACGGCTCGTGCTATCGATCGCGGCGCTTTCGTCAGGCCTGTCAGCGGCTCGGGATTCGCCACCTCTTCACGCGGCCGTACGCTCCGCGCACGAACGGCAAGGCCGAGCGCTTCATCAAGACCGCACTCCACGAGTGGGCCTATGCCCGCCGGTTTCGTCACTCTCGCGAGCGGCGGCTCGAGCTCGCCGCATGGTTGCATCACTACAATTGGCATCGGCGCCACACCAGCCTCGGTGGCCACGCCCCGATCACCCGGGTCGTCGTCTCTGCGGACAACCTGGTGAGACTTCACAGCTAGACGGCTCCCGTCAGTGCGCGCCGAGCTTGCGGCGCGTCTGGGAGAGGGTCTTCGAGATGGTCTCGGGCAGACGCCCTCCGAACTGGCCGTAGAACTCGTCGAGATCGTCGAGCGCGCTCAACCACTCGGCCGAATCCACGTTAAGCGCGCGCGCCAGGCGATCCGCCGGCATCGTGAGCCCCTGCAGGTCGAGGCTCCCCGGAGCCGGAATCGAACCGATCGGTGTTTCCGCGGCGCGCGCGGTCCCGCGGATGCGCTCCACCATCCACTTGAGGACGCGCATGTTCTCGCCGTATCCCGGCCAGAGGAACGAGCCGTCAGACCCACGCCGGAACCAGTTCACCCGGAAGATCTTGGGTGGCTTGGCGAGACGTTGGCCGATGCCCAGCCAGTGAGAGAAGTAGTCGGCCATGTTGTAACCACAGAACGGCAACATCGCCATGGGATCGCGGCGCACGACACCGACCTTCCCCGTGATGGCGGCGGTCGTCTCGGTGCTCATGGCCGAGCCGAGGAAGACGCCGTGGGTCCAGTCGAACGCCTCGAACACGAGCGAGATCACCGCCGAGCGCCGTGAGCCGAAGATCAACCCCGAGATGGGCACGCCCTGCGGGTCCTCCCAGTTGGGCGCGATCGACGGGCACTGCGACGCGAGCACGGTGAACCGCGAGTTGGGATGCGCCGCCGGTCCGCTCGCCGGTTGCCACGGGCGCCCCTGCCAGTCCACCAGTCCCGCCGGCGGCTCGGGCGTGAGGCCTTCCCACCACGGCTCGCCCGACGGCGTCAGCGCGACGTTGGTGAAGATCGTGTTCGAGCGCACCATCGCGGTGCCATTGGGATTCGTCTTGGGGCTGGTGTTCGGCGCGACACCGAAGAAGCCGCGCTCCGGATTGATGGCGCGCAGTTGGCCCTGGGCGTCCACCCACATCCAGGCGATGTCGTCGCCGAGCGTCCACGCTCGCCAACCCGGCAGCGACGAGACGACCATGGCCAGGTTCGTCTTGCCGGACGCGCTCGGCATGGCCGCCGCCAGATAGGTGACGCGGCCTTCCGGGTCTTCGACACCGATGATGAGCATGTGCTCGGCCAGCCAGCCCTCCTGCCGCGCTTGCGCGGAGCCGATCCGAAGCGCGTGGCACTTCTTGCCGAGCAACGCGTTGCCGCCATAGCCGGAGCCCACGCTCCAGATCAGCTTCTCCTCGGGAAAGTGGAGGATGAGTCGACGGTCGGGCGAGAGATCGCCGATCGAGTGCAGCCCGGCGATGAAGTCGTCGTCGGCCCGCATGTGCTGGGTCGCGACCGAGCCGACGCGCGTCATGAGGTGCATGCTGGCCACGACGTATGCGCTGTCGGTGACCATCACACCCGCGCGGCTCATCGCCGAGCCGGCCGGCCCCATCAGATACGGGATGACGTACATGGTGCGCGAGCGCATGCTCCCGCGGAACCACGGCGTGGCCTTGGCCTTCGCGTCCGACGGCGACATCCAGTTGTTGGTCGGCCCCGCGCCCTCACGCTCCCGCGCGCAGATGTAGGTGAGCTGCTCGGTGCGGGCGACGTCCTGAGGATGGCTGCGGTGCAGGTAGCAATTGGGATACGTGCGGCTATTCAACGGCAACAACGTGCCGTCCCGGAGCATCGCCTCGACGAGGCCGTCGTATTCGGTCTTGGACCCATCGCACCAGATGGTCCGGGAAGGCTGGGTGAGTGCGGCGACTTCGTCGACCCACTTTTCGACCACGCTAGTCAGGCTCATGCGCGTATCCTCGCGGTGAGGTAGGAAATGTTTTTCATGACTTCGCAGCTGTCCCGGGCGAACGATCGGGCGTGTGAGGCCGTGATGCCGCCTAGCGTGCGCCGGGTCACGGCGGTCGTCAAGCCAAACGTGCGAGAGTCGCCGTGAAGGGCGCCCTGGAGGCCGCCCGCTACCTGACCATTGTTCCCGTCGGTGGCCGGCGCACCACCGTTGGCGCGGCGCCCGGTCGGGCCGTGGCCTGGTTCCCTGCGATCGGACTCCTGATCGGCGGCGTCCTCGTCCTCGTCGACCGTCTCGTCGCGTGGGCCTTCCCGATGCTGCTCGCCGCGCTGTTGACCGTGACCACGTGGAAGTTGATGACCGGTGGACTCCATCTGGATGGGCTCGCCGACTGCCTGGACGCGCTCGGCGGCCACGATCCCTCGCAGCGGCTGATGATCATGCGCGACAGCCGTATCGGCGCCTTCGGCGCCATCGGATTGATCTTGTTCCTGCTGCTGGAGCTCGCGGCCGTCGCAGAGCTGGCGTCGGCGCCACGCTGGCGAGCGTTGCTGACGGCGCCCTGCGTGGCGCGCGCGATGCCGGCCCTTCTCGCCCGGTGGTTTCCCTCGGCTCGGAGCGAGGGGCAGGGCGCCCGGTTCCAGGCGGATGTGACGCCGCGAGCCGTGGCCGTCGCGCTCGGGTGCGCGGTCGTCGTCTCCGTCGCTGTGCTGGGCGTCGCGGGCATCGCGGCGGTCGTGGTCGCCGGACTCACGAGCGTGGCCGTCGCGCGCTTCATGACCACGCGCCTGGGCGGCGTGACCGGCGACGTTCTCGGTGCCGCCGTCGAGCTGGCCGAGTTGGCGGTGCTCCTGACCGTTTCCGCGTGGACGCACGTGCCACGCTGATCTACCTGCTCCGCCACGGCGAGGTGATGGGCGCCCAGACGCGGCGCTTCATCGGGCATCTCGACGTGGCGCTCTCACCGCGTGGGGAGTCCCAGTCGCGCATCCAGGCCGCTCGTCTCGGTCAGGTTCCCCTGACCGCGATCTACACGAGCGATCTCAGCCGAGCCCGCGTGACCGGCACGATCATCGGCGCGGCCCATGGCCTCGTTCCCACCGTCGTGCCCGCGTTGCGTGAGATGGACATGGGCCGCTGGGACGGCCTGACCGGCGCCGAGATCGCGGAGCGTGAGCCCCAGGCGTTCGAGAAATGGATGGCGCAGATCGGTGAGTTCTCTGTCGCGCGCTCGGTCTGCCCCTCGCGCGCCTGCTCGCGTTCGGCCAGGACTACGCTGCGCTGACCGTGCTCGAGACCATCGATGGCGCCTGGCGGCTGCGCGTGCTCAACGAGCAACCGGACTGAGCGTCCCCCGTCTCTCGAGCTCTCGACGAGACCGCGTCGACGCTGACGTCCTTGGCTTCCAACGCGTGAGCGACGGGCGCGGGCGTCGGCGGCCGCTGTGATTGGCCTGGCGCCACGATTCGTAAGCGGGTGCTACTGAATGATCCGGGCGAACACGGGATGCGGCCACGGCGCGAACTCGGCGCCGAGGTGGACGTCCCGCATGTAGCTGATGACGGCGGCGTAGGTCTCGAAGCGGGCGCTGAGTGTCTGATATAGCACGGCGTCGGGTTGACCCTGTGCCCGGTGGTATTCGGCCAGGAAGCGGTAGGCCCGCTTGCCCTCACGCACGTAGTGACGCGTGACCGAGCGTTCCTTGACGGCTTCCCAGAAGAACCCACTCATGAACAGCGTGTAGTCGGCGAGCGACCGGCGAATCTGGAGCTCGCGCGCGGGATCGAACTGCTCGGCATCGATCGACCACGAGCGTTGAATTTCCGCCATCCGCTCGGCGATCGACTGGAGCCGCTCGCCCGTGACGCCCTCCGGCAGCATCTCGGTGGTCGCCGCGAAGCGGGCGAGGAGGTCGGCCAGGTAGCCCGTCGCGCCCTTGTCGGCAATGTCGAGGTCGTCGAAGCTCTCCCGCAGCGCCTCCGTGAACAGCGCCTTGACGGAGATGATCTCGATCGCGGCATTCATGGGCTCGTGCCCTCCTGCCCCTGTTATCGGCCACGCCCCGGGCGATCTTGACCGCCCACGACGTCCTGCGCGCCGACCAGTTCCCGGTCGCGTCGATCGCGCGTGGGCGGTCAGTGTTGCCGCCGGCGGCGGTATTGGCCTCGATCGGCACGGGCGCGGCGCCCGCGATCAGGCAATCGTGACCCGCTCGTTCAGTCCCTGGCAGGTCGCGTGCCAAGCCTGGCTGGTTGGCGGCGTGGTCGAGGTCGTCAGGGCCCGCGGAAGAGGATCTTGCCGAAGAACGCTTCCGACGAGGTGTGGGTGTCGTTCGAGTCGATCGAGAGTGAGACGGCCGCAGGGATGTCCGGGGCGTCACCGTAGATCTTCTTGAAGTCCTCGGCGACGTTGCGGCGCTCGGTGAACCACTTGCCGGCGTCGGCCGTGCCCGAACGGACCACGACGTACGTCACCGTCCCGGTCTTCTCGCTCTTGCAGATCGTGCCGACGGGCTGCGTGGTGTCCCACACGTAGCCGATGATCCGCGAGCGCAAGGCCTCCGGGAAGCGCGGCCACACCACGAAGAGCTGTCCGGCCTGATCGTCGGTGGCCTTCCGACAGGAGTTTCCGCCCGTGGGGAGGACCGTCGACTTCCAGGCCCATTCGAGCATGGGCGTCTCCTTGAGGTTGATCTTGCCCTTGATGTCCTTCGCGATCGTCGAGCTGTCGTCCTTGCTCCGGAGACGGAGCACGTGCTGGCCCTCGTCCTCGACGAGGGCCAGATCGTACGAGGGGCTGCCCCAGTCCTGCCCCTTCCAGCCGGGGGGGATGCCCGTGGTGCCGACAGGAATCTTCGACCAGTCCTCGACGAGGAAGAGGTCGGCCGCAACGGCGGCGCTCAGCGCGGTGAATACGAGGACGGCACACAGGAGGACTCGGAGGATCCTCATTTACGGTCGCATCCCACGGGTTTTGACGCCCAGCCGCGTCCGTTCATTCTCGTAAGCGAGCGCGACCCAGTCGGTCAGCAGCGGGCGGGTGTCGCGCGGATCGATGATCTCCTCGATACCGAAGGCTTCGGCGGTTCGGAACGGGCTGCGCACGGCGTTGAGCCGCCGTTCGATCTCGGCCAGCAGGGCCGCGCGATCGGGAGCCGCGTCGAGCTCGCGGCGGTAGGCGGCCTCGATGCCCCCCTCGAGCGGCAGCGAGCCCCAGTCACCCGACGGCCAGGCGTAACGCAGATTGAGGGCCTGGACGTTGGCGTGACCGGCGCCGGCGACGCCGAACACGCGACGCACGATGATGGTGACCCAGGGGACCGTCGCCTGATAGATCGCCTGGAGCGCGCGTACGCCGCGCCGGATGGTGCCGTCCTTCTCGGCCTGGGTCCCGATGAGGAAGCCGGGGTTGTCCACGAAGTTCACGACCGGCAGATGGAACGTGTCGCAGAGGTCCACCATCTTCGTCATCTTCTCGGCACCGGCCGCGGTCAGGGCGCCGCCGGAGTGCATCGGATCGTTGGCCATCACGCCGACCGGATACCCGTCGAGCCGCGCCACTCCGGCCACGAGCGAGGGCCCATACTTCGGCGCGATCTCGAAGAATGAATCGTGATCGAGGACGTGCGTCAGCACCTGGCGCACGTTGTAGGGACGTCGGCGGTTGCGCGGAATGATCGAGAGCAAGTCCTGGTCACGGCGCTGCGGGTCGTCGTCGGGGGTCACGCGCTCCGGCATCTCCCACACGTTCCGGGGCAGGTAGGCGAGGAAGCGCCGGATCTGATCGAACGCCTCGTCCTCCGAGTCCACGACGTTGTCGACGCCACCGGCGCTGATCTGGATCTGGGAGCCGCCGAGCGCTTCCTTGTCGATCGGCGTGCCGAAGGCGCGCTGGACCACCGGCGGGCCGGCGACGAACACCTGCGAGATGCCGCGCACCATCACCGAAAAGTGCGAGCAGGCGACGCGCGCCGCGCCGAGGCCGGCGACGGGGCCCAGCGCGGCGGCGATCACCGGGATCTCACTCAGCGCCGTGGCGATGACGTCCCAGGTGGGATTGCCCGGCACGTACGTGCGTCCGGTGATCTCGTACGTCTTCACGCTGCCGCCGCCTCCGGTGCCGTCGACCAGCCTGACGAGCGGCAGCCGCAATTCACGCGCCATCTTCTCGGCGTAACCCTGCTTGCCGCCGATGGAGGCGTCGTTGGCGCCGCCCCGCACCGTGAAATCGTCGCCGCCGACGACGACGCGGCGGCCGTTGATCCGTCCCGTCCCCATCACGAAGTTGGCCGGGCGAATCGCGGTGAGCGTTCCATCCTGATACGTGGGCGCGCCGGCCAGCGCGCCGGTCTCGTGGAACGACGAGGCGTCGAGCAGGCGCTCGATGCGCTCGCGCACGGTGAGTCGCCCCGCCTTGTGCTGGCGCTCGACGTTCTCGGCCCCGCCCATCTGCCGGGCGAGCTGCTGGCGTCGCTTCAGCTCCTCGATCTCCGGTTCCCACGTCATGGCTGGTCGGCGCCTATGATACCGTCGCGCGGATGGAGCCGCCGTCGTCGCTGCGCGTCGACAAGTGGCTGTGGGCGGCGCGCTTCTTCAAGACGCGCAGCCTGGCCGCGGCCGCCTGCGCCGGCGGCAAGGTCGACGTGAACGACGACGCGGCCAAGCCCGCGCGTCTCGTCCGTGGGGGTGATGTCATCAAGGTGACGTTGCCTCGAGGCCGACGGCGTGTGGCCCGCGTTCTCGTTCTCGACGATCGCCGTGGTTCCGGCGAGGCCGCCCGCCGGCTCTACGAGGACCTGACGCCGCCGGAACCACCGCGGATCCGTCAGGCGCGTCCCCCGCTGCGCCCGCCGGGCGCCGGCCGGCCGACCAAGCGCGAGCGTCGGGATATCGACCAGCTGCGCGGGCGGTGATTGGCCGCCGACGGTCAGCAACGCACCGACGCCGACCGCGGCGGGCCTTCGATCGGATCGCGAATCGATCAGAAGGTGAGCCGGTCGCCCGGGCTGATCGGATGGACCTGCGTCGTCGTCTGCCCGAGGAACTGTTGGTATTCCTGGGGCGTGCCCTTGAGGACCGGCGTCGTTCCGTAGTGGATCGGAATGACGTGCTTCGGCCGGAGCATCTCCCGGGTCGCGTACGCGGCGTCGCGGGGGTCCATCACGAAGTGCCCGCCGATCGGCATCAGGATCACGTCGGGCTTGTAGTAGTCGCCGATGAGCCGCATGTCGCCGAACAGCCCGGTGTCACCCATGTGGTAGACCTTGAGGCCGTTCTCGACTTCGATGATGAAGCCCGCCGGCTCGCCGCCCGGGTACGTCTGGCTCTTCTTCGTCGTCGGATCGACGAGGGTGAGCTCCGACGAGTGCTCGGCGCGCACCTGCGTGATCTTGATCTGCGGCCCGAGCGGCGTCACGGTACCGCCCTTGCCGAAGCGGACACCCTGCTCGCCGGTGACCCAGCCCAGGTCGATCATCGTCTGGATCAGCCCGGCCGGTCCGAACACCTTGGCGCCCGTGCGCTTGGCGAGATCGGCCGTGTCACTCGTGCCATCGGAACGGCCGAGCGTGCCCACGTGATCACCGTGAGCGTGGGTGACGAGGATCACGTCGACCTTTCCGAGCTTGTCCAGGTTCTTATAGTCAGCCGGCGTCTTCGGATTGTTGACGAGCCATGGATCGATGACGTCACCTTGCCACTCGGCGTGGTGATCTTGGCGGTGGCCTGGCCGAGCCAGTGAATTTCCGTCTTCGCGTTCTGGGCCCACGTCGTGTCCGCGGCGAGCGTGAGCGTCGCGGCCGCGCTGGCCTTGAGGAAGTCACGTCGGTCCATGAGCCGTCCCTCCCGTTGGCGCGCTCACTCTACCACGCGGCGTTGTCGCGCGTTGCGGGCCCTCGGGCTTTCTGCTACCGTCTGCGCGTCGTTGGCGCCCAGGGTGCTCGAAAGAGCCCAGGGAAGGCGGTGCGAAACCGCCGCGACCCCGTCACTGTGATCGGGGACGAAACCCGCGAAAGCCACTGGCCGTGAGGCCGGGAAGGCGCGGGGAGTAGGACGATCCGAGAGCCAGGAGACCTGCCCGGGCGCGCACCACCATCACCGGTCTTCGAGGGAGGATCCGGGAACCGTGCGACTGTCTCATCTGATTCTCGGCGGGGCCCGCAGCGGCAAGAGCCGTTTTGCCGTGGCTCAGCTCGTGTCCCGCTCGCGCGTGGCCTTCGTCGCCACCGCTCAGGCCGGCGACCGCGACATGGCCCAGCGCATCCGGCGCCACCGCGCGGACCGGCCACCGCACTGGGAGACGATCGAGGAACCGCTCGACCTGGTTGGTGCGCTCGACAAGCTCGATGGCCGGGCCGACGCGGTACTCATCGACTGCGTGACGCTCTGGGTGGCCAATCGCCTGCTGCGCGGCGACGCCGACGAGGTGATCCTGGGCCAGGGCGCGGCGCTGGCGGCGTTCATCGGCCGCCGCCCTTGGGATGTCGTCCTCGTCAGCAACGAAGTCGGCGAGGGTGTCCATCCCGAGACCGCGCAGGGGCTTCGCTTCCGCGATCTCCTCGGCCTCGTGAACCAGCGACTGGCCGCCGCGTGCGACCACGTGACGCTCATGGTGGCGGGCCTCCCTCTCACGATCAAAGCGCCGGTGGCCACGGGCGCCTCGCGATCCGACGTTGCTCAGCAAGCTCCGTGACGCCATTGCGGCGCCGGTGGCGGACACCGGCGCGTCGGCGCGGCGTCATCTCGATCATCTGACGAAGCCGCCGGGGAGCCTCGGCCGCCTCGAGGAGATCGCGGTGAGGCTCGCCGTGGTCCGCGGGGGCCCGCCGCGCGTCGAGCGTCCGGTCGTCTTCGTGTTCGCGGCGGACCACGGCGTCGTCGCCGAGGGCGTGAGCGCGTACCCCCAGATCGTGACGGCGCAGATGGTCGAGAACTTTCTGGCCGGAGGCGCCGCCATCAACGTGCTGGCACGGCAGGCCGGCGCGCGCGTCGTCGTCGCTGACTTCGGTGTCGCCGGTCCGTTGCCTCGATCGGCCGGCCTGATCGACTGCGCGCTCGCGCGCGGCACCGACAACATTGCGCGCGGACCGGCGATGAGCACGGAGCAGGCGATCCTGGCCATCGAGCGAGGCGCGGCGCTGGCCGAAGCGGCGATCGCCGATGGGGCCGACCTGCTCGTGACCGGTGAGATGGGGATCGGCAACACGACGGCGGCCAGCGCGACCACCGCGGTGGTGACTGGCGCTGACCCGGCCGCGACGACCGGCCGCGGCACCGGTATCGACGATGGCGGATGGCGACACAAGGTCGATGTCGTCCGTCGTGCTCTCGCCGTCAACCGGCCCAACGCAGCGGACGGCGTCGAGGTGCTGGCGAGCGTCGGCGGGTTCGAGATCGGGGGCCTCGCCGGGGTGATCCTGGCCGGCGCCGCTCATCGCGTGCCCGTCGTCCTCGACGGCTTCATCACGACGGCGGCCGCGCTCGTGGCCGCGACGCTGGCGCCGAACGCCCGCCACGCCCTGTTCGCCTCGCATCGATCGGTCGAGCCCGGCCACGCGATCGCGCTCGCCCATCTCGGCCTCGAGCCGTATCTCGACCTGGGCCTCCGGCTCGGCGAGGGGACTGGCGGCGCGCTCTTCATCCCCGTGGCCCGGGCGGCGGCGGCGATCTACAGCGAGATGGCCACCTTCAAGTCGGCCGGCGTCAGCGGACCGCTGGAGCCCTGAGTGGCGCGCATCCTCGTCGTGGCCGGAACCGCGAGCGGAGTCGGGAAGACGACCATCACCCTCGGATTGCTCGAAGCCTTCCGCCGCCGCGGCCTCGTCGTGCAGGCGTTCAAGGTCGGCCCCGATTTCATCGATCCGGGGTTTCACGAGCTCGTGAGCGGACGGCCCTCCTACAGCCTCGACGGCTGGATGTGCGGGCGCGACCACGTCAGGGCGACGGTGGCGCGTCACGCGGCGGATGTCGACCTCGTTCTCGTCGAAGGTGTGATGGGCTGCTTCGATGGCGCGGACCCGACGAGCGACGATGGCTCGACCGCACAGGTCGCGAAGTGGCTCCACGCGCCGGTCGTGCTCGTGATCGACGCGAGCGCCCAGGCGCGGAGCTCGGCCGCGGTGGTGCGCGGCTTCGAGTCCTTCGATCCCGATCTGGGCGTCGCCGCCATCATCGCCAATCGCCTGGGCGGCGAGGCTCACGCACGACTGATCAGGGAGGCGATGCGGGGGTCGTGTCGGGCGGAGTTGGTGGGCGGGATCCCGCGTGATCCGGCGCTCGAGCTGCCCGAACGCCACCTCGGACTCGTCACGGCGATCGAGGGCGTCCTCACCGGCGAGCGGCGAGAACGTCTGGCGACGACGATCGAGCGATCGGTCGATCTCGATCGTCTGCTCGCGATCGCCTCGCCGCTGCCGAGCGGCGGCGTTGCCGCCCCCATCGAGGGAGCCCTCCGAGCGAGCATTGGCGTCGCCCACGACGCCGCGTTCCAGTTCTACTACCGCGAGAACCTCGACCTCTTACGCGCGGCCGGTGCCGAGATCGTCTTCTGGAGTCCTCTGGCCGACCGTGACGTGCCGGACGTGGCGGGGTTCTATTTCGGGGGCGGGTATCCAGAGATCCACGCTCGGGCGCTCGCCGAGAACGTGGGCGTCGTCAAGGCTCTCGCCGATCGAGCCGGCGCCGGCACGCCGATCTACGCCGAGTGCGGTGGCCTCATGTATCTGGCCGCCGGCCTGGAGGACGCCGACGGGATGCTTCATTCAATGGTCGGTGTGCTCCCGGCAGCCGTCAGCATGCGTTCGCCGCGGTTGACGCTCGGTTACAGCGAGGTGCGCTTCGTGGCCGACACGCCACTCGGCGCGGCCGGCACCACGGCGCGCGGCCACGAGTTCCACTGCTCGACGCTCGGCGAGGTCTCGCCGCAGGTGAAGCGCGCCTATCGCGTGCGCGGCCGCGGCCGCGACGAGCACGCCGAGGGCTTCCTCATCGGCCGCACACTCCTCAGCTACGTACATCTCCACTTCGGTTCGAATCCGGCGCTGGCCGTCAATTTCGTCGCGGCCTGCGCTGCCGCCTCCGAGCGCACGTGCTAGCGCGAGCCGTCCTGCTGGCCTCGATCATCGTCGTCGCCACCGCGCCGTCGGCGTGGCCGTTCACCATCGCCGACATGGGCGGGCGTGCGTTGACGCTGCCAGCGCCCCCCCAGCGGATCATCTCGCTGGTGCCGAGCGTGACCGAGCTGATCTTCGCCCTCGGAGGCCAGGAGCGACTCGTTGGCGTCACCGACTTCTGCGACTGGCCCGCCGACGCCAAGCGCAAGCCGAGTGTCGGTGGGATGATTTCGCCGAGCCTCGAGACGATCGTCACGCTGCGGCCCGACCTCGTCATCGCCACCGACTCCGGCAATCGCCAGGAGACCGTCGCGCAGCTCGACCGGCTTCGAATTCCCGTCTTCATGGTTCACGCCAATCGCCTCGCCGAAATGCGGGAGGTCACGGCTCGGCTCGGCATCCTCACCGGCCGGGAGACGTCTGTCGCTCCGCTCGTCGACCGCTTCGATGCGCGCATCCGCGCGGTGGCCGCCGCCGTCGCCGCGGCGCCGCGACCGCGCGTGCTCTATGTCCTGTGGCCCGAGCCCCTCATCGTGCCGGGCCGCGACGCCATCGTCACCGAGCTGATCGGTCTCGCCGGGGGCGACTCCATCACGGCCAACGAGCGCAACGACTATCCGCGGTACAGCGTCGAGGCGGCGGTGGCGCACGCGCCCGAAGTGATCATCCTCGCTCGCCATGGCACGGGCTCGGGGCCGATCGCTCGCGACAAGTGGGATCGGCTCGTCAGCCTGCCGGCGATCAAGTCCGGGCGCGTCCACGCCGTCGACGGCAACTTGATGCATCGCTATGGCCCGCGCCTGGCCGATGGCGTCGAGCAGCTCGCGCGCGCGATCCATCCAGAGGTATTCCGGTGATGGAGCGGCGGCGTCTCGTCGTCGTTCTGGCGGCTCTCACCGGGGTGCTCGCCCTCGTCGTGATCGCGGCGATCTTTCTCGGCAGCGCACGCCTGTCACCGGCCGATGTCCTCGCGGTGCTCACCGGCCGCGCCGATGCGTCGCGCACCGAGAGCGTGGTGATCTGGGGCGTGCGGCTACCGCGCATCGCGGCGGCCGTTCTGGCCGGCGGCGCGCTGGCCGTGGCCGGCGCCGGCTTCCAGGGGCTGACACGCAATCCGCTCGCCGAGCCATCGGTGCTCGGCGTGTCGAGCGGTGCCGCGCTCGGCGTCGTGGTCGCCCAGCTCATGGGCCCGGCCAGTGGCGTCACCGACGCGTTGCGGCTGACGATCTTCGGGTTCGCCGGCGCTCTGGCAGCGGGCGTGATTGTCTATTTCATCGCCGCCACGGGCGCCGGGCTGCCCGTGCAGACGCTCGTGCTCGCCGGGGTGATCGTCGGCCTGTTCTTCGCGGCCGCCATCACCGTGGTCACCTCGCTGGTGGACATCAATCGCCTGGGCGGCATCGTCCACTGGCTCCTCGGCAACGTCAGCGCGATCCCGCCACGAGGGCTCGCCGTGTTCGCGATGCTGGGGACGGTCGGCTT
>WNGJ01006143.1_pt1 | contig 12672 bp, 10 predicted proteins | sample 5400611 | NCBI WGS metagenome assembly WNGJ01 (sample SAMN13153375, study PRJNA577476) | soil metagenome | isolation source: 40 cm soil or saprolite under Garry oak tree replicate 1 | place: USA:California | collected 2016-06-15
CACAGACTGCCGCGTATTTTTTTCTTATCTGTTGCCTATAAAGCACACCTGTGAGACGCGCTTGCAGGGAAGCGGCGCACCATTCACTCATCGCGGAAGCGCGCAGCGAGAGCGACTTCGAGCCGGCCTTCGCGACCTTTGTCGAACGCGGGGCTGGCGCGCTCGTCGTCGGTTCCTCTGTGCTTTTCAACAGCAACCGCGATAAGCTCGTGGCCCTGGCAGCGCGGCACAGGATTCCCGCGATCTACACGTTCCGCATGTATCCTTCGAACGGCGGCCTGATAAGCTATGGCACCAGCGTCGAAGACGCGTTCCGCCTGGCAGGTCGCTATGTCGGACAGATTCTCCAGGGCGCCAAGCCAGCGGATATGCCTGTACGGCAGTCGTCGCGCTTCGAGCTGGTCATCAACTTGAAGACCGCCAAAACGCTTGACCTGACCATACCGCCGACGCTGCTCGCCCACGCCGACGAGGTGATCGAATGAGGCGGCGCGAGTTCATCAGACTGCTCGGCGCTGCAGCGACGACATGGCCGCTCGTCGCGCGTGCGCAGCAGGCGGGCAAGCTGCGGACTATCGGGTTCCTGGGCGCGGACGCTTCGTCCTTCAGCCCGTGGACGGCTGCTTTTGTGGCGCGCCTGCGCGAACTCGGTTGGATCGAGGACCGCAACATCGCGGTCGAGTACCGCTGGTCGGAGGGCCGCATCGAGCGCTACACCGAGATCGCGGCCGAGGCGGCGGCGGGGCTCAGCGAGGCGCTGGCGGCTTCTTCCCGCCGGCGACGGTCGCTGGGTCCTTGACCGTCAGCACTCGGCCCACCACCCATGCCGGCAGCCGCGTCACGGCGGCGGGCGAGACCGCCGGCAAGTCGGGCAAGTAGTCTCGTTCCGACAGCACGATCGCTTGGGTGCGCGTCGCGGACTTTCGGCTTCAGAAAGCGACGGCTCGGCCGGTGTGCGGTGCCGGCGCACCTTACAATATTACCCAAACATTACAATATTACCCAAACAACAAAAATTGGACCTTGTCGGGAACATGACACTAGGCCCGCGCATTGAAGCACATCCGGGGCGGGACCGCCGAGAGGCTTCGCCATGGGCTACGCCTTCTCATATTACGGAGCAGACGCGATCCCTGATGACCCCAGCCCTCGGAAGAGGATTGGTATACCGGGTCGCAAGTCAGAGGTCGCGAGAACTGATCAGATTGGGGCAATCGTCAAGGGGATCGGGGGTCACCTAAAGCTCGTCTACAAGGCCGACGATTTATCCCCAATGCCCGACCGCCTTCGTGATCTCGTTCGCCGCGTTGCCTAGCACCTGGAAAGAGGCCGAAGCGGCCGACCAGGTAACGAACTGGTCATCAATCTCAAAACCGCCAAGGCGCTCGGCCTCACGTTTTCGATTGCCCTGCTCGCGCGCGCCGACGAGTTTCCCCGCAAGAGATTGAACCAGGCTCACGCCTGAGCATCTAGACGACCGATTCCATGAAACCGCTCAATTGGAGCTTTAGGCTTCGACCCACAGACCGCGGTACTTTCGAGGGTGCCATATGATTCGAATTTTGGAAGCGCTCGACTAGCCGCCGGGGACGGGCTTGGTTCGCTGAACTTGAAGATGCCAAACTCAGTTACGTCAACGCCACCGTAACGATGGCAATCGTTGCGTCCGAGGACGCTGCCAATACCACGGCCGAAATGATGAGCCCCAGTAAGCAGAACAGACAGATGCTTGCGAGCGGCGTCGCGGCCGTGTCGACATCGAACTCCTGCGTCCATGCGCGTCTGGAAATGACATGGTCCTGCATTGGTCCCTCCCTGGGTCGATTCGCGCCGACTTTGCCCCGCCGATCGGACGCGCGGTGTGAAGTGCTTCACATACGACCGGGAATTTCGTCGAGACGGGCGCGTAAAACTGGCTGGTCCAAGGAGATGGGTGGCAGCCGATTTCGTCAAAAACTAGGCAGACCACGGAAATGGCGGGGGGACGAGTTTGGTATCATTCGACCTTTGGCCGGATCAACAGAGCATCCGGGATATGTCGTATAGATGGCATTCCGCGACATCGGGGCAGGCCTTCACGAACGAGTACGACTTCCGCTATTGTGAAGGTTTTCAGATGCCGGCCGCACGCAAACGATGCCGCTCACTCCGGCGGCCGGCGTCGGAAAACCTCCAAAGGAGGAAATCGCGGGAAGGGATACGCCGACGCGTTCTACACTGAGGTGCGTGGGCCTGAGAGCGGGTGAAAGTCGATGTCAATCTGGCTCGAAGGCGCGCACAACTTCAACGATCTGGCACGAGTGTTGCTAAATGGGGATTTAATGTTTGGCGCCCTCTGTGATTTCAAAGAGTTAGGCGTTGCAAAAATAGCACACTCGACAACTACTGCGTGATGGACCTCATAGCGGACCTTTGTCGGCATAGCGCGGATCAACTTTTTGCGAGTTCAGAATCCCGAACGCAGCAGAGACGAGTGGGTTTCGAGACGCTCGTCAACAGGATCATCGCATCTCCGGTCGTTCGGTTTCCGAGCATGGCGAACGTGGCCGAGCCTTGCGCGCGCCGTGACACTGGCCCATGTCGCTGTCGATCACGGCGATGCTCATATCGATCTCTGAGCGGTGGCTCCGCCCAAACAGGGCGCCCCGGTCCCTGATCGCCGGTGCTCAGACGAGCATTGCGGTACATTATCGCGCGAGCGATTTAGTCCTTTGGCACTTCGCTGCCGTCCACGAGGTCCGCTCCTATGTCGGCGATTAGCGCATAAGCGGACTCGCTGTGCTCAATTTGAGTTTTGTCGATCCAAAGCGGTCATTCGAAAGCAGTGCTCTGGACGTGTTGTTTCGCCTGGAGGATCATGTGCGCCGGGCGGAGTTAAGGTGCCACCATGGACCTTGGAGGTTGGCTGCGGAGCCTTGGCCTCGGGCAGTATGAGGCTGCATTCCGCGCGAACGAGATAGATGAAACGGTCCTTCCAAGCCTCACGGCGGAGGATCTAAAAGAGCTTGGCGTCGAGGCGCTTGGGCACCGCCGCAAGTTGCTCGACGCCATCGCCGCCCTACGCGCTGGCGAAAGCGCGAAAGCACCGCCATCCGACTCTTTTGCTTCAGCCGACAAAACTGTCAGGGATACCGCCGAGCGTCGCCAGGTCACGGTGATGTTCTCCGACCTGGTCGGTTCGACGGCACTCTCCGCCCGCATGGACCCGGAGGACCTGCGCGAGGTCATTGCGAGCTACTACAAATGTGTGGCCGCGACTGTACGCCGGTTTGACGGCTTCGTGGCGAAATATTTGGGCGATGGCGTCCTCGTGTATTTTGGCTATCCGCACGCCCACGAGGACGACGCCGAGCGAGCCGTAAGGGTGGGACTGGAGTTAATCGCGGCCGTGAACGGGCTCAAAACGCGCGTGTTGCCGCAAACCCGTGTCGGGATCGCGACCGGACTCGTTGTGGTGGGCGATCTACTCGAAGCGGGAAAAGCACACGAGCGCGACATTGTTGGCGAAACACCAAATCTCGCTGCGCGCCTGCAGGGAATTGCCCAGCCAAATACTGTCGTTGTCGCCGAGTCTACGCGAAAACTACTTGGCAATCTTTTCGAGCTTCAGGACCTCGGGACAAGGGAACTTAAGGGCATGGCCGAGCCAGTGCGGGCCTGGGCAGCCCTGCGAGCAAATTCGGTGGAAAGCCGCTTCGAGGCGCTACACACGACGGGCCTGGCCACCCTGGTGGGACGGGACGAGGAAGTCGAGCTGCTCATGCGCCGCTGGAAGCAGGCGAAGAAGGGCGAAGGGCGGGCTGTGCTGATATCCGGCGAGCCCGGTATCGGCAAGTCACGGCTTACCACCGCACTTTGCGAGCATATCAGAACGGAACCCCATACGCGATTGCGTTACTTCTGCTCGCCGCGCTACCAGGATAGTGCGCTTTATCCATACATAGCCCAGCTCGAACGTGGTGCCGGGTTCATCCGCGACGATCAGGTCGAAACCAAGCTCGGCAAGCTCCGGGCACTCCTCGCACCGGGCACGCGAGATAACGACGATATCGCGCTGTTAAGCGAGCTGCTGTCGTTGCCGAATGCCGCTGCCGACCTCAACCTCAGCCCCCAGCGCAGACGGGAGAAGCTGTTCGAGGCTCTGCTTACCCAGCTTGAAGCCGAGTCGCGACGGCGACCGGTGCTGGTCATATTCGAGGACGCTCACTGGATCGACCCAACCTCGCGCGAGCTGTTGGATCTCACAGTGGACCGGGTACGGCAACTGCCGGTGCTACTGGCGATCACTTTTCGCCCCGAGTTTCAGCCGGCGTGGGCCGGTCGTTCCCACGTTACGAGTTTAGTGCTCAATCGCCTGGACGAACGCGATGGCGCGACACTGGCACAAGAGCTTGCTGGCAATACGGAGCTCGCGCGCGATATCGTTGCAGAGATCGTTGAGCGCACCGACGGGGTGCCGCTGTTTGTTGAGGAGCTGACCAAAGCCGTACTGGAAAGCACCGGGAAAGAAGACCGGGTCGCCGCCGTGATGGCGACAAAGTCGGTTGCGGCGCTGTCGGTCCCGGCGGCCTTGCATGCTTCATTGATGGCTCGTTTGGATCGTCTCGGGCCAGCGTCAAAGGAAATTGCCCAAATCGGCGCGGTGCTAGGCCGTGAATTCAACTATGAACTGATAGTGTCGGTGGCACAGCGTGACCGGAGAGAGCTGGAAGCCGCGTTGGATCAGCTCAGCGATGCAGGATTGCTGTTTTGCCGCGGTACCCCTCCACATTCCTCCTACCTCTTCAAGCATGCGCTGGTGCAAGACGCCGCCTACGACATGCTCCTGCGCGGAAGGCGACAGGAGCTGCACGCTCGGGTAGCGGCGGCACTGGAACGGGATTTTGCGGATATCGTCGAGCGCCAGCCCGAACTCCTGGCACACCATCTGACGGCTGCCGGCGACACCGAGCGCGCGGTCGATCAATGGCTCAAAGCCGGCCAGCATGCCGCTGAGCGCTTGGCCCACCTCGAAGCGATCCGCCACTACGAGCGGGGCATCGCAGCACTCTCATCACTGACCGAAGGGTCGGCCCGGGACGGACGAGAGATCGAATTGCAATTGGCCCGCGGCCTCTCATTATTCACGGGCGAAGGGTTTGCTTCGGTCAAGGCGGCAGAGGCCTATACCCGCGCCCGCAAACTCGCCGAACAAGGGGGAGACTCGCGCCAGCAGTTCATGGCGCTCTTTGGACTTTGGCAATCGGCCAACGGGGCTGGGACGATCCGCGAGTGCCGAAGATTGTCGGACGCGTTGCTGCAGCTGACCGCGGGTAAGTCGGACGAAGGGTTGCGCCTGCAGGCCCGTCACACCGCCTGGGCGACCGCAATGTTCGCCGGCGAACCGGCGGCATCCCGCGAGCACAGTGATGCAGGGCGCCGGCTTTATGACCCTGAACGACATCGCTTTCACCACCAGCATTACGGCGGGCATGACCCCGGCGTGTGCGCCAGCAGCATCGGTGCGATTGTCCATTGGCTGCTTGGCTATCCCGATAGCGGTTTGACAATCGGCAACGAAGCATTGGCATTGGCTGAACGCCTCGCTCACCCGTTCAGCCTCGAACTAGCCTTGCTGTTCAACACAATGCTACGTCTCGATCGCGGTGAGCCGATAATTGCCTTCCAACAGCTCAAGGCGGCTGAGATGTTGGCTTCCGAGCAGCGGCTCGGGTTCGTATGGGAACCGCGCTTCCTGCGCGGTGCCGCTCTGAGCACGCAGGGAGAGTTCGCGGAGGCTGCCGCATGCTTGCGCGAGGGGCTTGCCGGCGGGGTCGGCGCGTTGACAATTCGTCCCTACGGACTTGTCTGCTTGGCCGAAGCGATGGCGCGGCAAGGCGAGCACGCAGCCGCTCTCGCCACAGCGAGAGACGGGCTGAAGGTCCAGGAAACTACCGGCTACGGTCATTGGGACTGCGGAACTACATCGGCTTGAGGGCATCGCGCTCCTGGGTCTCAACCGGCTCGAAGAGGGCCAAGCCGCGATCGAAGAGGCGCTGCGCGTCGCCCAAAGGCAACAGGCGAAGGCCTATGAGCTGCGGGCTGCGATGAGCATCGCACGGCTGTGGGGAGAACAAGGGCGGCGAACCGAAGCCCGCGAACTACTCGCGCCCGTCTATGGCTGGTTCACCGAGGGCTTTGATACTGCCGACCTGAAGAATGCAAAGGCGCTGCTCGACACATTAGCGTGAGTTGAAAACCGGAGCTGGCAATAGCGATCCGGTCTCGGCTCGACCTCGGTAACTACGTTAGAATCGATCAGGCTAACTTAAGCAGGCCTGTGAGCGGCACTACCGTGCTGCACTGCATATGTCCGTTCCTGGCACTTTTCCGACATGCCGAGAGAGCGGCGTGACTTCCGCTATGAGCGGAATAGCGGACATGCGCCAGCGCGGCTAGAAAGTCCGAGTCTGGGGTTAGATCGGACATGGCCAACCGGTGCCGCCATGTCGCAGATAGACCCATAGCAGTCGTGGAGGGCTAAAGCCCCACGCAGAGCCAAAATCTGCAAGCAGCCCCTGCTCCGCGCCGGTTGCGGGTAAAGGCCAGCGGATTCGCACACGGGCGCATTACCTCACTCACTATGCGATTGCAGATCCGAGTGTTGTCGAACGGCTCCTAGTCTTGGGCCAGTGAGCTGCAGACCGCCGAGCAGAAGGTCGACCATCCGAACTGCTTGCCGCTTCCAGTTCTTGCTCGGCCTAACGTGCGCGACGCCAGAGAGCGCGCGAAGCAAATCATGCGGCTCGATGTCGTCCCGAAAGACGCCGGTTGCGACCCCGCGGGCGACCAGCGCCTTTATGGGAACGTCGAGGCGGTGCGGGGTTTTGCTGTAGATGGGTTCAGGCCCGCCGATCAGTGTGTCCATCGCCGCCGCCATATCGTGCTTGGCGTCGAGAAACTCCACGAATGACATCAGCCATTCGCGAAGCGCGGCCACAGGCTCGCGCTTGGTCATCAGCTGATCGGCTTCCTCGATCAGCGCTGTGACTTCCTGCTGGTACACCGCCGAGATCAGTTCGTCGCGCGTCGGAAAATGGCGGTAAAGCGTCGCGATACTGAGGTCCGCTTGGCGTGCGATGTGCTCGAGGCCGACGGCGGCGCCTTTTTCGGCAAAGGCTCGCTTAGCCGCCGTGATTAAACGAGCTCTGTTGCGCTCGCCGTCGGAGCGCGGTCGGCGCGTCGACTTACGAGAGGATTCTTGCTGCACGTCGGGTGATGCCCTTGCTAAACGTAGGATGCCTACGTATATTAAACGTAGTCCCCCTTCGCTTTAGCACAAGATGGGACGGCTCTGGAACCACCTTCCTGCAAACGGGAGGCAGCATGACTGCCGGAGCGCTGACGGGAACGAGGCGGGCGATGTTCGAGACGCCGCTGCGAGCATCGCAACGCCTCAAACCTCCGATGACGGAGGAAGGAGCAGATATGACTGATCAAGCACTCTCCACCTTACCGCGCGAGGCCAAAGGTCGAATTGCCCCGCCGCCTGCGCTGACTGGGAAGTTGAAGGCGGTGGCCGACGCCCGTGGCCGCATGGCCGGCGGTCGAGGCCACGACGCACTGGCGTTTCGACCAGCCAAATCGCGTCGATGGGATCGACTTCTATGTCGGCTCGGACGAACTCGGCCACATCCACCTCAACGGCTCGATTCACTTAACGACCTCGCCCCGCCTCTGCTCTGAGTTGGTGGCTGAGGGCTTAGGGCGCCCCTTCGAGTGGGGTCATGGCTGGACGGTCGCCAGTATAGACCGGCTGGGCGTGGACGGTTCTGTGGCGCTGTTTCGACGCAACTACGATCGGCTTCGGCCATCAAACCGGTAGATCGCCGTGGCGAAACCCAGGCGGCCGCATCTGGGCGCATGAAGTCTCCATACAGAGGGCGGGGAGAGCTGATCGATAGCGCGATCGATCAGCGCATCGGAGCCGTCTCGACCGGCAAGTTCAGGAAAATTGCTCGATGACAACATCAGAAACCATCGAGGGGCGTCCAAACGAGGCGCTCACGATGACGACCCGGCAGCGGCTGATCCTCATACTTCTTCTAGGCGCCAACTTTATGCTGTCGGCCGACTTCTCGATCCTGAACGTCGCCTTACCCACGGTCGGAAAAGCCGTAGGTCTTGGAGTCGACGAGCTTCCCTGGGTGACCACGACCTTCGCGCTTCCGTCCGCCGGGCTTTCGCTCCTGTTCGGGCGGCTTGGCGATCTCTACGGGCGTCGACGCATCTTTCTTGCTGGCCTGTCGCTTCTCGCAGTGGCGTCGCTTCTCGGCGGCCTTTCGACTGGTTCGGCTCTACTTCTCATCGCTCGAACGCTCCAGGGCGTGGCTACCGCGATGACGGCTCCCGCGGCGTTGGCGCTGCTGATCACAACCTTCGCCGACGAAGGCCAACGCGCCCGCGTATTGGGCTGGAGCGGCGCGTTGCTTTCGGGGGGCTTCACGTTCGGAGCGATTGCCGGTAGGATGCTCGTCGGCGCGCTGAGCTGGCGCTGGGCGTTCCTGATTAACGTCCCCGTCGCTCTCATGATCCTGGTGCTAACGCCGTTCGTGATTCCCGCGGGCCATCCGCGCGAGGGCGTGCGGCTCGACGTTCCAGGTGCAGCGTCCGTGACGCTAGCCCTCTTTGCCACCGTCTTCGGCATTACCGATCGGTCCCTGCCCGTACTGGCCGTTGGACTGATCCTGTTCGTGCTGTTCTTCCAGATCGAGCGCCGAACAGCAGCGCCACTGGTCGCGATCGAAATGCTGAAGCGGTCGTCGGTTCGGTGGGGGAACCTGGCCGCTCTGACCATCTTCTCGATGGAGGCTGCACTTGTCTTCCTCATGACGCTGTACCTGCAGGACGTGCTTCATCTTGGGCCGGTGACGACCGGCCTGATATTCGGCGTTCCTGGCCTCTCCTCGGTGGCTGCAGGCGTCGTAGCGGGCCGAATTATCGAGCGTCGTGGCGCACATACTGTCCTCCTGGCGGCGATGCTGGTCCAGGGTGGCCTCACCGCGCCCCTGATCCTGCTTGGCGCTCAGTCGAATTCTCTCTGGCTGCTGATCCCAGCGCTCTTCATCGGCTTTTTCGGGCACATCACCGCTGTCGTCGCCGCAACGGTCACCGCCACCTCGGACGTTCCGGACAGCCATAAAGGGCTCGCCTCCGGTCTCGTGACCACGAGCCAACGGGTGGCGGTCACTGTCGGCATCCCAGTCCTCGGCGCCGTGATGGCGATTCGGGCTGACTTGCTGGCTGGGATTCAGCTTGCACTCGCGGCTGATGTCGTCCTGACGTTGACGGCCGTGGTCATCATCTGGGCCGGTCTGAACCGGTCGCGACCTGCGGGCGCGCGCCCATCCGTGACCCTTTAGCTTTCGCAGTGCGGCCGTACCAGACACCGTTTAAGGACAGCGGTTTTCCGAGCATGCCGTCATCCTCGGCAGCTTTTGAATGTCGGCTCCTGGCACTTCTCAGACCTTCCACGATGTCCGCGTTCCAGTCGCTATCGGAGGGAAAGCGGACATCAGGTTGGTGATCAGGCGTGACGCAAGGGTGCTCAATTGGATGTAAGGTGATACCGCGGGATGATCACGAACAGGCGTTTCTTACGGACACCCTCTTTACAACGCCACCGATGATCGAACGACAGGATTCGACCTCGGCGCACTGGTTGGGTGCCCCGGCCCCCCCTGGTGGTTCGAGGAGCGCCCGCGCTGGCTGCCGGTGCGACTCACGGCAGGCTGTCCGAGGTCAGCCATAATTTGCTATACGGAAAAATGTTCAGTGAACAAAAATCGGTACCTAAAAAGTACCTAGACCGGAAATTCCCTTTATGGTCCCGTAGCTCAGCCGGATAGAGCAGCGGTTTCCTAACCAGAGAAAAAGTCTCACAATTTCAATATGATATTCGGAGCTAGGCTCTCACTAGGCTCTAGGGTCGATATGGATAAGCCTGAGGAAGGGAAAGGGGAAATGCGCTGCAACCCGGGCATCAGCTGTGCGGCATGTCTGCTTTACCCCTGAAAGCGACCAAATAGCAGACATCCTGGAAGGTCCGTTTAGTGCCAACAACGGACTCCTGCACCGCAGCAAAGAGCACATTTTTATTCGATCACTCCTCGGCCCGCTAGACGCCCGGTAGCTGTATCAACAGCCGGTATGGCGGCAAGTTTGCGCGCTATTTCTCCGGAAGCCCGGCTTTGCGCAGGCCGTCGAGAAAGCGCTCACTGTCGGCCGGGCGGCGGAACGGCCGTATCAGCCGCTCATCCCCCGCAGTCAGCCCGGGCATCAGGCGCATGAATTCGTCGAGACCGGCGCGCGCGTCGTCCATGTGCCCAAGGTGGGCCGAGGCCGCAGCAAACGTGGCATGCGCATCCGGAAACGCCGGATTGCAGTCGATCGCCCGCTTCCCGCAGTCCGCCGCCTGTTCGAATTTCTCCGCGCTCAAATAGGCCCAAGCGCTCACCGTAAACCACACGACCATCAGGAAGTCGCGCGGGCTGAGCCGCATGGCCTCCTGCACATTCTTAATCGCAGGATCGCATTCTCCGCCAAATGCGTAAGCAGTACCAAGGTATCCGCGCGCGAAGGTTGAGTTCGGGTCGAGATCGATTGCCCGCAGCAACCGCCGGATCGCGCTATCGTGCTGGCCCAAGAACAGCTCATGAATACTGAGCGAAGTGTGAGCCCCCGCGTCCTGCTCGTCGCATGCTACAGCGCGGCGCGCCGTTTGGCTCATCCGCGCCTTGGCTTCGGCGGGCGAATCCGTCCATCCGAAGAGAGCTGCGAAGTGCAACGAAAAGGCGAGATCAGCGAGTGCCAGCGCATTGTCGGGCTGGCGTCGCAGCAGTTCGTCGAGCAAGCGGATCGCCTCGTTGGAATCCTCGCGCGTAAACCGCCGGATGTGCCAATGGGCACGCATCAAGCGCTCCCATTGGCCGAGTTCAGTCGTCTCCTTGCCTTGCGAACGCTGGATTTCGGCGGCTAGGATGCCCGGCGCGATGGCGCCGATGATGCTGTGGGTGATCTCGTCCTGAACCGCGAAAATGTCTTCGAGTGCACGGTCGTATCGCTCGGCCCACAAATGAGTTCCCGTGGCGGCCTCAATAAGTTGTCCAGTGATGCGAAGGCGATTGCTGGCTTTTCGGACGCTACCTTCGAGTACATAACGCACCCCGAGCTCGCGGCCGATCTGTTTGATATCGACAGCATGGCCCTTGTAGGTGAAGCTAGAGTTCCGAGCGATCACGAAGAGCCAACGCGATTTGGAAAGCGCAGTAATGATGTCCTCGGAAATTCCGTCGGCAAAGTATTCCTGCTCCGCGTCGCCGCTCATGTTCTGAAATGCAAGAACTGCGATTGACGGCTTGTCAGGAAGTGTTAGGGGCGCCGCAGGCTTTTCGAGCACCCCGGGCTCGCTTTGCGCTGCCGGCCTCGCCTCGGCGGCGACGCCGACTTGGAGTGAATAAACTCGGATGGGATCGACAATGTTCTTAAGTTGTGTGGCGCCGAGATCGCTGACCGCCAGATCGAGCCGAGCCTTCACCTGTCGATAGGCGTCTTCGGAAAGACAGATGGCGCCGGGCTTGGCGATACCTTCCAATCGCGCGGCGATATTGACGCCGTCGCCCATCAGATCGCCATCGCTCTCCTCGACGATATCGCCGAGATGGATGCCGATACGAAAGTCAATGCGCCGTTCAGGCGGCAGGCCCGCATTGCGCTCAAGCATACCGTTCTGCACTTCGATAGCGCAGCGCACAGCATCAACGACGCTTCGGAACTCGACCAGGGCACCATCGCCGGTGCGCTTCACGACACGCCCGTGATGCACGGCTATGGTTGGATCGATCAGATCGCTCCGGAGCGCCCGCAGCCGCGCCAGCGTACGATCCTCATCCGCGCCTGTAAGCCGGCTATATCCGACAACGTCAGCCGCCAGAATGGCCGCGATTTTTCGTGTCTCGCTCATGCCGTCCCTCTGCCCCTTCCCAATAGCACAAAGTCCGTGTGGAAAGGCTTCTTTGCGCAAGGAATGAGCGAGGGCGATCCGTTCAGGGTCATCTGCGACATGACGGCATCGTTTGGCCACGTCCTGAGCGCCTCTTTCCAGGGGACGGCAAAAGCAATATTGTCGGCGGTGCACTGCGCTAATCCTTTAGGTCCGCACGCTTTGGCAAATGCATGCTTGACAGTCCAGAGCGGCTCGCCGCTGTTGCTTCTGCAACCTGCTTGCGAAAACGCGAGGGGTCAGAACTCGTACAGCTTGTCCGCCAAGCGTGAGGGCGTCGTGCTGCAATTTGGTCATATCTATCATTCCATCACCCGGCCTTGCGGCCAGGAGCCCGAATGTCGCGACATAACGAGCCCAGTTGTCGCGACACAATCAGCGAGGATACGTTCATGACTCAATTTGCCATCACTCGGCGCAGCCTAATTAGCAGGGTTGCGACGGGCGCCGGCCTAGCAGCAACGACTAGCTCTGGTACAATCGTTGGTTCGGTGAGCGCTCAAGTCGCGCTTAAAACTTTCGTCCTGGTACCGGGGCCTTTTGCGGGGGTTGGTACTGGCGCCGGGTAGCAGACCTTTTGGAATGGCAAGGGCACAAAGTATTCGCCCCAACTCTCACTGGTCTTGGCGAAC
>WNGJ01006144.1_pt1 | contig 12672 bp, 10 predicted proteins | sample 5400611 | NCBI WGS metagenome assembly WNGJ01 (sample SAMN13153375, study PRJNA577476) | soil metagenome | isolation source: 40 cm soil or saprolite under Garry oak tree replicate 1 | place: USA:California | collected 2016-06-15
TAGATTTTACTCGTCACGAAGTGATTGTGCGGGGCAAAAAAGTCATATTGCGCCCAACAGAATATCGGCTTCTCTATCACCTTGTGAACAATGCCGGGCGACTGTTGACGCATGAAACGTTACTCTCTAAGGTTTGGGGACGTGAATATCGCGATGAGGCACACTATCTGCGTTTGTATATCACCTATCTACGACAAAAAATCGAGCAAGACCCTGCCCATCCAAAATATATTCTGACCGAGCGGGGTGTTGGCTACCGCTTCAAAGAGTTGGAAGGGTAAGACGATTATGCCTATCTGGATTTAAACCTGAAATGATTCCTGACAATGAAACAACTAGCAGAGTAGAAAGGCAATATTATGCATAAAAAGGAACGTGTTGATGCTGCACTACGCGGTGATCAAGTAGATCGAATACCTGCAAGTATGTGGGGTCATGACTTTGAGCGGGAATGGGGAGCCCAATCATTAGCTGAAGCGATGGTAGAAAACTTTACACGCTACGATTGGGACTTCATGAAGGTTAATCCCCGGGCGTCCTACCATGTCGAAGGCTGGGGAGTCAAAGTACGGCCTTCGGGGGAAAAATACTTAGCGCCTATCTTTGAAGATACACCCATTAAGAGCTCCTCTGACTGGAAACGTATTCGCCCTCTTGAGGCTGATCGAGGCGTTCTTGGCGAACAACTGCGCGCATTACAATTAATCAATCACGCAATTGGCTTTGATGCATACTTCGTACAGACCATTTTTTGTCCGCTCGGTGTGGCAAAATACCTGGCCGGTAACAAAACCGAGCCGGTACTTCAGACCTTGCATGAGGATCGTGCCGCCATGCACGCCGCTTTGCGTGTCATTACTGAAACATTTACAGCATATGCTATTGCCTGTCTGGAGCAGGGCGCTAGCGGTATCTTTTATGCGACAAATGGTTGGGCCAGCAAGAGTATGCTCACCGCAGATCAGTATCGTGAATTTGGCGAACAGTATGATCTAGAGTTTCTCGATGCCATCAAGAGCCGCAGTAAATTCAATATACTGCATAATTGTGGCACGTCTATCTACTTCGATCAACTTGCCCTATACCCTGTACAGGCTGTCAGTTGGGATGCTTTGGCAGAAGGCAATCCTGATCTTCGTACGGGCAAAATGCGCTCGGACAAAGCCGTGATGGGTGGGATCAGTCAAAAGAGCACGCTAAAGAACGGCACACCCGAACAGGTGCGCGAGGAGGTGGCAAACGCCATAGAGTTGACAGGTGGCAGGCATTTTCTTCTAGCCCCTGGTTGTTCTATCCCACCTGAAACGCCTGCAAAGAATCTGGAGGCCATTCGCAATACCCTGGCTTGACATGCTGCATACCATTCGCTATACTCTGTTCTCTAAGTGAACAGTGGAATATTCTGCAACGTACCAAACACATGTTGTATAGTGTTATGAATATGTCTGATTGACAATCGCGGGACACTTCGTTAGGTGGTACAGAGAAGGTAAATTGGGAATAATGGAGCGATATCGAACGATGCGGGCTTATTCGGCCGGGGGAGTGGTTTTTCGCCTTGTTCCAATGCGCTCCGGGGAAGAGAACAACTTCGTAACAAGTAAAGAAGGCTTGGGGCAGAGAACACCTCAGACCGACAATGGCCTCTCCGTAGAGATAGTGCTAGTCGGGCGCAGCCACGCAGGTATCTGGACATTACCTAAAGGAACACCAAAAGCTGGAGAGACCATCGAACAAGTTGCGCTGCGTGAAGTGCAAGAGGAAACGGGCCTTGCTGTTCGTTTAATTGCTTATATTGGCAGCATCTCCTATTCCTTTGTGCGCGATCAAGTACGGTATCAGAAACAGGTACGGCATTTTTTGTTGGAGGCCATAGGAGGGGATACAGCACTCCATGACAAGGAATATGATATGGTGGAATGGTTCCCTCTATCAGAGGCAGGCCGTCGCTTGAGTTATCAAAACGAGGTAAATATCCTTTACCAGGCGGAAGATGTATTGCAGCGTTGGTTAGAGTATCAGCGTAAGGAAGGACTTGAATAACCCTATGCGTTACCCACTTCTACGTCGTATACTCTTCCCCTATAGCGGAGAAGATGTTCTATCTTTCAAACAAGGCATGCGAGTTTTGCTTGCCTGGGTCGTCTTTTTCTCTCTCCCGATGTTGATTTGCCCATTGATACTGGCTGCTCTCTATTCATATTCCTTCCAAAGGATGGCATGGCTCTTTCTCTTCGCGATTCTCTCGGGCGTAGGCGTTTTTGGCGGTTTGGGAGTGCTCGTTGTCGTTACGAACAACAAGTCCGCGCGAATTCGTCAGGCAAAGAAAGTTACCGGAATGAGCAATTTTAAGGCTAGCAATGCAAACGGAGATATGTATGGATCTTAGTGTTGAAGGTAAAACTGAGCGTATACCGCCTGGCTCACATATCTGTCAACTTTATAGTAAGGTGACAGAGATTCCTGGCGTGACGGCACGTCTCATGCGTGTGGGATTTACGCTTTCTGAGAAATGTTTGTTTGCAGCTGCTCCCGCCCAGGTGAAGGAACTACGCGAAGAACTACAAAAGTTGCAATTGAATGTGGATGAATTGATCGAGTCAGGGCAGTTGGTATTGTATGAAGAACGGGAGCCGTTTCTGGCGAATGGCAAACGCTTTGATCCTTATTTCTTACTCTCTTCTCACCAGACATTTATTGCTCAAGCCCTGCGTGAAGGATGGCAGGCGGTACGTATTTCAATTGATATGAGCTGGCTTGCCAAAGATATTGCTTCCCCTGAGCAGATTCTGAAGTATGAAGCGGCTTCGGATGCTGTTTTTACCTTTCAGAATGCCCCCATCATCGCATTGATGCACTACGATCATGGGAAATTGGTGCCCAACCTGGTCGTGGAGATGCTGAAGCTGCATCCTATTTCTGTTGTCGGGAAATATATCAAGCGCAATCCATATTATCTCAACTCAGAACAATATATGCTCAAAATTTTGCGCATCAATCGCGAAAAGGAAAAGGGAGGGCAAGAATAAAGGACTCCGTCAAGGAACGCTTGACGGAGTCCTTTATTCTTGTTCCTGGGAACTGACTTAGGAGTTGAAAAACTGCCCAAGATCGAGATTCTGCTGGCCACCCGCCTGTTGTGCGCCCTCCGGCTGTGGAGGATGGTAGGTCATCGATTGAATTCCAAGACGACCAGGGCCAGTGAAGCGGTTGAGGATGATTGACGCGCCAGCCATCAAGCCACCGATAGCACCGAAGATGCCGCCTCCGCGCTGTGAACCCGCAACTGTCGTCACCTGCATCTGTACAGACGGGTCTTTCCACAGCCATGCACCAGGCTCAACATCAAGCGTTTCTCCAGGGGCCAACATCTTCTCAAACACATTGCCGTAACCATGCAGTAGCACCATACCCTCACTACCGCGAGCAGTGAACTGGTCGATAAAGAGTCCAGTGCGGCTGAAAAGGATATTGGACGCGCCTTGCATAAACGTGAAGCCGTAATCGACGTTGCCTGTAGCTATCAGGAACTGGTGCTCACGTACTTCAACCATCTGTCCGGGTTGCAGGCGTAATGCCACAATCTGTCCCACGGAATCGCGCGAGAATGAGATGTTCCCAGGTCCTTGCGCTTCGCTGATAAAGATTTGCAGTCCGGCGAAGAAACGTTTCGCTGCTCCTCTAATACTCTTGAAACCGATCTGTACACCCGGATGTTTCCAGAGAAGAATATGATGCTCGAAGTAGATCGGGAGCTGATTTCCAAGCATGATATCCACAACCGGCACAAGTTCCCCATCAATGTGGATTACCAGATCGCCTATCCTGAGATCTCCTTTGGGGTTGTGAAGTTCGGCCCTTGGTACAGCAGTGCCGAATGGGCTACTCGTGTATTCTTCATACTGGTTAGGTGGTATATATGCTCCCTCAGGTGGTTGTTGCCCCCGATATTGACCTTGTTGCGGAGGGATACCATATTGACCCTGGGGTGGGGGTTGAACATACGGATTTTGTGGTGGCTGAGGTGGCGGTGGGGTCTGACCCAATGGCATAGGGCTTCCACAGGTTCCACAGAACTTTACCCCATCTGCTACCCGGCTTTGGCAACGAGGACAAATCATGTATGACCTCCTATGTGCGTTAGCAATTGCTGCAAGCCCCCTGTTTTCGTTGCGTCAAGAGGATGAGGGCCTGCATAACGTTTGATTGAAAACCTGACTGGATAATATCAGTAACGGAAAGAATATACAAGGGTGCGTTGCCAATAAGTGCTTTCAGCACTGATACTCTTCGCTACCACGACCTCTACCGCTATGGAACCCACAACTTTGGCAGGAAAGTTTACAAAAAAAGACAGATACCCACATCCTCATAGGCAGCCTACAAGAGCTCGGGTGTCTGTCCTTTTTTCAACTTTTTACAAACAGTTACAGAACAAAGCTGTCTGCAAGTGGTCCGCGTGAGGCGCTATTTTCTCGCTTTTCGCCATTGAGGCTCACTGGCTGCTGCCCACCTGTTGGGCGACCACTACTTTGTCCATAAGTATTACTAGCTTGTGAATTCTGTAAATTTTGCAGGCTCTGGAAAGCTGCCTGCGTCTGTGGGTTCATCGGAACAGGTCCGCCAATGTCAGCAGCAAGCTGAATGGTCTTGCCTTCAATGACTACCGCGATCCCTACCCCTCGTCGAAGATCGGCAAGTTGTCGCCGTAACTCGCGATTTTCGGATTCCAGAGCGTCCATCAATTTTTTCTGTTCGAGCAGCATCTGAGCGATGCCTTCAAAACCAGCGCTAGCAGCACGATCCATAGTGGATGCCTCCTGCGTACTCCTCGTACTCAATAATTCTAGAACAAAATCTCCCATCACAGCGCCACTTCCCTTCAATCTATATCGTACTCAATAGGAGTACGATCCTATCCCAAATGGCTGCCGCGACGCCTGCTTTGGGCATTACAGGCAAGTCTTCCATTATACCAGTGGCATGAAAGATGATAACTTTGTTGGTTTCCACACCAAAGCCGCTTTCAGGGCGGCTGACATCGTTTGCAATCAGCAAATCCAGGTGTTTTGCAACCAGTTTGCTCTGTGCATTGGCAACGAGATCTTTTGTTTCGGCAGCGAAGCCAACACGCACAAGGCGCCTTCCAGGTTCACCAATGTCCGTTGTTTGCCCGGTTGATGCTTCTGTTACCCCGGCAAGTTCTCCAAGAATGTCTGGATTACGTACCAGGTGAAGGGTAAACCCTCCCTGGGCATCAAAAACAAATCCTTGCGCTTCACCGCCACCATTTTCCTTCTTCAATTTTTGTACTGCTGGAGTTTCTGGGCGGAAATCTGCAACAGCGGCATTCATAACAAGCACATCCGCATCGGTGATCGCGCTTTGAACAGCGTTACGCATTTGTAATGCTGTTTCAACTGTCTGTAGTTCTACGCCATAGGGTGCATCTAAGGCTACAGGACCCGAGATCAAAATGACGCGAGCGCCGCGGTCTCTGGCTTCTGTTGCTAGAGCATAACCCATCTTTCCTGATGAGCGATTCCCTACATATCGTACCGGATCAATCGGTTCATGCGTTCCACCAGCTGTGACTACGACGAGGCGATTCGCGAGGTCACCATTGCGTCCCAGTATTTTGCTGATAGCTCCCAGCAGAACCTCTGTTTCTGGCAGCCTGCCCGGCCCGATTGCCCCGGAAGCCAGTCGTCCAACTTCTGGCTCGATGATCCATGCTCCACGTTCTTGTAGCAGGGCCAGGTTTGCCTGTGTTGCCGGGTGCAAATACATGTCCCGGTACATCGCAGGAGCCAAAACCAGGGGAGCCCTCGTTGCCAGCGCCACAGCGGTAAGCATGTTATCCGCTATGCCATGAGCTAACCTGGCAAGAGTGTTGGCCGTCGCTGGCACTATCGCCAGTAATTCTGCTTCCTCTGCTAACGCGATATGCGTTTCGGCAGCATGTCCCGAAGCTTCCCAGAGGTCGCTATATACGGGCCGATGGCTCATGGTTGAGAAAGTCAGCGGTCGAACGAAGTCTTCCGCATGTTCTGTTAAGATTACATCTACGAGCGCGCCTGCCTGTTGCAATTTGCTTACCAGGTCAACTGCTTTGTATGATGCAATCCCTCCACAGATACCGACGATGATACGCTTGTTGAGTAACACTCTTCGTTTGTTCCCTTAGCTTGGTTGATCCTGACGAGAACATTGTTACAATAGCATAGGATGATACTTTCAGGCAAGAAATATGCCAAGAAGTACCATCAGAAATGGTGATGTCCGGATTTAGTCACCTAACTACTTCCGCACATCCTTTCGTTTCAAGAAGTACCCTGTAGCGAACCCAAGGGCGAGAATCAGGACGATGAGAGCAAACCACATGAGCAAAAGGTGTACAACTGCCTGCTCCCGGCTATAGATCGAGAAGAGGGTGCCCTGGTACGCGAAATCACCTCCACTACCAAGTTTGTCTCCGTGGAGTCCCACCGTGGAGCCCATTGCCGCCATAGCCCAGCGAACCGGAAAAAATGATCCTAAGAATTGTAGGCCAATATTATCCAGCGAGAAGATGATACCCGAAAAGATCACCTGTGGAATGAGGATGAGCGGGATAAAGCTCGTCGCCCGGTCATTATTCGGTGCAAGCGCCGAGAGCGCCAATCCAGTCATCAAGCCCGCTAATGAAGCGAGTGCCAGGGAGATGTATATTTCTAGAACAGGTGGAAGAAAGATACTGTGCTCGAATGGTGCTTTCAGATTGACTAAAATCACAACCACAAGGCTTTGCAGGAGACACAATACTCCTAAGACGCTGATTTTCGAAAACATGTAGGGAATGATGCCAAGATTTACTGTGCGCTCGCGCCGGTAAATGGGCTCTTCTTTGACGATCTCACGCGCCCCGTTAATTACTCCAAACATCACAGCGGCAAATGCCATGATAAAGAGGATTTTCTGGGCATCTCCACCAGAACCCTGTATAATAGATTTCTGTAAGGCTTCTGTTTTGGTCATGCCCTTTGGGGCCAGGTAAGCCTGCCCTTGAGGCGTATTGAGAGCGTTCACCACATTCTGGCAGTCGTACTTGTTTGGGACCGTTTGTGGAATTTGAGGGTTCGGCGGGCAGGTAGCGACGCTGCTAGAAGTAAATGTCAGAGGTGCTACCAGGAAAAACAGAATCAAGGCGATAACGGGCGCTTGCAAGAGCAGGATCAACAGGTTACCAGTATCGTTTTTGAGCAGATCGAGGTAGCGCATGGAGAGCAGTCTGAACTGCTTCATGGGGTCGCCGCGCCTGGGCGGCTTCACCCCAATCGACGCGTCGATGACTCTGGAGCGACCGGCAGGCCCCTGTTCAAGCGGTGTTTGCACATACTGCCGGTAGTATGGTGAGGCCTTGAACCTGGCCTCTGCCTCTTGCGGTATGTTCTTGTTCTGTTCAGTAGGCTCCAGGGCGCTGTATATCTCGGCAAAGTCAGTTTTCTCGAAATAGGTTTTTGCGTCGTTTGGTGGGCCAAAGAAGGCTAAACGACCACCCTGGCAGAGGAAACAGACATAGTCACACGCGTTGATATTGTTTGTAGCGTGGGTTACGAGAATGATGGTATGACCCCTGTCTGCGAGTTTGCGCAGCAAGAACATCATTTTGCGGTCCAGTCCAGGATCAAGGCCAGAGGTTGGCTCATCCAGGAAGAAGACACTGGGATTGGCCAGCAGTTCCAGGGCGATGGAGACGCGCTTGCGCTGACCGCCAGAGAGTTTGCTCACCAGTAGATTTCGTCTGTAGGACATCTCTACATCTTCCAGTACCTCTTTGATACGCTGTTTAATTTGAGCTTCGGTAAAGTCGCTTGGCAGGCGCAATTTTGCAGCGTAGTAAAGGGCGCGTTCAACAGTTAAATCGCGGTGGATGATGTCTTCTTGTGGGACATAGCCAAGCTGGGTACTGAAAGCTGCAAGGTGCTTATAATAGTCCTGCCCGTTATAAAGAACGGTGCCCTTTTGTGCCGGTCGCAGGCCATTCAGTGCATCCATAAGCATGGATTTGCCGGCCCCGGAGCCGCCAACAATGGCGACAAACTTCCGTGGCGGAACGACAAGAGAGATGTTGTCCAGCAATATCGTTTGCTTATTGCCTACTTTCACAAGATCGATGGCATCAATGCGAACGCTGTTGCTCTCATCTTGCTGGGTGAGCTGAGTGCCGGTGTACGTGAGCTTAAAAGGTCCTATACGGACCTCGTCGCCGGGTTTGAGCAACTGGTTTGACATCCGCTGGGCATTGACATATACGCCATTAGTGCTGCGAAGGTCAACGATGCGGTAGCCGCCCTGCACCATTTCCAGACGAGCATGGTGTGCAGATACCTGCGGATGGTTGAGGATCACGGTATTATCGGAGTGCCGTCCAAGGCTAATGAGTGGAGCGCCCAGTGGAATAGGGCGAATTACAGACACAATATCCTGGACCGCGGTAGAGCCATCGTTATAGGCGAGGGTGACTAGTGTACCATACTCATCGCCGATGCGGAAGATGTCTCCTCGTTCCAATGGTTTGCGGAAAGGTTCATTGCCTGGGATAGAGCGACCCATGTACAGCAGTCCATTGGTTGTGCGTTGCTGCTGTGGGTGAGGATGTATGAATATGAGTTGACCGCCTTCACGTACGATCTGGGCATGAAAAGCAGAGACCACCGGTTCTTTGATGACAATATCGTTGGTAGGGTGACGCCCAATGCTGATTACCGCTTTGGTTAGCGGATAGACTGGTTTATCAGTATGGGTGTTTGAAGTAATCTCTAGCGAGGGGATGCCTTTAGGGATATTCTCGATGCCACTTGTTGGTGCGTCGTACCCTCCTAAAGGAGCACGTTGCTGAACTGGTTGCACCGGTTGATTTGGTGGTGGAGGGGGAGGAGGGGGAGGGACAGCCACGGTAGGATTGTACGGTAGGACTGCTGGTTGAAGTGGTTGAGCAACGCTTGACGGCGACGCGGCGGGAGGAGCAATATTCTCAAATTGCTGTTGCGGTATGGCTGCTTGTTGGAATGCCACTGGAGAAGGCGGATTACTTTGAACAGGCTGTTGTATAGGCGTGGCAGGTTGGGATTGTTTTAATGGTTGTGCGGGCTGCGCTTTGTTCGACGATTGATAAGATGATGGCGTGCCAACAGTTGGCAAGAAGATAAAAGTCGTACCTGTGCCCAAAGCTATCGTGTCGCGCTCGCTGATGAGCGCCTGCTGTAAGGGAGGGACATCCCGTCGATTGACGGTGACGGTATTCTTTTGAGTGAGGTTGCTGATCGTCCATACGCCACCGTTAAAGGTAATTTGAGCATGACGCCGCGAAACTGATGGGTCGGTAACGACAATATCGTTACCCGGCTCTCGTCCGATGGTTAACACGGGTTTATGCAACTGGATGGTGCTGCCTGCCTGCAAGCCTGTAAGAAAGTTGATCGAACCGAAACCTGGTGACTCGTTCAGTGATTCCATACAATTAGCCGCAGAGGCCTGCCGTCATAGATACGTGGAGTGATGGGCAGGGGTGTACGGCATCTCCTTTCTGCTAGATGTATGCATGTAGTGCAATGTCAAGGTTTTCTGCCAGTCATTTTATCGCAAATTAGACGGCCTGTCACGCTCTACGAACAAGAACATCGCCTGTGCTGACGTTTAGAGTTAGCACTGCTACTGCTGAACCAGACGACGCGTTTGCATTGAGCGGCCCATAAAAATTGGCCGATTTGTCAGAGTTCGTGACGTTGATGGGAAAGTCGCTGGTAATCTTGCCATAGTTGGTGTTGGCATCGAGAATGATATTCGTGTCACCAGGAAGAGTGGCGATAACCTTGCCTGTCTCAGACTGGAGTTTGTACCTCGTCGTGGTTTTGCTTGCAAGAGGCGTCGTATCCAGGTCACCGTTGTAGATAACATTGCCTGTTCCTGTCAGCAGGTGTGAAGTATCGAAGAGGGTTGCATGATCCACGGCAATATCCCCGATATCATCCTGGAGCAGGAAGATACCTTTGAGGCCGCTAACGGTCACGTTCCCTATGGAGTTGACCACGTTGAGCTTGAAGGACGTTGCCTGAGGAGAAGGCGAAGTGGCTACGGGAGTAGCTGTCAGCGCCGAAGTTGGAAGGGTGACGTTCAGATCAACGGAATCATTATGGTTGCCAAAGACGCTGCCTGTATCAGGCACTTTCGCGTTAATGTTAAGAGTGTAATCGGGCGCAGTGGGCGTTTGTACCTGTACAGAGATAGTATTGAATTCTGTGTTTGCGTCGTTACTGCTGGCGGCTTTGACATGTTTCATGGTCGTGATGGTGGCATTGGTGGCGTTGGGGTCTGCGGTGATGGTGACATTGCCAATCTGGTTGTGTACTTGCAGCTGTGTTAACGAGGTGATTTGCAGCGTCTGTTGGCTTTGCTTTGAGTAGGTTGCCTGGCTGGGGATGCCGGGAATGATGGGGATGGTATTCCCAGTCGTTGCAGAACGGACCGCCAGGAGCACGATGATGACCGCTGCGAGGACGATGATGATGACACCGCTCGCGCAGCCTAAGAGGAGCCATGGCCAGACACTGCGCCTTCGTTGCTGCTTGTACTGGGGAGGACGGCGACGACGAGGAGCAGGGGCGTACTCGTACTCTTCGTCGTCCCGGTCGTCGTATTGTCTCCGATCGTCGTCATCCCAATCTTCGGGTGTTCTGGCCTTGTCTCTACTCATTGGTTGTCCTTGTCATGTTTGTTGTGTTGTGAGTTATGTTTCATTGATATTACGAACGAGAGGGGAGGAGGGTTTTTCTTCCTTGCAGGAAAAGGGATGGGATTATGGCTATCAAGCATAGGATGCCGGCTGCCAGGAAGATGTCCGTGTATACCTCGTGAGCCGACAAGACAAGATAGTGTGCATACAGGTTATTATACTCGGTGCTAAAAGGGACGAGGCCGGCTGGAGGTTTGAATGCGGCTGCGAGCAGGCGGAAGCGACTGAGTCCCCACGATGTCAGAGCTGCGAGGCCCAGGATCATGCCCACCATGCGCAAAGCTGTGACGACAGACGCGGCCATGCCGATCTGGCGCCGGTTGACCGAGTTGATAGCGGTGGTGCCGATGGGAGCGATCACCAGCCCAAAGCCAAGACCTCCAATCAGCGTGCTGACGGTAATCTGCGTCCAATTGACGTTGAGTGGCCAGAGGTGCATAAGCCAGAAACCAATGGCTGTGGGGACCAGGCCGAGTACGGCTGTCCAGCGACAGGTGATGCGACCACAGAGCCAGCCTCCTAGCAGCGCTCCGACGGGGATCATGGCTGTAAGTCGCAGGAGTGCGAGGCCGCTATCGATTGGCCGGCGTCCCAGTACCGTTGCGATAAAGATAGGGATATCCGCCATGGCTATGATCAGCGCTGCCCCCACGAGGAGACTGACCAGTGCTGTTGCTGAGAAAGATGGGCGCTTGAAGATCGAGAGTTCGACGATGGGCCAGTTGCTGCGGCGTTCTTTGAAGATTTCCAGGGCGATGAAGCAGGCGAGGAAGATGAGCGCGGCTGCCAGGAGCCAGGGATTGTTTTGTATAGGCGGGTTTGTCGCACTTGTTGCAGATGTTGCAGATGTTGCGGTTGTGATCTGTGCTGCTTCCTGGGACAGGCCGAGGCTGAGGCAGACCAGCGAGGCGCCCAGTAAGAGGGCACCTGGTAGATCGATGCGCTCTTTTAGATGGGCACCGGGTGGGATGAAACGCCAGATTAAGATGAGCAACACGGCCACGATGGGGAGGTTGAGGTAGAAGATGGTTTGCCAGCCCCAGTACTGGACGATGATAGAGCCGTAGAGGGGGCCAAGGACTCCGCCAGCTTCGGTGACCATGCCAATCAGGCCGAGAGCAACGCTGCGTCGTTCTTCGCCATAGAAGTCTCCCGCAACGGCCATGGCGACGGGGACGACGGCGCCACCTCCAGCGGCCTGTACAAAGCGGGCCGCGACCAGCCAGATAAGACCTGGAGAGTCAACATCCAGGCCGAAGTTCTGTAAGAATGATACATCAATGGTATTGCCCAGGATAGGCGCAAGGCCACAGAAAAGGGAACCAAGGGCGAAGATGCCAAGGCAGATGAATAAGATACGCCTGCGTCCATACATGTCGGAGACGCGCCCCATGAGAGGCATGGCGATGACATAGCCGAGGAGGTAGCCGCTGACAATCCAGGCGGCGCGATCGAGCTGAACCACGGGAATCTGCAGGTCTGTGATGATCTGGGGCAGTGCTGTGACGACAACTGTCTGGTCCAGAGCCGTGAGAAAAACAGCCGCACAGGCAGTCAGAAGGGCCAGCGTGGCCGCGCTGCGATCCTGTTTGATGTTTACCTTGTTTATGTCCATGCGGTGTTTCTCGCCAAGCAGTTTATGAAATGGGAGCTGTGATGGTCAAACTTTCGCCGAACTTTGACAGTTTGAAGTTACGGACAGTGTTAGTGGAGTCGTTCTGTGCCGCGATGCCGCTCATTTTGATCAGGTAGGGCAAGTTGTCGGATTTCCCGATGCAGGTGGTCCCCTTGACTGTGGAGCCTGCGGGGGCGCCACCGCCGCTGATTGCCACCAGGTATTTGGCGTCGAGCGTGCCATTGATGCTCCAACAGGGTACGCCATCAACAGAGGAGGTGGT
>WNGJ01008546.1_pt1 | contig 12672 bp, 12 predicted proteins | sample 5400611 | NCBI WGS metagenome assembly WNGJ01 (sample SAMN13153375, study PRJNA577476) | soil metagenome | isolation source: 40 cm soil or saprolite under Garry oak tree replicate 1 | place: USA:California | collected 2016-06-15
CGCGACCCGCGACGGCCTCGTGCTCGCGCCCGACACCGTCAAGGCGATCGGCGCGGCGGAAGCGCGCCGCAACCGCTGGACCGCGGTGGCGCTGTGGGTGATCGCGGCGCTCTTGGCGTGGCTCGTCATTTGGGGATTGTGAGGGCGGCGGGATAGAATGGCGGCGATGCTCGACGGCAAACGCATTCTTCTGGTGATCGGCGGCGGCATTGCCGCCTACAAGTCGCTCGACTTGATCCGGCGGCTCAAGGAGCGTGGCGCCGCGGTGCGCTGCATTCTGACCAAGGCCGCGCAGGAGTTCATCACGCCGCTCGCCGCCGGCGCGCTGACCGGCGAGCGCGCGTTTACCGACTTGTTCGACGCGCAGGGCGAGTTCGACGTCGGCCACATCCGGCTCGCGCGCGAGACCGACCTTATCGTCGTGGCGCCGGCAACGGCGGACCTCATGGCCAAGATGGCGGGCGGCAACGCCGACGATCTCGCCTCGACCGTGTTGCTCGCGACCGACAAACAGGTGCTGATCGCGCCGGCCATGAACCCGCGCATGTGGGAACACCCGGCGACGCGCCGCAACCTCGCGCAGCTCACTGCCGACGGCGTCGGCGTGGTCGGTCCCAATGAGGGCGACATGGCCGAGCGCGGCGAGCGCGGGGTCGGCCGCATGGCCGAGCCGCTCGAGATCGCGGATGCGATCGAGAAGCTGCTGGGCGGCGCGGGCGCAAAGCCGCTCGCCGGCAAACGCGTGGTCGTTACCGCCGGGCCGACCCACGAGCCGATCGATCCGGTGCGCTATCTCGCGAACCGCTCGTCCGGGAAGCAGGGCCACGCGATCGCACGCGCCGCCGCGACGGCCGGCGCCGAGGTGATCCTGGTGTCCGGACCGGTCAACCTGCCGGATCCGGCGGGCGTGAAGACCGTGAAGGTGACGACCGCGCGCGAGATGCTTGCCGCGGTCGAACAGGCGCTTCCTGCCGATGTCGCGATATTTGCCGCGGCGGTGGCCGATTGGCGCACCGAAGAAACGAAACAGAAAATCAAGAAGGGCAACGGCAGCCCGAAGCTCAGCCTGGTCGAGAACCCCGACATCCTCGCGACGGTCGCGGCGCGCAAAGCGAAGCGGCCGAAGCTCGTGGTCGGCTTTGCGGCGGAGACCGACAACGTCGTCGCCCACGCGAAGGATAAGCGCGCCCGCAAAGGCAGCGATTGGATCGTGGCGAACGACGTATCGCCGCAGACCGGGATCATGGGGGGCGACCACAACAAAGTTCACCTCGTCACCGCCGCCGGCGTCGAGTCGTGGCCGGACCAGTCGAAGGACGAGGTCGCGCGCGCGCTCGTTTCCCGCATCGCGGCCACCCTCGACAAAGGCTCGTGATGAATGACGTCGAGGTCCGGTTAACCCGGCTGCCGCACGGCGCCGATCTGCCGCTCCCATCCTACCAATCCGCCGCCGCTGCCGGACTCGACCTTGTGGCGGCCGTCGCCGCCGACGCACCGGTCGTGATCGCACCGGGACGCTGGGCGGCGATCCCGACCGGCCTTACGCTCGAACTGCCGGCCGGCACCGAGGGACAAGTACGGCCGCGCTCGGGGCTTGCCGCGCAGCACGGCGTGACCGTACTTAACGCGCCCGGCACGATCGACGCCGACTACCGCGGCGAGATGAAGGTGTTGCTGGTCAACCTCGGCCCCGAGCCTTTCACGGTGACCCGCGGCATGCGCATCGCCCAGTTGGTGATCGCGCGCGTCGCGCGCGCGCGCCTCGCCGAAACGGCGGAGCTTGCCGTAACCTCGCGCGGCACCGGCGGCTTCGGCTCGACCGGGCGGTAGTCCGTCGTTGGCCGGGGGGACTCCTCGGCCAACGACAATCGGACTATCCTACCGGCGGGAGTCGAGGGCTGCCCGCCATGTCGCTCCTGCCTCGCAAAGGCCTGCTGGCCATCGCGGCCGTCGTGGACGTAGCGCTCAACGGCCGCGACCGGCCGGTTTCGGCCAAGGCGCTTGCGGCCCGCCACGGCCTGCCCCCGCGTCACCTCGAACCGGTGCTCCAGGCCCTCGTGCACGACGGCATCCTGCGGGGCGTGCGCGGCCCGCACGGCGGCTACGCGCTCGCGCGCGAACGCGTCCACATCGGCATCGACGAGATCGTCCGAGCCGCCGCGGCCGTGCGCGACGACGACGGCGCCACTGCCTCTCCGCTCATTGCCGACGTGGTGTCGCCGGCGGTCGCCGAGGCCGAGCGTGCGTTTTCCGGGGCGCTGTCCCGCATCAACGTGGACGATCTGGCGCGGCGCGTGGAGGCGAGCGGTCGACGCGACGGCTCCGCCGAGATAGATTTCACAATATGACCGCGTAATTGATGCCCATGTCGCGGCTGGGAATACGCTAGAAGCACCCCATATCCCGTCGACGCCGTTCCACCGAGGAGTCCCTTCATGGCCGATACCGCGCTGGCGAGCCGCCCACCCGCGACTGCGCGTGCCCCCGGGCGCGGGCGCGTGTTTGATTCGATCGCTCAGACCATCGGCGACACGCCCGTCGTTCGGCTCAACCGCCTGCCGCAGATGAAGGGGGTCAAGGCGCACATCCTCGCCAAGCTCGAGTTCTTCAACCCAATCGCCAGCGTGAAGGACCGCATCGGCGTCTCCATGATCGAGGCCATGGAGGCGGCCGGCACCATCGGCCCCGATACGGTTCTCATCGAGCCCACATCGGGCAACACCGGCATCGCGCTCGCCTTCGTCGCGGCCGCGCGCGGCTATCGGCTGATCCTCGTGATGCCGGAGACGATGTCGATCGAGCGGCGCAAGATGCTGGCGCTGCTCGGTGCTGAACTCGTGCTGACCGACGCGGCGCTCGGCATGCGCGGCTCGCTCGCGAAAGCGGAGGAACTGGCGAAGGAACTGCCCAACGCGGTCATTCCGCAGCAGTTCCGGAATCCGGCCAATCCGGAAATCCACCGCCGCACCACCGCCGAGGAAATCTGGAACGATACGGGCGGCGCCATCGATGCGTTCGTCGCCGGCGTCGGCACCGGCGGCACCATCACCGGCGTCGGACAGGTGCTCAAGCCGCGCAAGCCGTCGCTGCGCATCATCGCGGTCGAGCCGGAGGACAGCGCGGTGCTGTCCGGCCGGCCGCCCGGTCCGCACAAAATCCAGGGCATCGGGGCGGGTTTCATTCCCGAAGTGCTCGACCGCTCGGTGATCGACGAGGTCGTCACCGTCGGCAACCAGACTTCCTTCGATACGGCGCGCGCGCTCGCCCGTTACGAGGGCATTCCCGGCGGCATTTCCTCGGGCGCCGCGGTCGCCGCCGCCCTCGAGGTCGGCGCGCGCCCCGACATGGCGAACAAGAATATCGTGGTGGTGCTGCCGTCGTTCGCCGAGCGTTATCTTTCGACCGCGCTGTTCGACGGATTGTGAGAAGACGAATATGTCAGCGCTCAATTTGATCGTGCTGTGCGTCGGAGGACCGCTGCTGATCGTTTTCTTGATCTTCGCCTTCCGTCAGGGCGAGAAGGTCAAACCATCCGGAAGGAACCCCGACGCGGGCGTCATGGACGCGCGCGATCTTTCCCGCAATCCGTGAAATCAGTGCGGCGGCGTACAGGTCTGCTTGCAGGTGAGCGCCTGGGTGGTGCAGCTTTGGTAACATTGCGCGAGCGCGCCCGGATCGGGGCGCGTGCCCACAGGCGTCGTCGTGAAGGTGAGCGTGGGCGCATTGCTCACGCTGCAGGTGCCCTGACATGTGCCCGCCCGGGTATCGCAATTCATCAGGCAGCCGGCGTAGGTCTGGAATTGCGGAAAGGTCGACGGCAGGGGGGCTGGCGGCGGGACCGTGGTGGTCTGTTGCGCGGACGCGCCGCTTACGGCGGCGAGCGCGAAGCACATGGCGAGCCGCAAGCGCAAGCGATCCTCCCGCGATAGGCCGACACAAAGGCTATCCACGCGCGCCGGCGTTTGTCCAGCGACGATCCAATTCTCCGGCGTCCGCTCGGCGCAAGCCCGCCGGGCGACTTGAGCGCGGTTCCTGCGTTCGATAGCCTCCATGCCCCGGCGGGGCGTCACTCACGCGTTCCGCGCAAATCCGAGGGCAGGATGAACCAGCGTTCCCAGGCGAGCCTTCCGCTCGACGGCATCAAGGTGCTTGATCTCACGCTCGCGCGCGCGGGGCCCACGTGCGTGCGCCACCTGGCCGACTGGGGCGCCGACGTCGTCAAGATCGAGCCGCCGCTCACCGACCGCGAGGAGGCCGTCGGCAACCGCCACGGCTTCGATTTCCAGAACCTGCATCGGAACAAGCGGGGGATGAGGCTCAACCTGAAGGACCCGATCGGGCATGCGGCATTCATGCGGCTCGCGCGCGACGCCGACGTGATCGTCGAGAACATGCGCGCCGAGGTGAAACACCGGCTCAAGGTTTCCTACGACGACGTGCGCGCGGTGAACCCGCGCATCGTCTACGGCAGCATCAGCGGCTTCGGCCAGGCGGGGCCCTACGGCAAGCGCGCCGGCGTCGACCAGATCGCGCAAGGCATGGGGGGGCTGATGTCGATCACCGGCCTGCCGGGCCAGGGCCCGGTGCGGGTCGGCATTCCGATCGCCGACTTGAGCGCCGGCAACCTGCTGGCGCTCGGCATCATGATGGCGCTGTTCGAGAGGACGCGTACCGGCACCGGGCGCTGGGTGCACACCAGTTTGCTCGAAGCGCAGATTTTCATGCTCGACTTTCAGGCCTCGCGTTGGCTCATCAGCGGCGAGGTCGCGCCGCAAGCCGGCAACGACCATCCGACCGGCATCCCCACCGGGGTATTTCCCACCAGCGACGGCCACATCAACATCGCGGCCAGTTCGGCGCGCATGTGGGAGCGGCTGTGCGACGCGATCGACCGGCCGGAATGGAAGGACAAGCCCGAGTGGAAGAACCAGAAAGGCCGCAGCGCCGATCGCGCCGCGATCAACGCCGCGATCGGCGAGATCACCCGGCATGAGCCGGCGGAGCACTGGATCGAGCTGTTCGAAGGCGTCGGAATTCCCTGCGGCCCGATCTACCACATCGACCAGGTTTTCGCCGATCCGCAGGTGCGTCACCTCGGCATGGCGACGCCGATGCATCGTCCGGGCCTCGGCGACGTCGACGTGGTCGCCTCACCGATCAACATGAGCGGCCTTTCCAAGGAAATCCGGCTGCCGACGCCGGAGGCAGGCGCGCATACCGACGAGGTGCTCCGCGCTGCCGGCTACAGCGACGCTGATATCGACCAACTGCGCCAGAAAGGAGTGGTGTGATGGATGCCCTCACCAGTAATGCCCCGCCGCGCGAATATGCGGACGGCAAGATGCTCGCCGCCAAGGACGGCGGCATCGGCTTCATCACCTTCAACCAGCCGGAAAAACGCAACGCCATGTCGGTCGAGATGTGGCAGGGGCTCGCGGAAATCCTCGATGATTTTCGCGAGGACGCGGCGGTGCGGGTGGTCATTATGACCGGCGCGGGCGGCAAGGCGTTCGTCTCAGGCGCCGACATCAGCCAGTTCGAGAAGCGGCGCGCGAACGCCGATGCTCAGGAGGAATACGCGCGGCTGACCAGCGGCGGCCGCGCGCGGCTCGCGAACTTCCCCAAGCCGAGCATCGCGGCGATCCAAGGCTTCTGCCTCGGCGGGGGACTTGCGATCGCCATGCAGGCCGACCTGCGCATCGCCTCGGCGAACAGCCAGTTCGGCATTCCGGCCGCGCGCCTCGGCATCGCCTACGCCTTCGACGGCCTGCGCGCGCTCGTCCAGCTGGTCGGACCCGCGCACGCGCGCATGATCCTCTACACGGGAACGCGCATCGATGCCGAAGAAGCGGCGCACATCGGCCTGATCAACAAGGTCGTACCGGAGGCGAGCCTCGCCGACACGGTGCTCGAAGTGGCGCGCACGATAGCCGGCAATGCGCCGCTGTCGATCGCCGCGAACAAACTTTGCATCGACAATATCTTGAGAGACCCGGCCGACCGCGACCTCGAGGCGATCGCACGCGCCGGCCGCACCTGCCTCGACAGCGCCGACTACCGCGAGGGCCGTACCGCGTTCATGGAAAAACGCCAGCCGCGCTTCCAGGGCCGGTAATCCGCCCCGCGGCGTGCGGGTGCGACAAACCGCACGACCGCAAAACCGATCAAGCGCGCGCGGCCGCCTTTCACTACGTTGGCGGCCATGAACCCGGTGCAAAAGGCGCTTTGGTTCGTCGAAAGCCACCTGCGCGAGCCGATCGCGCTGGAGGAAATCGCCGCCCACAGCGGCGTCTCGCCCTATCACCTGACCCGCGCGTTCGACGCAGTCACCGGCCACTCGCTCATGCGCTACGTGCGCGCGCGACGCCTGAGCGAAGCGGCACGCCAGCTTTGCAACGGCGCCCCGGACATTCTCACCGTCGCGCTCGACGCGGGCTACGGCTCGCACGAGGCGTTCACGCGCGCGTTCCGCGACCAGTTCGGGCTCACTCCGGAACGGGTCCGCGGCCAGAGACAGCTCGTCAACCTCTCGCTCATGGAGCCGATCGTCATGGATTCCAGCCCGATGCCGGAACTCGCGCCGCCCCGCTTCGAAACGATCAAGCCGCTGCTGCTCGCAGGTCTCGTCGCGCGCTACAACCAACAGACCAGCGCGGGCATTCCCTCGCAATGGGAACGGTTGCAACCGTACCTCGGCCACCTGCCGAAGCAGGTCGGGGAGACCGCCTACGGCGCCTGCTACAATTCCGACGAAGATGGAAATTTCGACTACCTCGCCGGCGTCGAGGTGCGCGATTTCTCCGACGTACCGGAGGGTTTCGCCACGTTGCGCGTGCCGGCGCACAGATACGCGGTGTTCCGCCAGAGCGAGCACATTTCCGCGATCCGCCGCACGTTCTCGGCGATCTGGAGCAAATGGCTACCGGAATCCGGGCATAAGCCCGCCGACGCGCCCGTCCTCGAGCGCTACGGTCCCGAGTTCAACCCGGTGAACGGCACCGGCGGCTTCGAAATTTGGATTCCGATCGAAGGGTGACAGATCGACACGCTCCTGTTTCTCCGGCCATACTGTTTGGACGCAGAAGGAGGACACCATGCCGAAGCCCGTGACCTTCTACAGCGAGGGCGTGAAGCTCGTCGGCGACGTTTACCTGCCGGAGGACATCAAGCCCGGCGAGCGGCGCGCCGGCGTCGTGCTGTGCCACGGCTACACCGGCGTGCGGAATATTTATCTGCCCGACAACGCGCGCGTGCTCGCCGAGGCCGGTTACGTCGTCCTCAACTTCGATTACAAGGGCTGGGGCGACAGCGACGGGCCGAAGACCCGCCTCGCGCCCTACAGCCGCGTCGCCGACGTCCAGGCGGCGTTGAGCTTCCTCTCCGCGCATCCGCAAGTCGACCCCGAGCGCCTTGGCATCTACGGCACGAGCTACGGCGGCGCGACGGTCGTGTTCGTCGCGGCAATCGATCCACGGGTCAAATGCGTGGTCTCGGTAGTCGGGATCGGCAACGGCCCGCGCTGGATGCGCAGCGTGCGCCGCCCGGACGAATATCACGATCTCTTGGCGCGCGCCGACGAGGACCGGCGCAAGCGCGCGCTCACTGGCGTCTCCGAGCTCGCCGAGCGCAACGAAATCCTGCTGCCCGACCGGCAATCCGCCGAATTGGGGGCGACCGCGCGCCGCAACAATCCGTTCGCGGTGACGCAGGTGCCGCTCGAGTTCGTCGACGACACGCTCGGCTTCAATCCGGAATGGGTGGTCGACCGCATCGCGCCGCGGCCGGTCCTGTTCATCACCACGGACAACGACCGCCTGGTGCCGCCGCAGGAGAGCGAGGCGATGTACGCACGCGCCGGCGAGCCCAAGAAGCTCGTCGTGCTCAAGGGCGTGGGCCACTACGAGGTCTACGGCGGCGAGCCGTTCCGCCGCGTCATGGACGAAACGCTCGCCTGGTACCGCGCGCACCTGCCGGCGCGGTGAGCGGTCGCGAAGTTTCCTCGAGGCGCCCCAGGGCGCCTCGAGGACTGGGCGATCAGACCGGCTGCGGCGCGGCCTCGACCACCTCGAGATCGGCCGTCAACGTCTTGCCTTTGGTTTCCGGCCCGAGCAGCACGGAGATCACGACAATAACCAGGAACAACATCGTGCTGATCATCATCGGCATGGCGAAGCCAAGATTCATCTGCACGGCCAGATAGGTCAGCACCGGCGCCACCAGGCCGCCCCAGATCGCCCCCTGATGATAGACGAATCCGGATGCCGTTCCTCGCACTTCCGTCGGGAAGCGCTCGGACAGGTAGCTCGGGTTCTGCCCGTAGATCGAGCCGCCGAAGATGCCTTGCACGATAAACGCACTGACGATGTAGAGCGGATCCGTGGTCCACAGATAAAGCGGCGTGATGAAGATCGCGATCGTCGCCGGGATGATGATTCCCGGCCGGCGTCCCCAGATGTCGGACACCAGGCCCCACAGGCTGTTGCCGGCAAACACGACGATGTTGGCCCAGAACAGCGGCGTCGCCACCATCAACGGCGTCCAGTTCAGCTCCTTCTGCAGGTAGGTCGAGAACAGGGCCCAGATCGAGTAGTAGACGCAGAAGGCGCTCGCCATCCACAAGCAGGCCGTCAGCGTGTTGAACAGAAGGCCGCGCTTGAAGATGGAGAACAAGGGCGCCTTCACCTCGGCCTTTAATTCCTTCTGCTGGCGCTTGTTCTCGAGCCAAACTTCCGGCTCCTTCACATAGTAGCGGATCCACACCACGACGAGAGCCGGCAATATGCCGATCCACAGCAGACCGCGCCAACCGATCAGGTCAAACAGGAAGCCGTAAGCGAGTGCCGACATCGCGAAGCCAAGCCCCCACGAGCCCTGCAGCACCCCACTCATGAAGCCGCGGGAACGCGCCGGCCAGGATTCCATGGCAAGCGCCGCGCCGCACGGCCATTCCGCGCCCATCCCGATGCCGAGCAGGGCACGGAAAAAGAACAAGAAGGCAAAGGTCGGGGAAAATCCGGCGATGAAGTTGCAGAGCGAATACCAAAGAATGGAAATCATCAGCGGAGTCTTTCGACCCATACGGTCGGCCATCCAGCCGGCCGCCGTCGCGCCCACGAGGCGCAGCCACAGGGTGATGGTGAACACGGCCGTGACTGCGGTTAGGGGAACGTCAAACTCCTTGGCGATCGGCACCATGATCAAGAGAAAGATGGTGAAGTCGAAGGCGTCGAGGGTCCAGCCCAGCCAGGCCGCGATCCAGGCCTTCCACTGCTCCCTGGTCGGCTCTTTCCACCACGGCACCTGGCCGGGCAACTCCGCCGTCATTGTCATTTCCGTCCCTCCAATTGCGTGTGTTGCGCCGGCGTCTTGTTGAGACTTCGCGTGCCGCGGCTGCCGGTGCCGCGCAAGCGAAAAGCCCCGCCTAGCGGGGCTCACAAACAGCGTTGTCGATGAAAAGCGCGCGCCATCCGCCCGGCAGCGCCGGCGGCGCAAAGTCAGCCGAATGCAGCGTCGCGTGTGGCTTCACGTGGCGGCTCCGATCACCGCGGCACGAGTTCCGTCTTCGCTGCGGGCAGTATGGATAGGCGCCACTGGTCTGGCAAGCGGGGCCCCAAACATTCGTAAGTCATAGGTCTCAGGCGGGCGCCGATGGTATCGGCCTTCGCTGTCTCTGCGAATAAGCTCGAACTGGGCGCGGAGATTGTTTTGTTTACGGTGGCTCGCCCCTGCGCTAGTGTCAGGTTTGCATCCCCCTAACCGCCGTAGCGTTCCGGCAGCCTTGCCCGATTTTGCTGCGCGGCTGAATGCCACGCCCATCCGGAATCCTCTCGCGTGAGCACCCGAAAGAAACAAACGAAGCCCGCCGCAACGCAGTCCGCCGCGGCCCCGGAGCTATTCGCCGAGCTCGACCCAGAGCCGCGCCTGCTGATGGGACCGGGCCCGGTCGATGTCTATCCGCGCGTGCTGCGCGCCATGTCGGTCGCGCTGCAGGGGCAATTCGACCCGCAGTTCACCGCCTACATGAACGAGGCAATGGCACTCTACCGGCAGGTGTTCCGGACCGACAATTACTGGACGTTTCTTATCGACGGCACCGCGCGTTCCGCGATCGAAGCCTGCCTCGCCTCGGTGCTGGCGCCGGGCGACAAGCTGCTGGTGCCGATCTTCGGCCGCTTCGGTCACCTCAAGGTCGAGATCGGCCGGCGCGCCGGCGCCGAGGTCGCGTCGATCGAGACCGAATGGGGCCGCGTGTTCGCGCCGGAAGAGATCGAAGCCGGGATCCTGCGCCACCGGCCGAAGATGATCGCCATGAGCCATGGCGACACGTCGACTACCATGTTGCAGCCGCTTGCCGAGGTGGGCGCGCTGTGCAGCAAGCACGACGTGCTGCTCTACATCGACTGCACGGCCTCGCTCGGCGGCAATCCATTCGAGATGGACGCTTGGCACATCGATGCGGCCTCGGCCGGCCTGCAGAAATGCCTCTCGGGGCCGCCCGGCTCCGCGCCGATCAGCTTCAACGAGCGGATCGCGACCCTGGTCAACGCGCGCAAGCACGTCGAGCAGGGCCTCAAGGGACGCGGCGTCGAGGATGGCGACGGCCCGATCATCCGCTCGAACTATTTCGACCTCGCCATGCTGATGGACTATTGGTCGCCGCGCCGCCTCAACCATCACACCGAAGCGGCGACCATGGTCTATGCGGCGCGCGAGTGCGCCCGGGTAGTGCTGGGCGAGGGCCTCGATAATGGCATCGCGCGCCATCGCCTCGCGAGCAGCGCGCTGCGCGCGGGGCTCGAGGCCATGGGCCTGAAGTTGTTCGGCGATCCCGCCCACCGCATGGCGAACGTCACGGGAGTCGTCATTCCGCCCGGCCTCGGCAATGGCGAGGCCGTGCGCGCGCAGATGCTCTGCCTCACTGCGCTCGAAGCGGTCCTGCGCCGCAACGGTTTTGCGCTGCCGGCAGGGACGGCGGTCGATGCGGCGTGCGCGGTTTACGAAAGCGTTGGCTGAAACAAGATTTTGCTGAGCTCAATATCCGCAGTTAATCAGCCCATCCGCAGCTTATTTTGTTTATACGTGAACGCGAGATTGGCCGCTGCGCCTAGCTGCACCTGGGGTACATCGCCGCCAGTTCGCGGCCGCGCAGCAGGATGAGGCGCGAGGTGAGCCCGCCGTGCCGCGCGATCCAGGCACGCACCGGCGCCGGATAGGTGGCGGTGACCGCCTTGGTCGCTTGCGGCGCCGCGTAGATGCGGCCGCGCCGGTCGACCGCGCGGGCGGCATGAAACCCCGAGCACGCCGCGGCGTGACGCAGATGCGGTCATTTGGGATCGTGCTCAACAGCAACGTGCAGGCGGAGAGGCATGGCCCGTCGATGACAACCCGGTCGCCGGTCGCACGCACCGTCTCGAACAGCCGCAGGTATTGGCCGACTTCGCCGCCCGGGCTGGAGAGAATGCGTACCTCCGCGAAGGCCGGCACCAGGGCCGCCAGCAAAAAGGCAATCGTGAAGGTTACACGCCGCACCGGCATTGTCCCGCTCCTTCACAATTGCATCGCATAAGCCGGCACGGGCCGTCCAGCGTGAGGACGCGGCGGCGCAGCCGTGACGGAAATGTCACAGGTTCGGCGCGATCGCCCGGAGGTCCTCAACCTCACGCCCCGTTCACGATCTGGACTCTTACCGGCGCGAGTCCGTTGGAGGTAAAGTGCTCGCCGACTCGCAGGCGGCGCGGCGGACGCTGCCCGGGTCACTGTCGGGTTTCGCGCCGCGACCCCATCGCGGCCGACCCGGGGGCAGGCAGTATGCCGGATGGCGTCCGGATGAGGAGCGGAGGCCCGCGTGCCCGTCCGCGCTTAGGCGGATTCGCGGCTGCGACCATTGCGATCCTGGCGACGGTCTCAGGCGGAGCGGCACTGGCGGCCGAACCCGCGCCGCGTTCGCTTTTTGCCGCCGTCATAGCCGCCTTCGCGGCGCTCGAGCGCCACGAGATTGCCGCCCTCGCTCTCACCCTCGGCGTCGTGTTTTTTGCGGTCGTCACCGCGATTGCGCTGGTGCGCACGCGCGCGCGCGCCGGCGAGCGCGAGGCCGCGGCGCGCGCCGAGATCATCGCGCTGCGCGACCAAGCCGACCGCGCCAACGCGCTGCTGCTGGCCGAACCGCAGGTCATCATCGCGTGGCCGGCGTCGGGCGAGGAGCCAGAGATCGTCGGCGATCCCGCGATCCTGACGCCGACGCCGGTACCGCGCCGCGTGCTCGCGTTCGGCACCTGGCTCGACCCGGAGCGCGCCCGCGCCATGGAGCAGGCGGTCGACGTGCTGCGCGCGAGCGGCACCGGCTTTGCCATGACCATGCCGACGGCGACCGGCCGCTTCGTCGAAGCCGAAGGGCGCGCGATCGGCGGGCGCGCCATCCTGCGCATCAAGGACGTGAGCGGCATCAAGCGCGAGTACGTCGATCTCGCCGCGCGCCACCACGACCTCCTGCGCGAGATCGACACCACGCGCGCGCTGATCGAGGCGCTGCCATCGCCCATCTGGGCGCGCCACGCCAACGGCCGTCTCGCCTTCGTGAATGCGGCCTACGCGATCGCGGTCGAGGCCAAGGACGCAGCCGATGCGATCGCGCGCAACATCGACCTTCTCGACCGCAACGGTCGCGAGGGCCTC
>WNGJ01006151.1_pt1 | contig 12667 bp, 11 predicted proteins | sample 5400611 | NCBI WGS metagenome assembly WNGJ01 (sample SAMN13153375, study PRJNA577476) | soil metagenome | isolation source: 40 cm soil or saprolite under Garry oak tree replicate 1 | place: USA:California | collected 2016-06-15
GCCTTGATTGCGGCGACGTCGATCTTCGTCATGCCCATCATCGCATCAAACGCGCGCTTTGCTTCATCGCCGCCGGCCGCCAGCGCCTCGGTCAGCACACGCGGCGTGATTTGCCACGAGACGCCCCACTTGTCTTTGCACCAGCCGCACGCGCTCTCCTGGCCGCCATTGCCGACGATAGCGTTCCAATAGCGGTCGGTCTCGGATTGATCGTCAGTGGCGATCTGGAATGAGAAGGCTTCGCTATGTTTGAACGCGAGACCGCCGTTGAGGCCGATACAAGAGACGCCGGCAACTTTGAATTCGACTATCAGCACATCTCCCTTCTTGCCCGATGGGTAGTCACCGGGTGCACGGAGGATGGCACCCACCGTGCTGTCGGGAAAAGTCTCGGCATAAAAGCGAGCAGCGGCCTCGGCATCTTTATCGTACCAGAGGCAAATCGTGTTCTTTGCCATTGCCTGTCCTTTCGCTTTGAAGCACGCCATAATCCCCATCCACTCCTTTCAAGATAGTAGCCCAATCGCTGTTCTCCACTGGAGAAAGGGCCCGTGTCGCGCTGGCCATGCAGCTTCGCTGTCCGCTCCGGCTCAAAATCGGCCGAAAGGTAGCGTCTTCTGCACTTCTGCTATTCCATCGTAAACCAAATTCGTCCCGCTCCGTCCCCGAAACTGGACGCAAATTCAAGGCCGCGCTCTCCGACGCGTGGGAAAAATTGCTGCCCGGACGTCGGTCCGGTCGGCAACTGCTGATGCTCACCCTTTTTGCCCAGCCTTGATCTCGTTGAATTCGGATAGCGCTCGCTCGAATTTGTCGTTGAAGAGCCACATCGCATCGAGAATTTCGCGAAAGGTTGCAGATGGTTTCGCCTTGTCGACTTGACCGAATGTGAAGATGCTGTTGTTGCGCAAATATCCCATTATAGTCCGGTCGGAAACTGTATATCCGGCGAAGTTGCGCGACTTGAGAGCAGACTTGGTCGGAGTAGGGATGATCTGGATGAGCTCGAACAGCCGCATTTGATCGATCGGATTTGGCAATGCTCTCGTGATCGCTGGTATTTGCGGGAAAAGGTCTGCGTGCGCGCTCATAAGTCCGTCTCTCACGGCGATCCAATGATTGAGCCGATGGTCCAAGTTGCCGACCCGTGCCTGTTCCTTGTCGTCGCGAGCGATCAGTGCGGGATCAAAGGCCGTGATCGTTTTTCTGATTGCGCCCCATTTCTCCTGCCAATTTCGGCCCTCAGATACACCTGTTTGCAAGCTTCCCTTGTACCTGTTCGAGCGCGCATTCCCTATGTTTTGGTGGCCGTTTGTCTCGGCAAAGAATAGGCCCAGGCTGATGCGACCTGACACGTCCGCATGTGCCGCATCGAGACCCCTGGCCCGCCCGATAGCGGTTCCGAGGTCGACAACGTCTTTGACCGGAGTGTCCGAGCTCTGCGCGTCGGCGGGCGGCGCCTCCATGATCCTGAAGAGAGCGGCGTATTCATCGAGCAGCGGCTCATTGTCGGCGTCGAAATACGCTGGAGGAATTCCGAATTTGTTGGGTCTTCCGATCTTGGACGGGAACGTGTCGGTGAGGTTCTTATACGCGCTGATCATGTTGTTCCGAGCAAGATAGAGCGCCTGTCCAGGCAGGTTCGGCAGCTGTTGATTCGAATCGATCTGCGCGCGCCGCTCCGTTAAGGTCCGCTTGAAGTCGCTCACTGCCTTGTCGTACGCGCTGAGCGCATTCGACGGTGGTCTCATGGGTCCCGCCGGCGCACTCCGCGCGGGGGAGATGGAGCGCATATTACCGATTTCGGCCGAAACAAGCAGCGCGACCGTGCTGGTGATCGCGTCAATGGCGTCGGGAACCGGCGGCGCGAGGACGAGCCCGAACGCAAGAGCTACGGCACGAGCGGTTGCGGGTCTCAAAGGTGATCGTCCTGAAATCACGCCTCGGGCCAGGGTAGAAGCACGATCTTACCGCCGAGGCCGCCGAGATCGATGCGTGTGTGGACCTCGCGCGCGGCCGCGAGAGGGAGACGGTCGATCACGACGGGATGGATGGCGCGGTCGCGCAGCAAGTCGAACAGTGTGGCCATGTCGGCCTTGCAATCCTCCGGGTGCGCCGCTCGGCGTGTGGTGATGTTATAGAACACGGCGTGACGGCCGCCGAACAGGCCGCTCAGCACGTCCCACAACTTGAGCCGCGCCAAACCGAGTGCCGTTGACGCCAAGCCTGCGCCGCCAACCGCCATTGTCTGGGCACCGTAGCCGACGAGTAGGCCGCCGGGTGCGAGGCAGGCGAAAGACCGCGCGAAATGCGCGCCGCCAATCGCATCGAAGGCTGCATCGACGCCAACTCCTCCCTTCCGCCCTGCGGTGAGCCCGCGCACAGCCGCGACGAAGTCGCCGGCGCGATAGTCGATCGCCGTTGCGCCGAAGCGCTCGACCATAGCCACGTTGGTGGCCGAGCAGGTGCCGATCGCCTTCAGGCCGAGATGGCGCGCCAGATCGAGCAGCGCCGTGCCGACCGTGCCAGAGGCGCCAATTACGAGGATAGTTGCTCCGCGCGGTAGGCGGCGGTAGCGGGTGAGCATTTGGTAGGCGGTGAGATAGGACAGCGGGATGCACACCGGCTCGGCGGGATCGACGCCATCCGGGACCGGCACGAGAAAGCGCGCGGGGCGGATCGCATACTGTGCGTATCCACCGACGACACTGAGATCAGCAACCAACTGTCCGGTGAGCTGGGCAGGCGCGCCGGGTCCGGTCCTCGACGACGCCGACAGGTCGTAACCCGGGGTGAACGGCAGTGGCCCCTTGAAGTCTGGGTAGCGGCCGCGCCGGATGAAGGTATCGGTGAAGCCGGTGCCGGCAGTCGGATGACCGGACTACTCCGTCGATAACGCCGGCCGCGGTCAGCATGTCGCGCTGCATTTCAGGCTGATCGCGCAGAACGATGCTCTCCGCACGGTTCCGTAAGCGCTTGGCCAGGGCGGACAACTCCGCCGGGACCATTTGAGGCAAAGAGGTGGTGTTGCTAGTGTCGATACTAGCCATAGTGACCCTCCTTAACAGGGTTGCTGTGGTCAGGGCCGTTGGCGAGGTGCCCGCCTTGCCTTCGGCCCGCTCCGTCGCTGCGACGAAGCTAACTAACTGTTAACAGAAACCGCATGAAAAAGCCAACACTTTCTGTTATCAAAAAGCGTATCGGCCGCCCTCCGGTCGGATCAACGCTGGTTGGCGTGCGGTTGCCGCCCGACGAACTCGCCGTGCTCGATGCATGGATTGCTAAACAGAACGATCCCCGGCCATCGCGACCAGAGGCGATTCGTCATCATCTGAAGCACGGACTGGCGAACGAAGCCGGCGCTAAGCCAGCCCGGGTGACGAAGCCCAAATAGGCCGGCGCCAATCGGGACAAGGCTCCTCAGAAACAACCCAGCTCACGATATCGCCACCATGAATGTGATGAGCCACGTAGTTCGGGTCGACGCGAGCCTAGCGTCGGTTTGGAGGTTCTTCGCGCCCTTGGTGTCACCCCGAATGTTGGATTTCGCGCATCGACTCCCCTCGATGCAGTGTTGATCAGAACCTATACCGGATTGCTCACGCCTGATCTCGCTTGTGGTGGCCGGCCACAGTTAGGTTCTCAGGACACAAACGGATCGAGGTCATTGTCGCGGGGCGACGCGGGCGATCCAAGGCCCTCGCCAATTCGCGGTCTAAGACCCCGGGAGCGGGCTTGGCTTTGGATTCTAGCGTTGACGCTGCCGGCCTGCCTGGAACACGGCGACAATGACCCTCACCCTTACGCGTCTCTCGTCTCAACGCAGAACACCGTCGGGCGCTCTAAACTGCTCGTGGACCGGCATGGCACCACGAAAGCTCGCAATTGGCCTCACCATGTCATTGTTGATGATCTACCAGGCGGTGAAGCCATGGGTTTCGTTCCCCATATCTGGCCCCGTAAACGTTGCGAAGGCTCGGAAACGTGGTCGGAGTGGCAGGATTTGAACCTGCGACCCCCTCGTCCCGAACGAGGTGCTCTACCAAGCGACCGCGTAGCTTCGATGTCCTGGGCTCGGCGTAGGTACGCACACCATGCAGGCAAATTTGGCGTTGAGAACAAATTAGCAAAAGTCGTGGGATTTTTCGTGGGCTTTTGCCTCCGACTCGTGGGCATTCGACCCGGTTTGTTCCGTTTCATCCCGATGTGGTTACTCTGCCCGGCGCTCAATTCCCACGGCGGAAGCGCTTGAAATATTGGGATTTATGCCTGCTTCAGATGGCGACCCCGGCAGGAATCGAACCTGCGACCTTCAGCTTAGAAGTAAGATGTCCCACTAATGAATTCAATCACTTAGAGAGGAGCATCAGCTCTAAGAACTGTTGCTCGTCCTTTACATTTCAATAACTTACGAGCGGTTTTCCAATCATCCCAATCTGGTGCAAGAATTGGTGCAAAATATAAGCGTCGATAGGACTATTTAATCACGGAAAGTTGAGTTGCTTATTCAGGCCAGCTCATTCCGGCCATACAACCTCAAGCATATCCATCCAGACCGTTGTATACTTAAGGTGGCGCTGTACATCGCCATCTGTGAACCATTTAGATTTATTCAGCGGAATTGGTGGCTTTGCTCTCGCAGCTCAAACGATTGGCCTGACCATAACGTCGTGGCTTTCTGCGACAACGAGCCATTCTGCCAAGCCGTGCTCGAAAAGCACTGGCCCGACGCTCCCATTTATGGAGACATCCGAAAACTCGATTTCACCTCATACGTCGCAGATTTCGGAGACCCCGGAGACATCGACCTCATCACTGGCGGCTTCCCCTGCCAGCCTTTTTCCGTTGCCGGACGCCGAGCAGGCACCCAAGACGACCGTCATCTCTGGCCAGAGATGCTCCGCGTTATACGCGATTTCCAACCCCGATGGATTATCGCTGAAAATGTGCGCGGACTACTTAGTCAAGAAGGGGGAATGGTATTCGAGCAAGTGTGCACTGACTTGGAAAGAGAAGCGTACGAAGTTCAAGCGTTTGTTATTCCAGCTGCAGGCGTCGGCGCTCCTCACAGAAGAGACAGGGTATGGATTATTGCCAACAGCCGTAGCCAACGACGACAACAAATCTCCAGCAGCTCACATGGCAATGAAAGCTCGTATGAAGGGCGGCCCACGATACAAACCCACGAGCCTACAAGTAGTCATCAAGATGCTCCCGACGCCTCGAATGGAGGGCTTCGACGCTGGCAAGCATCGGGGCAAACCCGACAGCGTACACAGCGCTATCAAGATGCTCGCGACGCCACAAGCTCGGGACTATCGCGGCTACGCGCGAGTGAACAGCCACAGCCCCTACAAGATGCTCAACGAAGAAGTTGGGAACAGCCTTGGCCTGAAGTTGCAGCCCGCCTTTGTCGAGTGGATGATGGGCTACCCAGAAGGCTGGACCGAACTCCCCGACTCAAAGCTCTTGGAAATGCAATCGTCCCGCAGGTCGCAGAAGAAATAATGCGTGCTATAATTCACGCTGAAACCTATGCAATCTAAGAAAAATCTAGGCACCATAGAACTTCGAGGCGACCGTCTCTATCTTCTCCACCAACTTCGTGGCCTGTCCGTTGAACTCGACGTGACCCCGCTCTGGCACTTCTTCAAAGAAGTTGACGCTTACATGCGAGAACCGTCCGGTTCGTCCGATTGCGAAGTCTGCAAATTCAGGGAACACAATACCGGCTACTACTCACCCTGTCCGCAACACCAAATCGTCCCGTGCCGACCAGATTGCAAATACGATTGCTCAAAACATAAAGAAGTCACCCACGACTGCGATTGCCACGGAAGCTAGTTGATGGGGAGGGTAATTTCATCATCGACCTTCGGCGATGGTGTCCAGTCATGTCCCTCCCCATCAGCTCACTTCATAAAACACGATATGGAATTAGAACACCAAGTTTGCACCCTTGAGCTCGCCAAGCGGCTCAAGGAATTCAGCATGAGGCAAGACACTCATTTTATGTGGGAAGGAATACTGCAAGACGTGGATCGAATTCGGTACACTGTTAAGCGATTCCACGACAACCACAATCCCGTGCGCTACGCCGCCTTCACCGTAGCCGAGCTTGACCAACTGCTTCCTACAAACATCGAACTCAAAGGCAACACCGGCCAGCTACGCATCGAACCCATCGACCGCGGCGGCCGGCGCCATTACGAAGTCGGCTATTGGATCGCCACAGACTTCCTCATCCAACCTATGCGTGACTTCAATCCAGCTGACGCCCGCGCCAAAATGCTAATCTATCTTGTTGAGAACAACCTCATCACTCTTGAACATTCCCACCAAGGTACTTAGCTCACCGCTGACACCGAAATAGCCGAAGCTGTGTAGGGGACACCAACCAGGCACTAAACGGAAAAATCCCCAGACTGCTGGCCTAATGCGCGATGTCGGCTACCGTAAGGGACCCTCGCGCACGAGGATGGAGTACGCCCATGGGTGTATTTCTGTTTCTCGAAGCCAGTCAGCCTAACGGTAAGGTCTACCGTCTAGGTCTAGGATGCTTCTTGCCTCCGACACTGGCCTCGATGGTAGCCGTAATCGTAAGGCTGTTCTAACGGAAAGGGCATCTCGGAAACGAGGTGCCCTTTTCATTTCGCGCACCATTTCTCCTCATTTTTTAGGTGCAAAGCTGGTGCAAAAAGCCACTTTTCTCAATTCCACCTACTAGCTAAGTGCTTGATTTTGCTGGCGACCCCGGGAGGAATCGAACCTCCGACCTTCAGCTTAGAAGGCTGTTGCTCTATCCGCTGAGCTACGGGGCCGTGGTGAATGTTCCGACCTTGCACGCCCGACCCTCGCGATCAGATTTCCTTGTGCGCTCTGGAACGTTCAGCCGCACCATAACACGAAAGGAGCCCTGGCAACATCGAAGGAACCTGGCCGCAGCAGTGTGAGATGATCATCTGGACTTTGTGTGTCCAGTGGGCAAAGCTAAAGTAGTATAGAAAAACCGGGAGGATCCGATGAGAACTTCGCGTCTATCGGCGGTCATTTGGGCGGCCGCGCTTGTGGTCACGTTCCAGGCGGGCGCGGCGCGCGCCGAGCTTAAGAAGCAATGGATCGACTACAAGGACGGCGACAAGCCGCTCTCAGGCTATCTCGTCTATGACGACGCCGTTTCGGGCAAGCGCCCCGGCGTGCTGCTGGCGCACAGCCGCGCCGGCATGTCGGAAGCAACCCTTCGGGATTCCGACATGATCGCCAAGATGGGCTACGTGGTGTTCGCCGCGGATATCTTCGGCAAGGGCGTCCTGCCGAAGGAAGTGCCGGAGATGACGGCGCTGACCACCATCTACAACCAGGACCGTCCGCTGATGCGCAAGCGCGCCACGGCGGGCTTCGACGTGCTCAAGGCGAACCCGCTGGTGGATGCCGCCAAACTCGCGGTGATCGGCTACTGCTTCGGCGGCACGGTGGCGGTCGAACTGGCGGAGACCGGCATTCCGATCGTCGGCATGGTCTCGGTGCACGGCTCGTTCCGCAACTTCACGCCGGAGGCCGCCAAGAACATCAAGGGCCGGGTGCTTATTCTTCACGGCGCCGAAGATCCGGTCGCACCACTCACTGAAGTGAGCGCCCTGATCGACCAGCTGCGGGCCGCCAAAGTCGACTTCGAGCTGCAGCTCTTCAGCGGGACCCAGCACGCCTTCACCAATCCGCAAAACGCCGCCGAACAGCGCGCCGACCGCGAATACAAGGTGGCGACGCCGCGGTTCCTGAAGGAAGTGTTCGGGATAGAGACTGCGTCCAAGTAGATCGTAGGATGGGGTTGAGCGCCAGCGAAACGCATCTACAGCCGCTGCGCCTGCGACCGCTGTGCGCAAGACCGGGGCGACCACAAGGGTCGCCCCTACAACGATGGCTCTGTCTTTCGCTGTGGCCGCACTACCGGTGCGCGACGCCGAATATCCCAAGATCGATCGCTTCGCCCATGGCGAGATAACCGGCGCGGTTCGGGTGCAATTTGTCGCCGGGCCCGCCGGTGGTGCTGTCCGGAATGAACTCGGCCTTCATCTCACCGGTTGACGGATCGAGTGTCGCGGCGTCGAAGTCGGCGACCGCATCAAACACGCCGGACGACTTGATGAACGCGTTGAGGGCGCGGCGCTTGTCGTCCTGCTCCTTCGAGCCATAGGCCGGATTGGTAGCGTTGAGGGCGCTCGTCAGTGTCGCTCCGATCACCCGCACCCCCGGGATGCGCGCACGCAGCCGCGCGGCGATGTCGCGCATGCCGCCCGTCACGGCGTCGACCGCCGCATTGGCGTTCTTCGAAAAATCATTGATGCCTTCGAGCCAGATCACGGCGGAGACGCCCGACAGCGACAGCACGTCGCGCTCAAGCCGCGCGCCTGCGGAGGGTCCGCCCGCAAACGGCTCTGCGGCCGAATACTCGGCCGGACTGGCAACCCGATTGCCGCCGATGCCGGCATTGACGACCGCGACCTTGTTGCCGAACGCCCGGTGCAGCCGGCGCGCCAGCACGTCAGGCCAGCGATCGTCGCCATTCATGGTGCTGGCGGTGCCGTCGGTAATGGAGTCCCCGAACGCGACAACCAACCGGGTATCCGGAGGCATCATCATGTCGACCGCATCGAGGAAGAACCACGATGCGGTCGGGTACGTGAAGGCCGCTTCCTCCTCGGAGGCCCCCTTGGCGCCGGCGTCGGGCGCCGTCACGAACGAGGTGGTCAACCCTTTGGCGTGCCACGTCATCGGGCCGCTCTCGCCCGCCACGTGGAAGCTGACGGCGAGCCTGCGTCCGGCGAGTTCAGGGACGTCGGGGTCGCGCACGAAGGTAAGATCGACCGGATCGCTCCATGCGTGAGCGCCCGGCGCGATGGTGATCTCCGGTTTGCCGCCGAACGCCACGGGCCGGTTCGAGCCCTTGACCAGCGCCGGCCCACCGAGGGCGAGCCCCACATGAACGCCGTCGAGGGTTAGCGCCCTGGTGCCGAATACATTGGAGAAGCGCAGGCGGGCTTGCCGGCTCCAGACATCCGGTCGCACCATCATCCGAAAGGTCTGGTTGCGGGCGCCATTGGCCGGAACCGGAAACGCAAAGCGCTGGTCGGGCTGCGCCGACGCATTGCCGACGGGGTAAGGGCCTTGCGCCGAGGCGGCCCAACTTGTGACCCATTTGGTCGCGCCGACCGTGGTCTGAGCATGAGTGGCGGGGGGTACAATGGCGATTACGGCGGCCGCAACGGCCAGGCGAAATGGCTTCATGGTTAGGTCTCCCTCGGAGAGGAAAGCCTATCAACGATTGCGGTAGGCGCAAGGTCGTGCCCGCAAGCCCGACCATATCGCTATCTTGTCTCGAAGGACGGACCCAGGCACTGACTCGTTCCATCCTTCGAGACGCATCGCTACGCGATGCTCCTCAGGATGAGGCCGGTGTTTGGTCCCCGTCCAACACGACTCGTCGGTCTGAGGCGACTGCATCTCTAGCTGCCCCCAAGCAGCTTGGTCAGATAGAAGCGGCGGTGGCCGGGTGGGCAATCGTCGAGGGTGCCGAACACCGAATAGCCAAGCCGCTCATAGAAGCCGCGCGCCTGAAAGCTGAAAGTGTCGAGCGAGACGGCATGGCATCCGCGCCGCACCGCCTCGGCCTCGGCTTGCGTCATCAGCTTGCGGCCAATGCCGAGGCCACGCATCGATTCCGGAACAAACAGGAGATCGACATGCAGGTATGAAAACGCGGTCACGCCATAGAGCCCGCCCAGGATCTCATCGCTCTCCGGCGGGGAAAGCAAAATGGCCAGCGGGCGATACGTCTCAGGCTTGCCGATGCGGCGGTGGTTGAATTCGACCAGCGGTTCGACGATTGCCTTGCGCATCTCGGGCGTCGGCGCATCCGTCAGTGTGATCTTCGGGATCATAACTCCCCTCCATCTGATGTGCCGCAAGGGCCGTCTGCAGCATCCAGGGTTCCCTGCACGGCATGCGCCACGCTCGGGCCGGCCTTAATCGTCAGATCGATGCGGAACCGCAGCGATTCTTCTCCGCCATAGGCAGCGGGCTCGTGAAAGCGCTCCACCAATCGCCCGCCGTTTGCCCGGATCACTGCCTGGGACGCGACGTTGTCCGGATGGGCCGTCACGTAGACGAACGTCAAGCCCACACGGCGGGCTTCGAGAAGCATGAGCGCCAGCGCGCCCTTGGCGTAGCCGCGCCCGCGTTTCCACGGCACCACCGCATAACCGGTGTGGCCGAGCACATGAGGCGGCAGCTCCGACGTTCCGGGCTGCCAGCGCAACCCGATGGAGCCGCAGAACGCGCCGTCCCACATCCAGCGGCGAAAACCCGGCAGCCGCGGAACGGTCGAGCCGTCAGGGAGCTTGATCGGTCCGCCTTTGGCCTGAGGATCATCGAGCCCCGCAACAAACGCCGCCAGATCAGTTGCGATCTTTTGCAATTCCTCGCGCGCACCCACGTCTCCCCGCACGTTGTCCGCAGACCAGCCGCGCTCCAGCGCGGCTTTGTACTCGGGCAGGAATTCGAGCGCGGGCTTGACCAGTTGGAGTGTCACTAACAGAGGTGCACCGCCCGGCGGCGGCACAGCGGCTTTGGTATCAGCGAGGGAATTCGGCACGTTGTCCTCCGTTGCTGCGGCGGACCTGCGGACCGGGCCAAATAAAAAAGCCCCGTCCGAGGTCGGCGGGGCCTGATAAAGAGCGTGACACCTAGGTCAGTGCGCAACGTCCTCCACCGGCCCGCCGAGGCGGGTCATGTTTTGGCGCGAACCGATCGTTACGACGTGACGCATGTCGATCTGAATATCCCAAAACGCGTGCGGGGTAAATAGGTTTACTGAAGGTCGATCAAAATCGACACGTCGCTGCACGATTTTCTCGCTTGACATATCGTAAGAGGCTGCTTACCGTAAGCTATGGCTTACGAAAAGGCATTCGCCGCATTGGCTGATCCATCGCGCCGCCGCGTGTTCGAGCGGCTCAGGGGCGGACCGTTGTCCGTAGGAGCCCTTGCGAAGCACATGCCGGTCAGCCGCCCGGCCGTGTCCCAGCATCTCAAGGTGCTGAAGGACGCCGGTCTCGTCACCGATCACGCGGAAGGCACGCGCCGTGTCTACGCCATCGATCCGCACGGGCTCGCGGCCCTGCGCTCCTGGCTCGATCAATTCTGGGACGACGCGCTTGCGGCCTTTCGGGCCGAGGCTGAGCAAAAACCAAAATCGCGAAAGGCAAGCCATCATGAAAAAGGCAAATCATCATGAATAAGCAAACCACCATGAATAAGACCGTGACCATTGCGCCCGTTCGCAAGAGCGTCCGCGTCAAGGCGAGCCAGGCGCATGCCTTCGAAGTTTTCACGGCGGGGCTTGACCGCTGGTGGCCGCGCAAGGCAACGATCGGCACTTCGCCGCTGAAAGCCGTGACGATCGAGCCGCGTCTTGGCGGACGCTGGTATGAGACGGGCGAGGACGGCTCGCAAGCCATCGTCGGCAAGGTTCTCCTCTGGGATCCGCCGAACCGCTTCATCGTCAGCTGGGATATCGACCGCCATTGGAAGCCGAATGCGACCGTCGGCTCGGAGGTCGAAGTGCGCTTCACGATCGAAGGTCCTGACGCGACGCTGGTCGAACTTGAGCATCGCAAGTTCGAGGAGATGGGAGCGGACGCCGGCGCCTCGTTGCGCAACGACGTCGACCGTGGTTGGCCCGGCATCCTGGAGAGCTTCCGTGCGGCGGCCGCCCAGTGATCAATCGCGCACATTGCAATTCACCGCAGCAAGGAGAGAAGCGATGTCGGAATTCATCGTTCACAGCATTCCCGGGAGTCCGTTCGGACGCGCCGTACTCGCCACGCTGGAAGAGAAGCGCGCATCCTACCGTCTCTCACCGGTGGCGCCGGGCGCCATGCGAAACGAGCCGCACATCTCGCGCCATCCGTTCGGCAGGGTGCCGGTGCTGGAGCACGATGGCTTTATGCTTTATGAGAGCCAAGCCATGTTGCGCTATCTCGACCGCGTGCTGCCCACGCCGCCGCTGACCCCGGATGAACCCAAGGCCGCAGCATGGATGGATCAGGTGATGAACGTCAACGATTGGTATCTGTTCCAAGGGGTCAACACCGCGATCGGCTTTCATCGCGTGGTGGGCCCGCGTGTCTTGGGGCTCACGCCGGACGAGGGGGCGATCGCCGCCGCCATGCCGAAGGCGCACGCCGTCTGCAACGAGCTTGGCCGGCTGCTCGGCCCGCAGCCCTATTTTGCCGGCGAGGCGGTGACGCTGGCCGACCTACTCATCGCGCCGCAGCTCGACATTCTTGCGGCGACGCCGGAGTGGGCGCGACTGTCCGCGGGCAACCGAAACCTCGTCGATTGGCTGGAAAGAATGAACGCTCGCCCCAGCCTCAAAGCCACGACATGGGAGCGGGTGGCGGATATGGCAAAAGCCGCCTGATCGCCTCGAACAACGTCACCCTATCGGTGTCATCTGCCCTCGGAGGACTGGAGTGCACCCCCAAATTGAGACACGGAAAATTAGGGACAGTTCTCCATAGGAGAACAGATGTCCAAACGCAAATCGTCCCACCGTGTTTTCAGCCGAGAGTTCAAAGTCGGCATTGTCCGCCGGATGCTGGCGGGC
>WNGJ01006152.1_pt1 | contig 12666 bp, 13 predicted proteins | sample 5400611 | NCBI WGS metagenome assembly WNGJ01 (sample SAMN13153375, study PRJNA577476) | soil metagenome | isolation source: 40 cm soil or saprolite under Garry oak tree replicate 1 | place: USA:California | collected 2016-06-15
ATTGTTAAGAGCAAGAACATCAGCGTCGCGGCAGATGACTCCTGTGCCGCTAGCATCAACCCGAGCGATTTGGATGACGGGTCGTTTGATCATGATGGCGACACGATCACGTTCTCGCTCGATCCGGCAGGGCCATTCGCCTTAGGCCCGAACACTGTCAGACTCATCGCGACAGATAGTCGCGGCGTTACAAACTCAGCCATCGCCACAATCACAGTCATGGACCAGACGCCTCCGATCGTCACCGCGCCGACAGCAGTCACCGTCGCTACCGGGCCAGGCGCTACCTCGTGCGGGTCTTTCATCGGCGACGCTATCTTAGGAACACCGATAGCGAGCGATAACTGCTCAGTCACGGTCGCACGCAGCGGCGTACCTGACGGCAACTTCTTCCCCATTGGAGTAACTGACATCACCTATACGGCGACGGATGCGGGCGGCAACACACAGAGCGCTACGCAGACCGTCACAGTCGTTGACAATACCCCGCCAACCATTACTGCGCCGGCCAACGTGACTGTATCGACAGGAGCAGGTGCTGCCTCGTGCGGAGCATTCGCCGGCGATGCTGTTTTAGGAACAGCCATGGCGAGCGACAATTGCTCAGTCACGATCACACGCAGCGGCGTCCCTGACGGCAACTTCTTTCCCGTCGGCGTAACCAACATCATCTATACGGCGACGGATGGGAGCGGCAACACAGCTTCGACAACACAGAGGGTCACCGTCGTTGATGACACGCCGCCTGTGATTACCGACGCGAGCGTTGATAAACGGACGTTGTGGCCACTCAATCACCAGATGGTGGATGTCACAGTCAGCTACATAGCGACGGACAACTGCGGGGCAGTTAACACAGCGCTCAGCATCTCCAGCAATGAGCCAGTTAATGGCCCGGGTGACGGCAACACGTCACCTGATTGGGAGATTGTCGATGCGCATCACGTGCGGTTGCGGGCCGAACGTTCAGGCCAGGGTAGCGGACGCATCTACACGATCACCATCACTGCAACCGATAGCTACGGCAACACGTCGAACCAAACAGTGTCCGTGAGTGTGCTACACAATTGACACTGAACTACGAGCAATCTGATCGCTTCCAATGAGATTTAGTTTGGAAGCGATCAGACTCGTCTTGAGGTGGCCAGGTCCTCAGCTTCTTTGAAATGGCGCAGGAGGCTTGCTGTCGGGCTTATGACCAAAATCGATCATGATTTCGAGTGTTCAATTAACAAGCTTCGCCTCGATCTAATACCTGGCGCCTGGTGCCTAAGGTCAGGAGTACGGGTATACGTAATCGTAGGCTGCTGACCTCTTCATTCTCCCGTATCGGATCCCAGGAACCCGACGATCTTGGTTAGGACGACGCGTGAGGGTTTGACCCGACCACTCTCCCAGTGGCAGATCGTATCCTCGCTCACTCCAAGCTTTGCCGCCACGTCCTTCTGATACAGGCCCAAATCCAGCCATCTCGCTCTTAGCTGATCTCCCAGTGTCTTAATCTCAGTCGGATAACGAAAATCGCTAGGTTTTTCGGCTTTGAGTTCGCAATGACAAAAGGGCAACGCAGGGGTGAGCATTCGTTGCCTTTACAAGATTGAAAAGGTAACAGGATTATGCCAAATGCCGTGGGGACTTTTGCGTCGGTCTTAATCTTAAGTGGAACCAGACGCTAACAGATGCATAAGATGCGATCCGAACAAGCTGCGATCCGCTGTAAATATTAGTAAATGTCGTCACAACGTAACAAGCGCGTTGTTAAGGTTGCAGGTTTCAAATTCCCACGCGCTGACCATTTTTGTTATCGAGTCCTGATTTCTGGAAAACCTCGAAAAAATGGGTGGCCAAGAACAGTCCAACGCATTTTTACCATGTGTATAAGTCTTTTAGAGAAGGAATTTGGACGGGTCCACTCTCCCGCTGAGCCAAGCGGGCGATCTATCTTTTACTCTCAATAGCTTCGCGGATTCCTGGACCACGAAATCAGACGCCAAATCGCTTCATTGACTACGAATGCCGGCATTTTTATCCGATAATTTCCCGCTTGCGCCCGTGGTAGAGGCACTACTCCAGCTTCAGGATTGTCATCAGTCAGATTGAGGCCTCGGCCTCTGTTAGCCGTTAATTCCTCTGGCTGGTTGACGACACCGCTCGCTGAAGCCGGACAACCGTTTGCTCATCCTATTCGATCACGTGTCGAGTGAACACAGCCCCGATGTCATGGAAACCAGAAGCCTTCGTGTGTTCGATAGTGTCTCAGCCTCGGTCGCGCAACACTCATATGTCGGGCGGGTGGTAGCGGCTGTTGAGAACGGCACGCCTCGTCCGATCGCGTACGAGAATGACAGGATCGCACCATACGTTAGAAACTAACCAACTAATCGAAGCTGCCGCAAGAGTTCTGCTTGACTCTGGACTTGGCTCCAGGGTCTATACTTCTGCAAAGTTAGGTAATGCGATGGAACAAACGGAGTTTCGAATAGGGGACGTTGCAAGGCGCGCAGGCGTGAGCGTTGATGCTTTGCGTTATTACGAGCGCGTGAAGCTATTGCCCCGCGCCAAGCGATCCTCTGGCGGCTTTCGTTTGTTTGGACTCGACGCGATTGAGCGAGTGCAATTCATTAAACAGGCGCAGGAACTAGGTCTCACGCTGGACGAGATCAAGGAACTACTGGCTACCGGTGGCGCCGAAGAATGCCGGAGAGTTCGCGATCTATTGAGTAAGAAGATAGGTGAGTTGGACGGCAAAATGACAGCCATGAAAGATTTTCGCCGCAGGCTCGCCCGGCATCTCTCGGCATGTGAGCGTGAACTTGAAACGCATGGCGATTCGGCATGTTGCCCGGTCGTCGCGGGCGGAAAGATTAAATTGCCTCAAGGAAAAAGCGGCAGGAAGTAAGCTGATGGATACAGCAAGAAGTATCGCCAAAGCATCGGGATCAGGTCGAACTATTCTTGCGAGCTTGGCCGCACTCGGGAGCGTCGTCCTGGCTTCAACCTGTTGCTTACCGATGTTTCCATTCATCTTTGCCGCAGGCGCCGCAGGAAGTTCGGCGTTTTTTGCAAAGGCTCGGCCTTTCCTTCTGGCGGCGGCTCTTCTCTCGCTCGCTTTTGCCTTTTATCAGAGATGGCGAGCGAAACGCTGCCAATGCAAACCGAGTCTGCTTAGCACGCTTGTCTTGTGGTTCTCAGTGGTTGTCGTGGTGACGTTCTTTCTGTTTCCGCAAGTCATAGCGAACTTGGTAGCCAACTTCCTGGCGAGGTAAAGATGAAACGCAAGCACGCGATTTACGGATTAGTAGCGGTGGTCGGAGCGATTGTCTTGTTCGTAGTTTACTATCTGTATCTGGGTAGCACGGCGCCAACCGGGCAACAGCCCTTAGTTCGCCTCGACAACTCGAACACTGAGTCGTTGAAAAAGTCCTTCAATGAATCCGCCGATTCTATCCGCGTGATCGTGATGCTGTCACCTACTTGACCGGTCTGTTTGCAGGGGGCCTCTGCATTCCAAAAACTACTTAACGAGCAACGCGAAGGAAAAATCCGAGTGTTCGTGATCTGGGAGCCAGTATTGCCAACCGATTTGGCTGCACCTTCCACGATGACGCTCAAACGCATCGCTGATTCGAGAGCGTCACAATATTGGGATAAAGAGCATCTGGTATCCAAATCAATTGGCGAAACAGATGGTGTGGTTTGGGATTACGTTGCGATTTATCCGCAGGGCAAGTTTTGGGAGAAGGGACCGCCCGAACCTATCTATTCATACGATCCAGTTGTTCGTGCAATTGACGGAACGAGGGAAGCGATCCAAAAATTGTTACGAGAGAAGACTAAGTAACTGGATGTCAATACCAAGAGTCATGAATTGCTGCGATACAGATGACACCGTCGGATCAGCTGCTGCAAAAACTGATGAAGCGACGAACGCGTCTGACGAATTGCCTGACACGGACCAATGCGGTTCGTGCAACGGTCAAGGCAGACCTGTTTCCAGAAAGACTGTCCTGCTAATGCTGAAGCCCGAGTTGTTGGAGCAGGCCATGCATGGAAACTACAGTTTCTGCTCCGAGCGCGATTGTTCAGTCGTTTATTTCGAAGACAAAGGCGGGCATCAATTCACGGTTGATGATTTGCGCATACGCGTTGGGCTAAAGGTCACAGAAGATCCGATTCCACTCTGTTATTGCTTTGGCTTTGATGAGAAACATATTCGCGATGAAATCGACCGATCCGGCAGCACCGGCATTCCAGGGAAAGTTTCAAGACTGATTCAAGATGGCTTGTGTGCTTGCGAAGCGCGCAATCCATCAGGTATGTGTTGTTTGGGAGTAGTAAACAGAACGACGGTGCACCTCAAGGCATCAATGAAAAATGAATTGGAGACTAAGCGTGCACAGAAAGTTTGATCTCATTGTCATAGGAACTGGTGCCGCGGGTTCGAGTGCTGCATACAAGTGCCGAAAGGCGGGCTGGGAAGTAGCGATTATCGACTCTAGGCCCTTCGGCGGCACGTGTGCTTTGCGTGGCTGCGATCCAAAGAGAGTTCTGGTCGGAGCTGCGGAGCTAATCGATTGGAATCGACGCATGGCGGGCAAAGGTGCCGCATCGAGTGCAACGGAAATCGATTGGCCGGCACTGATGCGCTTCAAGCGAACGTTTACCGATCCGGTTCCAGCAAATCAGGAGCGAAGATACGCGAAGGCAGGAATTAAAACTTTCCACGGCCACACTCGCTTTCTCGACGAGACAACTCTTCAGGTGGGAGATGATAAGCTTGCTGGACGCTTTGTACTGATCGCCGCCGGAGCGAGACCGGCAACTTTGGGAATTGCGGGTGAGGAACATCTGATCAAGAGCGATCAGTTCCTCGAATTGGAGCAACTGCCGCGACGAATTGCTTTTGTGGGCGGCGGATACATCTCGTTCGAGTTCGCGCATATCGCCGCACGTGCGGCCACGCAAGTTCAAATCCTTCACCGTGGCGCTCGTCCGCTGGCAGGGTTTGATCCCGATCTCGTGGACCAACTTGTCCGAGCCACATGTGAATTGGATGTCGAAGTCCTCCTTAACACTGCCGTCGAAGAAATAGAGAAAGGCGGCGCTCGATTCATTGTGAAGGCAGCTAACGAAGGACGAGGGCGAACATTCGAAACTGACTTAGTCGTTCACGGGGCCGGACGAGTTCCGGAGATTGATGATCTCGATCTGGAAAAGGGCGGCATCGCGCGCGAAAAGGAGGGCGTGTCTGTCAACGAATTCCTTCAAAGCGTATCGAACCCGGCAGCCTATGCCGCTGGCGATGCAGCGGCCAGTAGTGGGTTACCACTAACACCAGTGGCCAGCGCGGAAGGGCACGTAGTCGCCAGCAACATGCTGAAAGGCAATCACCGAAAACCGAATTATTCAGGAGTTCCCACTGTCGTCTTTACCGTCCCGCCGCTTGCTTCGGCCGGATTGCAAGAAAACATGGCGAAAGAACAGGGCTTGAAGTTCAAGGTGAATCATGAGGATACTTCGGGCTGGTATTCTTCTCGCAGGGTGAATTTGAAACACTCAGGTCACAAGGTGCTGGTAGAAGAGGATACTAATCGAATTTTGGGAGCACATCTGTTAGGTGAACATGCGGCAGAGATTATTAACATCTTTTCGCTTGCTATCAGGTGCGATTTGAAGGCGCAGGATCTAAAGAGGTTAATTTATGCCTACCCTTCAAACGCCTCAGACGTGAGTTATATGATTTAAGCTCTTGCGGCGGGACTCTTGGAGAACCGCGTGAATTACCCAATGAAGGTACTAATCTTAATCTGTATTATGTTTGTGAGCGCGGCGGGCCAGCAACCGGATTCTGTGCCGCAGTTTTCGCTATCACAGCTCGATGGTCGGGCGCTGCGGTCGGAAGATCTCAAGGACAAAATCGTGGTTCTGGACTTCTGGGCGACCTGGTGCGAGAACTGCGTGACCGAGATTCCCGAGTTCAACAAACTGGAAAAGGAATATTCATCGCGCGGCATTAAAGTCATAGGGCTCGCGGTCCAGTCAGGTTGGGCGAGCGACATTCAGAAGTTTGTTAAGCAGTACAACATGCGTTACACCGTCCTGGTCGGCAATGACGATACCGTTTCTGATTTCGGCGTGATCAGCTTTCCTAATACCTATGTGATTGGTCCCGGTTGGAAGGTCTACACGAAATATTCCGGCGTCTCTGCGACGAAAGCGGCAGACATTCGGCGAGACATAGAGACTCTATTGAAGACGAAGCCTGAACCGCAAAGGAGCGAGGATCACAAATGAAAACTAAACCTTGGTTGCTACTGGCCGTGATTGCGCTACTGCTTTTCGTTAGCGGCGCGCGCGCGGCAAATGATCAGGCACAGCTCAACGCTCAAGAGCAGAAAGTTATCGATTACCTGGTGAAGGATTGGGGCGAAGACTCCAACGTCACCAGTGTCGATATCGCAATGAACGCAATCAAAGTCGCGCCGTCAGACGAGACTCGCTTCCGCATCGGCAACTACATCAAGGCGCATCCCGAACTGCACGAGGTGATTCGGCGCTGGGGCTGGGTAACTCTGGTGCTAACGCCTGATGAGAAATTGATCGCACGCGCGCTCATCAATGCCGAGCGCGACAGTAAACCGGTGCCGTCGGTACCGGAACTGGCTCAGGCGATCAGTGTAAAAGAACCTGCTGTGAAGCGCGGGCTGGCGATGCTTGAGCGTTACGAGATTTTGAAGAAAGACAGCAAGGCTGGCGGCCTAGGATATGCAGTGATACCGCGCTATGTGAAATGGCAGCCGCGACTGGACTTCGTCTTTCATAAGATAAGCCTGGACAGTGGGCGACAGTTCAACGTGAATTGAGCGCTCGACTCGCTGTCGCTGGTCAGCGGCAAACTCGCCAATGAAAAAGTCACGATAGATGATTCATCCCCAGAGGGTACGTCCCGCATCCACTTGGTCTTCGATAAAGCTACGTTAATAACTACCGAGCCCGCGTCAACTGTCTTCTTCGCGGGCGGTGGTTGAGGGGTCATCAACTTCTTCAGGTCTGAAGAGGCACTAAATCAATGGTTGGTTCATTATCCAGAACTCAAGGACAAACCGCACGGCACTGTCGAACAGGCGTTGGCGGAGATCAAGAAGCGGCAGAAGACATAGCACGTTAGAGAAGCTGCGCTGGAATTCTTTCCGAACGGTTACATGAGTTTTCCCGCGCGGATGATAATTGTGACAGCACGGAAACCATAGAATTGAACAGAAGTTGGGAGCCCGAAAGCTTCCGCCGTAGAGTATTCAGACCCTATGAACTCCCGTCCGATTCCATTCAGTCTTACTGAACTGCTCAACGAAGCGCGAGAGCGCACCCTCGCCCTGGTTGGGAATCTGGATGACGAGGAAATGATCGGCCCGCGATTGAATATCGTCAATCCGTTGCGTTGGGAGATTGGGCATATTGCCTGGTTTCAGGAATATTGGAGCTTGCGGCATTTGCATGGACGGGCCCCGATGCTCGCCGGCGGCGATAATCTTTACGATTCAGCGCGTGTTGCCCATGAAACGCGTTGGGACCTCCCTCTGCCATCAAAAACGGAAACGATTACGTACATGCAAGGTGTTCTCGATCAAGTGCTCGACCTGTACAGTCAAAAAGAGGATGCGGGTGAGTTGAGCGACGATGATGCTTATTTTCTTTCTCTGGTGCTGCTGCATGAGGACATGCACGCGGAAGCAATTACCTATACGCGCCACACGCTCGCGTTTTCTGCACCACGGTTTGACGTGGTCGGTGCGGGTACTCGAACACACTCTCCGCTTAAAGAAGTAACGAACGATGTGTTGGGTGATGTCGAAATCCCCGGTGGCCTATTTCTTCTGGGCAGCATTCCCGGAAAGCGTTTTGTATTCGACAACGAGATGCGTGCGCACGCAGTTCAAGTGCAACCTTACAAAATTTTCCGCACGGCCGTGACGAATGCGGAGTATGCGGCTTTTGTCGATGATGGAGGTTACGAGCGACGGAACCTTTGGTCTGATGACGGGTGGCGCTGCCGTGAAACTACGGGCTCAAAGCATCCGGTCTACTGGCGGTTCATCGATGGCAAATGGTGGCGTCGAAATTTTAATGAAATGGTGCAACTCGAAGATCATCTACCCGTGTTGCATATCAATTGGTACGAAGCAGATGCTTTCTGTCGATGGGCGGGTCGTCGCCTGCCAACCGAGGCTGAATGGGAGATGGCGGCTAGTGCCGAGCCGACTCAGGATGGTCGCGGAATCGCCGCACACAAGCGACAGTTTCCGTGGGGCGATGAAGCGCCTACGCCAGACCGAGCGAATCTGGAATGGCGTAATATGGGCTGCCTGGATGTAAGAGCGTTGCCATCGGGCGATAGCGCGTTCGGTTGCCGCCAGATGATCGGCAACGTATGGGAATGGACGGCGAGCGACTTTAAGCCATATCCGGGTTTCTTCGCCGGCCCCTACAAAGAATATTCTGCGCCCTGGTTTGGAGATCACAAGGTACTGCGCGGTGGTTGCTGGGCGACTCGCTCGCACCTGATACATAACAGCTACCGTAATTTCTACACGCCGGATCGACGTGACGTATGGGCGGGCTTCCGCACGTGTGCCGTGTAGCGCGGAGAAGCCATGCGGATAGGAATAGTCACACCGGCCCCGCCGAACTCCCGCTATGGAAACAGGATCACTGCCCTTCGCTGGGTGAAGATTCTCAGACGCCTGGGCAATAGCGTGTCCGTTTTACAGAAGTACGACGGTAAGCCGCGCGATTTGTTAATTGCTTTGCACGCCCGGCGCAGCTATCCATCCATCATCAAATTCCGGCGCCAGAATCCCCAAGGGCAAATCATCGTTGCGCTTACCGGAACCGATCTTTATCGGGACCTTCGAAGAAACCGTAGCACGCAGAAGTCCCTGGAGATCGCAAACAGGATTGTTGTACTACAACCGAAAGCTATCGAAGAATTGCTGCCAGCCTGGCGAGCCAAGGCGCGTGTAATTTACCAGTCGGTTGAAACCTTGCCTGCACGGGCAAGCAAGACAAAAGCAAACAAAGCTTATCTTAACGATCGATCAAACGGCAGCTTTGATGTGTGTGTAATCGGCCATCTTCGCGCGGTGAAGGATCCTTTTCGCGCCGCGCTGGCAGCGAGATCGCTTCCTCGTTCGTCTCGGGTTCGCATTCTGCAAATGGGCAGCGCAATGACCGACGCGATGGCGGTTCAAGCTCGCAAGGAAATGCGCGCCAATCCGCGCTTTGAATGGTTGGGCGAACTGCCTCGCTCGCAGGTTCGCCGCATCCTGGCCAAGAGCCGGCTTAGCGTGGTTGCATCTCGCATCGAAGGCGGAGCCAACGTAGTCTCAGAAGCGATAACAGCTTCAGTTCCGATTCTCGCTTCGCGCATTGATGGCAACGTTGGCATTCTTGGTGCAGACTACCCTGGTCTTTTTGATGTGGGAGATACCCAACAGCTTGCGCGACTGTTGGCGCGCGCCGAAACTGATCGGGAATACCTCGCTGAATTAAGAGATCGATGTAAGCAGTTGGCCCCACTTTTTGATCCAACGCGCGAGGAGCAAGCCTGGGCGGACTTGATCAGCAAATTATTCCTGATAGAGTCCGAGTGACTGTTTCACGCAACGACAGCTAAGGTACTGTTAATGATCGCAGGACAAACAAATAACACCGGAAGGGAAGCGTCGGCGATTACGGTTCGGCGCATTCTTTATCTTGTACTTCCAGTGCTCGTCATCGTTGGAGCGCTCATCGCTTATAAGAGTTCCTCCGCTTTAGGTGTGATTGGGAAGGTTTCGGCCACCGGGATATTTACGCCGCGCGGGAACGTGATTCCGCAGGTCGGCGCTTCGGACGCCGGTGTACTAACACGAACGCTGAACTATTTTCTGGTGATTTGGCCGGCTCTGGTCTTTGGCATTCTGATTAGTGCAGCCGTGAGCACCTTTGTCTCACCTCAGTGGTTGTCGCGTTTGTTAGGGAGGCGTTCACTACGCTCACAAGTGTTCGCTGGACTCGCGGGAGCGCCATTGATGTTGTGCTCTTGTTGTGTAGCGCCAATTTTCACCGGCGTGTACGAGCGTTCCGCGCGGCTTGGTCCATCGCTCGGGTTGATGCTCGCGGCGCCCGCCCTCAATCCGGCCGCATTGATCCTTACTTTCATGCTCTTCGATTACAAAATCGGCGTCACGCGCGCGGCCGCCAGCGTGGCTGCTGTTTTGTTCACGGGAATGATCGCCGACAGGATATTCGGCAGAACTGAAGTTCATTGTGACGTCGACGATTGGCAAACAGAAGGTCGTCCGGCAGACTTTCTTCATTTTCTGCGTGCCTGTGCCCGAGTGTCGGTGCGGTTGTTGCCGGTGATCGTGATTGGAGTGCTGGCTTCGATGATCATCGCTCAAATGATTCCAGTGCGAACATTTGATTCAACCGCCGCGAGATTTCTGGCCATCGCTATCGTTGCTGCCGTTGCGGTGCCATTGGCGTTACCGACTTTCTTTGAGATTCCGCTGGCTTTGATACTACTCGGATCAGGCGCGCCGGTGGGCGCTGCAGTGGCGCTGCTGATCGCTGGCCCGTCCGTCAATCTTCCATCGCTGCTCACAATAATGAGGTCGACAAACTGGAAGGTTGCAGCCATGGTGGCCGCATCAGTATGGACTTTGGCGGTAGTCAGCGGAACGATCGTGACCTTTTTTTGAATGGTTTGTTTCTCAACGCCAATTAAAATATTAGCTCTTTCGTTCTGCATGAAACACGATCCCATATCTAGCTCGTCGCCGAGGGATGCGTTATGCGCGCTTGCATTGATGGCGAAGGTCCCGTTCGCCGGTGCGGTAAAGACCCGACTCACTCCACCTCTAAGTCCGGAAGAAGCAGCGACGTTATGCACGTGCTTCTTGCGAGACATGACAACAAACGTGTTTGGTATGAATAGTGCTGGAACAGAAGGCGTAGTGCTGTACACTCCCGCTGATGCCGAAGCGTTCTTAAATAATCTCCTTCCCGAAGGTTTCAACTTAGTGCCTCAGCGCGGCGAGACGCTCGGCGAGAGACTTGTCAATGCTGCTACCGACCTGCTAAGCAATGGATTCGATGCGGTCTGCCTAATCAATTCGGACAGCCCGACGCTCCCTTGTGAAATACTAAAAACTGCCGCTTCATTGTTAGCGCAAGATGGAGATCGAGTCGTGCTGGGTCCGAGCGAGGATGGCGGTTATTACCTGATCGGTCTTAAACATCCGCACCACGAACTTTTCGAGCGCATCGCGTGGAGCACCGCGGACGTTCTTGCTCACACAATCGAGCGTGCCGCAGACATCAATCTCCCGGTCGAACTTCTGCCGACCTGGTATGACGTGGATGATGCGGCTACTCTTCGCCTGCTTTGCGACGAACTCTCGTTGTTGTCAGATGGTCACGATGGTCAGGCGCAGTTTCGGGGAGGTTCCGAAGCACCTCACAGCCGTACGTATCTTGCCGACCTGATTGCCAATGATGGTAACCAGCGCTTGATCGCTGATGCACGCACAGCCAAGACGAGAGCATGATCATCACCGCGTCACGTGAGCGTAAGAAGCTAATCGTTACGAATGTCCTGCTCGCGGCCATTGGCGCCATCCTGCTAATACTCTATCGGATCGGTCTCCACTCTCGCGGCGCCACCGATATCGTCTGGTTCATCAAACTGGCGTTGATTCAGTCTGCACTCTACCTTATAGCAGTCTGGCTGATCGTGCGGGCCCGCAGTGCGCGCTCAACTCTGATTATTGTTCTGGTTCTGGCGGGCATCTTCCGCCTCAGCATTGTCTTCGCTCCGCCGTATCTCTCTGATGACATTTATCGCTATGTCTGGGACGGGCGCGTTCAGGCCGCAGGCATCAATCCCTATCGTTACATTCCCGCTGACGAGCATCTGCAAAGTCTGCGTGACGAGCAAATCTATCCAAAGATCAATCGCCGCGATTACGCGCACACGATGTACCCTCCCGCCGCTGAGGCCGCTTATTTCCTGACGACGCGCATAAGCGAATCAGTGACCTGGATGAAACTCACCATCGTCGGCTTCGAACTGATTACCGTTTGGCTTCTGATGGAGTTGCTTGCGTCATTTGGGATGGCGCGACAGCGCATTTTGATCTATGCCTGGCATCCGCTGGCCGTCTGGGAGTTTGCCGGCAGCGGGCATATCGATCCGTTGGCCTTTGCGTTCATTGCGCTGGCGTTGCTGGCGCGGCGACGTAATTGGGAAACAGCAACAGGAATCTCGCTTGGGCTGGCGACGCTGGCAAAATTATTTCCAATAGTTCTGTTTCCCGCGCTCTACAAACGTTGGGGGTGGAAGATGCCGGGGGCATTAGCCGCGACGATCGTTGTCGGCTACTTGCCTTATCTTGGCGTAGGTCTGCGGGGAGTGCTTGGCTTTATTCCAGGCTACGCTCAGGAGCGAGGCATCGTCAGCGGCGAACAGTTTTTCATTTTGGGTTTGGTGGATAGATTGCTCGGCGTCAAATTGCCGAACCTAATCTTTGTTTCTTTCGCGAGCGCGGTCTTATTGAGCCTCGCCCTTCGGTCCGTTTTCAAGCGCGACGACGATGACGGGGGCTATCTGAAACAAAGTCTCGT
>WNGJ01015567.1_pt1 | contig 12666 bp, 15 predicted proteins | sample 5400611 | NCBI WGS metagenome assembly WNGJ01 (sample SAMN13153375, study PRJNA577476) | soil metagenome | isolation source: 40 cm soil or saprolite under Garry oak tree replicate 1 | place: USA:California | collected 2016-06-15
CAAACCGCGGCGGCTCAAGCCTTTGTCGATATGTTCGGATTGAAGATGCCTAGTCATTTCGGCCCTCGCTGGTAAGTGTTGGCAAACCGACGGTGCAGCTTAGGCGGGAGCCTGTTCGAATTCCAGCAACATTGCTGGCGGATTTGGCGCACGAGGACCGATCATGAGCGACGCGACCGTCGTCTGATTTTCAATGTGTAACGATGGTCGGGGAATCCCGCGGCTGACCGGACCTTCTGATTTGTGCAGCGCCGCATGCCCGGTATAGCATGCGCGGACCAACGGACTTAAGGAGGCGCCCATGGCGACCGGGCGCCCAATCGATCATGTGGTGCTGGCTGTTCGCGACCTCGATCGCGCCGCCGCACAGTATGAACGACTGGGCTTCACTCTGACCCCCCGCGCGTTCCATGAGGACCGGATGGGAACCTCGAATCCTTGCCCAGTTCCGCGGCAGGAGCTTCATCGAGTTGCTCGAGGTGGATCGGCCGCACAAGCTCGCCCCGCACGATTTCTCGCGCTTGCTCCCTTTCTTCAGCTTCGGCGATCACAATCGCCTGGCCCTCGACGAGCGTGAAGGGCTGTCGATACTCGTATTCGCGAGTGGCGACGCGCGCGCCGACATTCACCGGTTCGAGGCCGCCGGTATCTCGACGTTCCTACCTTTCGATTTCGAGCGGCAGGCGCGCTTACCCGACGGGGCGGAAGTCACGGTGGCTTTCACGCTCGCGTTTGCACGATCGCCGGACATGCCGAGGATCGCTTTCATGGTCAGCCAGAACCGAACACCGGAGTTTTTCTGGAAGGCTGACTACCAGTCGCACCCAAATGGTGCGCGGGCGATAAATGCTGTCTATTTAGCTTCATTGTCGCCGAATAGAGACGCAGCATTCATTGGTGCGCTGTTCGGCGGTGACATGGCTCCCATATCTGGAGGAATGCGCGTGTCGTGTGGTCCCTCGCAGGAAGTGCGCGTGCTGTCTCCGCAGGCACTAGCGGAGCACGACCGCGCGTTTGCAGTGGGCTCGATCAGCCCCGTGCTGGCGGGCATCAGCCTGGTCTCGGACGCCCGAAGCGAGACCATACCGGCATCCGAGGCGTTTGGGATGTTTATAGAGTGGGCAGCATCTTGATCCGAGGGGTGCAAAGACTGCGAAGGATAGGCATTGCCACCCCGCCAACCCCGAGAGACACTCATGACCCATCAGCACCTCATCGTCGAAACCAAGGGCCGGGTCGGCGTCATCCGCCTTAACCGCCCGCAGGCGCTCAACGCCCTCAACTCCGCACTGATGTCGGAACTGGCCGCCGCCGTCGACGCGTTCGAGGCCGATGCCGGGATCGGCTGCATCGTGATCACCGGCTCCGAAAAAGCCTTTGCGGCCGGGGCCGACATCAAGGAAATGGCGGGCAAATCCTATATGGACGCTTTCATGGGAAATTTCACCGCGTCCTGGGATCGCGTCGCCCGCGCGCGCAAGCCGGTGATCGCGGCAGTCGCAGGCTTTGCGCTCGGCGGCGGCTGCGAGCTTGCGATGCAGTGCGACCTCATCATCGCGGCCGACAACGCGCGGTTTGGGCAGCCGGAGATCAAGCTCGGCGTCATTCCCGGCATCGGCGGCACCCAGCGGCTGACGCGGGCGGTCGGCAAGGCCAAAGCGATGGACCTGATCCTCACTGGCCGCATGATGGACGCCGCCGAGGCGGAACGCTGTGGCCTCGTGGCGCGGCTGGTACCGCTCGCCGAACTGATGAACGAGGCCATGAAGGCGGCTGACGCCATCGCGTCGATGTCGCTGCCGTCGGTCATGGTGGCTAAGGAGGCGGTAAACCGCGCGTTCGAGGTCTCGCTCGCCGAAGGCGTCGCGTTCGAGCGGCGGGTGTTCCACGGGCTATTTGCGACGGAGGATCAAAAGGAAGGCATGGCGGCTTTTGTTGAGAAGCGGCCGGCGCAGTTCAAGAACCGGTAGACAGGGCAAGCGCATTGGCGCCGCGCCGTAGGGTGGGCAAAGTCGCCTGCCGGAGCTGACGATATAACGCACTGACCTCGCGCGACTTTGCCCACGCGGTCAGCGGTAAGGTCAGACAGCGTGGGCAAAGGCGCTAACAATCCATGCCAATTACCCTGCCTTCGCGATGCGCCTTTGCCCACCCTACGACGCGAGAGGAGCGAGGTGAAGGCTGCGGCCCTGCTGCGTTGAAAGGAAGCAGCGACGCTTATTCCACCTGCTGTATCTTCGATTCCCGGATCACTTTGGCCCAGCGCTCGACCTCGGACTTCATCATGGCGGCGAACTCTTGCGGGGTGTCGGTCTCGGGCGTATAGCCGATGAAGTTCAGCTTCTCCTTCACGTCCGGCAGCGCGATGATTCGCACCAGTTCGCGGTTGAGCAGGTTGACGATGTCCGGGGGCGTGCCGACCGGCGCGACGGCGCCGACGAAGAAAGCACTTTCCTGGTTAGGGACGCCCGCTTCCGCGAAGGTCGGCACGTCGGGGAATTCCGGATCCCGCCTGGCGCTCGTCATCGCGAGCGGGCGCACCTTGCCGTCCTTGATGAAGCTCGCCGCCGACGGCAGCGCATTGAACGCGATCTGGGTGTGCCCGCCGATGGTGGCCGCCATGGCGGGCGCGCCGCCGTTGAACGGCACGTGCACGATGTCGAGCCCGTAGGCGAGCTTGAACAGCTCAGCCGCGAGCTGCGCCGACTGCCCGGTCCCGGCCGACGCGTAGCTGTACCTGGCGGGGTTGCGCTTCACCTGTGCGATCAGTTCCTTCACGTTCGTGACCGGCATCGACAAATTCACGGTCAGGACGTGAGGCGAAAACGCCATCAAGGCGATCGGGGCAAACTCCTTGATGGCGTCGTAGTTGATCTTGCGATAGTAGCTCGGGTTGATCACGAAGCTCGAAGTGACGAACAGGATCGTGTGGCCGTCGGGCGGCGATTTCGCCGTCATGGCGTTGGCCACATTGGTGGCGCCGGTCGGGATGTTCTCCACATAGAACTGCCCGCCCAGGCTGTCGGCGAGCTTTTGCGCTACGATGCGCCCGATGATGTCGACCGACCCGCCCGGCGCAAACGGAACGATCATACGCACCGGGCGCGACGGGTAGGTCTGTGACCAGGCAGTGCCCGCGCCAGCCGCAAGGAACGCAACAAAGCCCACAAGACGGACGAGTTGACGGCGTGCAAATTGGTTTTTGAGTGCCATGGGAAATCCTCTCGCGCGGCAGGATACATCACGGCGGCGCTGCGATGAACGACAAGTTTTACGCAGACCTGCCCAAAACCGCATCTGGATGACGCATCGCAGGTGTGATGCGAGGACAACCACTGAAGCGATCCCCTGAAACCGATCAGTTTGATGGCGCGTGTAGGATGGGTGGAGCGTAAGCTCAAACCCATCAACGGCCGTTCAGCGCAACGGTCATTGGGTTTCGCTCACGCTCAACCCATCCTACAAACGCCCCGCTCGGAACGCCATATTCTCCCTTGACCTATGCCCTGCCTCGGCGCGTGATGAAAGGCGAAACGCGCGCTGAGTACCGGCGCAAAAACCGCGATGCGGACTTGTTGAAAAATGCTGAACTCCGACGAGCTTGAACGCTATGCCCGCCATCTCGTTCTGCACGAGGTCGGCGGGCCCGGCCAGGCCGCGCTCAAGCGCGCGCGGGTGCTGGTGATCGGTGCCGGCGGTCTTGGCGCTCCGGCTCTGCTTTACCTTGCGGCGGCCGGCGTGGGCACGCTTGGCGTGGTCGATGACGATGCGGTGTCGCTGTCGAACCTGCAGCGCCAGGTCATCCATGCCACCGGCGATGTCGGGTGCCCCAAGGTCGACAGCGCGAAAGCCGCGGTCGCGCGCCTCAACCCCCACGTGACGGTCGTGCCGCACGGGGTGCGCCTCACCGCCGCGAACGCCCTCGACCTCGTCTCGGCCTACGATCTCGTGGTCGACGGCAGCGATAATTTCGCAACCCGCTATCTGGTTTCAGATGCGTGCTATTTCACCAAGAAGCCGCTCGTGACGGCAGCCGTCGGGGTGTTCGACGGCACGCTCACGACCATCAGGGCGCACGAGACGGCGCGCGACGGCACGCCCAATCCCACCTATCGCTGCCTATTTCCGGAGCCGCCGCCGCCCGGCACGGTTCCGGCCTGTGCGGAGGCCGGCATTTTGGGCGCGCTCACCGGCGTCATCGGCTCCATGATGGCGCTGGAGACGATCCGCGAAATCGTCGGCTTCGGCGAGGGCCTGGTGGGCCGGCTGCTCATGCTCGACGCCCGCGCCATGCGGGTCGAAAAGTTGTCCTATGGATGGGACCCGCATAATCCACTGTCCGGCACCCATCCGACCATCCAGGACCTCTCGGTACATGGATTCGTGCCGACCTAAGGACGCATCGGGGAATAATTGCATCACTTGCATGTCATCGCCCGCGAAAAGGGCATGACAAAGACTGTGGTTCACCTAATTACCGACGCCGCCTAAGGATGTCGTCCGTCACTTGCTCCAGGTCGCGATGACGGCCGGGCCCTTCATTATTGACCACGTGTTCTTGTCGGCGGCAACCACGCGCGCCGCGCCCTGCCATCAGCCGTGAATATCATTTTGAACCTGATGCCGGACGGCGTCGCCGCGGTAAACTCCGCCCCATTAAAGAACGTCGATTCAATTTCAGCTGGCGAGAGCTTGGTGGCGGCAGTCGCAGCGCCAGAGGGCAGAACGGCGCAGACCACAATACCCGCGATCCATACACGCATCGCAGTCTCCTGCGTGAGTCGAGAATCAAACAATATTATACCCTATTTTCACCGAAAATAGCGAGCCATGCCGTTTCCCGGAATCAGGGATCAGGGACGACCGCTGGATGCTGGCTGCCGGACCCTGGAAACGCGGATGGTGGTCAAGGGACGGATTTTGCAGATTGGCGATTGGCACACCTGATCCTGATCCCTGATCCCTGATCCCTGATCCCTGATCCCTGATCCCTGATCCCTGATCCCTGATCCCTGATCCCTGATCCCTGATCCCTGATTACTGCTGCGCGCAGGGGCCGACGCAGAATTCAACGCCGTCGCTGTTGCGATAATGGCCGTTTGGCAGCCGCCGATAGCTGACGCATTGTCTTTGATCCGCAGGAGCCCGAATGTCGCGACGGCAAATGGTGTCGCCTTCGACCTCCCACAGGCCGCGCGCCACGATGCCGGAGCCAACGAGCGTCGCGGAGCCATCGGTGAAGTGAATCGTGCACATCGCCTTACCGGCGACCGGGCCGGTTGCCGGCGTGCCACAAAGGGGTACGTCGACGAATTCGCGGTAGAAGTCGTCTGCGGTCATGGGGTCGCCCGCGGAAGGCGGGGTAGAATCCCAGCAGGCCGACAGCACCAGCAGCGCCGCCCCTGCGCCAGCCCATCGAAGAATCAGCAACCCGTCCCTCGTCGCTACAGCATTGATGGCACCACGCGGTCGGGGGGCCGGTGGCCGTCCATGAATGCCTGAATGTTGATGATCACTTTCGCTCCCATCTCGGCGCGGCCTTCGATGGTGGCCGAACCAAGATGGGGCAGCAGCACAACCTTGCCGGCGCGGGCGAGGCGGACAAGCTTCGGGTTGACGGCCGGCTCGTGCTCGAACACGTCCAAGCCTGCGCCGCCGATCTCGCCGGCTTCGATCATGCGCGCGAGCGCGTTTTCGTCGATCACCTCGCCGCGTGCGGTGTTGACGACATAGGCCTGCGGACGGATGAGCTTGAGCCGGCGCGCGGAGAGTAAATGGTAGGTCGCGGGCGTGTGCGGGCAATTGACCGAGATGATGTCCATGCGGGCCAGCATCTGGTCGAGGCTCTCCCAGTAGGTTGCCTCCAGTTCGCCTTCAATCTTCGGTATGACGCGGCGGCGGTTATGGTAGTGAATTTGCAGGCCGAACGGACGCGCCCTGCGGGCAACGGCCTGGCCGATCCGCCCCATCCCTATGATGCCGAGGCGCTTTCCGCCGATGCGGTGACCGAGCATCCAGGTTGGCGCCCAGCCAGGCCACTCCTTTTCCGCTGTCATCACCGCGGCGCCCTCCGCCAGACGGCGCGGCACAGCCAGAATAAGCGCCATCGTCATGTCGGCGGTGTCTTCCGTGAGAACTCCCGGCGTATTGGTGACCGTGATGCCGCGCTGGAGCGCAGTCGCCACGTCGATATGGTCGACCCCGTTGCCGAAATTGGCGATCAGCCGCAATTGCTCTCCGGCCTGGCTGAGCAGGGGGGAGTCGATGCGGTCGGTCACGGTCGGCACCAGGATTTCGGCGGTCTTTACAGCCGCGACCAGATCGGCGTGGCTCATCGGAACGTCATCGACGTGAAGGCGGGTGTCGAACAGTTCGCACATCCGCACCTCGACCTTGTCGGGGAGCTTGCGCGTGACAACGACGAGCGGTTTTCGGCGGCTAGCCATGCGTCAGCCCTTTATCAGTCCGTCGCGATCCGCTGGCGATCGCCCCCACCCTACTCGCAGAGCAGGGGCGGGTGAGGGTTAGAGAGGGGGACGCCGCTTCGATGCCGGACCGGTGTCGTTGTTCAGTCCTCCTTAACCCTCATCGTCGACACTGCCGCGATCGCGACAAGCGTGGCGTGGGCCGCAGGATGCGATCCTTCTCTATCAGATGGCCGGATCAAGACAAAGCATTGCTCGCAATGGAACGCGGTAAGGGTCGGTGCACGGCCGGGCCGCGCCGCCGGCGCCAGTCGAGCGCCTTTCGGCCTTGAGTGGAAATGCAGGTATTCGACCGGTGATGATGTTTGGGCATTTGTCGAATCGCTTTATGCGCCCGCTGATGGCAGCCCAAATGGCTGTCGGGTTGGCGGCCGCCATGGCGGCAGTTCCGGTCTCTCGCTCGGCGTACGCGGCGAACGACCAGAGTGAAGGCAGCGGCCTCCCGCTGCCGCGGTTCGCCAGCCTCAAGTCCGACCACGTCAATGTGCGCGGCGGGCCGAACAAGGACCATGACGTGGCGTGGGTCTATACCCGTCCCGCACTGCCGGTGGAGATTACGGCTGAATTTGAGAATTGGCGACGAATACGAGATCGCGACGGTACCGAGGGTTGGGTGTATCACACGCTCCTGTCGGGCAAGCGCACCGCATACGTGGCAGGGCCCAAAACCCGGCCAGATTTCGTACCGCTATATGAATCTGCGGACCGCACGAGTCCTTTGCGCGCTATGCTCGAACCCGGAGTGCTCGGCACGATCAAGCGCTGCAGCGGACAATGGTGCCGGTTCGCGGGCAATGGTTTTGACGGATGGATCGAACAAGGACGCCTTTGGGGCGTCTATCCAAACGAGAAGATCGAGTAGGGTGGGCAAAGGCGCATTTGCGTGGAGCGGCGTTATCGACACAGACTGTCATGCGCCTTTGCCCACGCTGTCCGACCTCGCCTCCTTTGACCGCGTGGGCAAAGTCGCGCGCGATCATGGCACCAGTCATCGGCTTGCGGCAGGCGACTTTGCCCACCCTACGACGCTGTCCGACAGCCAGTTCAGCGTTTCTTGGGCCTCAGCCGTACCACCACGTCAACACGGCTGATTTCGTAGCCCTCCGGAACCTGAGGCAATTTGCCGACGATCGCATCGGCGTCCGGAATATCAACCAGATTGTGTTCGTTCTCGATGAAGAAGTGGTGGTGGTCCGAGACGTTGGTGTCGAAATAGGTCTTCGACCCGTTGACCGTTACTTCCCGCAGCAATCCGGCGCTGGTGAACTGATGAAGCGTATTGTAGATCGTGGCCAGCGAAACGGCGATCTTCGCGCGGCTTGCCTCTTCGTAAAGCATTTCCGCGGTCAGGTGGCGGTCACCCTTCGCAAACAGAAGCCAGCCAAGGGCCACGCGTTGACGAGTCGGGCGTAGCCCAACCTCGCGCAGAAGCGCCTGGACATCGTGCCACGGACACCCGTTGCGGCCGTCGGCTGAAACCTTACGCCCGGCATCCGCCGAAGCCTGATTGGAGGCAATCCGTGGATCGAACTCGCTCACATCACGCTCTCTGGGACAAGGCCCTCTATGACAATCGTTTCACGGCAATTGTATCTACCGCCCGGACTCGTTGCAAGTCTTTCGCAACAACTTATATTCAGGCCGGTCGCCGCCGCCGATTGCCCGAAGAGTGATCGGCCTCGTATCTTTGCCCAACGCGTGCAGTATGTTAGGGAATGGAGCTTCGTGAACCCGCGGACTGCGGCGAGGACCCCATTTGGTATGCAGAATCGACGTTCGAGCTTTGAATTTGAGGATTTGCTCGCCTGCGGCCGCGGCGAAATGTTCGCCGACGGTCCGCAATTGCCATTGCCGCCCATGTTGATGTTTGAGCGAATCAGCGAAATTTCCGAGCAAGGCGGCGAGCACGGGCGGGGACTTGTCCGCGCGGAACTCGACTTGAAGCCGGACCTGTGGTTTTTCCCTTGTCATTTCAAGGGTGACCCTGTCATGCCGGGCTGTCTCGGGCTGGACGCTTTGTGGCAGCTTGTCGGGTTTTTCCTCGGCTGGGCCGGGGCCGAGGGCAGGGGACGTGCGCTCGGAGTCGGCGGAGTCAAGTTCTCGGGAACAGTTGTTCCGACTGTCAAGAAATTGGTGTACGGCATCGACATCAAACGGATCATGCGATCCAAGCTCGTGCTCGGCATCGCTGACGGGTGGCTGTCGGCGGATGGTTCAATCATCTACCGTGCGTTCGATCTCAAGGTCGGACTGTTCCGCGATGTTGTGGGCTTGGCGCCCGCGGCGTCCTGAATCGGGCCGTTTGCAGCGGCCCCCTCCCTACCCTCGCCCGCGAGCGGGAGGGTAAATTGATAGCCCTCGCCCGCTTTCGGGGGGAGGGTAGGGAGGGGGATTTCGCAGATCTTGGGCCCTCCAGGAGACAGGAAGAAAGGTCATGAGGCGGGTCGTCGTCACCGGGATGGGCGTTGTCTCCTCCATCGGCAACAACACGCAGGAAGTGCTGGCAAGCCTGCGGGAAGCGAAGTCCGGCATCTCACGGTCAGACAAGTACGCCGAACTCGGGTTTCGCTGCCAGGTGCACGGCGCGCCCACGCTCGACCCCCAGCAGGCGGTCGATCGCCGGGCAATGCGCTTTCTTGGGACGGGCGCTGCCTGGAACCATGTCGCCATGGAGCAGGCGCTGCGCGATGCCGGTCTTGAGGAACAGGAGATTTCCAACGAGCGCACCGGCATCATCATGGGCTCGGGCGGCCCTTCCACGCGCACGCTGATCGAGGCCGCCGACACCACCCGGGCCAAGGGTCCAAAGCGCGTCGGTCCGTTCGCGGTGCCCAAGGCGATGTCGTCCACCGCTTCCGCGACGCTAGCCACCTGGTTCAAAATCAAGGGCGTGAACTATTCGATTTCCTCGGCGTGCGCGACCTCCAATCATTGCATCGGCAATGCCGCCGAGATCATCCAGATCGGCAAGCAGGATATGATTTTCGCAGGCGGCTGCGAAGACCTCGACTGGACCATGTCGGTGCTGTTCGACGCCATGGGGGCGATGTCGTCGAAGTTCAACGATACGCCGGAAAAAGCTTCGCGCGCCTATGATGCGGCCCGTGACGGATTTGTCATTGCCGGCGGCGCCGGCGTGCTGGTGCTCGAGGAACTCGAGCATGCCAGGGCGCGCGGCGCAAAGATCTATGCGGAGATCGCCGGCTACGGCGCCACGTCGGACGGCTTCGACATGGTCGCGCCGTCGGGCGAGGGCGCGGTGCGATGCATGCGTATGGCGCTTTCGACGGTCAAGGCGCCCGTCGACTACGTCAATCCCCATGCCACCGCCACGCCGATCGGCGATATCAAGGAAATCGAAGCGCTACGTGAGGTGTTCGGGGCGAAATGCCCGCCGATTTCGGCGACCAAATCGCTGACCGGCCACTCGCTCGGCGCCGCCGGCGTGCAGGAGGCGATCTACTCGTTGCTGATGATCAACAACGGCTTCATCTGCGAAAGCGCCAATATCGAGAACCTCGATCCGGAGTTCGCCGATATGCCGATCGTGCGCGAGCGTCGCGACAATGTGGCCGTCGGCTGCGTGCTGTCGAATTCGTTCGGCTTCGGCGGCACCAACGCGTCGATCGTTCTCAAGCGATTGGATGCTTAACCTTTAGACCGCTTCAGATTCGGTTACCCCATCGATGTCAACGCCCTCCCGGACTTGATCCGGGGATTGACCGGTAATCGAGTATCCCGGGTTGACATTTGCCAGGCTTGCCGGTGAACACGTCCCGCGAGGATGCGACTGGATGTGCCGTCCCATCCCGAGAAGGCCTGCTATGACGATTTCGAAAGAAGACAAGTCCACTCGTGAGGACCGCCGCGCGCTCAAGCCGAAGATCAGCATGATCACACTAGGAGTGCGAGATCTCGCCGATTCGCTCGCCTTCTATCGTGATGGCCTCGGCTTCCCGACTCACGATTACGTCGAGGGTCAAGACTGCATCATGTTCAAACTTGAAGGCACATGGCTCGCGCTGTACCCGCGCGCCAGCCTCGCAGATGACGCGACGGTGGCCTCCAGCGGCTCCGGCTTTTCCGGTTTTGCTTTGGCGCACAATGTCAGCTCGAAGGCGCTGGTGGATGAGACTTTCACGCTTGCAGTCGCAGCGGGCGCGACCCCGGTGAAGGAGCCGCAGGACGTGTTCTGGGGCGGTTATTCGAGCTACTTTGCCGATCCTGACGGGTTCCTGTGGGAAGTCGCCTGGAACCCATTCACGGACCTGACCTAGCTGAGCTAATCGAGAATGCTCAAAAGACTTCGGCAGTTCTCGAATCGGGGCTTGGACGTGGGGAGATTTCTTGCATGTTGATGAGCGGAAAGCGCGGTCTCGTGATGGGGGTGGCGAACGATCACTCGATTGCCTGGGGCATTGCCAAGACCCTGGCGGCTCACGGGGCGGCGCTCGCCTTCACCTATCAGGGCGATGCCCTCGGCAGGCGCGTCAAGCCGCTTGCGCAGTCGGTCGGCGCCGACTTCGTGTTGCCGTGCGACGTTGAGGATGTTGCCTCGGTCGATGCCGCGTTCGCGGCGTTGAAGGACAAATGGGGCAGCATCGATTTCGTCGTCCATGCCATCGCGTATTCCGACAAAAATGAGCTCAAGGGCCGCTACGCCGACACGTCGCGGGAGAATTTCATCCGCACGATGGTGATTTCCTGCTTCTCCTTCACGGAGATTGCGCGCCGCGCGGCCGACCTGATGCCGAATGGCGGCGCCATGGTGACGCTCACCTACAACGGCGGATCGCGAACGATGCCGAACTACAATGCCATGGGGGTCGCCAAGGCGGCGCTGGAGGCTTCCGTGCGCTATCTGGCGGTCGATTTCGGCGCGAGCCGCATCCGGGTCAACGCGATTTCGGCCGGACCCATCCGCACGCTGGCGGGAGCCGGCATCGGGGATGCGCGTTTCATGTTCGCCTTCCAGCAACGCCATTCGCCGCTCCATCGCGGCGTAACGCTTGAAGAGCTGGGCGGCGCCGGACTCTACCTGCTCTCGGACCTCTCGACCGGCGTCACCGGCGAGATTCACTTTGTCGATTGCGGCTACAACATCATCGCCATGCCGCATCCCGAGGCGCTGCGGGCTGATGCCGCCTCGGACGAGTGACGTTCAAGGAAGGACCATGAACAATCCAATCTGTCTGGAAACGGGAGTTTCCATGCGACGTGGGGTACGCCCCATGGTTCTCGAATACAAGGGCGTACGCACGACTTTCGATATGCCGGGTTGGTATTGCGACGCGTGCGCGGAGAGCATTCACACTGGTGAAGACATGAAGATGTCCGATCGCGCTCTCAATCGGCTTAAGGCAGCGCGGGAAGGGTTGTCCTGCAAACCCCAAAGGGCACGCGATCACTGCAAGCCCACGTAAGAGGATGGACCATGCGGATCAAGGCGTTCTGTTGGCCAAGACCTAACTTACTGTACTTGCGTCATAATTCGACCATGCCTCTCAAACTTCGGTAGCAGTATTCTGTAGTCCAGGCAAGATCGCACGAATGGCTCTCACCGACCTTCAGCTACTTCCTGCGTGCGCAAACTTCGTCCTAAGTAATGCGGCCGAGCTTGAGCAGCACGTACTGAAGGAACTCGAAACGAGCGGCGCTACTCGGCATGTGATGACGCTGAGGATGATTAGGGTTCAAAGAGCTGTACTTGCCATCGGCATGTTCTCTCTCTTTGAGGCACTACTCCGAACCAAAATGAACTGGACGCAGCCCTTTGATGAATTGCATCGCTATTTGAACAAACACGACAAGGGGCACCTGGCGTCGGCGTTTATCGACTACAGGCTCGCCGTCAACGCTCTCAAACATGGTCGGGGCAGGAGCCACACCGAACTCTTGGCTCGCGGGTCTAGCTTGGACTTCAAGGTGCGAGCAGCAGGGGATTTGTTCGGCGAAGAGGGCGATATCTCTGAAGTCGATGTTTTGGTAGATGCCGACGAACAGTTTGTCAGACGGTGCGCCGAACTAATCGAGGAAGCTTCTAACTTTATTCGCTCAAAAGAGCGCGTATGGTTATGACAGAACCGAGGCAATCGCAATCCACGGTTATTATCTAAGCGTCCGGGTAGCTTAGCGGATTTCTGTTCATTGTATGCCTCTTGACCTGGGGGATGTGAGGATT